>Ga0326727_10022921_pt1 | contig 11997 bp, 16 predicted proteins | sample MB2enrmetagenome_FD_207643 | JGI IMG/M metagenome (GOLD analysis project Ga0326727, IMG submission 207643) | Lab enriched peat soil microbial communities from McLean, Ithaca, NY, United States - MB29MY | ecosystem: Environmental > Terrestrial > Soil > Wetlands > Peat | place: USA: New York... | reverse complement strand
GCGGGCGAGCCGATGTCGATGGCGCTCGCCTGCCGGCTGCTGGGAGTGCAGGCAGACAGCTCGTGGGCGCAGATCAAGACATCGTATCGGCGGAAGGCTGGGCAGTGGCATCCCGACCGCATGCAGCATGGTAGTGAAGAGACGCGCCGCCAGGCCAACGACCAGATGATTGCCATCAACCAGGCCTACGGTCTGTTGCGCGAGTGGAGATTGCAGCAAGCCGCGTGAGGCGGCGAGTTACGCATGCCCTTGGTGTGGATGGTGGGATGATAAGAGCCGTTCCTCTCGACACCCACGCGCTCCCGGCCCTATTACTCCGTGTTGCAGATTACTCCCGTCGCGTAGGTAAAGAGCCACGGAACGAGCGACCAATTACGTCCGTGTCGAGATGAACCGAATCGTGTCAGCGATACGGACACCCACTGCATCGCATTAGGGTCGAACCAGCTACACCAAGTGAATTGGTCGCCCGTGGCAATCTTCGGCACCGAGCAGCCCCCCAATTTCAGATCAGGCAGGAGAGTTACCTTCCATTGTGCTGAGGCATTGTCCAACGCAAATTTAGCAGCCACTTCGGCGGGGGCAAGCCGCCAGGAGTCTTGTTTATGTTTGACTAACTGTTGAACCCGTTCGGCGTCAGCCTTGGCCTCGAATGTGGCGTTGAGCGTCCTACAACCAATATTGGTCGTCATGGGAAGAGGAGGTCGATCGGCTTGACATTTTGTTCTGGACGCCATTGGGTCAGCAGGGCTGCCATCTTTTGAGCTTGGTTCCATCTCAAGCTTGTAGGTTCTAAGCGAATCCGGCGAGCGCCACGCATCAACTGTGACACCCCAAGGCAAATATCCCGTGTCGAGATTGACCGAGTCTCCCCAATGTCCAGCTACAGCGTTGAGCTCGGCAGAAAGCACTTTCTTTTGTTCGCTGTCGTCATTACTTCGCTCGGCCTTCTCGACCTTGTCATGCAGCGACTTCGCCTCATCTGCAGGTATCTTCCAGTATTCGGTGGAGCAAACGTAGTAGCCGCCCTCGGGAGTCTCGGTCCTTTCCGCTTCCACATCAGAGATTCGTTCAATCGCAAGTAGGTGGCAACATCCCAGGTGCCCGTAAGAGCCATCATCCGAGGCAGCGAAGAAGACACCGGTTAGCGTGGCCGTCACGCGATACAGGGAACACTGGTTGCAATGCAACTCGTCGTTGAGCCGCCTTGCCTCAAGCCTTCTCTTGAAGAGATCAAGGTCGGCGTTACGCTCAAGAATGATCCGTTGTCCCTCAACACTGAGAACCGCGCCCGGCTTTCTGATTTGATCGTTGACTGTTGACATGGTGGGGGTCGGCTCATCCCCTCCGTACACAAGCCAGATCGAACGGGCCTTACGGTCGCATCCATCCGTTACAAGAGAGAAATCTTCAAATTCCAACGAAACGCGCGAGCGGACCTCGATAACTTGCTTTGAATACTTTGTTGGATTGCTGACCAGATCGCATAGGGCAACACGAATCGGTTGCGCGTTACCAATTTGCCCGATGATCAGCGCCACAGCTGCAATAGAGACGACGGCTCTGTATCTCATGAATGCCTCGGCGACGCCATTCTAGTCGTACCTTACAGGCGCCGTATATCAGATAGTGGCTATTAGCGCCGCGAGCAGTGCGGTGCGCGGGACGAGGTGTTCGATGAGGATGGATTCGTGGGTGGCGTGTGCGCCTTCGCCGACCGCGCCAAGGCCATCCAACGTGGGAACGCCGAGCTCGGCGGTGAAGTTGCCGTCGGAGCCGCCACCGGTTGAGGCCTCGTCGAGTTGGAAGCCGAGCTCGGCGGCGAGCTTACGCGCCTGTTTGTAGAGGGCGACGGTTCCGGGCTTGCGCTCCATTGGAGGGCGGTTGATTCCGCCGGTAATCTCCAACTTGCAGTGCGGATTGGCGCAGCGCAGGCTGCGGAAGAGCCGGTCGACGCGGGCGGTATCGCTGGCACGGGCAATTCGCACGTCAATATCTGCATGGGCGTGCTGGGCGACGACGTTGGAGCGCGTTCCGCCGGAGATGACGCCGGGATTGACCGTGAGGCCGCGACGCAGATCGGTGAAGCCGGCGACGGTCTGCAGCAGGCGTGCCAGCTCGAGAATGGCGGAGTGGCCTCTGGCGAAGTCGACACCGCTGTGCGAAGCGACACCGGTGACGTGCAGATGATAATCACCGACACCCTTGCGCGCGGTCTTGCAGGCGAGGCCCTGTGCGGCCTCCAGCACAAGGACGCACTGCGATGCTAAAGCCAGCCGCTCGGTGATGGGGCGAGAGACGGGGCTGCCAACCTCCTCGTCAGGATTTAAGAGCAGCGTGATAGGGCGGCTGACGCCGAGTTGTGCGATCGCGCGGATGGCTGCGAGCGCCATGACCACGCCGGACTTCATGTCGAGGACGCCGGGGCCGTAGAACCTTCCGTCGTTCACACGCCAGGACATGGTGCGCAGGGTGCCCAGCGGCCAGACGGTGTCCAGATGACCGAGTAGAAGAATGGGCTTGCGCGAGCTGCGCACGGGGCCGAAGCGAAGTTCGAGAACGTCGCCGAAGTGCTTCTGCCGGTGCAGCTTGACGCGGCCGCCAATGGACTGTGCGAGGTGGGCAACGAGGCGAACGGCTTTATCGACGGCGGGCTTGTTGTCGCTGGGCGACTCGACCAGGACGAGGTCGCGCAGGGTGGAAGCGAGCCACTTCGACTGGGCGTTCACGGCTTCGAGAATGGCTCCGGGTTCTTTCATGGAATGTTTGGATAGTACCGCAAGGATGTTCATTTCACGCGTAGAAAGAGCTGGAGGATTATCTCGAAGTGTGGTAATTTTGCCACACCTCGGAGGTGGTTTCCCGGCTGTAATCTGTACGATAGGGTAGATGGGAGCCCTTTACCTTTGGCCCAAAACGCACATTCGGAGCAGACCATCCGGTCGGAGATTGAGTTTCGTGGCGTTGGGCTTCACAGCGGCGCGGAGGTCTCCATGCGGCTGGTGCCCGCGCCTGCGGGATCGGGGATCGTATTCCGGCGGACAGACCTGGACGGCTTCGAGATTCCAGCGACCGGGCGCAACGTCGCCAAGGTGAGCTACGCCACCAGCCTGATGCGCGGCTCGGTGCTGATATCGACCACGGAACATCTGCTGTCTGCGCTGATCGGGTTCGGCGTGGACAATGTGATTGTAGAGGTGGACAACCTGGAGCTGCCGATCCTGGACGGCAGTGCGCTGCCGTATGTGGAGGCGTGTCAATCCGTCGGACTGAAGCAGCAGCGGCGGCGGCGTGAGTACCTGCGCATCCTAAAGGAGATTGAGGTTCGCGAGGGAAGCAAGTTTATCGGCGTCTATCCTGGCACGGGATACGGCATCGACTACAGCATCGACTTTCCCCAGCCCATCGGATCGGCGCGCTTCCAGGGCGATCTGGAGAGCGGCGACTACGCCAGGCTGATCGCGCCGGCGCGGACCTTCGGCTTCAAGGAAGACGAGCCGAAGCTGCGCGATATGGGGCTGATCCGCGGCGCGTCGGAGGAGTGCGTCATTATTCTGACCGCGCAGGGCGTTCAGAATGGGCCGCTGAGATTTGCCGACGAATTTGTGCGGCACAAGGTTCTGGATCTGATCGGCGATCTGGCGCTGGCGGGACGGCGGATTCAGGGGCGCGTGGTTGCAGAGCGCGCGGGCCACGCCATGCACACCGCGCTGGTGCAGAGGATACTGAGGGACCGCTCGGCCTGGGAGCTGGCGCATGTCTACGATGAAGTTCCCCACTCCGCGAAGCCAGCCGTGGCAGAGGCGGATACGCTGGCGGAGACTGTTGCTGTCCATGCGTAAGCCACCCGTGCGAGGTAGCGCATGAGTCGAATTGCGGCCATTGCGCTAGGCTCGAACCTGGCCTCGGTGTGGGGCGACCGTGAGGCCAACCTGCGCGAGGCCATCGAGCGCGTGGCAAAGCTGGGTACGGTGCGCGCGGTCTCGTCGTTCCATGACACGGAGCCAGTAGGCATCACTGACCAGCCGCGATTTTTGAATGCTGCGATGCTGCTGGAAACCGAGCTAGAGCCGGCGGAGCTGATGCGCGCGCTGCTGGCCATTGAGCGCGCCATGGGACGCGACCGGGCGAGTGCTCTAGTGAAGGGGCCTCGCATGATCGACCTCGACCTGCTGCTAATGGACGACGTGGTGCTGGAGAGTGCCCGTGGCACGGAAGATCAGACCGAACTGACGCTTCCGCATCCGGCGATGGCGGAGCGGCGCTTCGTGCTAGAGCCGCTGGTGGAGATCGCGCCGGATATGGTCCATCCCGTCTCCGGACGCACCGTGGCGGAGCTGCTGGCGGGGTTGACTTAGAACTGAGGTTTGACCGGGCGGATTCTCATGGCTTGATCTGCTCTGGCGGGTAGTGGGCTACTTTGATCCCTGAGCATTTTGGGCTTGGTGGTGGTGGTGGGCTGTGGCATACTGAGAGTATGCAAAAGCGGATTAGCAACAGACCGTCCGATGTGAACCAAGCAGCCTTCCTGATGGTCGAACGCTCCACGGCACCGGCCCCTACGTCTAGAGTCCGTCCAACAAGCAAAGCCGATATAAGCCGTGTAATGTCAGCAATGGGGCGTAAAGGGGGTAAAATCGGCGGGAAGCGGCGTCTAATAACCATGACACCTGAGGAACGGCAGGCTAGGGCGTTCGCAGCAGCTACAGCGCGGTGGAAGGGAAAGAGGGGAGTGGTGGAAATGTTACCAGCCGATTCTAAACGAGAAGCTGGACTGCGAAAGCTTGCTGGTATTTTTGAAGAACAGTTGACCAGTCTGGGACTCAACGAAGAACAGAAAAATGCTAGAGTAGCGGAGTTTGCGGCTTTCGTGGATGCGAAGGTCGCTTCTGCAAAGAGCGCCAAACAGATAAAGCCTCTTCATAATGCGGCTCTCCGGGCGTAAGCTCCAGAAATTCCGTAAGCGCCTCTTTGAAATCGCGCTCATCCCGCAAATCGAGCATTTCTTCCATCTTATCCATCAATTCCCGCTCACGCGCCTTGACACCTGCTTTGGCGGTGAGCGGTTTCGCTTCGTTGAAAGCCGACTTTGTCTTCATTCACTGTACCTCTCGCTCTGCATCAGGCACTTCGGTACACATCCTGCGCAGTCTTTACTGCTTTTCCAGCCTTGACTAGCTTCCCAATAATTAGCCGCGTGACTTTGGTCCCCATGCCGAGATGCGCAGATATTTTGTCCAGTTCATAGTCCGTCCCAGGCTTGCTGCGTAGCAGTTCGTAGATGCGATCTCCCGCCGGTTTAGGTGAGGATACGGTCGATGGTTTGGCAATCGGTACAACCGCAGGTTTAGCTGCGGCTGCTTTACGCGGCGGTTTCTTCTTCCCCTTCTTGGTGTTCTTCTTCGAACCACTGGCAGCGACAGGAGTCACCGAGCGGATGTGTGCCGGATACCATTCTGAGAGTCCCCAGCCGTCATCGAACCGTAGAACCTTTCCGGCTTTCTTGAGCCCAAAGAGGGCACCGTTGACCACAGTGTCAAAGTCCTTGGCGTTGGATTCGACGCCACCCTTTTTCAGCGCCGCAGCGATCTCCTTATTCGTCCTTTTTACCTTCCCAGCGGAAAGATACAACTCCACGCAGACCGGAACACTCTTGCCGTAAAACGCTCCTTTCGGCAGGTCAATCGGATGCCCTATATCAGCAGTAGATGAGGAAGCCGAGACTGCGCCAAAGTCTGCGGCATCGGTTTCCAGCGCAATCGCTAGAGCGTCCAACACCGCTTGCCACTTGGCGATCTTGGCCTCGATGAATGCCCTAAACGATGTAGAGTCCTGCTTCTCTGAAGCCATAATTCTCCTTCCAATGAACGCAAAAAAGTGGTATAAACAACAAAGCGAGTGTTTGTATGGGGGCGGGTTTCCCCGCCCCCCGCCCACTACGGGCGGCAGCTATCTCATACAGCTCACCTCGCCTTCTGGCGGTGGGTTTGGCTCCCTTAGGGCGCGAATCCAAAGAGGTCAAACCCACCGCGTACAACGATATAACAATACACCATCCGACATTTTGTGTCTACTTTAAAGCGCAATGGAGCATCGCGCCGAACGTCTTGGCCATGCTTGCAGGATTCTTGGTTCACTACCCGCTCTCTAGAATTGCCATTTACCGCTTTAGCATAATATCAATAAATACGGACGCAATATCATTTTCCACTTGACAGATGCTAAAGCGGCTTAGTACCATGCTGGTACTATGAATCGTCTAGACAACACGACACGCGCTCAGGTTATAAGCTGCTTGATTGAAGGATGTTCTATCCGTTCAACGGTTCGCATGACTGGAGTTGCAAAGAAAACAGTCATGCGGCTCTTGGTTGAAGTTGGCGAAATCTGCGCTGATTATCAGGATCGTGCGTTTCGCAACCTGCGCTGTAAACGACTCGAACTTGACGAGACGTGGGCTTGGATTTACTGCAAAGAGAAGAACCGCACAGAAGAGATTGCCCGGAAAAACCCTGATTCTGGCGACGTTTGGCTGTGGGTCGCTCTAGATGCAGACAGCAAGTTGGTTCCGTCATGGCGGCTTGGGAAGCGCGATTTAGCGACAGCTACAGACTTCGTGAGCGATCTTGCACAGCGCGTAAAGGGGCGTGTCCAGATCACAACAGATGCGCTCCGTACCTATGTAAATGTGATCGAAGACGTGTTTGGCTCAGAGGTGGATTTCGCACAACTTCATAAGATTTATCGTGCGGGTCAAGAGATTGAAACTCGCTATAGTCCAGCCCGGTGCATCGGATGTACCAGCAAAGACGTAAGCGGTACGCCAGACCCAAAGCACATTTCGACAAGTTTTGTAGAGCGCCAAAATTGGACAGTACGCACAACGATGCGGCGCTACACCCGTCTTTCAAACGGGTTCTCGCGCAAGTTGGAGAATCACGCGGCTGCGACGGCGCTCAATTACTTCGCATACAATTTCATCAAGATTCACCGAACGCTGCGCACGAGTCCAGCAATGGCCGCTGGCGTGACGGATCGGCTCTGGGATGTGCAGGACTTGGTTGCTCTCTGGGAATCGTATGAGCGGAGGGCGGAAAGAGCGGCATGAAAAAGTTTGAATACAAATTTGATTTGACTATCGGCGAGTCTCCTGATCCGGGGGATGACACTGACTATACCGAAGAGCAGCTAAACGAACTCGGTGCCGAAGGCTGGGAACTGATAGCGGTTCAGCACTGCGGGAAGGACAATTCCTATTTGGGCTATTGGTTCAAAAGAGAGCTTGATTGAAAGTAGCCCACTACCCTCTGGCGAATCCGCTTGTGCGCGGGTCGGCGTTCTGCTCTACTGATGTCGATTCGTGGAGCGGGCCATGCAGGCGTATGAACGCTATCTGATTCGTTGGCGCAGCGCGGGGCTATTGGATGAGACAACCGAAGCGGCGATTCGGCGGTATGAAGAGTCGCAGGCCACACCGAGCGGACGCCGCTGGCAGGTAGTTCTGGCACTGGTGATGGGCGGAATTCTGTTCGGCGCGGGAGTGCTGCTGTTTGTCGCGGCGCACTGGAACGATGTTTCGCCGGGCGTACGGCTGGCTCTGGTGATGGCCATGCTGGCGCTCTTCCACGTTGCCGGGATCATTACGCGCGAGCGGTTCAGCGGCTTTGCCACGACGATGCACGCGCTGGGAACGGTAGCCAGCGGCGCGGCAATTGCTCTGGTCGGGCAAATCTTCAACATGCAGGAGCACTGGCCGGCGGCGGTGATGCTGTGGGCCATCTGCGCAGCGGCGGGGTGGTGGCTGCTGGGCGATGAATTTCAACAGACGCTGGCGTTGCTACTGGTGCCCGCGTGGCTGCTCTGCGAGCTGGGCGATCGGGCGAGCATCTATAACGGTGCGAATGTCTTTTTGTGCCGGATCATTGCGGTGCTCGGAGTGGTCTATCTTACGGCCTTTCTGCACTCGCGACGGAGGGCGGTCTACGGGATTCTGTTTGCGGCGGGCTGCGTAACGCTCATTGTGTCGACATCGAGCCTTGCCCAGGGATGGCTATGGACCGGCTACACGCACGACTGGGGCTTTGTGCCGCTTTCGTTGCGCGTGTGGGGCTATGCGATTCTACTGCTCGTCCTGGGCTGCGGATGGTGGGCCAACCGCAAGAGCCTTTTGCCGGGTGTGGCGGTAACGGCGATGGCCTTCGCGCTTCCCTGGCTGAATGTGGTGAAGACGGAAGGCCGCTGGAGACACGCTGAGCCGCGAGTGGCGATGTATGCAGTGGTGGCGGCGGTATGCGTCTTTCTTGCCTGGTGGGGCGTACGCGAGGCGAGCCGGGCGATTGTGAACTACGGTGTTGCGGCCTTCGCACTGACGGTGGTGTGGTTCTACTTCTCGGACATCATGGGCAAGCTGGACCGGTCGCTGGGATTGATTGTGCTTGGCGTGCTCTTCCTGGCCGGTGGCTGGGCACTGGAGAAGACGAGGCGACGGATGGTGGCGAGCATCTCGGAGGTGTCCGTATGAGATCGATGAGCCCAGTGGGACGCGCAGTGCTGTTGTTTGCGATTCAGGCGGCGTTGGTGCTGAGTATCGCGGGGAAGTATCTGTACGAACGGATGACATGCCCACGAGTGTGGGTGAGGGCGGCGCAGTACGAGCCGAACGCGCCGCTTCGCGGTCGGTATCTGGCGATGCAGCTTGCGGTCGATGCCTGTGGATTGCCGCGCGATGAGGCACACCACACTGCGGGGTACAATAAGCAGTTTCCCGGCTACTGGCGATGGACGGCGAGACTGGAGGCGCAGGGAGGAAAACTGGTTCCCGTGCTGGCCAGCGATAACGACCGGCCTGAGATGACCGCCGAGTTGACGATGCGGGGAGACAGGCCATGCGATCGGGCGACACTCTTGCAGGGTGTGGAGTACTTTATCTCCGACACGGCCCAGAGTCCGTTTCCGCCGAAGAATGGCGAGGAGCTTTGGGTGGAGGTGACGGTGCCGAAGATGGGGCCTGTACGGCCGATCCAATTGGCGGTGTCGAAGGATGGGGTATTTACGCCGCTGGTATTGAGGTAAGGCTGAGTTGCGGATTGCTTCGCTCGATTTCTAGGAATCTTTGCTGTGTGGAATCGGCGGTCAGTCGACCGGCGAGTGGTGGCCCCAGTCGAAGCGGCGGCCGAGGATGCCTTTGACGATGAGGTGGTCGGTGGCCGCAGTGGGGCCGACACCGACGCCGATGTTGATCTCCCACTTGGGCGAGACGTTGAGATCGGTGACGGCGAAGATCTGCTGTTGCTGGTTATGCAGCGTGTCGGGCGAGGTGATGCTGCCGTAGTCGGCGTAGTACTCGAAGCCGCCGCTTACGACTTTGCTAAAGTCGTAGCCGATCTTGGCGCCGGGTGAGAAGCCAATGCCCTGGTTGACATCGGGGCCGTGCCATGTGCGTTCCAACGCGGGGTTCAGGGCGAGGTACCAGCGGCCGAGGGTCTTGTCGACGATCGGCCGTATCTCCCATGTCCAGGTGTCGGGCGAGTAGACGGCGCGCTGGTAGCCAATTTCGGTGGAGAGCGAGACGCCGACCGGCCAGTGCCAGGAGTCGGGGACGCGCACGCGCGGACGGATGTGGTCGCCGACCCATTGCACGCCGTGGCCATCCTGCTCGCTGGTGAAGATGTAAAAGCCGACCTCGGACCAGTCGTTAAGTCCCTCGGTGAGCTCGATGGTCTCGTGCTCCTGGTGGTTCGTTGGATAGACGCCGTCGATAAGGTTCTTCTGGCCCTCTGGGGTGAAGTTGGAGTGCAGTTCAACCATCAGATTCCTCGGCTCGACGGTGTCTGCTCCATAGACCTGGATCTCGTAGTTGCCCTGAGCGTGCGCGTTCGTGGTGATGAGGCAGAGTATGACGAGGATCATCCCACTCATGACGATCAGACTGTCATGAATGGGGCACCCGCCCCCACCCATCGCGAGAAGACCGCGATAAATGGGGCACTCGTGTTTTATAGCCGCGATATCCCACGTCTCAGAAGGGAGACATGGGGCACCCGATTTTGTGGCGTCAGGCATAGCGAAATAGCATCATGAAACCGTGGTCCATGTGGTCCTGCTGGTGGCAATGGAAGAGCGTATTGCCGGGAAGATTGGCGGTGAACTCAATTGTGGAAGTTTTCATCGCGGGGATGAGGACGACGTCCATCATCAAGCCTCGCATAGTCTCGTCGCCTACACGCGTCACTTCGAAGGTGTGGCGATGCAGGTGAATGGGGTGGTCGTTATTGCTGAGGTTCTTCATGACGAGGCGATATCGCTCGCCTGCCTGAAGCGTGGGTGATTCCGTATCGGGATAGGATTTGCCGTTGATGGTCCATCGCTCGGGGTTGCCGTGGCCTTCGAACTTTGAGTCGAAGGTGAGGGGGATATCGATAGCATCCTGCGCGCTGCCGGCTGGTGTGTTGGCGGCGAACTGCGCATAGTCCCAAATGAGATTTTCCGGCTGGATCCATTTAGTTGCGCCGGTCGTATTGGCATACTCGACGACGATGCCCATGCCGGCGGCCTGCACATGCTTGCGTACTTCGCCCAGCACCCAGACGCCGGGGGTGTTCATCTGGACGATAGCGGAGACGCGTTCGGCAGACGCGAGACGCAGCATATCGACGGTTTGCGGACGCGAGATCGGGTTGCCATCGAGTGCAACAACCTGGAAGGTGTGACCGGCGAGTGCGATCCAATGCACCTCGGTTGGGCTGGAGTTGAGGATATGCATAAGGACGCGCTCACCCTGCTTGACGCGGATGGGTTCGCCGAAACCGAGCATCTTACCGTTGATGGTGGAGACGTCGTACATGGGCATGGCGGAGCCGTCGCCGGAGGGCATCAAACGGCCACCCCAGTCGTGCAGGCTGAGGAAGAGTTCGTGGTCGTATTGAGACAAGATGTCTATGATGCCGGATGGCTCGATCATGAGGAAGCCATGCTGGCCGCTGAAGAGTCCCTTGCGCAGATCGTTGCCGGCGAAGGCGTGGGTGTGAAACCAGCGGAAGCCGGCAGGGTCGGGCGTGAATGTGACCCGCGTGGACGCGCCCGGCGCAATCATGGGCGAACCTTCTTCCATGGCGCCGTCGACCGGCACGGGAAGAAAGAGGCCGTGCCAATGAACGATCTCGGGGTTAGCGGAGTGGTTGTGGATGTCGATGGTGATGGGGCGGCCCTGCTTCATGCGCAGCAGCGGGCCGGGCACCTGGCCGTTATAGGCGACGGTCTGAATGCGGTGTTTGGAGGATGCTTCCAGCAGATAGGGAGCGATGTCGAGGGTGAAATCAGGTGGACTAGCGTTCGTCGGGATCGGTGGCGCCGATGGGGGCGGTTGGCCAGCAGGCATCTCCATTTGCGCGGTCAACCCACGCCCGAGCGCCATCGATGCCGAAGTTATCGCAGTGAGCTGTGCGAACCGCCTGCGCGTCAGCAATGCCAGGCTCCTTGTGCCGGTATTTTCCGTCAATCAGTAGACGGGCAGCCACGGTCATTGTTTCATGGACGGCCTCAGGAATATGGTTCACACGCGCGAATGCCTACTCATGACGACAAGGCCGTCATGAATAGGGCACCAGATTTGGCAATGGTTTAGCCACCGGCGACAGCGCCAAGGATAATCAGTGGCTCACTTCCATTGGCGACGGCGTCGGGCAGCGGTGCGTCGGGGGAATCGAACGAGATGTCCTGCTGGCAGGCAAAGAAGCGCAGGAAGGCGCGGCGTTCGCGGGTGACCTGGTCGCGGACGGTGCCGCAGAGCATGGGGTAGGCGGCTTCGAGCGCATCCAGGACAGTGGCGATGGTGGGCGTGGCGTGAACGTCGAGCGCGACTTCGTGACCCGAAATGCGGGCCAGGGTGCGGAGGTGGGCGGGGAGTTCGATTCGGATTGGACTACCGCTCATGTCAGCGTCTGCACTTCGACCGAAAGCACCGGGGGCAGGTCGCGGACAATCGCCTTCCAGCTATCG
>Ga0326727_10022920_pt1 | contig 11997 bp, 11 predicted proteins | sample MB2enrmetagenome_FD_207643 | JGI IMG/M metagenome (GOLD analysis project Ga0326727, IMG submission 207643) | Lab enriched peat soil microbial communities from McLean, Ithaca, NY, United States - MB29MY | ecosystem: Environmental > Terrestrial > Soil > Wetlands > Peat | place: USA: New York... | reverse complement strand
GATTAAAGAGTCTCTTAAAATGCTGCGTTCCGTTATACCGACCACTATAGAGATTCGTCAGGGTGTCATTGATTCCGGCTTGGTCATGTCCGACTCCACCCAGATCAACCAGCTCATCATGAACCTGTGCACCAATGCCGCACACGCCATGGATGAGCTTGGAGGGGTACTTGAGGTGAGCCTGAACAAGGTGATTATTGATGACAGAACTGCCAGCAGCCTGAATCTTGCTCTTGGTCCGTACATGAAGCTCAGCGTCAGTGATACTGGTAATGGTATAACCCCAGATGTTATAGAAAAGATATTCGAACCTTATTTTACAACCAAGGAACTAGGCCGGGGAACCGGCCTGGGCTTATCGGTTGTACATGGCATCGTGAAAAGCCATAAGGGTGCTGTCCTCTGCTCAAGCGCACCAGGTAAAGGAACCACCTTTGATGTGTATTTGCCTGAAATTGAGTCCATACTGGGCCCATCAAGAGCTGACGAGGATAGGGTGTACCCAACAGGGAGCGAGCGGATTCTTTTTATCGATGATGAACCCGCCCTTGCCAACTTGGCTGAAATGATGCTCAAGAGACTGGGATATTCCATAGTCACAAAGACGAGCAGTAAAGAAGCGTTGGAACTCTTCAGGAAAGACCCGGAGGCTTTTGATCTAGTCATAACGGACATGACTATGCCGGGTATGAGGGGAGACTTGCTGGTGGGTGAGATCATAGAGATCCGTAATGATATTCCGGTAATCCTGTGCACCGGCTACAGTGAGCATATCTCGGAAGAGCGTGCAAAAGAGATAGGCATACAAGAGTATGTAATGAAGCCCATAGAGATGAAAGTGTTAGCGAAGACCATCCGAAAGGTACTTGATGGAGAGTACTACAACTAACCTCTCTTGCATTTTGATCTTGGTCAAATCGTAGATTACGTGCCATTACTCTGGTCTATGAAATGTAATGTGTTATGTATAGATTTCATCCAGAGATCAATGCTCTTCAGGCTCTCCTGACCACTCTAGATAATCGAAGACATTGCTTTATATTGGAAGAGTGGACTACGTACTGTCATCATCATTACCAGACGTATTGTTAGAACAGAATAGTGGATAATCATGAACTCCCAACCACTTCAGTGCTTCATCCTTATCTTTGAAGATCTCAATATCAGCATGACTTATACTAGAACGATAGCTCTCATACACCCGTAGCATGCCGAAGACCACATCCTTGGAAACCAAAAATGCCCGTTTAGGTTTGGGTATCTTATCTCCCTTGTAACGGTGGACATGGGACACCAAGTTCCTGATTTCATCTGAAGTGAAGGGAATAGTTCTCTCTCTGCTATCCCACAAAACATTATGGGTTATTGAAAAATCAGGATCAGCTTGCAACCGGACAAGCATATCAATGACTTCATTAACGATAGCTGGACCTGATGATGTTATGATAACCAATTCTATATCTTTGAAGATTTTATAGGATGTAGGCATATTCTGTCCCCTTCTTCATTGGACAATCCCACAAATATTATAATGTGTAGAAAGTGGATGAAAGCAATATCACTATGCTTTAACAACCGGCAAGTCTGCCCATGAAATGGTAAACCTAGCAGATCTTCTTGTCTGCCTCATCCACCATGGTCGTGAGAATCCAGAGGCAGCATTAATAATCGTGCCTCTGCCCAGACTGATTATCATTTCTTCTAATGATGATCAATTGTCTGATCTTGATTATTGTGCTATTATGAACTTATAAGATGTGTTTGCTTCTCGTTTCGTTCTGATGTTTGGCTCTAGCCAAGTTTATAAGTAATCCATGGGGAAGACAATCGGCTGGGACCATTTGATGTTACATTTTGGGGAAGTCAAGGGTGATGAACACCAGTGATAATGACACTTGGGATACTAGGCATCTGGTCGTTTCCTACATAGCTTTGAGGAACAAAGCTACTGTCCGGATTCAGATCCTCCTGCTGGGATATGGTGTGCTCCTCTTCGGGATCGGAAGGTTATTGACCTCCACAAGGAATAGCTATGATTAAAATCCACTGGTCTTTGCGCTATGCCTTTGCTGTGGCTGCTGTCACTATTTCCTTCCTGATTCGCCAATGGCTCATAGTTCTTGCCGGGGGTACGTTGCCTACATACATCACCTTCTACCCCACTGTCATGCTTGTGGCCCTACTTGCGGGTTTGGAACCAGGTATTCTGGCAACTGCGGTTGCTGCGCTGATTACTTATTACTGGATTATTCCTTCAGCCGGGCATTTAAGGATCAGTAATCGCAATGATATGGTTGGGCTGGCTTTATTCACAAGCATGGGCGTGTTCATGAGTGTAGTGGCCGGGCTTTATCGCAAAACCCATGACCGGATGGAGAGCCTGGTCGATGAGCGTACCGAGGAACTCTTGAAGACCAATGCACAGTTAAACCAGGTGATCACCGAATGCAAGCAGGCAGAGGAGGAGTTGAACAAATATCGTGAAAACCTGGAAGAGCTTGTTATGCAAAGAACACAAGAATTGGAAGAGAAGAACCTGCAACTCTATAAGGAAATGACTGAACGTGTTCATGCTGAAGAAGAACAGAAAAAGCTTGAGGTTCAACTCATACAAGCCCAGAGAATGGAAGCCCTGGGTAAGTTGGCAGGGGGGGTAGCCCATGATCTCAATAACATACTCCAGCCCATCCTGATCAACTCAGAGATGATTTCAGATAAACTGCCGCAAGGGACACAAGAGAGGGAGTATCTTGACCAGATAATCGAGGTAGCACAGTTTGGGAAAAACCTGATCCAGCAGATCAAGATGTTCGGCTTTAGCCAGAAACCGATTCTCAAGCCCACTCCCATCGGCCAGGTTGTTCATAAAGCCTTAGCCATCTTTAAGCAAACACTCTCATCTGATATCAAATTAAATCAACATGTACCCATGAATGAACATATGGTCAATGCCGACCCAATCCAGATCAATCAATTAGTTCTGAACCTCTGTACAAATGCAGGGCAGTCCATGGCTCCCCAGGGGGGTACTCTGGATGTGTCACTTAATGAAACAGTGGTTACCCAATTGACTTCGGCAATAGGCAATGACCTCAATCCTGGAAAGTACATGATGCTCACTGTTCGTGACACAGGGTATGGGATTGACCCGGAGATCATGAAAAACATATTCGACCCTTTCTTCACAACGAGGAAATCAGAAGGCACCGGGCTGGGCCTCGCAGTCGTTTATGAAGTAGTCAAGAATTCCCAAGGCTCCCTGCTCTTACATAGTGAAGTAGGAAAGGGAACCCGATTCGAGATATATTTCCCACTACACCTTGATTCTCAGGATTAGTCCTTTAACATTATATTGCTTAGATGGACAGACAACTTACGAAGCATATTTTACTCGTAGATGATAACATGACAGACCTAAGGAGCTTCCATCAGTTGCTTGTCCATATTGGCTACCATGTCACCTCTACAGATGATCCTTGCACAGCGCTTAATTTCTTCCGTGAAGAACCGGATAAATTTCTCATGATCATCACCGATCAATTCATGCCGGGGTTGAAAGGTGATGAGCTTGTGATCCAGATACGCAAAATCCGTGAAGACATACCCGTAATACTTTGTTCCGGATCGGAAGAGGCATTACAGGAACTTCAAGAGGTAAGGAAAGACATTCAGAGATTCTTGTCTAAGCCGCTTTCGAGATCTGAGTTGGCAGAAGCTATTCAGGATGTATTAGCCTTATAACAGTTATGTGCCATACTCCCCAGCTTGAGTATATCACCTGCCCAGCATAGATCTTAGTTCAAGATAGTTACATTCCAGTGTGCAGATAGCCCCCATCCATCGCTGTGCTTCCTCTATAGAATAAATAAAGGCAAAACCTATCCCAAAACATGCGTAGAACCAGTCTTCATGCCGTCATATGATGCTTGAATGGTAATACTTGGGATGGTGTATTCCAGATCTCCCCCGTAATTCCTGTAAAGCAAGGCTAGGGCAGTACTTGTAGAGTGTATAAATCCCTCCGACTATAGATTGTATACTTAGTTTTTATGTAGAGGATCTCTGTATGCCATTTTCCCTAGGTATAACTTATGCCACAAAGCTTGTAATCATAATGATTATCATTATGATATTATATGAAGCACTAATCAGAATATGGTGAGGACATGGCAACGTCTTATAAGATTATCAAGGAAATCAATTTGATCATAATGACGAGTTCTGGTCCAGCAAACCCAGAAGAAGTAATTGATATGTTTACTCGCATAAAGGCTGAACCTGATTATTCAGTCTCCTATGATGTTCTATGGGATGCCAGTGGAAGAACTGTACCATTTTCAAACGAACAAATTATGAGGGTAGTAAGTCAGGTTCCAGTTTACAAAGGAAACAGGCGACCCAAGCGAGCGTTCTTGTTTTCAAAGGATGTGGATTTCGGAATGGGAAGCGTTTATCAGGGTTATCGTTCCATCAAAAGTAATGTTGATATCAAAGTGTTTAAAAATAGAGAAGAAGCCCTCAAATGGTTAGGACTTCATGATCACCCTCTCTTCCGTACACCTAAAAAATGAGGGCTTAAATTTCTTCTCACCTGAGATCTTCCTTATAGCCTCAGGGTTTTAGTGATGGAGAAAGGAGTGTGCCTATTCTGCGCCCACGACAACTAAACTCTACCCAATTCTACCCAACTTCTACCAACTTGCTAATTCCGATAACTCTTTGAAATCCTTTGCTGGTGTGTCTTTATGAGCATGTAATATTAAGGGGTTAGCGCTCTCAAAATCCGAAGGGCCTTGCGCCTGTGGGGGTTCGAGTCCCCCCTCCGGCACCATAATTCAACCACTTACAAGTCTCAAGTGAGATCTGGTGCCAGCCTTTTTTGATGACTGTGATAAAAATGTGATAATCGGCTTCCTGTCGTTGTTTCCATGACCTCAATTGCTGACCGAAGGTTTTCTGGATAGTGATGAGCATACCGCATCACCATGGAAGTATTCTTCCAGCGGCCCAGTTTCTGAACTTCATAGATCCCGACACCAGATCCTGAAGACGCCTTTATTCTTTCCCTCAAGACTCCCAAGGCCGTCTCGTTTAGTGGCAGAGTATCGGGGAGTGGCTAATCCTGACAGCAGATCTCCCCGGGTTGGTCCGAGATATCAGATGAGCATCGCCACCCCGACTGCAGTTGCCAGGATGAGGACCATGCCTGGAAATATTATCTTGCGCAGCGATGCCGTTGCCGTAAAGAGCACGATGCAGCCCTTGACAAGTGTGTTCGAGGCTGCAGCGAAGACGATGGCGCGGGATGCCGTTGCCGGCTCCAGGCCCCCTCCCTGCGAGCTGAGTTGGGACATGGATACGGTGATTGCATCCACATCCACCAGGCCCGAGACGACGCCCGAGACGTATGCACCTGCATCCCCGAAGTAGATCTGCGCCCAATGGGCCAAGAGCAGGATGACCGCATAGAGCAGGCCGAAGGTTATGGCCGGAATGAGGTCAAAGGGGTTCTTGAAATCCTCCAAGCCGGACGAGGCCTGGTCCTTCCTGTACACGAAGAGATATGTGCAGTAGCAAACCGAGACGAGCAGTGCTACGGTCATGGGAATCCAGAGATAGGTGAGCAGATTCCTGTTGAGCACGGCCGCAATGACTATGATGCGAAGGAACATCACCGCCCATGCGGCCATGATCCCAAGGGCGAATGCCCGTGAGAGCTGCTGTGCTTGATTGCTGCGCTGCGAAAAGCTCAAGGTTACGGCCGTGCTTGATACAAAACCGCCGAGCAGGCCTGTCAGTCCGACCCCGCGTCCGGGCCCGATGAACTTCATGAGAATATATCCGGAAAAGCTTATGCCTGAGACAAAGACGACCATGAGCCAGATGTTGAATGGGATGAAAACATTGAAAAGAGCCGGGCCATATCCCGTTTGCGGCAGGATCGGCAGGATGACGGCCGTGATGATGGCGAACTTGATGGTGGCATAGAGATCTTCACGGGATATCATGTGGGCCAGCTTGTGAGTCTGCACCTTCACGGACAAGAGCGTCATGGTGACGACCCCGAGAGCCGTGGCCAGCACAATGTGATTCCAGTAGCACATGGCGCCGATGAGGATCGTCATGAGAGCGGCCATCTCGGTGGTCATGCCCAGCTTCCCGCGAATGGCGTTCATGACGTAGGCAACCGTGATGAGCACCCCGGGAACCGCCATCGGGACAATGGCAACCCAGTACGAACCTGCCATCTCCCCGATGAATGCCGAAGTGCATCCGAAGAGTGCCATGAGTGCAAAGGTGCGGGCTCCTGCAAAAAGAAACTGCTCCTCATCCTTGAGGTTGTTTTCCTGCTCGGATGCATATTCCCGTTGCAAACCGATGAGAAATCCGATTATCAGCGCCACCCCGAACCGGTAGAAGATATGTGTGAGATCCATTCTTCCTCTTATGTGGCATGATCGAACAGGATGCAACCGGAGATTTTATCAGCTCGGTATTCCCTGCCATGCTTTTACATCTTCACGAGCGCAGGGTTATCATCTTCACTGGGCACGACGATCTCCTGAGATCTATCAGCTTGATGATCCGAGAAAAGCCCTTGAAGCGGGTGTAATATGATCATAAAATGAATAAAAGCCGATGGGGAGGTCGTCTAACTGGCAGGACAAGCTCCTCGAGCACAATCAGTACATCGAAAAGCACGGACAAGACAGGCCGGAAATTCGGAACTGGAAGTGAGGCAACCTCAAATGAATGCACAAGAGCTTATAAACACCGCGAGGACGCTGGTCGCCGGGCCCCTTCTGAAAGCTAATACAGAAACTGTTCCATGACACGTTAGTTTAATTTTCTTGGCAATTTACCAGTGTCCCTAGAATTATGAATATAATAACGAACTGATGTTCTATCCTGGCTGACTCAGTCATAGAGGATTGCACCCAAGATCGCCAGGATCTCATCCACGAGGTCTTTAGGGGCTTGGACAATGAATGTAACTTTTCGGGATGAGTAATCGACCGATTTAACCTGGTCGACCATCACGACGCCATGCACCGGCAAGCCAGCAGGAACCCGTAAATGGAAAGGATATTTCCTGTCTTTCGTGGTGGTCGGGCACGCAAAGGCAAGACCGGTCTTCTCGTTGAAGAGAGTGTTGCTCACAATGATGGCTGTCCTTCTGCCTTTCTGTTCGCGACCGGACTGGGGATCAAAGTTGAGCCAGACAAAATCTCCTTTCCTCGGGATGTAGCCGCTCACCACTCCTCCTTGCCTGCAGGTGCCCCGGAATCTTCTTCGAATGGTTTGTACCCCTTCGGAATCCGGGCCACGAGATCTTCCAACCTGTATTTCTTTCTGACTTCAGGTAAGGGCTGTACAATAACCTGCCCGTCTTTTGTGAAGATCTCAACCTTGTCTCCTACGGCAAGGTGTGATTGCTCCAGGATCTCCTTATTGATCCTTATCCCTTGACTGTTTCCCCATTTCTGAATTGTTGCGCGCATACAATACCTCTCAATGGCTATACATAGTATATACGACAGGATTTTGGTGGAGTCAACATGTGTCAGTATGTGCAAATCATGTACATACATAATGGCTTGCTTATCCGAGGCAACCCGCTCATGGTTTCCTGAGCGTACCAGGTTTCTCACACTTGACCTTCTTAAATCATGGAATAACAACCCTGGAAGCCCCACCTCTTTGCAAGCCCTGGGCCATGCACCACGCAAATCTTTAGTGGGGAAGTACCATGAAGATTGACAAAGACGAAAGGCGATATATACTCCTTATCCCTTGCCGCCTGCCGTTGTTCCTTTAATAAGCCAACGGTCCTTGCTTAAAGAGACATTGAATACACACTATGAGCTTGATACGCTGAATCAGGGAAGACGAATCTATCGGAGAAGTCAGTAGTCAATAGCTCGGTTGAAACTGGGTGGTTTCGATCTCATGGTACCAGATATATATAATACGTTGCCCGCCGGGTTGTTATTGTATCTGCAAGCCGCCCCCGCCCCTTCAAAATACTCGGGCTGATGCGCCTGGTCGTTATCACTGCATAGGGTTCCTTTTTTAAATTTTGGGTCAGGATATAATTAAAATAATTGGGCAGCCTCTGAATTTTCTTGTTTATAGCCCATTTTATGTCATAGGAGATAAGATTTTTTCGACTATCTATATGCGTCATGTAAATATCTCTCGACATGACTTCAGAATTTTCACGAACATGCATAAAAAACTGGGCATCATCTGGCCCTATGCGTTGTAATATCATTGGGAGCAGGAATACGATGGAAAGACAAACCCCGGCAATGGTCATTATGTGGGCGTTCTTTGTTATTCTTGTCACCGATTCATAGAGAAGCATCACACCGACAATTGCGAGAGGAATCGCCCCCAGGATCGCAGGAACCCTTTGCGCTGAAAAATACACAAGGGATGCCGCCGCACCAATAAACAGAACGCCCGCTACAGTATAGAAGACACCATATATGAGCCTCCATATCCATCCTCTGGCTTCACGGAGTCGGTATATCACGATCGTCGAAACGATAGAGCCCGGAACGACTGCAGGAAGGATGTATCGTATTTTTTTCTCGGGAAACACGGAAATAGAAACGAGAATGAGGATGAACCAGTAGACAAACAGTTTTTCTTCGGGTTTCCAATCCTTTTCAATAAAGGATGCAACCAGTCCGCAGAGAAGCAAGGGCAACCATATGCCTATTATATAGTACATATGGGTCACATAGAACCATATGGGTTGGATATAGGTTGTAAACCAGGCATCAGACTCTCTGAAGGCCACGACCTTTGCTGCATAGGGGACGTTCAGGTAGACATATACAGGCCACAATGCAGAAAGGAGCACACAGAGGATGAAGCCCCATAAGATGCCCCATTTGTTCTCACGAAGGTCTTTTGTCCCGCAGGCAATAACATAACTTATCATGAAGGTTAAGAGCATTCCCCAGTAGGCCACCGGACCCTTACTGTAAAAGGATACAACCATGAAGAGCGAAAAAAGCAGGAAGAAGAGGTTCTTCCCCTCTTTGCGCATGAAGGCCTCAAGCAGGGCCCAGATCGCCCCGGCCATGGTTGCATGTGCGTAGATGTCCCAGTTGTTTTCTCGTGCCGATACCATGAATTGATAACTCGTGGCGAGTACGAGCAGCGTTGTCGCGGCAAACCCCCTGTCCCGTGAAATCCGCAGGGCGATAAGATAGGTGAAAAGGGCGAGCAGGAGGGCACATATCCCTGCAGGAATCCTGTTGACGATGAGATTGGCATCGGTTCCCGCCCACTTCATGGCGAGTGCCGTGATCCATGTGGGCAGCGGCGGCTTCGCTATCCTCAGCTTACCCTCCAAAGTCGGGAGAAGCCATGAGCCGTTTGTCAGGATTTCCCTTGCGGTTAAGAAGTTTCTCGATTCCATTTGATCATTGGCCATGTGCATACGGTCGCAGTAAAGGAAAACGCATATGAAGAGGACGATCGGAATGAATAATACTTCTTTTTTCAGAAGAGGCATAAGCTGTCCTTTTTGGAAGGACTTGTGGTCAAAAGGGATAAATCGTTCTTCCTCCATGCGGAACCCCCAAACTCTTTATCATGCGGTATTTGTCGTTGGGGGCTTCTCTTAACCATAGAACACCATGCGATCATTGTTGAATCTATCAATAGTTTACCTCATACGGCATCACAAATCCATGATTTTCTTACAACCTGTCCGAACCCATCCTTAAATCCCCCATAGGTCTACCATCGTGTCCATTCATCCTTATCAATATGCACTTTTTGCACACTGAGCTTGAATATCCGGATGTACTTTCAAATTGAAAAAACGGGAACACACTGTTATTGTTTGAAACATATCATAGAGTATGTTTCGTATTTCATGTGGGATCCAATGGGGGACTGCCATACAGGCACCGGATTTGTAAAATAGCAATCGGAGAAAAAATCTTGATGGATGTACGTCAGATAACCCTGAGCATCGTCATTCCATTCTATAATGAAGAGGAGTCCATCCGGGGGGTATGTGAGGAAGTCCGTCAAGTCCTTTCTGGCATACATGACCTCAGATGGGAGCTTGTCATGGTGGATGACGGGTCCACGGACATCACACCGCAGATCATGGACGAACTCGCAGGAAAATTCGAAAATTTCCGCGCCCTGCACCTTTCACCCAACAGCGGGCAATCGGCGGCACTGGAGGCTGGGTTCGTGGCAGCCAAAGGAGAATTCATCGCCACACTGGACGGCGATGGGCAAAATGATCCCCATGATATCCCCCACCTGCTCAAGGAAATGAAAAAAAGCGGTCTAGACATGCTTTGCGGCATCAGGCAGAGACGGGCCGATAATCTGATCCGTCGCGCGTCCGGTCGCATTGCGAACCGTATACGTTCTGCTGTGCTGAAGGATAACGTTACGGATATAGGATGTTCGATGCGGATTTTCCGGCGTGCCTGCACAAAACGTATCAGGTTCTTCAGGAACGCCCACCGTTTTTTCCCTGCCCTCTTCATCATGGCTGGATACACCGTGGCAGAAATTCCGGTTAACCACCGCCCAAGAGAGCATGGGACAAGCAAATACGGTGGTGGGATCAATAGCAGGCTTTTGCCGGGCATTATAGATCTGGCCGGCGTCTATTGGCTCAGGAAGCGATCCCTCAGGTATTCCATCATGGAAAAGACATGAGCGGTAGATTCGATAACAACCTGGTTGGTGATATCACCCGTGTTGTACTCCTGGTGGCTTTTTTCTCCGCAATGCCCATCCTTCTGAAGAGGGATGACCTGCGACACTTCCTTTTCGATTTAAACACCATAAGGGCAACCCTGCAAGGAGGACAGCAATTCTCCGGGCATTTTTTCCCCACGCTCGTCTTCACCCTTGCAGTCGGCGGACTCATTGCCCTGGGGGTACCCCGGCTCTGGGCAAGCACAGTGGCGGGGATCATCTACGGGGCATTCGTGGGCACGCTTCTTTCTCTGCTTGCGTCGTTACTCGGCGCTTCGGTCCTGTACCTTGCAGGAAGATCCATGTTCGCTTCAGTGGTGGAACGGCGCCTGAGGGATAAACTGAATGTGTGGAAGATACGTTTCCAGGAAAACGCCTTCTGGTGGGTGCTGTACGGAAGATTCTTCCCCTTTTCTAATTCCACGATAATGAGCTTGCTCTGTGGGAGCTGCCGGGTGCCCTACTCACCTTTCATGATCGGGTCGCTCATCGGCTTCGTGCCTCTTGCCGTAGTCTTTGCCACCTATGGAAGCGGTGGGGTGAAGGGCAACATGTGGCAGATAGGGTTTGCCACGGTACTGCTGCTTTTCTCTATCCTGTCCCGGCGCCTCATGAACAAATGGTTTCCTTCATATGCCTTGACCCGAACCGAACGGATAAAGGCGCACGCCATGAGACGTGAAGACCATGATCGGTAGAACAATACAGAATCGGTTGTCACTGAAGATATTGTGTGGAACACCATATATTTTAAGTAGATGTTTGTGCAATGTCTGGATGCTCAATATAACTCACCACGTACCGGGTTACATACATGATGATCTTATAGAGGGTAGTTATCCTCTATGATATCAATTTTGCTTACGAGATAGTGTTTTTGCAGATCCCCCGAGAGAAACACCTTTGATTTTTTGAATAAGAGGTCTGTTACCCTGATTTCGGTCATGGAGAGCTTTATCAGCGGGAAGAATCTCTGAGTGTTTAACTCAATCAGCTTCTTGATCTGTTTTTGGGCCTGTCTGTCTGCGGCGAGTAAAGAAAGGTGTCTGATACTCTTCGTAGCTTCGGCATGCCCTTTGTTATTGGGATCCACGAAATTACCATACTGGGACTTCAACCGATCCGCCGTTTCCTTAGGCATGACGATAATCCGCCCATCGAGATAAGCCAGAGCGGGGTCAGCAGCGACGGGATTAGCTGTGAAGAGGACGAAGGTACCATTTATCGAAGCCATCTTGGAGGCTTTAA
>Ga0326727_10022919_pt1 | contig 11998 bp, 10 predicted proteins | sample MB2enrmetagenome_FD_207643 | JGI IMG/M metagenome (GOLD analysis project Ga0326727, IMG submission 207643) | Lab enriched peat soil microbial communities from McLean, Ithaca, NY, United States - MB29MY | ecosystem: Environmental > Terrestrial > Soil > Wetlands > Peat | place: USA: New York... | reverse complement strand
ACCTTGGCGCGTTTGGCTTGAAATTGCCTCAGCTGTCTTTGCGGTAGAGCAGGTCGCGTATGGCGCGGCGGCGTGCGGCGTTCACTTCGCGCTCTGCTTTGGGGTCAAAGACGTCGGGCGCGTTTGCCGCTGTCGGCTCGGTCGATTCCGGTTCGCTACAGGAGGGGCAGCGGTTGGCAAAGCCGGGCTTGCCGGGACGAAGTTCAAACTCCTCGTGACAGACCACACAGGTGCGGATCGGAAAAGGCATCGCAAATATGTTAGCGAAAAAGGGGTGAGAAAGACAGGGACCAAGGGAGCAAGGGAACGAGTCGGCGAGTCAGGGAGACGGCGTGGCGGAGCCGGCGGGTGCAGTTTTGGCCACAATGAAGGGGTTCGGTTCGGGTTCGCGGCGGTAGAAGATACGCGGGTGCTGGCGGGCTTCGCTTGCGGGGGTGGTGTTGTCGAGAAGGACGGCGCGGCGCTGCAATTGTGCGGCCTGCATCTCGGGAACGCGTCGGCTGGCGTAGACGAACCACGGGCGCAGCTCGACCACGCCGTTTTCGGCGGCATCGCCGGCCTTCAGGCCTTCGTCGACGAGCGCGTAGGTGAGGAAGCCGTGACCGCTGCCGAGTTCGTGGGCCTCGAGCGCGGGTTCTGAGTTTTTGGACGCGGCCAGGATGTAAAGGCCTTTTTCGTAGGCGAGTTGTGCGAGGCCGGTGGCGTTCATGGGGCCTACGGGCGTGCTGCTGTCGATGGCCTGGCCGGAGTTGCATGCATCGACGATGAGAAAGCTGCGCGCGGGCGAGATGCCTTCGAGCATCTGGCTCAGCTCGACGTCAGAGACGGTGTGGGAGCGCGGGTCGCTGAGCGGCGCGTCGGGGTTATAGTCCTGAGGGATGAGATAAAAGTGATAATCGAGAGCCGCACCGTGGCCGGCATAGAAGAGGAAGACCCCATCCTCGGGCTGGACCTGCGTGACGCCGGAAAAGAGCTGCTGCTGGGTGGGATCGAGGGAGGCAGGCGATCCGCCGGCGAGGAGGCCAAAGACCGCCTGGAGATTGGCCTTGGTGGCGTTGGGGCCGAGCAGGTCGATGCGCTGCACTTTGCCGAATTGATCGAGCTGCGATTGCGCCCTGGTGAACTGGGAGGCAAAGTCGGTGGCGTCGCCTTCGGCGAAGTTCAGATTGAGCTGGTTGTTGGGCGTGGCCGCAGCGTAGTGGTTGACGCCCATGGAGATGACCCACGCCGTGCCCTGGCGGTGGAGCGAGCCGGCGCCGGTAAGAACGAGCGAGGCGTCGGAGCTCTTGATGTTGGCGCTGTTAAAGGCGTAGGCGGTGAATCGATTTTCACCGGCGACGATGGGAACATCGGTAGAAAAGAGCGCCTTGCCGGATGTGTCGAGCTTGAGCTCGTCCCGCCAGGCCTGAACCAATGTGCCGTTGCGGAAGAGGCGAAGGTCGCGCGCGCCGGAACCGGTGGAGTGCTTTGCGTCAGAGGGAGCCTGACTGACCGTCAGATCGAGATGCACGGTGCGCGTGGCGATGGCAGTGGGATCGCCGGCAGCGGACGAGAGAGCTACCTGTGGCTGGCGGCGGTCGACGTTGGCGATGTTGGCAGGGGCATGAGGCGCTTTGCCGGATGTAATTTCCGCAAGCAGGCCGGGGTGGTAGAAGCTCTGAAAGAAGATTTCGACCGGAGAAATATTGAATGTGTCGTTGGCGAAGCGCCAGCTCAGCTGGTTCCATGCGCTGGGGGTTCCATCGAAAAGGCCGCCGGGGGTGACCACGAGCCAATCGAGCTGCTGCTTGTCGAATTGCGTCTCGTCGCTGAAGAGATAGAGATTCGCCAGAACCTGCCCGGTCTCGATGGAAAACAATTCGGTGCTGTATTGAGCTCCGGCTGCGAGCACAGTTCCGTCTTTGTTGAAGGCGATGGGGCAGGAGGTGAGGTGCTCGTTGTCCTGAAACGCGACATTCCCTGAAGCCAGGTCGACGACTTCAACTCCCAATCCTTGCATGGTGACGGCGATCCGGCTGCTGTCTGGTGAAAAGGCAAAGCAGAGACCGCTGATGGCTGTGATCTTTCTGGCGTCGGTCCATGTCGCGGTGGAGACGATGCGCAGCTCGGCTGTCTCCATGATGGCCAGCCATTTGCCGTCAGGAGAAAACCGCAGAGCATTCGGCGGGGTGTTGTAGAAGAAGTTTTGCGGGTCGTCGATAGGCAGGGAGGCGATTTTGGCCGGAGGCGTGGCGAGCGAATAAATGGTGGTCCCGGAGCGGTCGGCTACGGCAAAGCGGGAACCGTCGGGTTGGAGCGCGATCTGCGTGGGCTGGTTGGCGGTGAGATCGGCGACGGCGCTCTTTTGCGAAACCGAGAAAACGCTGACCTGGCCGCCGCGATCGCTATAGCCGAGGAGATTGCCGTCGGCGCTGAAAGAGAGCGAGGGGTTGACACGGTGGCTTTTGACCGGAAGCTGGATTTCGCCGTGACTGCCGGCGAGTTCAAAGACGCTGACGCGGGCGCGTAATACGTCGGCCACGGCCAGGTATTTCCCATTGTTGCTCATCGCAGGCGAAAGGGCGTCGGCCCCTCCGGGAAAGGGGAGCGCTTCGCCTGAGTCGAGATCCCAGGAAGCGAACAGCTTGTAGTAGGTGGTTGCGAGAAGCTGCTCGCCGTCCGGCGTAAACGTGAGCGATTCGGGTGGGCGGGTTTTGGGGAACAAAGCATTGACAGTCGCAAAAGTGCTGGCGGTGACGAGCATCGGAACATTGGTGAACTCTATGGCGCGATCCTGGCCGGGTACGAGCACGTAGTTGCGGAGATTGAGATTTGTGGCGGTTCCCAGGACGCCTTTGGACATGCTGTAGATGACGAGATCGAGACTCAGTTGCGGCAGCAGAACGATGTCGTTGCCGGCGAAGATGCATCCGGGAATCATGCCGCCGTCGAGGGTTGTGAACGAGGCGCGGGAGCCTGAGGGTAGATTGAGGACGTTCAATTCATCGTGCGAGGAAAGCGCGAGGTGTCTGCCGTCGGGCGAGAACGAAACGCCGGTGAACCAGAAATAGTGCTGGTCTTCGGCGGTGGACGGCTGTGTGGTGCTACCGTCCTGCACGGTGACGGCGCGTTTGAGATCGGGTTTGTGGAAGGCATGGGCGTCGAGGTCGAGGAGCCTGCGATTGGCGGCCCAGTCCCAGAGTTGAACGGTGGTGTCGGCCGCAATCGCAAGCTGACGCCCGTCGGGTGAGAATCTGACTTGCAGCAGTGGGGTGCCGTAGTGAAAGGCAGTGGGAACGGTGACGTGAAAGAGCTGGCTGCCGTCGGTTAGCGAGAGCACATTGACGTTGCCGGACTGGTCAATGACCGCTGCCACCATTTGTCTTGGGTTGGCTGCGATCTGCCAGGCGGACCACGCCACGCCAACCGTGAAATGGCGAAGTTCGCTTGCCGTTTTTACGTCGATGAGGTGAAGGTCAGTGCCGGCAAGCTCAAGGATGGTGGATGCATCCGAGGCTACCGCGAGGTGACCTGCAGGGGCCATCTGCGAAAAGGCAGTGATGGGCTGAATCGAGCGGTACTCGCTGCCATCCGCGGCGGACCAGATGGTGAGGGCGCTATCGGCCTCCTCGGTTGCAAACCATTTTCCATCGGGGCTGACGGCGACATCGACGGCCGTGAGGGTGCCGCCCGCCCGGGTGACCAGGGCGGGTGGTTGTGCGTCCGCGTAGGCGGCGCCAGCACAACCGAGCAGGCAAAAGACGAGACAGGCGGAAAGCCGGTAACTTGCGTTCACACCTGTCAATTTACCATCGGGATTCTTTCCGCGTAAGGCATTTGTGCGCGGATAGCGCCCCTTGGGTCAATTTGCCAGCACGGCGCGGTAGCGGACCTTGCTCTTCTTCACCTTTTCGATAGCCTCGTTGGCTTTGGCCATGGGGAAGAGCTCGGTGGTGGCTTTGACGCCGTGGCGGGCGGCGACCAGGAGCATTTCGCGCAGGCGCGAGGGACTGCCGACGGGGCTGCCGCCGATGGAGCGCAAGCCGGAGATGAGCGGGAAGGCGTGCACTGAGACGGGCGCAGGCGGAACGCCAACGAACCAGAGGGTTCCGTTGGGGCGCAGGCACTGGAGGTAAGCGTTCCAGTCCTGATCGGCGTTGACGGTGGTGAGGATGAAGTCCTGGGTGCCGGCGGCGTCTTTCATGGCCTTGGATTCGAGGCTGTTGACGAAGTGATGCGCGCCGAGGGCGCGGGCCTCTTTTTCCTTGGCCGGGGAAGTGGAGAAAGCAGTAACTTCAGCGCCAAAGACGTGGGCGAACTGAATGGCCAGATGGCCGAGACCGCCAATGCCGACCACGCCGACGCGAGACGAGGGGTTGACCTCGTGGATGCGCAGCGGATTATATACAGTGATGCCGGCGCAAAGCAGCGGCGCGGCAGATTCACTGTCGAGGGCGTCGGGGATGGGAACGGCGAAACGGCTGTTGGCGCGGACGCGGTCGGCGTAACCGCCATTGCGGTGCACGCAGGTGGCTTCCGACTCGGGACAGAGGTTCTCCTGCCCCTTCAGACACCACTCGCAGTGGCCGCAGGAGTTGGACTGCCAGCCGAGGCCAACGCGCTGGCCGACCTCGATGGACTTGACCTCGGAGCCGACGGCGGAGATTTTGCCGATGATCTCGTGACCGGGAATGAAGGGGTATTGACTGATGCCCCAGTCGTTGGCGATCAGGTGCAGATCGCTGTGGCAGACGCCGCAGTGCGTGATAGCGATTTCGACTTCGTACGCACCGAGCTTGCCTGGGTCATAACGGAAAGGCAGGAGTTCGGCTCCTGCGGCATGGACTGCAAGTCCCTGAATCTGAGCCATGTTTTGCTCCGAAAGCCTCGCTGGATGGCCATCGGTCCGGCAGAATCCCCAAAGCGCCGTTCCGATCTGGAGGGAAATTGAATTCTTACTGCTGTTAGTTTAAACCGCCGCCGGGGGCGATGTGGAGATTGAGGACCTGGAAACCGGTGAGCACGCCGCCTGCGGGGGCCTCGGCGGCGAGTTCGGCCGATTCACCGTTGAGGCTGGCGTTCTGAGCATTGCGAAGGGGCTCGAGAGCATTGGCCATGGAAAGCGGGAGGCTGGTAAGGGTCTGGCCCTGAAGCTCGCCCTGGGCCTCGGGAGCAAGGAGGCTGACGTAGATGCGGTCGGCGGGATGCTGATCGCGGGCTTCCGCTAGGACGGTGGCGAGATCGGGCGGAGGCGCATTGAGCCGGGGCTGAAGGAGCGTGCGGTCGAGCGTTGCGCCGTCAGAGACGAGCAGGCGCAGATTGCCGGCAGCGAGGCGCGTGGGGAGTTTGAAAGCGATGCGCACGTTGCGCTCGGGCTCCTGCCAGGGACGAAGAGAGGCTTCGATCTCCACAGTGTCGCCGGCGTGGGCGATATCGCTGGAAACGAAGTGCACCTGTTCGAGCGTGACCAGAACCCGCCGGGGAACCGCCTGAATGTGAAGATCGATCTGGCGGATGACTCCCTGGCGGGCGCCGTTCGCGTAAAGGCGCGTGAATTGCTGGCCGGCGAGGAGCACGGTTTGCAGGAAGGCCGGCAATCCGGATGCCGCCGGAGCCCACAGATCGAGCGGCATGGAGGGATATCCGGAGAGGTCGATGCTGCCCGTGAGGTGATAGCTGAGAGCTTCGCTGCTGGCGTTGGTTTCAGTGAGGGATTCCAGCAGCACCACCTGCATGGCGACGGGCGTGATGGAAGGCAGATCGAGAATCTCCACGTTGACCTTGCGCTGGCCGGTGGGGGCATCGACGGAGATGTGCATGGGGATCATGTGCGCCTGGGCGCCGAAGACACCGTGAAGGGCCGATTCGCGATCCTGGGTGAAGGCGCCGATGGTGACGCCAGTGTTGATGATCTTGAAGGCATCGAGCGGCGACGCCACCGTGGTGACGACATCGGTGGTGGTCATGGGCAGGGAGACCGGGCCGGCACCCAGAACCGGATGGCCGCAGGCGAGCAGTTGTTTCGGGTCGATATAGGTGATGGTGCAGGTGGCGGTCACTTCGACGTCGCCGCGGACGAGCAGCATGCTGACGGACGATCCCGGCAGGAGTAAGGGCGGCAGAGCGGGTGCGGAGGGCGCGCCGGGCGCGGAGGAGCTGCCCAAACCGGCGGAAGATCCGCCGGCCGCGACGGTTTCGAGCGCGGTGCCGGCGGTTTGCTGTTGCCAGAAGCGAATGGCTTCAGGGCGGAATCCGCTTAGGACGAGCGGGGTTTCCATGGGCTGGAAGATCATTTTGCCGTTGGGGAGCGGGGATGTGGATGTGTTGTCTCCCACCCTTTCCGCGTCTTCGCTACGCGCAGCCGCGGAGAAGGATGGGGCAACCGGGGTATTGGTGGATGGGGCAACCGGGGTACTGTTGGCCAGGTCGCGGACCTCGAGCATCTGCTCGATGGGGGTAATGCCTGCGATGGGTTCCCTGGTGAATTGCCCGATGCGATAGGAGAGCGCGCCCACCAGCTTGCCGTCGATGTAGACTGGACTGCCGCTCATGCCGTCGACCACGCCGGTGTACTCGGGTTTGGCGCCGTGGAGCTTGGCGAGGATGAGGTCCTGGCCGGGGCCGCGCGCACCGCGCAGCACGCCCAGGATTTCAACCTGCATGGGTTCCGGTGTGCTTCCCTGAAAGACGGTCCAGGCGGTGCCGGTCATGCCGGGACGGACCTGGTTGAGCGGGAAGAATTCGGGGTTCCGCGGAGGGCCCGGCGGCTGGGGAGCGGGTTGCTGCGCGGAGGCCGAGGAAGCGTCGGCGGTCTGAGCGGGGAGCGAGGACGGAGACGATGCCGCCAGCGCCAGAACCACTAAAGTGGCGAGGGCGAAGAGCCCCCGGTTGTTTGCGTTTGGGCGAGTTTCCACGTCTATTAGAGTACAGCGGGCCGCATGGCCGGTGCCTGCGCCAGGAGCAGAGCGCCCGCGGCGATGCGGATCGCGTATGCTTGTGAGCACAAGGGGAGATCATGACCATGCCGCGCCTGAGGTTCTCGGTTTCGCAACGTCTCACGCTCGACCTGCTGCTGGTGGTAGCTGTGGCTCTGGCCGGCGCGCCATGGATGCGAGCGGAAGGGCAGGCCGCATCGGGAGGGCAGCAGAGCCAGCAACCCGCGGCGCCACCGCAGCAGCCCGACCAGGCCGCGCCCGCCGCCGGCGGTCCCAGCGGCGACACCGGGGTGATCGCTGTGCCCAAGAAGAAGGAGAATCCCGACGACGCGCCTCCGCCGCCCGCGCCGGCTGCGCCTAAATTCAAAAATCCCGAGGGGGCGGGCAATGTTACCTTCCATGTGAATGTGCCGGAGGTGACGATCGACGTGGGCGTGCTGGTGGAAAAGACGCACCAGTTCGTGCCGGGTTTGAAACCCTCGAACTTCCGCGTCTATGAAGATGGCGTGGAGCAAAAGGTGGAGGGCTTCAAGCGCACGGAGGCGCCGATCACGGCTCTGATCCTGATGGAGTATGCCGCGCGGGGCTTCAGCTTCAGAGTGCAGGCGTTGAACACGGCCTGGGAGTTTGCCGAGCAGTTGCGGCCGCAGGATTATGTGGCCATGATGACCTTCGACCTGAATACGCACATCGTGAGCGATTTCACGCAGGACAAGAAGCAGCTCCAGGAAGGCATGCAGATGCTGGGGAACGAAGTCTACATGCCGGCGGCATTCTCGGAGACCGACATCTTCGATGCGCTGAATGAAGCACTGGACCGGCTGTCGCGGATTGAAGGCCAGAAATACATCATTCTGATCGCCACCGGCATCGATTCCTTCTCGAAACTGACGTTCGACAAGATTGAGAAGAAGGTGAAGGCTTCGCGCGACATCACCATCTTCAGCATCTCGACGGACGGGCTTTTTGAGGCGATTACCGAGGGCCGAGGCGGCATGATGGGCGGCATGCGCGACATGACGTATCTGCAGGCCGACAACGAAATGAAGAGCTTTTCCGATTGGACCGGAGGCATGCACTTTGCGCCGCGGTTCACCGGCGAACTGCCCGACATTGTGAAGGAAATCAACCAGAACATCCGCGCGAAATACGAACTCGTCTACCACCCGTCGAACGCCAAGCAGGACGGAACGTGGCGGAAGGTGCACGTGGAACTGGTGGACGACGAGGGCCAGCCGCTGCGCATGCAGGACGAGAAGCACAAGCCGCTGAAATACGACGTCATCGCCCGGGATGGCTATCGCGCGCAGCAGGAAGTGGAGTAGATTTCACGCATCCATTCCGGAATGTGGATGGATTTCACGAATCCATTTCGGAATGTGGTTCGATTCGGGCATTTCTCAGGGCACGCGTGACTCCTATCACCCGTGCCGTCTTCTCCGCAAAATTATGATCAGCCCATGGGGCTCCGATGCTTGCGCGCGTGTTGTCAACTGCGAATGCGCAAGCCATGGGGCCGCATAGTTCCTGATGCATGGAGAAGAGGATGACATTGGTTCCGGTGATGTGGGTTGTTTGGGGTATCTCGCTGGTATTGACGGCGGGCGTAAGCATCTATGCGGCAAGGTTGGGAAGGAATGAGGAGGCGCAGATTTTTCTTGCCGAATCGTCCAATCATGAGAAGTCTGAACAGGAAGAGATTGCAGCGCGGCTGAGCAGGATTCAACCGCTCAAGCGCTCGGCTGTGGTCATTGCGGGTGTGATGTCGCTTCTGATTCTGGCTTATTACCTTTTTGATGTGTACCGGCAGTTCAACAGATAGAGGAGACAGGGAGTCGTCCAGTCACGCGGTGCGGTCTTCAACGGCGTCAGAGCCGACGGGGAATGCCTGCACGAAAAGATCATGCGGCCGACGAGGCCCTGGCGGGGAAGGATCGCCTTACTGGATCATATGTAGTTGCAACATGATGTCGCGGACGTAATAGACGAGCACCACGACCGACATGGCCACGACCATCCAGCGAGCAATCCGGACCATAGGTTCGATTTTGGCGACCTTTGCCGTAATGACCGCCTGCTGTGCCTTCTCGTGATCGAATGAATCGTCGAGGAAGATCTGGTCCTCCTCATCGCGGGTGAGGCTGGAACGATAGATATACAGAACAGCCATAAAGAGCGCTAACGCAACCCATACGCTCCACATCACTATCGCGGCAACCGTCATACTGCACCTCCCAACGAAATGCGGTCCCAGGTACCAGCGGGGTCGTGGGGAATCGCGGTCTCGCAGCCATAAGGGCCCTACGGATGAACATCATAATCCCGAATGCATGGAGTTGTGAACCACCTTGCGAGATTTTCATGGATGGGAAGGGTGCGCTGGAGGGCGGGCAACCGCTGCGGAAATAGTGAGCGATGGGCGCGGTTGCGGGGGCTAAATGGTTAGGATTGAGCGTTCCGGGGTGGTGGGGGTTCCCGCCCTTTCCGCGTATTCGCTGCGCGAATCCGGGAAAAGGGTGGGGCAACCGGGGATTCGTGGTCTCGAAACCTCAAAGGAGTTGCGGTTTGAGGTACTGCGACCATCGCTTGGCCAGCTGCATCTAACCATCAGCGTTTCGCAGGCGGGCTTGTGCCGAAGGCAAGTGGAACGGTAGAGTGAAAGAAGGGAAACGCGCTACCCCAAGGGAGGAATTATGGCCACAACCACCACCACAGTTGAACCGACGAAGGAAACCCAGAAGAAACCGCCACTTGTGCTGACATCTCAGGCGATTGCCAAGGTGCGTGAGATTATGGCCACCCAGGATCCGCTTCCCGCCGGACTGCGCATCGGCGTAGTGGGTGGGGGCTGCTCCGGCTTCCAGTATTCCATGGCCTTTGAAAACCAGCCGGGAATGATGGACAAGGTCTTCAATTTTGACGACCTGAAGGTGTTCATCGACGCTACGTCGCTGATGTACCTGAACGGCTGCACGGTGGATTACGTGGAGACCTTGGAGGCCGCGGGCTTCAAGTTCGACAATCCCCAGGTGAAGTCGACCTGCGGGTGCGGCTCTTCGTTCCAAGTGTAAGAACAGCTTCTAGCTGTTAGCTCTTAGCTTCTAGCTCGTCCCGGTGAGTGAGCGGTTTTGGCTGGAACTGGAGAAAAAGGGGAATAAGGCAAAGGCTCGCCCGCAAGGGCGGGCCTTTTGTGCATTGGCTGACCATGAACGCGCGGGGTGAGCGAATGGGCTACTGCTGCTGGGAAGTGTTTGAGCTCGGGCTCGGGCTGGGGGTGGTGGTGGTTCCCGAAGTTGGGCTGCCGAAGGTGGGGCTGCCCACCGGTGTGGATGTGCTGCTGGCGGGCTGGCCGATGCTGCCGGCGTTGCCGCCGCTGATGGTTGGCGCGTCGGAGATGGGATCGTAGGTGAACTCCCACTCGTTGTAGTGGTTCTTTTTCTTGTAAATGAGGATGGATTTTTTGGGACTGGCGGGCGAGAAGCCGATGATGCCTGCGCCGCCAAAGGTTTGCCCGCTTTGATCGGAGCCGGTAGAGGAACTTGAGCTTCCGCTGGAAGAGGTTCCTGATGAAGTGCTCGATGTCGAGCTTGCGGTTGAACTCGTGCTCCCGTTTCCGGGGGTTCCTCCCGAATTATCGGGTTGAGTACCGGGGTTGCTGCTGGTGGAATTGCCAGTCAAGAAGCCGATTCCTTGAGGCATTATGGCGCCGCCGCTGCCACCGAGGCCGTTTCCGCCGCTGGGGCCGATACCGGCAATCGACGTGGCTCCGCCCGCGAGCGGCTGACCGAAGAAGCCCATGGCCACGGGAGTCTTGTTCTGGCCGAAGAGGACCGGCTTCCAATCATCCTTTTTAGTGATGGGGTCGACGTATTTCTTGCGCAGAAAGCGAATGTTGTTGGTCTCGACGAGGGCGTTGGCGTTGGGCGGATACGCGTGGAAGCGGCGGTAATAGAGCTGAATGGCGCGGCGGTATTGCATGCCGCGATGAAAGGTTTCGAGATCCTTGTCGCGCTGGATGGATTTGGCAACCTGGGGCGCGGCGATGGCCAGCGAGATGACGACAAGCGCCATGAGAAAAATGGCGATGAGAAGAACGTAGCCTTCTTCGGAGGGGCGGGGCGGTCTCCGACCCTTTCCGTGTCTTTTCACCGAAAAGCCGCGAAAAGGACGGGGCACGGGGCGGGTTGGAGAAGACTTCGTCATGCGGCTCAGAACGACGACAAGGCAAGCGTCTGCGTGTTGTTGTAGGAGAGATCCGTGACCTCGACATTGAGGGGGTGGATGGCGCCAACCTTGTAGCGATGGTCGACGATCTCTCCGGTGCGGGCGATAAAGATGTCGTCGCCATGAACAAAGAAGGCGCGGAGCGATTTGTCTTTGTCCTGCTCGTAGCCGAAGTATTTGAGATCGATGTCGGGGGGCCTGGGCGCAGCAGGCGCAAGCGCGACAGCTCCACCGCCCTTGGAGCCGGGGCGTCCCGGCGCGAGAGGTTGGGGAATCGCGATGGGCGCCGATTCGGGCGAAAAGATGTTGCGGCCGGTGCCTTCGTAGTGCACGTCTTCGCTTGCGGCGAGCTTGTCAAAGTGCAGTGCGGGATCGATGCCCACGTTGGAGAGTTTTTGCGCTTCCCCGCCGACTGCGGGGGGCTTGTCGGGCGTGGCGGCGCCGTTCAGGGCCTCGGTTTGCGCAGGCGTTGCGGTTTGCGTGGGCGCAGCCGGAGGCGGCGGCGCAGGCGGACCGGAGAAGAACCACACCACCACGCCGATGAGGACGGCGAAGAGCCCGATGGCGAGAGCGACTTTGCGCTTGTTTTCAAGACCGAGAGCGAGGGCCATTTTATTCGCCCTCCTTGCCGGCGGCGGGCGGTGTGTTGTCAGCCGGAGTGAGGGGCAGGCCGCTGGCGGCGGCGTCGGCGGGGCGCAGCCAGGTGGAGACGCGCAGACGCAGGTTGACCAGACCGCCTTGCTGGCCGGTGAGAGCCATGGCGCGGATGATGAAGAACATGGGATCGCGCTCCAGGCTGTTGATGAAACGCATGATGGCGGGATAGTCGCCACTGATGCTGGCGTCCATGCTGATTTCGG
>Ga0326727_10022918_pt1 | contig 11998 bp, 12 predicted proteins | sample MB2enrmetagenome_FD_207643 | JGI IMG/M metagenome (GOLD analysis project Ga0326727, IMG submission 207643) | Lab enriched peat soil microbial communities from McLean, Ithaca, NY, United States - MB29MY | ecosystem: Environmental > Terrestrial > Soil > Wetlands > Peat | place: USA: New York... | reverse complement strand
CCTTGGGATTCTCCCTCGCCAAAACCTTGGTGATCGCCGCCGTCAATGTCGTCTTCCCGTGATCAATGTGCCCGATCGTCCCCACATTCATGTGCGGCTTCGATCGATCAAATTTTTCCTTGGCCATCGGTTTAGCGCCTCGTCCTTGTAGTAAGTTTGTAACGTCTCGCTTAATTCCCGTGAATCACAAGAATTGAGTCACTGTGACCTTCCGCCAGGGAGCGTCCTCCGCCTCACGCTCTCTCCCGCGGAGCATAATCTCTACCCGCCGGCAGCGCGGTTTGCGCTACGCCTTAAATTTCTGGAGCCGATGAGCGGAATTGAACCGCTGACCCCGTCCTTACCAAGGACGTGCTCTACCAACTGAGCTACATCGGCGCCCTAAGAACAGTGCTTTGCGGCTAGTGCTTAGTGGCGAGGCCGCCTGCTTGCAACCACCTTCGCGTCTCCTTCAGCTCTTGCTAGCCACTGACCACTAACAACTAGCCACTGCATTCCTGGAGCGGGAGACGGGAATCGAACCCGCGACCAACAGCTTGGAAGGCTGTGACTCTACCACTGAGTTACTCCCGCCCTCTCAAGAGCAGTGTTTAGTTCCTAGTGGTCAGTGGTTAGGCACATTCACAACACACCGCGCGTTTCCACCGCTAACCAATATCCACTAACCACTAGTCACTGCATTTCTGGTGGACAGGGGAGGGTTCGAACCTCCGTAGACCACAGGGGTCGGCAGATTTACAGTCTGCTGCTTTTGACCGCTCAGCCACCTGTCCGCTCTGCTTCGTCCTTCCAAGCACCCAGCCAGCACGGGCGCAGTCTTGCGCTTCTCCCCGATAACCGGAATCATTTGAGCCAAGTTGGTCGAGATTACGGTTGGGCGCGGACACACGTTTCTGCCCGCGCAATTCTGAATAACCCAGATTTGGAAAACCCGCTCCCGAAGCTGCCGACCGGCGACCGCTTGCCAGATTTCTTGCGACTGACTTCACTCAAACTGGAGCTGGCGAAGGGATTCGAACCCCCGACCCTCTGATTACAAATCAGATGCTCTACCGGCTGAGCTACGCCAGCCGCCACAAACCTACTATTATACTAATCGGCAGGCTAATTGCAAGGGAAACTGGCAAATTTTTTTTGGCTGCTAAAACGCTGGCTCTTCGGGATTTCCCACCCGCCGATTCCAAACTTCGCTTCTCAACCCTCCGAACCGGTTGGTTCGCTTGTAGTTACACGGAAACCGCCACGCAGATTCACGGGCTTCGGCGCGGGGCCAACCTCGATACGGCATCCGGCGGGAAAACAATCCGTCGCCGCCAGTTTTCACGGACGCCCTTACGATCACGACGATGTGCGCAGGTCTCCGCTTACTCGTGCAAGTATTTCATCGGGTTTACGGGGGTATCATTGACAATCACTTCGTAGTGCAGATGCGGACCCGTCGTCTTGCCGGTCATTCCCACGGCGCCAATAACCTGGCCGCGTTGTACTTCTTGGCCCACGACGACAAGAATCTTGCTGAGATGCCCGTATTTCGTCGCCATCCCAAATCCGTGGTCAACCACGATCGCGTTTCCGTAACCGGAATCGAATCCAGCTTCCAAGATGATGCCATCACCCGCGGACTCCACTCGAGTGCCATAAGGAGCGCGAATATCCACTCCAGAATGGAAAACGCCCTCTCCACTGAAAGGATCCAAGCGTTGACCAAAACCCGCCGAGATCTGCCCACGAACCGGCCAGATCGAGGGCACGGTTTCATGTCCCAAATCAGTGCCGGGCAGGAGCCCCAACGCAGGGGCCTGACCGGAAGGAGCCAGGGAAGAATTCCGGATTAAATTGAAGGCGTAAAGCGAAGCGCGGTAACTGGACTCGAGGGTCGAATTGGTCTGGGTCGCCAGCGACAACGCTGCTTCTGGAAAATGCGGGCTACGAGCTTCGCCGAAGCCGTATGTCAAGGCAACTTCCGTGGCCAATGATTGCAAGGAGTCCAATTTGGCGTTCGTTGTGGTTACGGCGTTTTCCAGGCTTCGATTCTGCGTCTTGAGGGCCTCTCGCTCTGTCCGAAGATTGTTGTAATTCGAAACTTTCAGCAACATCCGGGCATAGCTGTTGGCTAACGCGGCGATCGTCATGATTCCGACGACACTGAACGCCAATACCATATGGACTATATAGAATGGAAGACGGATTTTGCGGAGATTCCCATGCGCGCCAGGGAAAATTAGGAAAGTATAAAACTTCTTATCCATATTATTAGGTCACCCAAAACGAATTAATTCGACGCTTGATGCCCCTGCGTGACTTGCGAGCAGAAGGCCAGAAATGGATCGTGTAAAAAGCGTTCTAGGAATACGGCGTGCATGGTAATTGAATATCGCAACGAATGTCAAGCGAATATGGCATGAGTTTTAAGATTTCTTTGCCAAGACGGTCGGGGGCGTGAATATCTAGTCTGGCTGGACTATTAATATCGAATCAGCTTGAAACCTCTCCCCCCTCCTCACCGCGGTCAGGGGCAATACCCAGCAGGCAAAGTTAGCCTGGTATTCAGTCCTGATACACTCTGATTTTTGAAGAGCAAGGCGATATTGCGGGATTGGCCAGACCATTCACAGGGTCCAATTCTCTGCCCGGTCACCCAAATCCTAAAGCAGGCATCGCACCGGTTCGTGGTGACGATCAGACTACCTTATAGTCAAGCCGGGGGGATTCCTCCACTGGCACTGAAGTTTAGGCTAAGATGAGAGGCAGGGAGCCTGACGGGCTCTCGTTTCGAGCACATTATGCGCGCCAAGCATTTCTTCAAAAGCGAAGCAGACTTCATTGCCTGGATTCGCCGCCGGACGCCACGACGGGGAGCAGGCCTCACCCTGGGCATTGGGGATGACGCCGCGCTGGTGGCGGTTCCGCCTCGGCGAGAGCTGATTCTCACGACCGACCTGTCGATCGAGGGCGTGCACTTTACGCCTACCCTCCACCCGCCGCAAGCGGTAGGGCATCGGGCTCTGGCGCGTTCGTTGAGTGACGTCGCCGCGATGGGGGGAACGCCGCGCTACGCCTTGATTTCACTGGCTGTATCAATGCGCACTGGGCGAGCGTGGTTGGAAGGGTTCTTTGATGGCTTGTTCGCTCTCGCCCGGCGATTTGGCGTGGCGGTCATCGGGGGTGACACTGCCGTCGTCAAGAGTCCCACCGCGGTCGACGTGATTGTGGCGGGTGAAGTCCCGCATGGCCGGGCTTTACGCCGTTCCGGCGCGAAGCCTCGAGACCGGATTTTCGTCAGTGGACGCCTCGGCATGGCCGCGCTGGGGCTGCGCTTGCTTCCGTCACGGACCCACATTCGAAAACCTGTGGAGCGGGCGGCCCTCCGCGCTCATCTTTTTCCTCAGCCCCAATGCGCCTTGGGCCGATTCCTTTCCGAACATCGTTTGGCCAGCGCGATGATGGACTTGAGTGATGGCCTTTCCATCGATCTTCGGCGGCTCTGCGACGCCAGCGGAGTTGGAGCCTGTTTGTTCGCCAATCAAATCCCCACCCCTCCTATCTCCGATGCCGAGGACGCCCTGGGGTTGGCGCTTCACGGCGGTGAAGACTACCAACTGCTTTTCACCGTCTCAGCCGCCAAGAGCTCAAAGATCCCTCGCCACTTTGGCAGAATCCCCCTTCATTGCATCGGCGAAATCCGCCCCTTACAAGGGATCAACCTGATCACCCGGGAGAACAAGACGCTGCCCATAGAAACTTCCGGGTATGACCATTTTGCTCGCAATTGGCATCTATAGAGAAGGGGGAAGTTCGGATTCTACCCGCGGCCCAGCCACAGATTCGGGCAGGGCCGCGAGGGGTATTGCGCCCGACCGCCGCAACGAGTTGGTCAGCTTGTTTCCGGCCATTACGGGTGCTACCCTATCAAGCAGGAGGGGTATATGCGCAGGCTGCATGTCGTTCTGTTGTCATTGGCAATTGCTTTCTGTACTGCCGGCACTAACGCCTGGGCTCAACGAGGTGGCGGAGGACATGGTGGGGGTGGCGGCGGTTTCCATGGCGGCTCCGGCGGTGGGGGTTTCCATGGCGGCTCCGGCGGTGGGGGTTTCCATGGCGGCATCGGTGGTGGTGGGTTTCGCGGTGGTTACGGCGGAGGTGGTTTTCGAGGCGGATATGGTGGCAGGGGTTATGGGTACGGTTACGGCTACCGGGGTGGTTGGGGGTATGGGTTTGGCTTCGGGTTAGGTTGGGGGCCTTGGGCTTACTGGCCTTATGCCTATTATGGGGGGTGGGGATATCCGTACTACCCTTACTACTCGTACTACCCGAGCTATTCGTCTTCCCCGTGTTATCCCTATGGTCCGTACGATTGTCGTATTTCCGGGTACGGCCCAGTAGCATCTGCGCCCGACCCTGCTCCAGCGGGATCAAATCCGGCAACGTATTCCCAAAGGAGCGTCGCATCGGGTACTTCCAGTGCCTATTTGGGGGACGGCCAATGGCACCATTTTGGTCCTCAGAGCGCTCCAGCAATGGGCGCTTCCTCGCCAAAAGCCGCTCCGCCTTCCCAGGCCAGCGCACCGCCTCGCACTTATGACGCCTCCGTGGCGGAGGCCCCGTGATGCTGCCTTTCCAGCGTGGGGGCACAAGGTAGCTGGCAGCCAATTGCCGAGATCCCCCGGCCAAGCCGGGGGATCTCTGGTGGGATTAGTTTCCAAGCCCAAAGCTGATCGTCTGCCTTCCCTGTTATCCTTGCCACCTACTCGCCGCTGACTTTCAACAAGACTAAACTGTGCGGTGCCACGGTCCCGCGGAAGTACCCACCTTGGGCGAGCGTAATATCCACGTGCTTCCACAGGTCGCGGACCTTCTTTGCGGGGCCAAGGTACTGCGAAACCTCCTTCGGCTTGTCGCTGGGATTCAGCACTGCGTAAGCGGTGCTGTGGCCGCTCAACTCCTTGCTCCAGACTTGCCAGTCGCCATAATCACGCTGCTTCATCGCCTGGTGGCCGAGGGGATCCTGGTCAACGGCAATCACTTCCTTGTTGGTCAGGATTTCGCGGATCTCCGCTGGCATGTTGCGCAGATCGTTTCCGGCCATCAGGGGCGCCGCCAGCATGCACCAAAGGCTGAAGTGCGCGCGACTCTCTTCGACGCTGAGCCCGGGATTGCCAACCTCCAGCATGTCAGGATCGTTCCAGTGGCCCGGGCCGGCGTGCTCCCACAGATCCACTTGCAAGTCGAGAATCTGCATGACACCACGCGTATACTGACCCGTGCAGCTCCAGCAATCCGTAATGTCGCCGGTCGTGCGCCAGAGATTTCCGATGTCCCCGGCCCACTTCCAAGGATCCTCGACACCCCACTCGCAGAGGCTGAAGACGATGGGGCGGCCCGAAGCCTTTAAGGCGTCGCGCATGGTCGAGTAGGAGGACTTCACTTCCTGCGTCCCGTGATTGCACCAATCGTATTTGAGGTAATCCACACCCCAGGCGGCGTATTGGCGGGCGTCCTGGAATTCGTAGCCGCGGCTACCGGGACGGTCCTGGCATGTACCCGTACCTGCGTCTGAGTAAATCCCAAACTTCAAGCCTTGAGAATGGATGTAGTCCGCCAGTGCCTTCATCCCAGAAGGAAAGCGTTGCGGATCCGGAACGATGTTCCCCTCTCCATCCCGGCTGACCTGCCAACAGTCGTCGATCACGACGTACTGATAGCCGGCATCCTTCATTCCGCTCGAAACCAGGGCGTCCGCCATATCCCTGATGAGCTTCTCGCTCACGTTGCAGCCGAACTTGTTCCAACTGTTCCATCCCATCGGCGGAGTCCGCGCCAAGCCGTTCTCCAAAGCTCGTGCCGGGGTCAGGGCCAATGCAAAGCATGAGGAAAGCAAGAGAATGGTCTTTTTCATAGAGTATCCCCCCTTCTGCGTTTTATTTGGCGCGCTCCAGCCTGCCGCCTTCGCGGCCGTCGGCGCGCAGGAGCAGAATCGAGAAGACCAGGCCGCAGAAGCCCAGCGCAGCGAACATGATCTGGCTGGCGGTGTAGCCGTGCGTGTCGTCGCGCAGCGCGCCATTAGCGACAGGGAAGGCCGCCAAACCCAGGTTCTGGATGGCGGTCATTAAACCGAACGCCGTACCCACGCAGCGCGCATCCACGATGAGGGGTACCGACGGCCAGATGCAGGCCGGGACCAGCACGAAAGCGGCGCCCAGCACGGTCATGGAGAGGACTGGAGAAAGGTGCGTCAGCCCCAGGAGCAGATGCGCAGGAATAATCAGGAGCGAGCCCACCACCATGAGGGTGGCGCGGCGGCCCACACGATCGACAAAGTTGCCGGCGAAGGGTGCGAGCACCATGGAGGCCGCGATGATGATCGACGTCGTGCCCTGAGCAGTCGTGAACATGTGCGTCAGGTTGTAAAACACCCCGGCGAGGAAGCCGAGTCCTTCCGCAGAAGCCATTGGCATTCCCCACTTGTCGTGAAAGAAGTCGGTGGCCAGGGCGGTAAAGGGAAAAATGGCGGAGTAGAACGTAACGCAGATTCCCACCGCGTACCAGTAAGAGGGTTGAAACTTGCCGACATCGCTCCAGGTGATCTTGTCACCACCGCCGGCTTCGGGCAGATGCAGGATGGGCTCGGCGTGGCGATCCATCAGCGTGTAAATCCAGTTGCAGACCAGGCTGCCCAGGCACAGCGCAGCCGCGATCCAGAGCGCTCCGCGCCATCCGAAACGGCTGGCCAGCAGTTCTTCCGTATTGAAGGAAAACAGCGTTCCGAGGCGGGCGATGGTGAGGGTGATGCCAAAGGCCATGGCCAGTTCCTTGCCAGTGAACCAGCGGGCCGTGATGGCACTTTGCGCGACAATCATGGATTCAGAGCCGATGCCGAAGAGGACGCGGCCAACGTACAGGACGGGCAGGCTGGGCGCCCAGGCCACCATGCAAGCCCCGGCCACCACAAAGCCTGAGAAGATCAGGCTGGCGAGGCGCACGCCCACACGATCGATGAGGAAGCCTCCAGCCAGGACGGCGAGGACGGCGGCCACGCTGTACATGGTGTACATCGTGCCGATAGCGGCGCGGTCGGTGTGGAACACCTGGATGAGGGTGGTCTCGATGGCGCCGACGCTATCGTAAGCGAAGTAGCTACCGAAGGCCATCAGGGCGGCGAAGGCCAGGATGATGAAGCGGTAGGATCTGGCCGTGGGGTAGAAAGGGCTGTGTTCCGATGGAGACATGGACCTCGCAGTATAGCATTAGGCGGTGGCCGGCATTACTCCACTAGCGGTTGTGTGGCGTTGGTATTAGACAGCGCGTAAATTCGGGCCTCCTCACGACTGATTCGCCAATCCCATCATTAATTGGCCGGTTCTAAGAAGCCTTGCAATTGTATGTAATTCAATTCACACTTCGAAATATGAAAATAGGTGAACGCGGTCAAGTCACAATACCCAAGGAACTTCGGGATAAGTTCGGGCTGAAGCCCGAAACCGAAGTTGAATTCCAAGTCGTCAACAACTCCATCTTCCTGCGCAAGAAACCTCGAAAGCTTGCCCTGGCCCGGTGGAAGGGCCGGTGCAAGAGGAGCTTTGAGGAGTTGGGCTACACCCGCGTCGACGAATTTATCGAGAACGTGCGGGGACTTCGACTCTTCACCTATTGCCCCAGCAGCTCCAAAAACCTCCCCACCGTCTCGATGCCTCGATAAAAATTCGGAATATGGAACTTCTCGTTGGGGGCATGCAAATTATCGTCGGGCAAGCCGAAACCCATCATGACGCTCGGCGCCTTCAGGAACTTTTGGAAGGTGCCCACCACCGGGATGGAGCCGCCGCAGCGCATGTAAACGGTCTTTTTCTTGAAGACCTGCTCCAGAGCTTCAGCGCCGGCGGCGATCCAGCGGCTGTCGGTGCTCACCACTGAGGCCGGGGCGGAGCTCAGAATGCGAACCGCGGTGCGGATGCCCTTGGGCGTGATCTTTTTTACATAGCTCGTATACAAGCGGACGATTTCTTTGGGATTCATGTCGGGAACAAGGCGCATGCTGATTTTCGCCGTGGCAACGGCGGGGATTACAGTCTTGGCGCCTTCGCCGGTAAAGCCGCCCCGAAAACCGTGGACTTCCAGCGTCGGCCGCGACCACAGGCGTTCGAGCACGGTGAAGCCCTTCTCTCCCGTCAACGCCGTGGTCCCGATTTCCTTCTTCGTGAAATCCTTCTCGTTGAAGGGCAGCTTCTTCCAGCTTGCCAACTCCGCCGCCGTGGGCTTCTTCACGCGCTTGTAGAATCCAGGAATAAGAATTTTGCCGTCTGGTCCTTTGAGTTTATTGATCATCTCGGCCAAAGCCTGCATGGGATTGGGCGCCGCTCCCCCGTACTGTCCGGAGTGTAGATCGTGGGCCGCGCCGCGCGCCTCGAGCTCGGTGTAAACGAGGCCGCGCAAGCCCGTGGTGAGGGTGGGCAAGTCCGGCGCAAACAGCTCCGTATCGCACACCACCGCCGCGTCACACTTCAGCCGGTCGGGGTGCGCCTCCACGTATTCATCAATGAACTCGCCCCCCACTTCCTCTTCGCCCTCGAGCAGGAATTTGACGTTGAGGGGCAGCTTGCCCTCAGTCTTGAAGAAGCCTTCCACCGCTTTGCAGAGCAGATAGACCTGCCCCTTGTCATCCACCGCGCCGCGCGCATAAACATTGTTGTCGCGGATGGTGGGCTCGAAAGGCGGCGAAATCCATTCGTCCAGCGGATCGGCGGGTTGCACATCATAGTGCCCGTAGATCAGCAGGGTGGGTTTGCCGGGCGCCTCCAGCCACTCGGCGTAAACCAAGGGATGCTGCTTTTCCTTGCCGGCGATGATCTCCACGTTCTTCATGCCCATCGCGCGGAGTTCATTGGCCAGGAACTCTGCCGCGCGTTGTATGTCCGGATTGTGCTCCGGCAGGGTGCTGATGCTGGGAATCCTCAAAAGTTGTAGTAGTCCCTCCAGGTGGCGTTCCTTGTTTGCCTCGTAGTAGTCGAAAAGTGCTGTGCTCATAGTCCTCCTCTCAGGTGCAGTGACAAGTGATGAGTGACAAGTGACGAGCGAGCTGTCCGGTCCACGCCGGAGTCAGTTCGTCCCGCCGTATACTTCCATGCGAAGCGCCAGTCTACACGTGACTTGGCAAGCCGTCAATTTGAGGAAGAATGGGGTCATTGGGTCATCGGGCGATCGGGTCATCGGACCATTTGCGATTTGCGATGGGTGATTTGTGATTGAAGCATCGGGCCGTTTGTGATCGACGATTGACGATTGGCGATTGGCGATTGAAGCATCAGAGTATCGGCTCATTGTTCTTCCTGCCGCTGGATTCTGGAATCTTGAATCTGAGATCTCCAGAGGGCGCTTACGATCTGAATCCCAAATCCACCCCGCGTTGTCCTCCTGAGCAGCAGCGAAGGATCTCGCTCTGCCCGCGTCTCCGCCTTTGGCCTCTGCTGGTGTTTTGCGACTGTTCGCCTTCCACTCGCCACCTCGTTTCGAGCAGTGCCATTATTAAATGCGTAATCTATAGGTTTAATTCATAATTCAAAATTCATAATTCATCATTTCCATCTCATTTCTTTTCATCAACATCGCCAGAGAGCGATTTTAAGTCGTTTTGTTTCATAAACATCGCGAGAGGCCGGTTTTCGGACATTTTTTCTACATGTGTTTTCAATAACATCGCCAAGCTCTCCTTCATATTTTCCCCCCGCGTTTTTTCTCCCCGGCGCCCATGATTCAACCTAACTCTTTTTGTATGAATTAGATAAAGTTTCTTGTGCAATTGCCAGTCAACTGATAACTCCTTTAGATTCTGGTATATCGCCAGAGATAAAGGCATGTTTTTCATGCCGATTTTTCAGAGCTGTCGTCTGGCCCGCGCGGCGTTTAACCTCCAGGAGCGGATGGGGGATTCGCCCATCCTGGCGACCGTTCGAATCTTCCACCATCATAATTAGCATCGCGCCCGGCTTGATTGGGGCCAAGTTCCCAACGGGAATCCGTTCCCGCCGCTGGGAAGTGGCGGGCCATGCGACCGCCTCCCTTTCGCGTGATGAGCGGCAACAATCTTTATGGTTCTCGTCGGTTTGTTCCTCAAGGACATGCGGACCTCCCAGGGTGCGGGGATGGGGCGCTGGCAGCGGTGGCACATAGCCTCAGGCCACGCCCCGCGGCCCAAGGGCAATAGCCTCGATTCTAAAATAAAGCTCCCGCCTTGCCGTTGTCAAGTAGTTTATTGTAAAATTGTGTAAGTAGCGCAGATCGAGCCTATAGGCACTCTGGGGCTGGCAGCAGCCCATTGGTGGTCATTGGTAAAAGGTCACGGTCAATCAGAACAAGATCGGCCGCCACGGCGCGCTTGGACCGTTCTTTTCATGCATCTCTGAATCGAGGATTCGCCCTTGCTCAACAGCGGTGCCAAGCGTACTATTTGGACCAGAAGACTCATGGACACCACGGCATGAGCCGAGCGTGCAAACCTTGGGAGTCAAAAGCATGAAAATAATTCTTAGCCGCAAAGGGTTTGACAAGAAGCACGGTGGGGTCGCAAGCCCGATTTTTTCTGGCGAGGGCTTATGTTCCCTTCCCATCCCTGCCTACTGGGAGGAGAAGAATCCACCTGCACCTAGGTACCGGGTCAGATACAAGGATCTGAGCTATGACTCTGAGAGTCTTGGGCGAGTGGTGGAAGAGTTGAGCTTCAACCATCGTAGGAAAAAACCCCGCATAAAAGGGACCGATCTCTGCCATTTGGACCCGGACCTTATCCGTGCTGATCGTGTCCGAAAGGCGGGCTGGTTACCCATGTTTGGCCAGGGAGATGCGGCCTGCACCCATCTTCTCAACCACGGCGTTCGAGCGGGCGACCTTTTCTTGTTCTTTGGCTGGTTTCACCGTTTGGGTAAGACCACTGAACGATTCAGTTTCGACCCCGAAGACCAAGATGCCCATGTGATCTTCGGTTGGTTGCAGATAGGTGAGATTTGGTGCAAATTTAACCCAGAGTTGGTCCTTCCAAAATGGGCGAGGTACCACCCTCATATTCGTGGTGAGACGGACGATTACTATAATCTAAGCAAGGCAGTGGACGCTGTGTTCATTGCGAAGAGGTGGCTTGAAATACCCGGCCTGCGCGTGAAGCGACCAGGTGGGGGCGTGTTTAGGAATTACCATGATGATCTCTGTCTTACGGAACTCGACAAAACCAGAGGGCACTGGAAATTGCCATTGTGGATGTATCCATCTCCTGGAAGAAAGTCGTTGACTTACAACGTGGACAGACGGAAATGGAGTAAAGATAGAGCGCATTCCTATCTGCATGCGGCTGATATCGGCCAGGAGTTCATCCTCGACTGCGCCGGGTACCCGGATACAGAAGTAAACCGATGGCTTAGACGCTTGTTCGCACATGCCGTGTGACAAGGACGGGAAACAGGGGCAATTCAGGATCGAGCTGAGCTGGAGGCACACAAATCGGACACGGTCCAACTACGATGCTGCAAAGAGAGGTAAACATGGGTGCAAAAAGGAAAGCAGGCGCTAAGCGGGAAATGAAACCTATTCGCTTTAAGGTCCTGCGGACTGACAGCTCTATTGCAACAGCGCAAGAAACCATCGAGAACCGCCTTGGCCTTCCCACTGGTTCAGTGCGGCTGGTCAACCCAAACGGCCGCAAGGCACGCGCTGACGGCTCTGTGGGGGCACTACTCCGTTCTTGGGAGTAAAACGGATGATGGGGACTAGAAAACGCAGGAGTGTGAGGTCAGGGGTGTCTTCCATGACCACAAGCCCACCGTCAGCAAACCGTTGACCTTGACTCGCGCTTACTCTCGCGCGCTTGTGCTTGACAGCCGCCCACTATTTGGGCAAGATAATAATATCAGGAGGAAAGACGGCCTTTGTTGCCTTCAATACCTCCCCGGTCGTCTCCCTGGACGTTAAAGACGGGTTCCCAGATACATTCCACCATGGCTCAGTGCGCTGGAAA
>Ga0326727_10022916_pt1 | contig 11999 bp, 10 predicted proteins | sample MB2enrmetagenome_FD_207643 | JGI IMG/M metagenome (GOLD analysis project Ga0326727, IMG submission 207643) | Lab enriched peat soil microbial communities from McLean, Ithaca, NY, United States - MB29MY | ecosystem: Environmental > Terrestrial > Soil > Wetlands > Peat | place: USA: New York... | reverse complement strand
GATGATCGTCGCCCGGCGCCACCGTTTCCGGCTGGCAGGGCGACCGTTCATGCTGGGGGTGGCGTTCAAAGCGACGGGGATACAGTCGCTCAGCACAACGCCCATTCGCGGCGACTACGCCCGACACGACTGGGCTCGCCTCGCCCCCGCCGGCTCAAAATCCCCTTCAGACGTCCTCCCAACCATCCCATCGTCGCCCTGACGGCCAGCCGCATCTTCTATTGGCGGGAGGAACGCGATCCGGCGGGTGGTGACCATGATCACTCCCCGCCCTTGACCGGCGCCGAGGCCGGCAGGAACGCCCGCACCCCTTCGTAAAAAATTTCACAACCTGTAACGGGTGCTACTGAATTGAGGGCCGCCCGCCGCTACCCTGTCCAGCATTGGCAAAGGACGTTCGCGATCGGGCAATCGGCATCACAACCGGGGCAAGAGCGATGAAAGCGGGCACGGCGGAACTGTTCCATCCACCCATTATCCCGTGGATGGAAGTCAAGGACCAGGCCATTTGGGACAAGGCGCTGCCTCTCGGCCACAAGGTCGTCTGGAAGAACAAGTCGGTCATCCAGATGCCGGAAGACGAGGTCACCAGCATCTTCTTGATCCGCCAGGGCGTCATCAAGGTTGCGGCGGCCAGCAGCGAAGGGTTGCAACGCACCCTTTGGCTGATGGGACCGGGCAGCATTCTTGGCGAAGCCGCCCTGTTCGCCCATCGGAACAACTCGCACCACATCTCGGCGATGGAGGATTGCATCGCCTACGAATTCTCCAAGCAAGTGGTGGTGGGCGAAATCCTGGTCCGCTATCCCGATCTTGCCGAGGCCCTGCTCACCAACCTGGCGACCAAAAGCTACATCATGTCGACCCAGGTCGAGGAAAGCGCCTTCCTGACAGCCGCCCAGCGGCTGGGACGCTTCCTCTATGGGCTCTGTCTGGCCAGGAATTCCCGGCATCTGCCGCTGTCGCACGGCGTCATCGCGGAGTTGCTGGGGCTTCATCGGGTCACCGTCAGCAACACCATCAGCGCCCTGAAACGCAGCGGCCTGCTGGAGGAGCATACCCACGAGATCGTCGTGGTCGACATCAACGCCCTGGCCGCCTTCCTGACCCCCGACAGCTGATCGTCGGGTCTTAAGCGCCTCCGGCGCCAATAAAATTCATCATGGGAGATCATAAATGGAAAAGCGTTACGTTGCGGAACCCTACAAGATCAAGGTGATTGAGCCGATCGCTGTGACGACCAGGGCCCAGCGCGAACAGTTCATGGCGGAAGCCGGCTACAACACCTTCCTGCTGCGGTCCGACCAGTGTTACATCGACCTGTTGACCGACAGCGGCACCTCCGCAATGAGCGACAATCAGTGGGCCGGAATGATGCTGGGTGACGAAGCCTATGCCGGCAGCCGCAACTTCCTGCATCTGCAGAAGGTCGTCCGCGAATATTACGGGTTCAAGCATGTGGTGCCAACCCACCAGGGCCGCGGTGCCGAGAACCTGCTGTCCAGCATCTGCATCAAGCCCGGCGACTACGTTCCGGGCAACATGTACTTCACCACCACCCGGGTCCACCAGGAGCGCAATGGCGGCAAGTTCGTCGACATTATCATCGACCAGGCCCACGACTCCCAGTGCGAGATCCCCTTCAAAGGCGATGTCGACCTGGCCAAGCTTCAAAGCCTGATCAACGAGGTCGGCGCCGACAAGATTCCTTATGTCTGTCTGGCGGTCACCGTCAACCTTGCCGGCGGTCAGCCGGTCAGCATGGCCAACATGCGTGCCGTCCATGACCTGTGCGCCAAGCATAAGATCAAGGTGATGTTCGATGCCACCCGCTGCGTCGAGAACGCCTACTTCATCAAGATCCGCGAGAAGGGTTACGAGGATCGGACAATCGCCGAAATCCTTAAGGAGATGATGAGCTACGCCGACGGTTGCACGATGAGCGGCAAGAAGGATTGCCTGGTGAACATCGGCGGCTTCCTGTGCATGAACGATGACGAGCTTTATCAGAAGGCCTGCGAACTGGTGGTGCTTTATGAGGGCATGCCCAGCTACGGCGGGCTGGCCGGCCGCGACATGGAGGCCATGGCTCGGGGAATCATGGAATCGGTGGATTACAACTACATCCACCACCGCGTCACCCAGTGCATGTACCTGGCCGACAAGCTCAAGGATGCCGATGTGCCGGTGGTCCGGCCGACCGGTGGCCATGCCGTGTTCCTCGATGCCCGCGCCTTCCTGTCCCATATTCCCCAGGATCAGTTCCCGGCGCAGACCCTGGCGGCCGAGCTTTACATCGAAAGCGGTGTCCGTTCGATGGAGCGCGGCATCGTTTCGGCCGGCCGAAACAAGGAAACCGGCGAGAACTACCATCCGAAACTGGAACTTGTGCGCCTGACTATTCCGCGGCGCGTCTATACCTACGCGCATCTCGACATCGTGGCGGACGCCTGCATCGAGCTTTACGGTCGCCGCCGCACCATCAAGGGGCTCCAGATGGTGTACGAACCGAAGCTGCTGCGCTTCTTCACCGCGCGCTTCAAGCCGCTGGCTTAATCAAAGCATCCCCGGAGGGAACCTGGCGGTTTCCTCCGGACCCGCATTTTACAACGGGACGTCCGTGACCGAAGTCACCGGGCGACGGAAGGGTTGTGCCCGCGTGATAAGGCTTTAGGATCGTCAGCTCAATGTCCAAGAAGATATCAACAATAATAGATATCATTAGGGGGCGACATGGATCTGTTCAGAACAAAAGACATCGCCAAACTAAAAGAAGAAATGGGTAAACATGGCCTGAAAAGGTCTCTCGGCGCCTGGGATATCGTGCTCATGGGCATCGGCGTTATCATTGGCACTGGTATTTTTGTATTGACCGGCGTTGCTGCAGCGAAATTCGCCGGCCCCGGCATCATGCTCTCCTTCGTTTTTTCATCTCTTTCCTGCGTCTTCGTCTGTCTGGCCTATTCCGAACTGGCCTCGGCCATCCCGGCGGCGGGCAGCGCCTATACCTACACCTATACCGCCGGCGGCGAGTTCCTTGCCTGGATCGTCGGCTGGAACCTGGTTCTGGAATACTCGGTCGGCGCCAGCGCCGTCGCCGGAGGCTGGTCCGCCTACTTCGTCGGCATTCTGAAATCGGGCGGCATCGAACTGCCGAAGGCCATCACGGCGGTACCCCATGATGGCGGCATCGTCAATCTGCCCGCCGTTCTCATCGTGCTGTTCATCACCACTCTGCTGGTCCGCGGCGTCCGCGAAAGCGCGACCGCCAACCGCATCCTGGTGTCGGTCAAGCTGGCGGCCATTTTCCTGTTCCTGCTCCTGGCCGGCCCCAAGGTGGACGCCACCAACTGGACGCCCTTCCTTCCCTATGGGGTTTCCGGTATCTCGGCCGGCGCCGCAATCATCTTCTTCGCCTATCTTGGCGTCGATTCCCTGGCCACCGCAGCCGAGGAAACGCGCAATCCGCAAAGAGACATGCCGGTCGGCATCATCGCCTCGCTGGTCATCTGCACCGTTCTCTATGTTGCGGTGTCGGCCGTGCTGACCGGCGTAGTCCCCTACGGCGAACTCAACAATGCCGAGCCGGTCACCTACGCACTGCGCAAACTGGGCTATAATTTCGGCTCGGCGGTCATCGGAACCGGCGCCATCGCCGGACTGACCACCGTGTGTCTGGTGATGATCTACGCGCAGACGCGCGCCTTCTTCGCCATGTCCCGCGACGGCCTGATCCCGCAGGGTCTGTGCAAGGTTCACCCCCGCTATGGAACGCCGCACATCATCACCATCATCGTCGGCCTCACGGTGGCCATGATCGCCGGCTTCACCCCGATCGGCATGGTCGCCGAAATGTGCAACATCGGCACCCTGTTCGCTTTCGTGGTGGCCACCGCCTGCGTTCTGGTCCTGCGCAAGACCCAGCCGACGCTGGAGCGTCCGTTCCGTTGCCCGGCCGTCGGCCTGGTCGTACCCCTGGCGATCCTGTCCTGCCTTTACATCATGGCCAGCCTGCCGGCCGCGACATGGATCCGTTTTATCGTGTGGAGCGTTCTTGGCACGATCATCTATGCGTTCTATGGTTCGCGGAGCAGTCGGCTGAATCAGAAAGCTGTGCCTGCATCCACCCTGTAATGAACGGCGCGGATGCGGCGAAAGTCGCATCCGGCAACCAGTCGGCCCGACGCTCCGGTAACCGGAGCGCGGGCGGCATGGGGACTGTTGCACCGCGCCGGCCGCAAGACCGCAAAGTCTCGGGATATAACCCGCCGGCCGGGAACGGCCGAACCAAGATCGTCTGACAAAGGGGATATCATGACGTCAAACCACCGACAACTACTGTCACTTCTGGCCATCGCCGCCGGCGCCACGGCGACCGCCCTGCCGGCTCACGCCGACGACGTCGGCGACCTTAAGGCCCTGATCGGCGAACTGCGCCAGCAGGTCCAGGAAGAACACGCGCAGATCCAGTCGCTGAAAGCCGAAATCAACAATTTGAACGCCGAGTTGAAGGACCAGAAGGGCGCCATTTCGGCGCAAGGGGTCGCGGTCGAAAACGACGCGACCGCGTTGAAGGAGGTCCAGGCGCAGACCCAGGTCATCGCCCAGAAGCAGGCCGAAGGCCAACCCGCCACCCAGCCTGCCGAGGCGGCGAAACCAGGCTATATCGCCGTTCCGGGAACCAGGACGGCCTTCAAGATCGGCGGCTATGTCAAGCTGGACGCCGTCGATGACGTCGCCGCCAACATCGGCAACAATTCTTTCACCAAAACGGCGACCGACTTCGCGTCGATCCCGCTGGATCATTCCCAGGCCTCGCACCGCAGCGGCCAATTGAACGTTACGGCTCAGGAAAGCCGCCTGAACTTCAATACCGCATCGCAGGTCGACGGCCTGGGCGAAGTCACCTCGACCGTCGAGGGGGACTTCTACAATGTCGGCAGCGGCAATCTGTTCCGCCTGCGCCATGCCTTCGTCAGTGGCGGCGGCTGGCTTGCCGGCCAGACCTGGTCGACCTTCGTCGATCTGGAAAGTTCCGGCCCCGAAACATTGGACTTCAATGGCCCGGTGGGCATCGTCGCCGCGCGCCAGCCCCAGCTGCGCTACACCCTGCCGGTGGGCAGCGGCAAGCTGGCCATGGCCCTGGAAAGCCCGACCGGAGACATCTCCAGCAACACCGCCGACAACCATATCGACAAGGCTCCCGACGTGGTCGCCCGTTACACCCTTGACACGTCCTGGGGCCATGTGGCCTTCGCCGGTCTGGGACGCTATCTGGACAGCGACTCCGGCCTGCCCGGCCCACACCCGGACAAGGCGGTATTCGGTGTCCTGGCCGGCCTTCGGATGACCACCGTCGGCAAGGACTCCGTGGTCTTCCAGACGGTGGACGGCAACGGTGTCGGCCGTTACCTGTTGCAGGGACAGGGCGTGTCGGCAATCCTGGTCAACAATACCCTGAAGCCCATCAATGTCTGGGGCGGATCGATCGGTTACACCCATTTCTGGACGGATGCCCTGCGCAGCAACCTGGCCTACGGCTATGGCCACTTCAGCACGCCGGCGGGCGACCCCTTGCGTCCCTTGAAGGACATGAGTTCGGTCCATGCCAACCTGATCTGGAGCCCCTGGACCGCGACCGATGTCGGACTGGAGTATATCTATGGCCATGTTGAGACTTCACAGCCGCAGACCGATATCGCCACAGGCACGACGGCCAACCAGGGTTCGGCCAGCCGTGTCCAGGGCAGCGTAAAGTACAGCTTCTAACCAGCGCTGCACGGCGGCACCCGCCCCGCGGCCCGATCCGGGCCAAGGGGGCGGGTGGCCTTCGTCAGACATTGCAAACCCATTGGAGATCGTCAGCATGAGCAGAATCGAAGCACGCTTGGCCGAACTGGGATTGACCCTGCCGGCCGCAGCGGCGCCGGCCGCCAACTATGTCCCGTTCGTCCGAAGCGGCGCGACCTTGTATCTGTCCGGGCAGTTGCCGTCCAAGGACGGCAAGCTGGCCCATCTTGGACGCCTGGGCGAGGACGTGACGATCGAGGACGGCTACCAGGCGGCCCGCCTGTGCGGGATCAATCTGATCGCACAGATCAAGGCGGCGACCGGTGATCTGGACCGCGTCCGACGCATCGTCCGTCTGGGCGGCTTCGTCAACAGCACCGGCCAGTTCACCGACCAGCCGAAAGTGGTCAACGGCGCTTCGGATTTGATGGTCGAAGTCTTCGGCGATGCCGGCCGGCATGCCCGCTCGGCGGTCGCCTGCCCGTCCCTGCCGTTCGGTGTCGCCGTCGAAGTGGACGCCGTCGTCGAACTGGCCGACTGAGGGAACGAGGGCGCCAGGCCTAAGAAATGTACGGTGGCGCCGGCATCCCGGCCGGCGTGCAGGTTAAAGCTCCCGTGGCCAATTTTCGCCGCTTCGCGACGGAGGCCGGCAGAGACGCCGGCCCCACTCCGGCCACATTTTCCCAGGAACCTCGGAACGCCAGTCCAACCGCCAGGAACGAATCACCATGACAACACGTGTCGCAATTAATGGATTGGGCCGCATCGGCCGGATGATCCTGCGGGCCGCCCGCCGGGATATTCCGGGCATCGAAGTGGTCGCCATCAACGATCCTGTCGGTCCGGAACAACTGGCCTATCTTTTGGCGCATGATTCGGTTCACGGCGCCTTTCCCGGCACCGTCACGGCCGGCGCGGGTTGGCTGGCCATCGACGGCAAGCGGATCCGCCTCTCCGGCCAGACCGATCCGGCAGGTCTGGCCTGGGATGCGGTCGCCGCCGAGGTCGTTGTCGACTGCACCGGGCTGTTCCTGTCGACGGCACGCTGCCGGGAGCATATCGCCGCCGGCGCGCGGCGCGTGATTCTGTCGGCGACGCCGAAGGACGACATGCCGCTGTTTGTCTTTGGCGTCAACCACGACACCTACAAGGGACAGACGATCTTGTCGGCGGCATCCTGCACGACCAATTGCCTGGCTCCGGTCGCCAAGGTCCTGAATGATCGCTTCGGCATCGAGCGGGGCCTGATGACCACCGTGCATGCCGCGACACGGTCGCAAAAGACCGTTGACGCTCCCTCGCCCAAGGAGTGGCGAGCGGGGCGTGGCATCCTTGGCAACATCATTCCGTTTTCCACCGGCGCGGCGGCGGCCATGGGCCGGATCATCCCGGCCCTGGAGGGAAAGCTGACCGGGGTTTCGTTCCGGGTCCCGACATCGGACGTGTCAGCCGTCGACCTCACTGTGGCGCTGTCCCACCCCACCGACTATCCGACGATTTGCAAGACGATGAACACCGCCGCTTCAGGCCATCTGAAAGGGGTCCTGGGGTACACCGACGCCGCCACGGTCTCCACCGATTTCCGCGGCTGCAACCGCCCCTCGACTTTCGACGCGACGGCCGGGCTGCAACTGGACCCCACCTTCTTCAAACTGGTCGCCTGGTACGACAACGAATACGGCTACGCCTGCAATCTTCTTCGCCTGGTCCGCCATGTCGCGGCGTGGAAAGCTCCGGTCATCTCCAGGGCGGCACGCATGCTGGTCAACCACGCCGAACGGTCGACGGCATGAACCGATTGGGCAAGAACCTTCGCCCTACACCGGGGTGTCCGCCCCCAGGGTCATCACCACCAGCTTTGACGGCGCCAGCTTGGCCTGTTTCTTCAAGCTGGCGATCAGGGCGCTGACGTCATCGACCGTGTAGCTGCCGTGTTCGACCTTGACCTCGATGATCACGGCGCTGGCCGATAGCAGCGGGAAACACTTCAAGGTGCCATCGCGGTCAGCCGCCATGATCTGCCCCAGCGTCCTGGCTTCCTGGTCGTAGAAGCTTTCAGCGTCGCTGCGAAAGACGTCCAGCAGGTCCTTGGTCGATTCCACGGCGCGGCCGGCCGCGGCACCGCGGAAACCGATGAAAAAATCGTCGCCGCCGATGTGCCCCAGGAAGCAATCGGGCGACAACCGCTTGCGCATCAACTCGGTGAACAACAGGATCGCCCGGTCACCCTGGCGGAACCCGTATTTGTCATTGAACGGTTTGAAGTTGTCGAAATCCACATAGGCGTAGGCGAATTCGTCGCCGCCGTCGGCCAGGCTGTCGCAGACGAACTGGTTGATCAAGGCATTGCCCGGCAACTTGGTCAACGGATTCTGGTCGCGCGCCTGGGCCAGGCTCTTTTCATTGACGACCCGGATGATCGAGCGCGCCGACAGAAATCCGACATAGCGCATCTGATCGACCAGGATGATCCCTTCCGCGTCGGCCTCGCCCGAGTAGATCGACATGATGCTTTCGACCGGCACCTGGATATCGGCCAGGGGACAACGCACCACGAAATCCTTCAGCTTGCGCCCCAGTCCCTTGTTCGAGATCAGGTCCTTGCCGAACGGCGAATAGGCATAGTTCTTCAGGTTGCTTTCCCTGACGATGCCCAGCGGCTGCCCCATCTTGTCGACCACCGGGATGAACGTCTGGCTGGGGTCGCTGCGCAGGCGCTCGAACACCGCCGTCACTTCCTGATCGATCGTCAGCGGCGGAATGGCCGCCATCTGGTCGAGGATGATCTTGCGGTCGCTGTCCTTGCCGCGGCGTTCATGGCGCGACAACTCCTCGATGGCCGGATAGTGCTGGGCCAGGGACAGGGTGGGCAGCGACGGCCGGTCGATCAGAAACCCCTGCACCAAGTCGCATCCGACCTCCTTGCAGGCAAGAAATTCATGCTCGGTCTCGACGCCGACGCCGATCACCACGACGCCCAGCAGATGGGCCATCCCCACCACCTGGGACAGCAGCATCTTCTTCTTGGTGTCACCGCTGACATTGCGGATGAAGAACTGATCCAGCTTGATGAATTCCGGCTCGACGCCGTAAAGCATCTGGAACCCGGCAACGCCGCCGCCGAACCGATCGATGGCGATCTTGCAGTTGCAGCGCTTCAACGCCCGCACCCACGGCGTTGCGCCGTCGAACGACCCACCGGGCGGTCCACTGATTTCGAACGCCACGGCGGTTTCCGGCAGCTCATATTTGGCAAACAGGGCCCTGATCTTGCCGGGCAGCGCGTCGGTGCCGTCCAAGGAACGACTGTCGATATTCAAGAACAGCCGCTGACCGCGGCCGCCGGCCATGGCGACGAACCTGGCGATCGCCTTTTCCCACAAAATGACCTGGGCCCGATCCAATTGCCCGTCCTGATGACAGGCGTCGAAAAAAGCCTGGCAACTGGGAAAGCCGACGGCATCATATCCCCGCAGAAGCGCCTCATAGCCGAAGCAATGACCCGTGGAAACATTGACAATGGGCTGAAAAGCGTATTCAAGCCTGTCAAGAATCAGCGAGGGGGCATACGCGGGCTGGAAAACAGCCGCGTCGGATCGCGTTTCCTTCGACACAACGACAGTATCCAATTCCTGGTGACCTCGGAGAACGAACCGCCCCACGTCACGGTGCCAGGGCCCTCAAGCCAACAAGCGGCGCAAGAATCGGTCAGGCACCCGCCATTGTCAATATTCCCCTGAAAACGACATTGAATTTTAACAGAGCTGTTGTACCCCGGAGGCACATAGCATACCATAATAATCTAAAGCGTCAAATATTCACTTTTCATTCATAATATTATGCAAGCCTTATTGACACTCATTAATAGGTAAACGTTGCAATAATCGATACGCATCTTGCAAGGAGCCGAAGACATGACTGAGGATGGGCCACGCACGCCGACTCCTGAGGATACCGCTGGTGATGAAGACCGGCCTCTGGTCGATGCCGAGCGCCTGGCCATCTTGAACGATGCTTTCGGCCCGGAGAAGTTGAGAGAACTGTTCGCCACCGCCCGCCAGTCGGTCGTCGACTCGGTGGGGGAAATGCGTGCCAACTGGGCCGCCGGCAACAGTTACCATGCGGGCCGGGCCGCCCATCGTCTGGCCGGTGTCGCGGCCAATTTCGGATTGGTTGCGCTGGCCGCGTTGGCGACCGACATCGAACGGGACTGCTTGGCGGGCGGCAACGGCCAGCATCTGTCGGGTCTGCTGGCCGAAACACTCGAGAAAACCCTGGAATACACGGCATCGCCTCCCTTTCCCTAAAAAGAGACAAATGCCCCTATTGCTCAATGTGGTAATCTGATAACCATTCATCCACTCTTATGAATCAAGGGCAGCAAGATGTCCGGCAAAGATACTTTCTTGGATAATATTACAGACAATTTCTCAACTAAAGATGCGTAATTCGACACTTTCTCATATCCTGACACATCGCTTTTGCGCGCTCGCGGTGGATGGCCGTCCCCGGTGACCATCCGCCCGGCTGACGCTGCAATGACCGCCAAGGCGGGCCGCGCGACCGGCGCGGACGTGGCGTTGCGAACCGGACTTGAACGGATCGCCGACATTGCTGGCGCGCTGGAGCGGGATTTTGCCGGCTGCGACGGTTCGCTGGCAGCTCGTCTCCAGGACCTGAAGCGGACCTGCCAAGACCTGTTGCCGCCGACCCCTCCCCTCGCCGCCGGCGGCGACATCGGCATCGACATCCACGATTTTCTCGCCATGTCGCCGGACGCCATTTTCCTGTGCCGCGACGGCCTGGTCGTCACGGCCAACGATGCCGCCCTGCGCCTGCTTGCCCTGCCGCGGCGCAGTGACATCGAAAACCAACCGCTGGAACGCTTCATTCATGCCGACTACCGCCTGCTTGCCGAAGGCAATTTCCAGGCGTTGCTCGGCGAAGACTCGGCGACACCGATGAAGTTCGCCACGACCGACGGACGTCCTTTGGACGTCGTCGTGACGGCCGCCGCTGCTCCCGGCCAGGGCATCCATATCTGCCTGGTGGTGCGCGACATCTCGGACGTCATCCGCGCCAACCGCGAGGTGGCCACCCAGGTCCGTCGACTGAACAGCATTCTCGATACGGCGGTCGACGCCATTGTCGTCACCGACGAAGCCGGCCACATCGAGACCTTCAACCATTCGGCCGAATCCATGTTCCTTTACCCGGCCAAACACGTCATCGGCCAGCCGATCGATGGATTGATGGCCACGGAAAGCGTCGCAGCGATCAAAGGCAAGATCAAATCCCTGCTGGCGTCGCGCCACACCCCGTTCGGCGGCAACTCCTCCGAGGTGGTTGGCCGCCGACGGGACGACAGCACCTTCCCGGCCGAGATTTCCCTCTCGCTGTGTCGCCTGGACGACCGCAGATTGTTTACCGCGATCTTTCGCGACGTCACCGAGCGGCGGACCTTCGAGGACTATCTGGCCCACTCGGCCAATCACGACTCCCTGACCGGGCTGCCCAACCGCCGCCTGCTGGAGCAGCGCCTGCAGGAGGTCATCAACGATGCCGTCCGGGACGGCAGCCGGTTTGCCGTCTGGTTCATCGACCTGGACGGTTTCAAGATGGTCAACGACGTCATGGGCCATGCCGCCGGCGACGAACTGCTTGTCGAGGCCGGACGGCGCATGCGGGCGGCCGTTCGGCCGATCGACATCCTGGCCCGCTTCGGCGGCGACGAATTCGCCGTCATCACTCGCGACATCTCCCGTCCGGGCGAACTGGAATCCCTGGCCCAAGCCTTCCTGGCCGAGATGACCCACCCCTTCGCGCTCCGCGGACGGGAACTGACCCTGGCCGCCAACATCGGCATCGCCACCTATCCCGACCATGCCCTGCAGACCTCGGATCTCGTGGTGCACGCCAGTGCCGCGATGATGTTCGCCAAAGCTGCCGGCCGCAACCAGGTCCGTTTCTTCGACCCGGCGATGCACAGTCAATCGGCCGAACGCCTGACCCTGGAAAATGAACTGCGCCGCGCCATCGAGCGCGAGGAATTACTGCTGCACTACCAGCCGCAGGTCAACGCCATCAGCGGGAGAATCCATGGCCTGGAAGCCCTGGTCCGCTGGCGCCACCCCCGGTTGGGTCTGGTCTCCCCCGCCCGATTCATCCCGCTGGCGGAACAAACCGGCCTGATCGTTCCGCTTGGCAAA
>Ga0326727_10022915_pt1 | contig 11999 bp, 7 predicted proteins | sample MB2enrmetagenome_FD_207643 | JGI IMG/M metagenome (GOLD analysis project Ga0326727, IMG submission 207643) | Lab enriched peat soil microbial communities from McLean, Ithaca, NY, United States - MB29MY | ecosystem: Environmental > Terrestrial > Soil > Wetlands > Peat | place: USA: New York... | reverse complement strand
CACCTCTCTCACCTTGGCTACGTCGGTGGCGAACACCTCGTTGCCGAGTTTGAAGGTAAGATACTGCCGCGTCTCAGTGATTTCACTAACACTCATACTCCAACTCCTTTCTCATAAGTGAAGACTGGGGCGTATCTCCCGAGGGAGGTCCGCCCTGGGCGCGCGGCGCAATGGCCCCGCGCGTTCGCGGTCAGTAACGTTCGAACTCAGCATCCAGTTGGTCGTGTTTTTCGCCCATCCGGAGGTTGACTCCGGCCTTTGCCGCCGGCTTCGCCGCCGGCGCCACGCCGTGGCCATTCGGTTTCACCGGCATGGCCGGCACGGCCTGAGTCTGCTTCGCGGTCTTGACGCTTGCGGCTCTGCGCCCGCGTCCGCCGTCCTCATCTCCCGTGTGGAAGAACGACAGCGCGCTCACCAGCTGTTCGGACTGGCCGGTCAGCTCCTCGGTCGTCGAGGCCATTTCCTCGGAGGCCGATGCGTTCTGCTGGATCACCTGCTCCAGTTGCTGCAGGGCCTTGTTGATCTGCTCGGCGCCGGTATCCTGCTCCTTGCTGGCCGCAGAGATCTCCTGCACCAGTTCCGCGGTGCGCTGGATGTCGGGGACCAGCTTGTCCAGCATCTCGCCCGATTTCTCCGAGACCTTCAGCGTGGTGGCCGAGAGCTGGTTGATCTCTCCGGCCGCCTTCTGGCTGCGCTCGGCCAGCTTGCGGACTTCCGCGGCGACCACGGCAAATCCCTTGCCATGTTCGCCGGCGCGTGCCGCCTCGATGGCCGCGTTGAGCGCCAGCAGGTTGGTCTGGCGCGCAATCTCCTCGATGATGGAAATCTTGTTGGCGATCTCCTTCATCGCGGCTACCGCTTCGAGCACGCTCTTGCCGCTCTCCAGCGCATCCTTGGCGCTCTTGTTGGCGATCTTGTCGGTCTGCTGTGCGTTGTCGGCGTTCTGCTTGATGTTGGAAACCATCTCCTCCATCGACGACGACGCCTCTTCGGCCGCCGCCGCCTGCGCGCTCGCGCCCTTCGACACCTGAATCGAGGCCGTGGAGATGGACTGGCTGGCCGCCGACACCTCGCCGGCAATGGAACGGATGTCGGAGACAGTTCGCGTCAGGCCGCTCACCATCGACGCCAGCGCCTGCATCAGCTTGTCCTGCGCCGAACGCTCGCGAATGTCCACGGTTAAGTTTCCATTCGCGATCTCGTCCGCCGCGGTGGTGATTTCGTTCATCGCCGTGACCAGCGTGTTCAGGTTGTTCTTGATGAGGTTGAAATCGCCGTGGTAGGTGTCGGTGATCAGCGGCGGATTGTCTCCCTTGCTGATCAAATCGACATACCGCGCGGAGACGTTGAGCGGCGTGATGACGGCGTCGAGAACGGCATTGACGCCGCGCACAATCTCCTCATAGGCCCCGCGGAACTGATCGTGATGGCCGCGCTCGGCGAGTTTGCCGGCGTTGGCGGCCTCGGTCAGCCGCGCCAGCTCCTTCTGCAGGCTTTGCAGAACTACAGCCACATTGTTTACCGCCACCTTCATCTTCTCGTGATCGCCCTTGTAGGTATGGGCGATCAACTCGTCGATCTTGCCTGCGGAGATCTGCGCCAGAATGCGGTTGCCTTCGCCGATGGGCAGCAGGATCGCGTCCAGCATGGTGTTCACGCCGCGCACAATTTCGGCGAACGCACCCTGGAATTGCTCCGGCTTGCCGCGATCGGAGAGTTGCCCTTCCTTCGAAGCCTCGATCAGCCGCGCCAGTTCCTTCTGCAGGCTTTGCGTGACGATGGCCACGTTGTTGACCGCGACCTTCATCTTTTCGTGATCGCCCTTGTAGGTTTGCGCGATCAACTCGTCGATCTTGCCCGCCGAAATCTGGGCCAGAACGCGATTGCCTTCGGCGATAGGCAGAAGAATCGCGTCCAGCATCTCGTTCACACCCTGGACGATCTCGCGTTGCATGCCGTTAAAGATAGTCGCCTTGCCGCGCTCGCTCAGACGGCCTTCCTTGGACGCGTCCACCAGGCGCATGATCTCCTGCAATACCAGCGTGAGATCTTCCTCGTGGTCCACCTGTTTGCTCAACCGTTCACGGCTTCTCTGCACTTCGTCATCGTGCCCGTTGCTGCCGTGTCCATTGCCGGCGCCATGCCTCCGGCTTTCACTCAACACTGCTGTTCCCATGAAATCCTCCCCATTCTTTCCCGATCTTTCTCTGCTCAATCCGCGATCCGCCGGCAAGCCGATCTGCCTGGCATCCGCTTGGTGACGGGAAGAGCATGAGAACTCGTTGGTTAGTTTGCCCATTGACTTGCGCTGGCGCTCGGTCCAGCGCTGCCGATACCTTCAAAGGATTTGAAAGAGTTTCCGTCGCTTCGGCGGCTTCTCCCGGATGCGGATCCGCGCCCTCCTGCGCTCGACCGCTCAGCGCGCACGGCATCGCGCGCCAACCGTTCCGGATCGAGAATCAATGCCACGGTGCCGTTGCCCAGAATCGTGGCGCCCGAAACCACCTGGACCTGACGATAGAACCGGCCCAGACTCTTAATCACGGTCTGACAGTTGCCCAGCACCCGATCCACCACAAACCCAAAACGGCCCTCACTTGTTTCCACGAGCATGATCTGCTCGATCTCCGGAGGCTCGGTGGAGATGCTGAAGTGCCGGCGCAGACTGATGTAGGGGATCATCTCCCCGCGCACATTGGCCACCTGCTTGCCATGTGCCCGCTCGAGGTCGCCGCGCGTCAGCTCGATGCACTCGAGGATGGTGGCCAGCGGCAGCACAAAGCACGCGTCCCCCACACCCACCAGCAGCCCGTCGATGATGGCCATGGTCAGCGGCAGGCGCAGGGTCACGCTGGTTCCCAGGCCCGGCTTGCTGGCTACGTCGATGGCGCCACGCAGGCTTTCCACCCGCTGACGGACCACGTCCATACCCACACCGCGGCCGGAGACGTCGGTCACCTGTTTGGCGGTGGAGAACCCCGGCTGAAAGATCAACGCGAAGACCTCGTTTTCGGTCGGTTCAGCGCCGGCGGCAATCAGCCCTTTCTCGACCGCGCGCTTGCGCACCGCCTCGGCGTCGATTCCGCCGCCGTCGTCGGAGACCCCGATCAGCACGCTGGCCCCCGAATGCCGCGCGGAAAGGTGAATTGTGGCCGTGGGGCGCTTGCCGCGCGCGGCGCGCCGCTCCGCCGACTCGATCCCATGGTCCATGCTGTTGCGGATCAGGTGCATCAGCGGATCGCTCAGTTGATCGATCACCGTCTTGTCCAGTTCCGTATCCGCGCCTTCGATGGTCAGCTCGACATCCTTGCCCAGGTCGCGCGCCAGGTCGTGGACCAAGCGCCTGAATTTTTCGAAGGTGGCCCGCACCGGCAACATGCGGATGTTCATCGAGCTCTCGCGCAAAGCCGAGGTCAGACGCTCGACCTCTTCCGACACCTCAGCCACTTCGGCGTCGTCGCGCCGGGCGGAGATCTCGCTCAACCGGGCCTGCACCGTAACCAGCTCGCCCACCAAGTTCACAAACTGGTCCAGCTTGGCCGCGGGAACACGCAGGCTCGATGCGTTTTCCGGTGTGTCGTAGGTGCGGCGGCCGGGAGGTCCTGCACGCTTATCCTGGAGCTCCTTCGCGGTCAAATCGGTTTCGCAATGCGGCGCTGCCGCACCCACCTCGACCGCGGTTTCTTTGTCCGGCTCGATGACGAGTTCGCAGGAGTCCTCGACAAAGATGAAGACATCGCGAATGGCGTCCCGGCCCGCGGCCGTCAACAGAACCATCTCCCAGGAGACATAACAGCGCTCCGGATCCAGTTCGACGAGAGGCGGGACCGCGGCCATGCTGGCCCTGACCGAGAGCCCGCCCAGTTGCCGCAGTTCGCGCACCAGAAGCAGCGGGTTGGCGCCGCACAGCATCATTGCGGGCCCGGGAGCGAAGCGGATACGCCAGCTGCGCAGTAGCCCGGCGGCAACAGCGGGGATATCGGACGCCTTGTCCTTCTTTGACGGCGGCGCGCTTTCCTTTATGCCGGCCAGACGCCGAACGTTCTCGAGTATGCCTGCGCAAGCGGCCGAATCGGCGGGGCTGGCGCCGCCCGCTTCCTCTTCCAGCATGGCGCGAATCTGGTCCAGCGCGGACAACGTCAAATCCACCAGTTCCGAACCCACGGCCAGCCGTCCGTTGCGCACCTCGTCGAAGGCCGTCTCCAGGTCATGGGTGAACGCGGCCATGCGCTCGAAGCCGAACATGGCCCCGGAACCCTTAATGGTGTGCAGTCCGCGGAAGATGCGCCCCACAAGTTCCGGGTCCCCACGGTTCTCGTTCAACTCCAGCAGCGCCGACTCCAGCTCCACAAGAATTTCGCGGGCTTCTTCACGGAAGCTCTCCTTGAACTGGTCGGCGTTGCTGGAAATCGACGGAGCCATTGTCTGGTAAATCACCCATTCTATGAAAATGCAAGATGTTCTTTCAGTCCCGCGTCGGCCAAAGCGGCGGAGACCGCCTCCGGAACTGGCCCGGCGGAATGGAGAGCAACGGCTGCACTTTGGGCTCCGCGCTGCGCCGCCCAAAGCAACTGCACCGCCGTAACATCCAGACTGGTGGCGCTGTCCAGAGCCACTTCGATCGGGCTTCCCCGCCGCAGCGCCTCAAGAAGAACTGTCTTCAGTTCCGCCGCGTCCGCAATGTCGATGGCGCCTTTAAGGTGGACAAGGCTCGAATCTTCCCCGTGAGTGAGGACTACGCTCATCTCGGGCTCCCCTCTTGTGCTGATCCGTGCTGACATTCGGCTGAAGTTCGGCCGAAGTTCGACTGCATCGGGCCTGGATCTGGCGCCAGGCGCGGCAAACTCGGCCGGGCCGCCCAAGCCAGTCATCGACTGCGTGTGAGCAATTCGAGAGTGGAAAACGGACAATTACTGGTTAAGTTTCTCTAAGGAAGCATTGCGACAACTTTGTGGTTCCAGACCTGGATCGCAACGACCCTGCGATCGGAGCGGTGTCCTAAAACAGTTCGATGGCGGGCCGGCTGTGGTCGCTTGTGGCCTCGCCGCCGGAAACGGCCAGGTGGGTCACGGTCTGGCTGGCCATGCGGTAGCGGCCGAGGTGCGTGTCAAGCATCTTCTTGAAGGTCGTGTCGAGCTGGCCGTCCCAGTCCAGGGATTGCGGTTTTTCGCTCAACAGCAGAGTGTGGTCGCGCATCTCCACCAGCGCTTGCTGTACATGCTCCATCCTCTGCCGCATCACGTCCTGGAACTGAATGTGACCGAGCGCCTCGGAAAGCCGGGTCACGCTCTGTGCGTAGTTTTCCTCCACCTCACAGATCACCTGCAAAAGCAATTCTCCGTTCTTCGAGAACTCCTGCTGCATCGCACTCAGGTCCCGGACCAGATGACTCATGGAGTTGTCGGACTCGAACTTATTCAGTGCGGCCTCGGCTTCGGTCATCTCCAATGCCACTTTCCTGCAGGTGGAGTTGATCTCGTCGGATATTTCGGCGGCAGCTTTCGACGACATCACGGCCAGCTTGCGTACCTCATTGGCAACCACCGAGAAGCCGCGGCCGGCGTCTCCGGCCCGCGCCGCTTCGATCTCGGCATTCAGGGCCGGCAGATTGGTCTGCTGGGCGATGGAAGTGATGAGCTTGACCAAGGGCGTCAACGCGCAAACGTCGCCGGAAAGTTTCCGAATGCGCGCGAAGTTGGACCTCATCTCCTGGTTCTGCCCGTGCAGCTGCGCTTCGATGGCGGCGATGACTTCCTTGTTTTGTTCAACCCGCTCATGAGTACTCTCCGTCAAGTCTCTTCCGCTCCTGACGGAACGGGCGATATGCTCCCGTTGCTCATCGGACCGGGCGACTAGCCGGCCGATCTGCTCGATGGCAGCCACGACTTCGCGCTCCGATTCGGCCAGCGAGTCGCCGATCTGGTCGTGCATGATGTCGATGTAGGGTTTGGCGCTGCCGAGCTCGCCCGCCAGCACCTTCCGCTGGTCAAGCAGCTGCAAGCGTTCGCAGCGGTTCATTTTGCCAAAATCCCCAAAGTCGGCGGCGATCAAAAGTGTATGCCACCAGGCCGCACCCAGACTGAAAAGCGCGGGCAGCAACGTGCACTCGATCTCCAGCGCGACGATCCGGGCGCGACAGGGAGCCAGATCCGGCCCCAGAACATGAGGCACGATGAGCCAAAATGCCGCCTGGCTAAGGATATATAAGAAAAATGTGAACAGGAGGCGCCTGCGAACATTGTGCAAATGCTGGTTGTCGCGCTCCTTCAAGCCATTAATCTGACGGAGGCAGGGGCGATACTTCTCGAAATCCTTTCCGGAGCAAACGGTGCTTTGGTTCTCATCCTGGGCTTTCGGCATCGTCACGCTCCGGGCAGGACTTTCCTTATCACCGCGATCAGATCGTTGCCCGATACCGGCTTGACCAGCCAGCCGGTGGCTCCCGCTCGCTTGCCCTCGTCGCGCTTGGCGCTTTCACTTTCGGTTGTCAACGTGAGGATGGGGACAAACTTCAGTCCCGGCAGCGCGCGCACTTTCGCGATCAGTTCCATTCCGCCCATGACCGGCATGTTGATGTCGGTCAGAATCAAATTGGGCTTGGTTCCGGATTGCAACTTATCCAGTGCTTCCTTGCCGTTGCCGGCAGACTCGACCTGGAAACCATTCATGGTCAGGGTGGCTTTAAGACTCAGCACCATGGTCGCCGAATCGTCGACGACTAGAACTGTCATTGCCATAGCCATTCCTCGCCGCTGGCTTTTCCATCGCAATCCGCGCGCGGACCTGCACACAATCCTTCTCGTCGATCCGCAGCACGGTTCCGGTCAACCGCGGGCCCGCCTCATTTCGGGGTCAGATAGCTCATCGGCAGCAATTACGCGAGCGATAGCGCTGGATTTTCGATCAGGAAAGGAGGCTGGCATTATTGCAACGCTGCTTGCGTTGCCGACACAGCGCAGCCGCCGGTACCGCCTGAGGTGGTGCAGGTCTGGTTGAGGAGCGTTGAGAAATAGATGTTTGACGCCCCTGAAGCGCCGTTGTCCACGACAATTCCGCTGGTGCCGCCGGCCTCTTCGAGCGTCCCATTGGGCGTGGCGCTACTCGAGATCGTGCCGCTCGCAGGAGCAGTAAAGCCCATGATGCAACCAATGCTTATACTCTGACTCGGACAGGGATTCCTGGCGAATTGGCTGCCGAACGCGAGCACGCCAAAGAAAAGGTAGTCCGTGCCTTGACTGGCCGTGCAGGCACTGCTGCCGTTATTGCAGAACTCGGTGACTGGAAGCCCTGCCGCGTAGTAGCCGTTGGTGTAGTTGGCGGCTACTTGAGGGCCCGCTGCAGCGCTGCCCGTGGTCATCATATTGCCATTGATAGTTATCGCGTACAGGGTATTGTTTTGCGGGCCAGTGCCTCCCACCACGTAAAGGTGGCCGGTGGGTGGGCTGCCCGACGTGAAGTACTGGTTGTCGAAGCTGCCCGGCATCAGGAAATCGTAGCCTGCCCCCACCGTCGCCTTAGCGCCAGTGGCGCCGGCGCCGAAATCCACCGGAAACTGGAAGACGGCGGCGCATGGGCCGCTCGAACAACTGCTTGAGTTATCCGCTCCGGCAAAGGCGTACACCATGCCGGCACTCGAGTCGACGATAGGGCCGCCGTAGATGCCAAGGTTGTAGTCCAACTGGGCCGATCGCGCCACCGATCCTGAGCTTGCGTTGACGGAATACAGGTAACCGCATTGACCCTCTGCCGTCTTAATCCCCGGCTGGCAGTTCGAGGAGATATTCGCCAGGTAGTCGCCGATAAAAATGTTGCCGCTGACCGAATCGTAGACTGGGCTGCCGAGCGCCGCATCGGTGGAGGTATTGAGCGTCACGGGCCAGGGGCTTGTGGCCTCAGCAGGAGTGCTGGCCGAGAAGATGTTTGTGAATTTGTGCACGTTTCCAGCGTCGTCGCCCACGTAAGCCACCCCTGCGTAGTACACGATGAAAGGCGAAGAGTAAGTGTCTGTCGGGCTCCCGCTGAAAGGCAAGCTGATCATGCAGGGCGCGGTGCAATTCGGATACGAGCTGTTGGAGGGCAACACTGTCGGGCTGGTGAGGGTCCCGCTTGATGCTTTCCATTTCAAGACCACGAGGTCGGCATGGCCGGTCGTGTTGTCGGTCTGGACGAACGCCACTTGCGTGCCATCCATCGAAAGAGCAACCGAAGTATGGATGGTCCCGCCGGTGTCATAGGCCCAATAAGTGGAGGGGTTAGGGCTGCAGCTATTTCTAATGTTACCGTAGAGTTGATTGTAAGCAATGATGCTTGCCTGCGAGGATGAACCCGCCAAACCCGTGTTGTACACGGCAAAGTCGGTGGAACAGCTCGCGGAAGTGCTGGTAAAGGTGGCAGGGAAGTTGCCCAGGCCGGTAGTGCCTTTGTTGCCTTCGGTCTCGCTCCAGTCCTTCCGGAAGCGGTTCATTCTCTTCCTCGCGTTCGCACCGGCAGCGCCTTCGGGGTGTTCAGACAGAAATTCGGACTGCTGCGATGGAGGCGGTATCAGAGCGCGCGCCAGGCCCCGGGGCAGCACGCCGCCGGGAAAATCCTCCCCGGTCATGGGCATTTCAGCCTCAGCGGCTGCCTCAGCCGCGCCGGTCGTGTCGCGGTCAAACATGGGCTCAACTTCCGCAGGCGTGGGTTGGGGTACGCCCTGCAGCTCCGGTCCCGCTCCGCTGCGCTTCAGTTGTTGCATCGTGTAGCGGGGGTCATTGGCGATCTTCAGCCAGCGGTCGTAAGTGCCGTTTCGCATGGCCTCATCGGCCGTACCCGGCTGGGAAAAAATCACGTGATGGTGAGTCCAATCCGAGGCTACGCTGCCGCTGTGCGCGCCGGTTGCGTTGATTTCTGGCGCTGGCCCGCTAGGCGTCTGGGCCTCCTGGCCCCATGTCAACAGAGTGAATCCCAGCACCGTCGCCAAAGCAGATGGCGCAATCAATATTCGAGAAGACGAAGCTCGCGAGTCTTTCATCATTTTGATCTTGACTTACTCTCCCAGTTTCTGCCCTCAGCCTTCTGCCCTCTATCATCCAGTCACTGAACACCTGCCACTAAGCACTAACTTTGCGGCTGAACGCTAACAATTAGCCACCTACCTCTATCTTTCTCACCAGGCGGTGTTAAAGACCAGGTTGTAGGCATTGACAGTACCAATGCCGGTAGCAAAGTCCCAGCCGGGGGTAGCGTAGAAGGCGGGTGCGTATACGGTTGGGGTGGTGGTAATGGAGACCTCTGCCGCGCAGGTCGCGCCCGATCCCCCTCCGCCGGAGAGCGTGCATCCAGAGCCGCCCGCGTACCCCGCTCCGGAGGCAGTAAAGGTAATGGAGGTCACGCTGCCACCGGTGATGTGGGCGGTGCAGGTTCCGGCTTGCATGCCGCCAGCGTAGATGGTTGCGCCGGTTGGGGAAAGGTACTTTGCCGAAGTAGCCGGCGCGCCAAGTGTGCAGTTGGGCGCGCTGGTGTAGCCGGATCCGCCATTGATGACGGAAACCGCTGAGAGAGTTTCCGCAGTGAGCACACCGTTGGTACCGGAGGGAATGTAGCAGGGGTGGTCTGTTCCGTTTTGCCGGCAGTCCACATTGATGTCACCCTGCGTGATGTCGTAGAAGACGCAGGAGGATGCCAAGCCCCGTGGCGGCGGCTGGTTGATGGAATAGCAGGCGCTGTTGCCGCCGGAGCCGAATTCCGCGTTCGCGATTGCGTAGTAAGTGGGGTTGGGATTGCCCGCCCTTATGCTCCACTTCTGGTTGACCAGCGCCTGCATGGCGGCCATCATCGGAGCCGAGACAGACGTTCCGCCAAAGCCGCTCCACGTCGGGGTGGAGGCTAGAGGATTGGGCGGGTTGGTGCAGGGGGCGGCGCCGTCGGACGAATAGTTTGCGGTATCGGACCAGCAGATGACGTAGAAATGGCCCCAGGCTCCGTTAGCGGCGAAAAGGGAAACATCCGGCAGGTCGCGCACGCCGTCCGCCGGATTGCCGAGGATACCAGCCTGCCACGACGGCTTGGCGTACCCCGCGCAACCCGTGGTAACGTATCCGTTGGTGCTGGCCCCGTTGGCGCAGCCGCTGGGGCCGCCACTGGCGCCGCCGATGGTAATGTAGTCGGCCCTGCCCGTGGCGCTATTGCAAAAGCCACTTGAGCCATAGGTGGCCGCGTACCCATGGTAGTTGCTGATGAGCCAACTGGCGCACGAGTCGTTCCATGGAATCTCGGGAATGTACGACTTGGCATTTCCATCAATGGTGGAGTTGGTGGAGTTCCAGTAAGTACTGACAGGAATGCCAGCCTCTGTTGCGTTGTAGTTATCCTCAAAATCCGTGCCGCCCACGGCTACGTTGTAGGGAGTGGAGGCCCAGCCCGAGACACCGATGCCGAAGTACCCATAGTTAAAGCCGGTACTACAACTGGTGGAGAGTTCGTCGCCCGAGGAAACAAATACCGAGACGCCCGCTGTCGCGGCCGATTGGAACGCGCTGTAAAAAGCGGCGTTGCCCGCTTGCGTGTCCCCCGCCTCGCATTCACCGTAGCTCATGCTGATCACGGCGGGAGGGCTGCCTGCGCTCACCAGATTCTCCAGGGCGAGCAAGCCGCCAAAGGTCGCAGTATCGCTGCACGAAGCCGCCTGCACGGTTGCCCCCGGCGCTACCGACAGGACTGCGTCGACGTCAATGTTCGCCTCACTCTCGTCCGGGTTGGGGCTCGCAGGAGCGGTGCAGTTGCCGCCGGCGTTGGGGTGGGTATTCGACCAACTCCCACCGTAAACGCCGAGGTTGAACGTCCCCTGGTATATCCCCGGATCGCTGCAATCCGAAAATCCGCAACCTGACTTCCCACTGTTGTAAGGCATGGCATCCTCGACCACCACGATGGTCTGGCCCTGGCCGTAAATGCCCTGCCGGTAGAGCGGACTCAGGTTGTAGATTGTCTGCACGTCGGCGGGCACTACCAGATCGTAGGTGCCGCCGGACCCGCTCGTAACCTGGTATTGCGTCCGGGGCTTGAGGTATGCGTGGGGCTTGAAGTTGTTCATAGAGACCACGCCCAGCACGAAAGGCGCCAACGCCTCGGGAATCTGGGGATCGCTCATGTTGGCGAAGTGCCGTTCCCCGCCGACATCGAGGTGGTGAATCTCAGTGTGGAAGGCCTCGCGAATCTCTCCAGCCGTGCCGGAGAAATCGATTACCCGGCGGTTGGGATAGACGTACCCGACCGTGAAGCCGTGCGACCCCAGCCACCCCGTAACAATGTCGAGGTCTTCCTGCGCCAGACCGTAGGTTTGCCCCTGTTGGCCGGGCGTAAGCCACTGATGGAAATTGGGCGAAGACTTGTCGGTAAGGGATTCGATGTACTGCTCGAACTCCTGCTCCAACTCGGGCGGGCGCTTTAACAGAAGCAGCATGTGCTCCATGGGAAAGTCGTCCGCCACCCGGCCGCGATCGGTAGTGGCATTGGCTTCGCGGCGCGTATTGCCCACCAGCGTTATCACATGCGTCTCGTCAATGGGCTGGGTGACGGGAACGCGTGCACGCGGCGCCTCTTGGGCGGCGCACAGGCAGGAAACCCCCTTCAAAGTGAAGGTCAGCCCGGCGAGGGCGACGGCGGCAACCACTCCGAGGCTTCGGTTCATGAGTCTTCTCCACTCCAAGAATAAGCTCTTGCCGGCGTTTCGTGGGACTAACCGACCGCGACCTGTTACCCAGGCCGGGGGCGAATTCGATGAAGCTTCCCCTAATGACTCGCAATGTCGAATCGAGCGAAGTCAAGGGGTTAGCTCGCAAGTATCTGACACTTGCTTCGAGATCGGCTCGCCCCACGCTTGCAATCGCAGTTGGCGAGTCTTTTCCAATCGAAGGATGAGCCTGAAGGAGTGAAGGTCAGGCGAAGTGGGGAAAGTCCTTTCGGGTTTGATTTTGAGTCAGATTAGCAGTCGCAGCCGGGGCGGAGGGGATGTGGGAATC
>Ga0326727_10022914_pt1 | contig 11999 bp, 5 predicted proteins | sample MB2enrmetagenome_FD_207643 | JGI IMG/M metagenome (GOLD analysis project Ga0326727, IMG submission 207643) | Lab enriched peat soil microbial communities from McLean, Ithaca, NY, United States - MB29MY | ecosystem: Environmental > Terrestrial > Soil > Wetlands > Peat | place: USA: New York... | reverse complement strand
CCGGGGACGGAAGTCATGTGATTGGCATCGCACTCGACGTTGCCTCGCGCATCGAGTTGCACGCCCAGCGATTCAAGCATGCCATTTTTCACGGGACCGAGGAACCCCATCGCGATGAGCACCAGATTCGCCTCGATGGTGAAGTCTGTTTCGGGGATCGGCTCGAATTTTGGCGGCGGCCCGACCCGAATAGCGTGCAATTGCTTCACGCGGCCATTCTCGTCACCGCTGAACCGGGTGGTGGCCACAGCCCACTCGCGAGTGCCGCCTTCTTCGTGGGCGCTTTCGGTGCGCAACTGGAGCGGCCAGAGCGGCCAAGGCGTGTTGACGGAGCGCTCGAGTGGCGGCATCGGCATGATCTCGAACTGGTGAACTGACTTCGGTTGCTGCCGGTGGGCGGTGCCCAGGCAGTCCGCGCCGGTATCCCCGCCGCCGATAATCACCACGCGCCTGCCCGTGGCCAGGATCTGTCCGGTCACCGCCTCACCAGCGACATGGCGGTTCTGCTGCGGGAGATATTCCATGGCGAAATGAATGCCTGCAAGCTCGCGTCCCCGCACCTTGAGATCGCGCGGGCTTTCGGCGCCTCCGGCCAGCAGAATGGCGTCGAACTCGCCACCCAGTTCTTCCACGGCAACGTCCTGCCCAATGTGCTTCCGAGTTTTGAAGACCACGCCTTCCCGCGTCATCTGCTCGAGCCGGCGGTCAAGGATACGCTTCTCGAGTTTGAAGTCCGGAATGCCGTAGCGCAGCAAGCCGCCGATGCGGTCGGCCTTCTCGAATACGGTCACCCAATGTCCCGCGCGGTTCAGTTGTTGTGCGGCGGCCAAGCCGGACGGCCCGGAGCCAACCACGGCCACTCGCTTGCCGGTGCGGTGCGGAGGCAGTTCGGGACGAATCCAACCTTCGCGGAAAGCGTGCTCGATAATTGCTTGTTCAATCTGCTTGATGGTTACCGGAGGGCTGTTAATACCCAGAACACAAGCAGCCTCGCAGGGCGCCGGGCAAATGCGTCCGGTGAATTCAGGGAAGTTATTGGTGGCGTGGAGGGCTCGGACGGCGTCGCGCCAGCGATCGCGATAAACGAGGTCATTCCAATCCGGGATGACATTGTTGAGCGGGCAGCCGGTGTGGCAGAACGGCACGCCGCAATCCATGCAGCGTGCGCCTTGAAGGCGCAGCTTCTGCTCCGGGAAATCCTGGTAGACTTCCCGGAAATCATTGACTCGCTCCGCGACCGGCCGGCGCGCCGGAAGTTCGCGAGTGTGCTCCATGAATCCGGTCGGTTTACCCACCGAGCGCCTCCCGGGCAGCCGACGCCGCGCCCGCCCTCAGGCCGGCGCCTACCGACGTAGTGCCCACCTCCAGAGCCTGCCCTGAGCGCAGCGAAGGGTCGGAACCCGTGGGCGCAGAGCCCGCCGAGCTGAAGGCCGGCGCTACACTGGCAGGCGCGGGCGAAACGGCTAACACGCGCTTATACTCGTGCGGGAAAACCTTGACGAACTTCGGAAGCATCGTTTCCCAATTATCCAGGATCCACTTGGCGCGCGGGCTTCCGGTCAGTTCCGCATGGCGCGCGACCAAGAAAGCAATCAATTCCACATCCGTAGGGGGACGGCTTGCCGTCCCCTTGTCGGGGGTAGGGCAAGCCATACCCCTGCCCGTGACAGGTTCAAGGTCCACACTGGCGCGATTGCAGCGCACCCTAACAAACTCACCCGTTTCATCGAGGACGTAAGCGATTCCGCCGGTCATGCCCGCGGCGAAGTTGCGGCCGGTCCTGCCCAGGACGATTACCGTTCCGCGGGTCATGTATTCGCAGCCATGATCGCCGACCGCTTCGACGACCGCCGTAGCTCCGGAATTGCGCACCGCGAAACGTTCGCCTGCCATTCCGTTGAAATAGGCTTCACCGCTCGTGGCCCCGTACAGAACCACGTTCCCCACCAGAATATTCTCCTCGGGCTGGAACGATGAAGTCCTGGGCGGATAAACAACCAGCTTGCCCCCCGAAAGCCCCTTGCCGACGTAGTCGTTAGCCTCACCCTCGAGAACCATGGTGATGCCCTTGGCGAGAAAAGCGCCAAAGCTCTGCCCGGCGGAACCAGTGAAGTCGAGCCGGACGCTGTCATCCGGCAAACCCTCAGACCCATAGCGGCGCGCGATTTCGCCGCTCAGCATGGCACCCACCGTGCGGTGAGTGTTCGAGATCGGCAGGCTTAGGAAGACCGGCGCGCCGCGCTCGAGCGCCTCGCGCGCATGATCAATCAATTTATGATCGAGCGAACTTTCAAGCCCGTGATCCTGCTTCGTAAGGCAGCGCCGCCCCACTCGGGCGGGCGCAGCAGGGTTATAGAGCACCGCCGACAAATCCAGCCCCCGGGCTTTCCAGTGATCCACGTCGCGGCGCTGTACGAGGCAATCCACTCGCCCCACCATTTCATTGACCGTGCGGAAGCCGAGACCGGCCATCACCTGCCGCAGGTCTTCGGCAAGATAGAACAGGAAATTAATCACGTGCTCGGGCTGGCCCTGGAATCGCTTGCGCAGTTCGGGGTCCTGCGTGGCCACGCCCACGGGGCAAGTGTTGAGATGGCACTTGCGCATCATGATGCAACCCATGGTGATGAGCGGCGTTGTGGCGAATCCGAATTCCTCCGCGCCGAGCAGGGCTGCGATGGCCACATCCCGGCCGCATTGCAACTTCCCGTCGACCTGCAGCCGCACGCGGCTGCGCAGGTCGTTCATCACCAGGACTTGCTGAGTCTCAGAGAGGCCGAGTTCCCAGGGAATGCCGGCATGCCGGATGGAAGAGATCGGTGAGGCGCCGGTGCCGCCGTCGTAGCCGCAGATGAGGATGACGTCCGCATGCGCCTTGGCAACGCCCGCAGCCACGGTTCCCACCCCGGACTCCGCCACCAGCTTCACAGAAATTCTTGCCTGCGGGTTCACGTTCTTGAGGTCGTAGATGAGCTGCGCCAGATCCTCGATCGAGTAAATGTCGTGGTGTGGCGGCGGAGAGATCAAGCCGACGCCGGGAATGGCGTGGCGCACGCGCGCTATCGCATCACTAACCTTGTGACCGGGAAGCTGTCCGCCTTCGCCCGGCTTGGCGCCTTGGGCGATCTTGATCTGCAACTCCTCGGCATTCACCAGGTAGTTCGTGGTCACGCCAAAGCGCGCGGAAGCCACTTGTTTCACGGCGCTACGGCGCAAGTCGCCGTTGGGGTCGGGGCGGAAGCGGGCTTCGTCTTCCCCGCCCTCGCCGGTATTGGAGCGGCCCCCGATGCGGTTCATGGCGATGGCCAGAGTCTCATGTGCTTCTTTGCTGATGGAGCCGAAAGACATGGCGCCGGTGGCGAAGCGCTTGACGATTTCTCTCGCCGGTTCGACTTCCTCGAGCGGCACCGGCGGCCCGGCAGGCTTGAAATCCAACAGGCCGCGCAGTGTGAGGAGATTCCGGTTCTGCTCATTTACCAGCTTCGCGTACTCTTGGAACGTCGAGTAACTTGACTGCCGCACCGCGTGCTGAAGCTTGCTGATGACTCCCGGGTTCAGCAGGTGCCGCTCGCCTCGTTCACGGTACTGGTAACTGCCGCCCATCTCGAGTTCGGTGTCGCACTCCACCGGCCGCTGCAGGGCGAAATCGTGCCGCAAGAGAGCTTCGCGCGCCAGAACGTCCAGTCCCACGCCTTCAATTCGGGAAGCAGTGCCCGTGAAGTACCGATCCACGATTGCCCGGTTGAGTCCGATGGCCTCGAAGATCTGCGCGCCGCAATAGCTCTGCAAGGTCGAAATCCCCATTTTCGACAGGACCTTGAGCAGCCCCTTATCAACCGCTTTAATGTAATTCTTCAGCAGCTTTTCAAACGTATAGCCAGGAGGGAAGTGACCTCGCGCGTGCAGGTCCTCAAGCGTTTCGATGGCCAGATAGGGATTAATGGCGCTGGCCCCATAGCCCACCAGAAGCGCGAAGTGCATGACCTCGCGGGGCTCACCTGTCTCCACGATGAGGGCAACCTGGTTCCGCGTCTTCTCGCGCACCAGGTGATGGTGCACGGCGGACAATGCCAACAGACTCGGGATCGGCGCGTACTCCTCATCCACGCCCCGGTCGGAAAGGATCAGCATCGTATAGCCGGACTTAATGGCCAGCGAGGCTGAGCGGCTAAGGCTGTCCACGGCCTCCTCGAGGCGCTTCTCGCCGCCCTCCACGCGGAAAAGCATCGGCAGCGTGGTCGCCAGGAAATCGCCCTGGCTGACACGGCGAAGTTTCTCGAGGTTCCAATTGGTGACGATGGGATGGCGTTTCTTGAGAGTGTGGCAAAGCTGCGGGGTTTCCTCGAAGATGTTGCCTTCTCGCCCGATGAAGTCGTAAAGCGACATCACCATATCTTCGCGAATGGGGTCAATGGCCGGGTTAGTGACTTGGGCGAACATCTGCTTGAAATAATTGAAGAGCAATTGGGACTTGTCCGAGAGGCAGGCCAGCGGGGTATCGGTTCCCATTGATCCCACCGGCTCTTCACCGTTCTGCGCCATCGGGATCATGATGAGACGCAGATCCTCATCCGTATACCCGAAGGCGCGTTGGCGCATCAGGATGGTGGCATGGTCGGTGGGCTGGACGCGCGGCGGGTCCGCCAATTGCTTCAAGGAAATCTGGTTCTCCTTCAGCCACTTGGCATACGGACGCCGCGATGCCAATTGCTGTTTGATTTCCTCATCGGGAATGAGCCTTCCCTTTTCTGTATCAACCATGAGCATGCGGCCCGGCTCAAGCCTGCCCTTGAAGCGAACCTCGGCGGGATTCACCGGCAAGACTCCCGCCTCCGAAGCCATGATGACCAAGCCGCCTTGCGTAACCAGAAAGCGGCCGGGGCGCAACCCATTGCGGTCGAGTTTGGCCCCGATCACGCGCCCATCGGTGAAACACACGGCCGCCGGGCCGTCCCAAGGCTCCATCAGCGAGGCGTGGTATTCATAGAACGCCTTGACGTCCTCCGGCATGGTGGGATCGCTAGCCCACGCCGCTGGAATCAGCATTTCCATCACGTGGGGAAGCCGGCGCCCGGCGAGCGTAAGAAGTTCGACTGCATTGTCGAGGTTGGCGGAGTCACTTCCGCCCGGGGCAATGATGGGCTCGAGCTTTTTGATATCGTCCCCGAACAACTGCGATGCGAGAACGGAGGTGCGCGCCTGCATCCAGTTCACATTGCCGCGCAGGGTGTTGATTTCTCCGTTGTGGCAGAGATAACGATAGGGATGAGCGAGATGCCAGGTCGGAAATGTGTTGGTGGAAAATCGCTGATGAACCAGGCATAGGGCGCTTCGAACTTCCGAGTTCGACAGTTCGAGGTAGAAGTTGGCGATCTGGGGAGCCAGCAGCAGGCCTTTGTAAACGATCGTCCGGGAAGAGAGCGAGGGAACGTAGAAGAAACTCTTCTCCCGCAGGTCGGTATTGGCCACTTCCTTTTCGGCGCGCTTGCGGATGACGTAGAGCTTCCGCTCTAAGGCATCCTGATCCATCCCGTAGGCTCGCCGGATGAAAACTTGCTCGATGTAAGGCTGAGTGCTGCGAGCCAGGCGGCCAATCGTATTGGCGTTCACCGGGGTGTCGCGCCAACCGAGAACCGTGAGGCCCTCTTCAATAACGATCTCTTCCACAATGGCCTCACACCGCATGCGCTCGTGCGGTTCCACAGGAAGAAACATCATGCCCACACCGTATTCGCCGGGCGAAGGCAGCGCGAAACCGAGCCGTGTGCACTCCGCCTCGAAAAAGGCGTGAGGAATCTGGATGAGCACACCTGCGCCGTCACCGGTCTGCGGATCGCATCCGCAAGCGCCCCGATGGGTGAGATTGATGAGAATCTCAATTCCCTTCAGAATGATGTCGTGGCTCTTCGTCCCCGAAATATCGGCCACGAAACCAATCCCGCAGGCATCGTGCTCATTGCGCGGATCGTAGAGACCCTGGGGCTCTGGCAATCCCCGGGGGGTAATGCTGCTGCTCATCTCAAATTATCTCTTTTGTTTAGTGTGAATTAAAAAACATAAGCCAAGGCTCAGCCTTGGCGCGCGTCTGGATTTACGGAAGTGTGATCTCATCGTGGACACTACTACTTCTCGACCCCCAACATCAGTGTGCCCCAGCAGGTGCTTCGGGGTTAAATTAAAAGTTTTTATGCATGTGATAAAAGCGAGGAGTGCCGACTCCGCAGGCAGCCGGCGGTGGGCCGGCAATCTACGACGCTGCTTTGATGACGTGTAGGGGTAGGGCTCGCCCTACCCTCGTCAGGGTCAGCAGGAATGCGGGGACGGCAAGCCGTCCCCCTACAGATCTGGTAGAGGAGGGGATCGTTTTCATGGTTTCCGCGTGCCCGTCGAGCGACGGGTATGAGCGATTGCTCTCCGCACGACTTATCTTCTACAAAGCAGCGACTTTCGTCCGGTACCTCCGCGCCAAAAGGCCCGCTGGCAAAGCGAGGATCAGGAGCCAGATCAAGAGGCTGGGACCGTATTCCTCAAGAGACAGCACGATCCCAAGCACGGTCTCCGCTGCGTTTTGGTAGCCGGCCACGAAGGCATTGTGTAAACGAGTCGAAACGGAAGCGCCGGGCGGGTTGAGCTGCGCCTTGTACTCCTCCATGAGCTGTAGGTCGATGCTGGCAAAGTCCACGCAGTGCTCGAGGGTGGTCTGCTCCGCTTCCATACGTTCAATGTCCCCACGGACTCGCGCGATGTTCTCCTCAACCTGAAGGACCTCGACAACGTTTCCCGTGTGTTGCTGAAGGATGGAGCGGAAGCGTTGTTCAGTTTCCCTCGCATTTTTCAGTCGAATGGCCAGATCGACGTGCTGGCGTGTGACGTCTTCACCGGCCTGTGATTCATTTTCGACGCGGCCAAGCGCTTTGAGGTCGCCAACAGCCGAAGAGAGTTCAGGCGCAGGAACGCGGAGAGAAGCCTGGAGACTACGTGGAGCATTCTCGGGAGTACTGACACCCAGTTGGGCGGAATAGCCGTGATGTCGCGCCAGGATGGCGTCGAGAGAGGAGCGGGAAGCGGCGAAATCCTTCACCACGATCAAGAGGGAGACGGTCCGCGCGATCATAGGGGCCGGTATGGCGCTCGCAAATATCTTACTCTGCTGGTCGGTCAGCGGCTGGCCATTTACTGAAAACGAGTCCTCGGCGTGATCCCCCAGCCCATGATACAGGCCGTTCGAATCTGGGGCCGCACCCGGTGAAGTTGGCGTAACAAGTTCGTTCAGTTTCGTAATCGCACGCCCAGATTCGGGCAACGCTCGTCCGTTAACCGGGGGAGAGAGTTTACCGGCAGAACCTCCATTTCCCTGCACCTGGCTCTGCAGTGAGCCATCGGTATAAAACATTTCTGCATGTCGGGAGACGCGCAATCTCGGCAAGTACAAAGCCAGGGCTACTAACAGAGCTGCCATCGTCCCTCCCCACAAAATGGCCCGCCGCCCCCAGGGCCATCGGCTGAAGCGCACAGGGAGGGTTGGGCGCCCAGTCCTAAGGCCTGAACCCGTCTTATCAACCAGGTCGGCAACGGACTGCTCCACCTTTGCAGGCACATCCGGGACTCTCCAAGCGGACAACAGTTGTGACGTGCTGCGCAAACGCTCGGCGAGCCGGGCGCATTCAGCGCATGTGTCAAGGTGAGTAGCTACAACTCGAGCCTCGGCGGCTGGGAGTTCGCCATCCAAAAAAGCCATGATTCTTTCGGGGACGACAGGGTGTGGGACGGTGTTCATACGCACTCCTCGCGTTCCGCCAGTTTCGTGGGCGACGACTTGGGAGCCGGGGTGACGAGCAAGTCGCGTAGAGCCATCCGCGCGCGGAACAGGCGTGAGCGAACTGTGTTAAGCGGCAAGCGCAGCAGATCGGCAATTTCCGCATAGCTCAGACGCTCGAATTCGCGCAACAACAGAATTTCCCGGTCGAGCCGTTCCAGTTTCGCCACCGCTTGCCGCACCGACAATTCTGCGTCAGAGGGAGTCTCGAAGGCGGGCTGCCGGGGCGCAGCCTCGGTTCCGAAAAGCGTGGCCCGAAGAGCCGCTTTTCGTCGATAGGCGCGGAGAATCTTGAAGGCAATCGCATAAAGATAAGTTCGGAAGAGGGCACATGGCGCGTAGCGTGACGAGGCGCGAACGATGGCAAAAAAAGTGTCCTGTGTCAGTTCTTCCGCTTGCGCTTGATCGGCAACGCGTCGCCGGAAGAATCCGAACAACGCCTGTTTATAACGCAAGAACAGCTCACCGAAAGCATCCGCGGAGCCGCGCGAGAACTCGACCATCAATTGTTCGTCGGTTTCAGCAGCCGCAGACCGCTCCCGGCCGGAATTCCCGAGTGTCCCGTTCATCGAGCTCCCCTCTTTCACTGCCGAGTCTCGAGCCAAAGTCGGCATGGCGCGTTGCCTGGGTTCCGTTTCGGCTCCTCCATTACTGGTAATGCTGTGAGACCGCGAAAAGTTCCCGGAATTTTAACGCCCCATGATCTTTTCACCGGTTTTTCTCACACTGTTCTCGGGCTAGATGCTGGGGCACAGCTCTTGGTTGCTGGCGGCGTGGAAAGACGGTGAATGTTGAAGACTTGTGGCGGGGGAGAAACCTGAGAAGGCGTAGGGAATTCAACCGGATGTCATCCTGAGCGAAGCGAAGGATGACAGTTGCGTTTTCAGAGACGACACTCTCAGGTTTTTCCCAGCTCCTGAGTGATCGAGACAGATAAATGTTTCTGGGCTTTTACATCAATCCCGGGGCTTTCAGTCCTGAAGCGGAAACTCTAACCTCCTGATCCGATTCTCCGCCGTGAACGACGATGGCGCCCTCCTCCAGACTGACGTTGCGAACCTCGCTGAATTCTTCCGGCAGGTGAGCTAAGAATGCGATGTAGTTGGCTGCCAACCGGCCGCGCGCGCGCACCGTTGAAAACGTCGGCGTGCTTAGGAGAGGCCCTCGGGCGAACGCCTCATGGCGTGTTACCGGTAATGGGGCCGAGCCAAATTCCAAGCCGCGTGTTTCAGTCCGGCCGTTCCAAGGGGGAGCCTCGCGGGAGCAGTTTTCCTCCCAGATCGTGACCCATGGAAAATCGGCGCGGCGGAAGCAGTATGCAATCAGAAGCCGCTCGCGAACATTCAGCGCCCCAACATACTGCACTTCACGCGACGGATCGGCGACGAGCGAAGCCACCACCCCAAATCCCTTGCGAATCAGGCAGCGTGAAAGGTCAGCTTCTCCACCGGCGTTGGCCGGCGCCAGAGGCCATTCAAACTCCTTCCCGAAGTCCAGCAGCGCTTGCGCGCCATAAGCCTCAGGGCTCGTTATGCCTTTGGTGACGGACATAAACACGCGAGTATCTTCAGTCGAGACAAAGGGAGGGCCGAGGGTGACATGCTGCGTCCAGTGGAAGAAATGATCGAGCTTACGTTCGTTGGTGACGGTCTCTTTAAAATAGACCACCGGCTCACCGGCCCGCACACCGGCCTCGCGGCTGAATTCGAGCCCTGCCTCGGGCAAGCGAAGAGAAAGCGCTACGCTTAGCTGGCCGCCGCGAAGGCGTTCGCCGGACTTGCGCCATTTCAAGCTGGGCGCCTCGCCATGTGTCGACAGGCCCTGGGCCGCTTCCGCTTCTGAGGGCGGTCCGAAGTAGTCCAGACAGATATTGTGCCCGGCGATTCCGGAAAGCAGTTTTCCTTCCGTTAACGGACCGTAGCGTTTGGCGTGCGACCTCGCGCTGTACTGAAACGGCTCCATGCTCTTCCATGGGGGAGTCCAGAGGGGATTGAGAGTTGGAAGACCACTGCCCTCGGCGAAACGAAGCTCGGCAATGTGGCCGCCACCCGTGAGATTCACCATTTGAATAAGACCATTGCTGAGCGTGTACGCTTCCCTGCCCTGCCACTTGGTTTTCGAGCAATCAAGCTGATGGGCTTTCGCCATGCTATGTTCACCGCCTTTTCTTGAGAGTTAGGACCTTACAGTCTAGGAGTCCGGGAGTCGACGAGTCAAGGAGTCAACTCCTTGACTTCTCGACTCCGCGACTCTAGACTTCTCAACTTCTCAAGAGGTGGCCCATGAACTCATATCAGCGCGTAATGACAGCCATGGAACGCCGGGAGCCCGACCGTGTTCCCATCGTGGAATGGGCGATCAGCCGCAAGGTCATCAAGGCGTTGTGCCCCGCGGCGAAGAACCAAACCGATATTGAAGAGATGTTGGACCTGGACGGGGTCTCGACGGTAGCCCAGTACGATAAGGTCTCCGAGAATGCGGACGGCAGCTATGTTGACGAATGGGGAGTAACGTATAGGCCGACGCCGGAAGAAATCGACCATCCCATCCGCGGCCCCATCCGGACGATAGACGATCTGAAGAAGTACGTTCCTCCTGATCCCGATTCGCCGCAGCGCTTGGGTAAGCTCCCCGAACTGGTAACGCGATTCAAGGGGAAGAAAGCCATCTTTTTCCGGCACCGCGCCGCCTTCATGTGGTCGGTCTTCCTGAATGGATTCGAAAACCTGCTGACGAATTTCCTTGTCGAACCGGAATTCGCTCACCGGTTGATGGATACCGTGCTCGAGGTGACGCTGCGCATCGCCCGAAACGCGGTTCGGGCGGGAGCCGACGTGATCGTCATTGCCGATGATTACGCCGGCAACGACAGCCCGTTCTTTTCTCCGGCCGTGTTCAAAGAATTCGTTCTTCCCAGGCTGAAGCGAATGGTGGATGCTATTCACGAAGAAGGCGCCAGGGCGGTGAAACACTCGGACGGGAACCTCTGGCCCATCCTTGATCTGATAGTCGATACCGGCGTGGATGGGCTGAACCCCATGGAACCGATTGCCGGAATGGATATAAGCAAAATAAAACAGCGTTATGGCAAGAGGTTATGCCTGATAGGCAACATCGACTGCGCGTATATCCTTTCCGAAGCTTCGACATCCGAGGTCGAGGCGGCAGTTAAAGAGTGCGTCCTCAGAGCTTCTGCCGGCGGAGGGCACATCATTAGCTCATCCAATGCCATCCACTCCTCCGTGAAGCCGGAGAATTACCGCACGATGATTGAGGCGACAAGAGAATTTGGAAAGTACCCCCTGCCTTTGTAATGACCACTCAGGATGACACTCGGATGACATGGTAGTGTATATTAGCGAGATGCTATCAATGCCGGAGGCATCCAGGCAAAGAACTCGCTCGAGGAGCTTCGAATTGGCGCGCCGCGCGGGGAAGCGTTCGCGAAAACCGAATCATCGCCTCGGCACCACCTCCTCGGCCCAGCCCGGAAAGACTGCTCAGACGCCAAGCCCCGTGCACGCGCCGACCGCATCCCGACTGAAACGCGCCCTCCCGATGGTCACCCTCGTGGCCTTTTCCGTTCTGCCTTACCTCAACATATTGTTCAACGGTTTTGTCTACGATGACGACACCCAGGTGCTGAAGAATCCCTATGTGCGGAGCTTCGGCCACCTGAAGGAGATTTTCACCACTAACGTCTGGTCGTTCAAAGAGATTACCGCCGTCACGAATTACTATCGGCCTATGATGACCCTGGGTTACCTCTTCACCTACAAGCTGTTTGGCATGCAGGCTTATAGCTTCCATCTGGTCAGCCTTTTGCTCCACGTGCTCAGCGTCTGCATGGTCTATAAGCTGGCCGAGCGTCTGACCGGGGACCGGTTGGGGGCGTTTGTGGCCGGCGCCTTGTTCGCCTTGCATCCCATTCACACCGAGTCTGTGGACTGGATTGCGGCGGTCACGGACCTCGAGGTCACCTTTTTTTATCTTCTCACCTTCGGGCTCTTTCTAGCCTCGGTGAGGCCGGGAGGCCGGCGCTCGTTGGCCATGGTTGCGGCGATGGGCGGCACGTTTATTCTTGCTTTGATCTCAAAGGAGCAGGCGATGACTTTGCCGGCCCTCGCCACCATCTACGAGCACTTCTTCCGAAAGGACCGGTTCGAAACATCGCTCTCGCAGA
>Ga0326727_10022913_pt1 | contig 11999 bp, 4 predicted proteins | sample MB2enrmetagenome_FD_207643 | JGI IMG/M metagenome (GOLD analysis project Ga0326727, IMG submission 207643) | Lab enriched peat soil microbial communities from McLean, Ithaca, NY, United States - MB29MY | ecosystem: Environmental > Terrestrial > Soil > Wetlands > Peat | place: USA: New York... | reverse complement strand
TCCCGATGCTCCGCGGACTTGGCAGAGCGTAGGATTCTGAGCGAGGTAGGTGCTGTCGTCGGAGTTGTCGGGCCCTGGATATGGAAAAAAAAGAGAGACGCGGAATCCACCGGATTGCCGAACTGGCAAGTGTTTCGATTGGGACCGTGGACCGCGCCTTGCACGGACGCAATGGGATCAAAGAAGCAACCCGCCAACGGATTTTGCGGATCGCGCGGCAGATCGGTTACACGCCGAACCTGGCAGCGCGCGCGTTATCGGCAGTCAAGGCTGGCGTCCGCATTGGAGTGTGCCTGCCCCGCGAAATCCACTTTTTCTACGATCAACTTTGGAGCGGAGTGCTCGACGAAGCTCGCCGGATGGCGCAACTTGGAGTCCAGTTTGAGTATCGCCCCGTGCGTGCTCTGGGTGAAGACGACACCAGAGCGTTCCGGCAGCTCCTCAAGAGTGGGGTCACCGGAATCGTTGTCGCCGCGGGAAATCCAGGAGGCCTCTCGCCCCTGATCGACGCTGCCGAGGAAAAGGGAGTTCGCGTGGTTTGTGTTTCCACCGATGCCCCCGAGAGTCACCGCTCCAGTATCGTTTGTGTGGAACCGTGGCGGAATGGTTGTCTCGCGGGCGAGTTGATGGGCAAGTTTCTCCCGCCGAAGTCTCAAGTCGCGGTCGTTGCGGGTATGCTCGCGGCCACGGACCACCGCAAGAAGACCGATGGCTTTTCGGATTCATTTCCGCGCTATTGCCCCGGCGGGAAGATTGCCGGCATCATCGAAGGGCACGAAGACGAAGACGAGAGTTTCCAGAAGACGTTCGAACTTCTCGGCCGCGTGCCCAACCTTGCCGGGCTCTACGTGAATACGGTCAACTGTCTTCCCGTGTGTCACGCGCTCGGAGCGCGGGGCCTGGCAGGGAAGGTTAGGCTCATCACGACCGACCTGTTCGCGGAGATGGCTCCGTTCTTCCAGCGAGGAACGATTTCCGCCTCGATTTACCAGCAACCCTACCGTCAAGGCCAAATCGCGGTCCGCCTCATGGCAGACCATCTGACGAGCAAGGCATCCTTGACGCCGACGGTTCACCTTAGTCCCGGCGTCGTAATGTCCTCCAACTTGCAACTCTTCCGGGAGATTCGACTAGCGCCGGTAAATCTGAGCTTTCGTAACCACCGTAGTAACCACGTCCCGTCCCACGAGTAGAAGAAGCGCGAACCGACAAAGACCCCCGATTTCCGCCTTCCCGGCACCTTACCTACCCCAAAGCTCGCTTTGAAGTTGAGTTATGGGCGCGATTTTCACTCAGAAACTATGATTTTGCGGATTTCGCGAGCGGACGAAAAAATGGTTTTCTGGATTCACAAATCCGATGCAAAGATTCGTTACGCCGAATTCAAATTTTTCTTGACAACGGCAACACTACCGGAGCTAAATAATGCTTTCGCAGTAGCGTTAACGTTACCGGGCGCGTAGAAAAACGATTTTTTGAATTGTCTAGAAGTTAGCAATCAGAGGAGGAACGGACATGATGTGCAACTTGTTGAGGATTTTCGGAAGTGATAACAGGACCCGAGTACACCGCAGCAGACTTCATTGCGCAGTTCTTTTTCTGTTTCTCCTTGCGACCGCTCTCTGCGCATTCGGTCAAGAGGCAACCATGGTAGGAACGGTCACTGACCCGTCCGGAGCTTCGGTCCCGGGCGCGGCCGTTACCATCACCGACCACGAAACCGGCCAGGCTCACCACTTCACCACCGGCGGTCAAGGTGAATATGTGGCGCCGGATATTCATATCGGACACTATACCGTGCGCGTCGAGGCGAAGGGCTTCAAATCGTCCGAGCGCAAGGATGTCGTCCTGCAGGTAGGCGATCGTGCCCGCGTCGATTTCCAGATGCAGGTGGGCACGGCGCAAGAGACGGTAACGGTCGAAGCTACCGCCGTCGCCGTGCAATCGGATACCAGCGACGTCAGCCAGGTGGTATCGGGCGACCAACTCGAGCACCTCGGAACCAACGGGCGAAGCATGTACACCTTTCTCAACCTGACGACCGGAGCTTCCAACCTTCAGGGGGACTCTCAAACTCCGACGTCGGTAGGCGGCGACGGCTCCGTGAGCTTTAATGGCAATCGTCCCGTCCACAACCTGTACATGATCGATGGCGGCGAAGACGCCGACCGCGGCGGAGGCGGAACGATCGCCGTTATGCCGTCGATCGAAGGGCTTGGCGAGTTCCGCACGCTCACTTCGAACTATGACGCCGAATACGGACTGTCTTCGGCGGCCACCATGACCACGGTTATCAAGTCCGGGTCGAAAGCGTTTCACGGTTCAGCTTGGGAGTTTTTCCGCAACGACGATTTAGACGCCCGCAACTACTTCAACCCCGCTCCCCAGCCGGTTGCCGAGTTGAGATACAACATCTTCGGCTTCAATGTGGACGGACCAATCGATTATTGGAAGAAGGAGCACAAGAGCTTCTTCTTCTACAATATGGAGTGGCGCAGGACTGTCCAAGGGGGCGTTTACAACCAGCCAGTCCCTTATACGGACACCTACGGTGGTGACTTCTCCACCAACCTGCCACCAGATGTCTTGGTGAACAAAAGTGTGGACCCGAATCAGCCCCCCATCCCCTTCTCCGGGCTGCACGCGCCCTGCGCAAACCAGCTTTCGGCTGCGCAAGTGGCCGCTTTTGGCAGTCAGCCTCTCAGCATTCCGCTCAATGGGTCCTGTAGTCCTAACCAGAACGCAGAGCCGAATCCGACAGGCGCCACGGTGCCTGTCACTCAGCCGATCTTTATGCCGTACACAAACAACGCGCTTCCGTTCGTCGCCGGGAACGCCACGGCACTGCTGAACGCAGGCATCTTCCCGGCTCCGACCAACGGACACAATTTCCAGGGTGGGAACAAGCAGCCAATCACTGTGCGGGAAGAGATGGTCCGGATCGATCACACGTTTAACGACAAGTTTTCGATTTTCGGACACTTTGTCTATGATACAGTCTCGCAAACCTACGGGGAAACGATTTGGAGCGGCGATAACGTTCCCACCGTCAGCAGCACGTTCGGCAATCCCTCGAAAAGCGCTGTGGTTCATCTGCTCCACACCATTCGCCCCAATCTGCTCAACGAGATTGCCTTTAACTACAACGGCAACAAAATCAACATCCTTCCCGCGGGCGTGTACACGGCGCCCACCGGCTTCCAATTTAACCGCATATTTCCGGGCCCCAACGCCGATACTCGCATTCCGACGATCAATCTGAGCGCCCAGACGGGAACGCAATATAGCGCCAACTGGACCCCGTGGCTCAATCACTACAACGATTACCAAATCCGCGACGACATTTCCTGGACCAGGGGAACTCACCAAATACGGATGGGTGGCAGCTGGGCGCTCTACGCCAAGCAACAGGACGTGTTCGCCTCCACTCAGGGCAATTTCGGGTTCAACGGTTCTTACTCGGGCAACGACTTTGCCGATTTTCTGTTGGGCTATGCTCAATCGTATGAAGAGGATGCCATTCACGATCACGGCGATTGGAACAATGTTTCCTGGGCCGCCTACATCCAGGACAACTGGCGCGCCAACAAGAAACTCACTTTGAATCTTGGAGTGCGGTGGGATGGAGTGCCGCATACCTACGAAACCAACAAACGCATGTCGAGCTTCTACGCTCCTCTATATGACCAAAATGCCCGTCCGACGTGGGACAGCAATGGCACAATCTGCAGCAGCGCCACCGACCCAGGTTGCACCGCTGCTAGCCCCGGTTTGGGCACCAGTCCCAACTCGATCCTGGCGGGTGTTCCGCTGTATACGAACGGCATCGGCATCGGCGGTGAAGGCAACGTCCCGAGGGGCATGGTGGACAACCACTGGGCCGCTTTTGGACCACGGATTGGATTTGCCTATGACCTGACCGGCCAGGGCAAGACCGTCGTCCGCGGCGGATTTGGCATCATGTACGAGCGCATTCAAGGCAACGACGTGTACGATTCCGCCACGAATGTTCCGTTCGACGCCAGCGTCACGTTCAACAACGTTCTGCTGTCGAATCCAGGTACCGCCATTAGTTCAGGCAACACGCTTTCGGTGCCGATCGTTGCTACCAGCGTCACCGGTTTCGACAAAGTCAATTACAAACTGCCGATCAGCAGTCAGTTCAGTATCGGCGTGGAGCAGGGGTTAGGCTCGAAGGCGGTGCTGTCCGTCTCTTACGTTGGTACCCAGAACCGGCATCAGAGCGACTACCGCGAGATCAATGCACCTGACGAGAGTCAACTCCCGACCCTCGTGACCGGGACCAACGCGACCCCTTACAACCAGTTGGTGCAGTATCCGGGCTACCACTCCATCCGTCTAGCCACGGATGAGGCGAATGCCCATTACAATTCACTGCAAACTTCCGTCCGCGGGCGTGTGGCGCGCGATCTTCAGCTCCAGGCCGGTTGGACGTTTTCAAAAGCGATCGACCCGACGATGGGCGGCGGCAATGGCTTCGACCTCGATAATATCTCCAATCCCTACGGGGGGTGGAAATTCGATAGCGGACCGTCGATCTTCGATCGCAGGAACGTCCTGTTTGTCAACTTTATCTACGATATCCCCTTATTCCGGGATGCCACCAATGGGGCAGCGAAAACCATACTCGGGGGCTGGCAATTGTCCGCCATCATTAGCGCAATGTCGGGCGCGCCGATCGACATCACGCAGGGCGGTACTACCGCAGCCAGTATCGTTCCCAATTCCACCGTCCGGCCCGACCTTACGGGAAAGATCTCCTATCCCCACAAGGCCACCGAATGGTTCGATACCTCGGTCTTTGCACCCCCGGCATGCACCACAGGCCCAGATTGCTGGGGTACCTTGGGGCATGACGCGCTCCGCGGTCCCGGTCGTGACAACTGGAACATGTCTCTCTTCAAGAACTTCAACTTCACCGAACGCGCCCGTCTGGAATTCCGGGTCGACGCGTTCAACATTTGGAACCACACTCAATTCATCGGAAACGTCAACCAAGGTGGCATTTCCACCAACGCGGCGGCCACCAACTTCGGTCAGATCACTTCGGCTTCCGATCCGAGGATTCTGCAACTTGGCGTGAAGATGGTCTTCTAGTTTGCCTCACGAGGCGAGATTGCCCCGCTCCCAGAGAAACCGCTGGGAGCGGGGTGACATTTTCAGGGCGAAATCATAAACAGTCCCCATCCACGAATCGCGGCCCAGTTATAGAGAGTTGCGAAAACACCGGAGAAGCGATAGGTTGTTTCTTCGGGCACGGATCGTTCTTCAAGTCTTCCTCTACGAATCGACCTCCGCCGCACTGCGACTTGGCATGATGAACTGGAAGCTACAACTGGCCTCGGTTGCGCTGGTATTGTCGGGCGCTGCGCGAGGCCAACCCCCCACTCCCGCCCAAGCCATCGCCCTCGCACAACAGGGGAAACTGGCTGAGGCGGCCCAGGTTTGGCGGGCCGTGACCCAGCGAAATCCTAAGGATGCCGCAGCTTTCGCGAGCTTGGGTGTGGTCCTTTCCAAGGAACAGAAGTACGACGAAGCGGCTTCCGCCTACAAGCATGCACTTGCCCTGAACTCGAAGTTGCCCGGAGTGCAGTTGAATCTCGGCTTGGCCGAGTTCAAGCAGGGACACTTCGACGCGGCCATTCCTCCCCTGTCGGCAGCGTTGAAAGTGGAACCAAAAAATATGCAGGCGCGAACGCTGCTGGGTTTCAGTTACTATGGGGCAAAGCGCTTTGCGGACGCCGTCGAGCCTCTCAAGATCGCCATAGAGTCCGATCCGGACAACGCCGAACTGCATCAGATCTTGGCGCAAAGCTGCTTGTGGGCGAAGCAGTACTCGTGCGCGCTCGACGAATTCCGCCAGATTCTGGAGCAGAACCCGGATTCGCCTGCTGCTCATGTGCTGACCGGCCAGGCACTGGATGGATTGGGAAGGACGCCCGACGCCATCGCCGAATTCCAGGCGGGGGCGAAAATCTCACCGCGCGAACCGAACGTGCATTTTGGCCTGGGCTACCTGTATTGGAAGTCACACCAGTACGACGATGCCAAAAGCGAGTTCGAGAACGAATTGTCCGTCGATTCCAGCCACGCCCAGGCGCTGGCGTACCTGGGCGATATCGAGATGAAGCGGAACCATCCAGAGGAGGCTCTTGCGCTGCTGGACAAAGCCACCAAGCTGCAAGACGACATTCGTATTGCCTACGTGGATTTAGGGACCATTTTCGCCCAGCAGAAGAGGTATGACGAGGCGGTGGGCGCGCTCCAGCGTGCGGTGAAATTGGATCCCGCTCAGCCCGACGCTCACTACCGTTTGGCGCGCGTCTACCAGGACATGAGGAAAACTGCCGAGTCACAGCGGGAGCTTGCCCAAGTCCGCGAACTGCGTGAGAAAGCGGATGATCTGGTCCGCAAGATGGCTGCCTCTCCGCCGGCTCCGCCGCAATAGGTGAGGCAAGACTTCGATCGCGTGATTTGCTCTCAACCACCGCCTGTTGGTGTTGGCTTTGCCATTCTGTTTTTCACCGAGGGAATCGTCGCCTTCCGCGACCTTTCCTTCGAGGGGCCGCTACTCGACGCCTGAGTTACGGCAGGGCACGATGTTCGCGAGAGGTATGGGACAACGCCAGTTACCTCCGAGCATGCCAAGGAGAATAAAGTGCAAGACTGGGGTTGCCGCGCGTTCTAGAATGTTGGGTTCCTGAATCAAGCGCATACGGGGAGTGCCGGTCGTGGAGCTCATATTCGTAGTGTTGGTGTTGTTAGCCGTCGCCACACCGCCATTGACCGTCTTCCTCCTATGGCGGCAGTACAAGCTCCGCCAGCAACTCCAGAGTCTGAAAGAGCTGTGCATCGAGCAGAGTGATGCGCTGCATCGTGAACTGCTGGAGCTCAGGCGTCAAGTGGCGGCCTCTCCGCGGGCTGTCGATTCGACCGCCTCATCTCAGGAGGAAGCACCACGGCACGCCTCTTCCGTAATGCGACCGAAGGCGGAAAAGCCTGCCGCTCCTCCCGCACACGCTGAGGAACCAGCAAAACCACTACCGGCTGAGGCGACCACTGCCGAGAAATTGCAGTTTGTTACCGGAAGATCCCAACCCGCGCTCTGTCCCTGGTGCAGTACTGTCCACGCTGGAGGCGTAAGTAACTGTCCAACGGCGAAACCGATTGCGCAACCATCACAGGTTCAGGCTCCTAGTCCGAAAGAAAAAGTTCCTGCGGTTCGCGAATCGATTCCCACAGCGCCCGCTGTGCCCACCGCAAACCAGCCCGCCAATGGGATTCTCGGCAACGCTAAGCCGGACCATGCGGATCTCTCCGCGAGCCCGCCACATCCTGCCGCGCCAGTAGCGCCAGCAATTCCGCCACAATCTGCCGGACCGGCGGAGCCAGCCGCACCACTGCGGCCAGTCGTACCACCGGTGCCTCCGCCTCCGCATACGGCGGTGCCGCACGTTCCGCCACCGCCTCGGGCTGTGCCGCCCCCGTCGGCGGCTCGCGTCGTCGCGTCGCCGCAGTTTGCTGCGCTCCGCTCTTCCACGCCGAAGCCTACTGCCCAGCAGCGCATGAAGTCTGTCTTCGCTCTCGAAGAAACATTGGGCACGAACTGGCTTAACAAGCTCGGCATCATCATTCTGGTGTTAGGAGTCGCACTCTTTGGCATCTACGAACTTGGCCAGCTTGGCCCGGGCGGCAAAGTGGGCCTTTCTTATGCCGTCTCGCTGGCGCTTTTGGGAGGTGGAATTTTTCTCGAGAGGCGGGAGCGTTATCGCGTTCTTGGCAACACGCTGATCGGCGGCGGCTGGGCACTTCTGTTTTTCACCACCTACGCGTTGAATCACGTGCAGGCAATGCGGGTGATGAGTTCAGAAACCACCGATCTCATCCTCATGCTCGCAGTGGCGATCGCCATGGCCGTGCACACCCTGCGCTATCGCTCGCAGCTGGTTACCGGACTCGCATTTTTGCTGGCTTATAGCACCGTGTCCCTTAGCCATGACAACGTGTACAGTCTCTCCTCCGGCGTGATTCTCGCTATCGGACTGGTGAGCATTGTTCTCAAGATGGATTGGTTCGAGCTCGAAGTCTTTGGCATCTTATCGAGCTATCTCAACCACTTATATTGGTTGTATCGCCTGTTAGGGCCGGAAGGCGCGCAAGGACATCCATTTCCCGAATACCACGCCAGCACTGCGATCCTCTTGTTTTACTGGTTGATCTTCCGGACTTCATATGTAGTCCGAAGGATCAGGTCTCCGTTTCTCGAACATATATCGACTGCAGCTGCGCTGCTCAATACACTGCTGCTGCTCGGAGTGATGAAGTTTCAATCCGTGCGCCCTGAGTTGGCCTTCCTGGCTCTTGTTGTGATCGGCGCGATGGAGTTCAGCTTTGGACAGCTTCCCATAACCAAGCGGCGCCGCGAGGCCTTTATCGTCCTGAGCGTTCTCGGCGCAGCGCTCATGATCGCAGCTGTTCCGTTCCGCTATTCCGGCAACAATGTTGCCATCTTGTGGCTGGCCGGAGCGGAAGCATTTCTCGCTGCAGGCGTGGCCGTGGGCGAAGTGGTTTTCCGGCGAATCGGCTTACTCACTGGACTTCTGGTGGGCGTGCATCTGGTCCGATTCGATTTCATGCAGTTGATCTCGGTCCGGCAGAGCAGCGAGGATCCAGTTCTGACTGCCGGAGTAATGTTCGGGCTGTGCGCCATTGTCTTTTACTTAAATGCGCTTCTTGTAGGAGAGCGCTGGAAGCGGGCTTTTGGCGGATGGCCGGATGCACAACTGCTCTGCACACACTCCTACATCGCAGGATTCGCCGCTGTCGCTGCCGATTGGGCATTGTGCTCTCATGATTGGACGGCTCTCGCTTTCGCTGGCATCATGCTTGCGCTCTCGGCGCTCGGATGGAAGCTGAGGTCTTTTCACCTGCAGGTGCAGTATGGCGTGATTGGCGCGCTCACCTTGTATCGCGTCATCTCTGTAAACCTTCACACAGAAGCTGCTCAATACACTCACGTCCGGATGCGCCTCATCACGCTGCCCCTGATTGCCGCGGCATTTTATCTCACGGCCAGGCGGGCGGCATTCCGCGACGACCAGAATCAGCGCACATTTCGAGGACTGTTCGCAATTGCGGGCACGGCGCTGGTCACGTTGCTCGGCTATTACGAAGTGCCGGAACTCTGGCAACCGCTGGCGGCGATTGCCTTTGCTGTGTTGCTGCTGGAAGTCGGCCAATGGATCGAGTATCACGCGCTGGCGTGGCATGCTCACGTCCTGACTGCCCTGGCGGTGCTGGCGGCTGTGACTGCGGACCCGGCGGGCGTGCGACGTTGGCACAATATCCCAATTCATGCTCTTGGGGCATTGCCGGTGGTCGGGGGAGCATATTGGATTGCTAAGCGAATAAGCCTACCCAGCCGGAGCCACATTGATTCCCGGCATGTTGATTTCGAACGCATTGCCTATAGCTGGGTGGGCACCGGCGTGATGGTCTGGGTGCTTAACGAGGCCGTGCCCGCTCCTTGGATTGCTGTCTCTTGGATTGCCTTTGCGGTTGCCCTTGCGCTTGCGCTGCGCTGGATCGGTTACAAGCACCTCGCGTGGCAGGCAAACGCTGTAGCAGCGTGTGCGCTGGTGCGCGCCTACACTTACAACTTAACGCTGGAGCAGATACTCTGGCGGAGTATCTCACTGCGTCTGGTTACGGTTTCGATGGTCGCTGCGGGCCTCTATTTCCTTTCGCGTCAAGCCACTGTGCCCGGCTCTGAATCCAGGCGCGCACTTACTTACCTGCATACTTTTGCCGCGACGGCGCTGCTGGCCGTCTTAGCCTGGTACGAGGCTCCAGGGGGATGGCTAGCGGTGGTTTGGGCTGTCTTTGCTCTCGTGCTGGCCATCGTGGATCGCCGGTTTGAATTGGAGGATCTCGCGTGGCAGGCGCACGCGCTCGCCGGACTCACATTGCTCCGCAGTGTCACCGTGAACTTGTATGTGACGGAAACCTGGCATGGTATCAGCGTGCGGCTACTGTCACTCTCAATCGTCGCAGTCGTTCTATACGCGCTGTCTAGGATTATTCGGATGCCCGAGGACTGGAGGGCTCGGGAGTTCAACCACATTTATTCCTGGGCCGCATCGGCCCTGGTTTCGCTACTTATGTGGTATGAGTTGCGGCCACTAAGTGTCGCTGTCGGTTGGGCGGTCTTTGGATTGGTTCTTTTCGAATACGGCCTTTTGCGCAACACCCGGCAGTTCCGATTTCAGGCGTATGTGGCGCTGGCCGCTGCCTTCGGCCGTATCTTTTTCGCCAATCTAACGGCAGGTAATCCGGGCGAGTTCTGGGGCCCCCGAATATACACGGTGCTGCCGCTCACCCTCATTTTCTTATTCGTCTATGCGCAGTTAGGTCCAAACGAAAAGAGCGTTCGGGATGATCGTCGGCTGTATTTTGATGCGCTTCTTGGTTATCTCGGCACGGGCAGCGTCGTTGCTCTGTTGTACTTCCAATTTGCGAATGACTGGCTGGTTACGGCCTGGTCGGCAGTCATTTTTATTCTTTTTGGAACAGCTCTTTTACTGAATCGTCCGATCTTCCTGCATCAGGGAATCCTGCTGACGTTAGGCGCCTGCATACGGGGCGTGATGCACAATCTCTTCGGCGCCAGCTATTTCAGCGGCGGCGACTGGACCGGACGATACTTTGTCCTCGGCTCTGCCGTAGCTGTCATGTTGGCGTGCCTTCCACTTGCTTTTCGGCTGCGCGACCGCTACAAAGCGCAGCCCCTTTCGAATGGCTGGGCAGGGGCGCTCGTGCGGCATCCAGAACAGTTCATGTTCTTTGCGCCCGTGCTGCTGCTCACCGTCATGCTTGCTCTCAAGATGCGCGCGGGTATGGTCACTGTCGCCTGGGGCATCGAGGGCGTATTGATCGTGCTGCTTGCTCTTGTGGTCAATGAGCGCAGCTATCGGCTCACCGGGCTGATCCTGCTGTTGCTGTGCGTCGCTAAGGTGATTGTAAGAGACGCGTGGGGGTTGGCGCCGCGCGATCGCTATATCACCTTCATCATCCTCGGAGCCGCGTTATTGCTGGTGTCGTTCCTTTACACCAAGTACCGCGACACGATCCGGCAATTCTTATGAAACAGTTCCTATGAAACGCGCGGCCGCATTTCTTGTTGTGCTGGTCGTTGGCGTTGCGGCGCTCTACTTCAGCCAACGCCGGCGCGAGTCCACTCCCGTTTCTGCCAATGCGGTTGTGGCGCTCGCGGCCGATGCCCAGCGCGACTTGAGCCGGGTACCCATGCGGTTCACGCGTCTTTCGGATGACGAGGAGATCGCGATCGGCAACCAGCTTGCCGAGCAATACGCGGTTACCAACGCCGCTATAAGTCCCGAAGAGCAAGGGCTTGAGAGTTACATTCGCCGCGTGGGCAACACTGTGGCCTTGCACGCGCATCGGCGCCTGCCCTATTCGTTTCATCTCGTGCAGAATCGCGCGATGATAAACGCGTTCTCTCTGCCGGGCGGTCACGTCTATGTTGGTGAAGGTCTGCTCGAGTTGATGACCAGCGAGGACCAACTCGCATTCCTCATCGGGCACGAGGTAGAACATATCGATCACTACCACTGCGCTGAACGCGTGCAAATCGAGGCCCGTCTGCGCCATCTGAACCTCGGCATCGTTGGCGCGCTGGTGCAAATTCCGCTTGGGGTGTGGGAAGCGGGCTACAACAAAGACGAAGAACTCGAAGCCGATCAGGAAGGAATGCGCTTGGCAGTTCTAGGCGGTTACTCGCCTTATGGCGCAGTTAGTCTGTTCGAAAAATTCAGTAAGCTGCAGAGCGAATACATCATTCGTGCAGAGAGTCCCGAAGAGGAGCTTTCGGAATTAGCCATTCAAAGCCTGAAGGGATATTTTCGTTCGCACCCTCAGCCCTCGGAGCGGCTTGCCCAAGCCAATAGCCTGATCGCACG
>Ga0326727_10022912_pt1 | contig 12001 bp, 11 predicted proteins | sample MB2enrmetagenome_FD_207643 | JGI IMG/M metagenome (GOLD analysis project Ga0326727, IMG submission 207643) | Lab enriched peat soil microbial communities from McLean, Ithaca, NY, United States - MB29MY | ecosystem: Environmental > Terrestrial > Soil > Wetlands > Peat | place: USA: New York... | reverse complement strand
CCTCCCCGCTCACGCGCATGGTGAGCCATTCCTTCATGACCTTGGCCCCGAGCAATTGGTAGAACTCGAGGGAAGGAGTGTTCCAGTCGAGAACTTGCCACTCGAATCGCGCGCAGCCTTCCTCCACGGCCGTTTTCGCCAAGCGCAACAGGAGCGCTTTGCCGATCCCTTTGCCGCGAAATCGCGGGCGAACAAAGAGGTCCTCGAGAAACAAGGTCGGGTGGCCGGTCCAGGTGGAATAGTGATAGAAGAAGAGCGCAAACGCGGCGGGCTCGCCCTGCCATTCGGCGATGAGCACGCGGAACTTGGGACTGCCGGTGAATCCGTCGCGACGCAAATCTTCTGCGGTGGCCACCGCCTGCTCCGGGGCTTTCTCATATTCGGCAAGCTCTCGGATGAATTCTAGGATAAGCGGAATGTCGTGGGCGCCGGCGTTTCGAATGTTCAGCATGTGACTATTGGCTACTCGGTCTTCACGGGCAGATCGATATACGACGCGAACTCTTTCGAGTGGTACACGCGCTGCGTCGCGATCTGGTAATCTTCGGGGCTTGCCTTATAAATATTAGGGACAAATTTCTGCGGGTTGCGGTCGATCACCGGAAACCATGTGCTCTGCACCTGGACCATGATCTGGTGGCCGCTTAAGAACGTATGATCGTTGGTGTGCAAGTCGATGGTGTACTCGGTCGCCTTCCCGGGCTCGACGGCCTGCGGGCGCTCGAAACTCTTGCGGAAGCGGGCGCGGAACACTTCATCGGCAACCATCATCTGATAACCGCCCATCGCCGGGTCGCTCGGATAATCCTGCGGGTACACATCGATCAACTTAACGATCCAGTCGCAGTCGGATCCGGTGGTCGAGGCGAAGAGATGGGCTACGATGTCGCCGGTCACGGTGAGGTCCCTGTCTAAGACTGCCGTTTGCCAGGAAGCTACGTCCGGACGCAGGTAAACGAATCGCTGATCCTCGACAAGCCAAGTGCCCCAACCCGGCACCACGCCGTAAGTTTGGCCGATCGGCCGTTGGCGGTACGGCACCGGGTGGGCGGGATCGGAAACGTAGGCATCGTACTCCCTATCGCCCGTTTCCGCCGGAGCGCTGAAGGAGAGTTGGCCACCTGGCTGCAGATAAAGCTTGCGGCCGGAAATGCCTTGCTGTGGCGGCCACTGATCGTACTTGATCCACTGGTTGGACCCGGTCTCGAACGAGATCGCTTCGCGCAGCGGAAGCTCGCCTTTCCCCTTCAGCCAGTAGGTGAACCAGGGGCGCTCGATATTCTCCCGGAAGTACTTGCTGGTGTCGCTTCCAAACTGGATTTTGCCCAGGTGGCTTCCGTCGCGTCCGGCCCAGCCGCCGTGATTCCAGGGACCGGCGACGAGGTAATTCATGTGGTCCGAGTCATTTTTCTCCAGAAGTTCGTAAATCTTGTTGGGGCCGTAAAAGTCTTCTTGATCCCACCAACCGGTCACATTCAGATTGGGCACCTTCAACCGCAGCGACTTCAAATAAGGCGAGAAGGCCTGCTTCTGCCAGAACTCGTCGTAGTTGGGATGATTGATGAAATCGTTCCAAGTCGGCACCCGGCCCTGCAGGTACTTCGCGTTGCCGTTGCTGAGAGGTCCCAACTCGTTCAAGTACCAGTCATAAGTGTCGAAGCGATCGAACTTGAAGGTGTAGTCCTCTTTGCCGGTCTCCATTCGTGCTGAGTATTCAAACCCGTAGCTCAAACGAAAGGCGCCGTTGTGGTGAAAGTCGTCGCCCAGAAACTGATCGGCGGGCGAAGCCTGCTCAGAAGCCGCCTTGATGGCCGGGTCGGGGTCGAGCAGGGCCATGGTGGTGAGCCAGCCGCCATAAGAAATCCCGAGGATACCGACTTTGCCGTTATTGTTCGGTACGTTTTTAAGCAGCCATTGGACGGTGTCGTTGGTGTCAGACCCTTCGTCGATCGCCTGCGGGTCGTTCTTATCTCGCGGGTCGCGAAACATCACAAACTGGCCTTCGGAGCCATACCGGCCACGAATGTCCTGGAAGACGAATATGAAGCCCTCCGCAACAAGTTCCTGGTAGATGCGGAACTTCATGGTGTAGCCTTGGGGATCGTCGCGCAAACCGTAGGGGGTGCGCTCAAAGATAAACGGCAGCGGACCGTCCTGGTGCTTGGGGGTGTAGATCTCGGTGTGCAGTTTGATCCCGTCGCGCATGGGTATCATGACGTCCCGCTTGTCGAAGAGGGCTGACATGTCGGGCTCATCTTCGGAGGCGCGAGTGCGCGGAGATCGGACTGTAACCAAAGCGGCAATTATAAGTAAGATTATAGCAATCGTAGTAGCATATCGCTTCACTATGTCTGCTCCTATCTGTGATCTCGGAAAGCCCAACTGTCATCCTGAGCGCAGCGAAGGATCTCCGTAGTTCGCCGAGGTGGCCCGCACAAGTACAACTACGGAGATCCTTCGCTGCTTTGAAAATCGTGGCGCGGGCGTCCCGCCCGCGGTCGCGCGGGCATCCTGCCCGCGTGCGGGAGCGGGACGCTCCCGCGACAGCGGGCGAGACGCCCGCACCACATCCGTTCACTGTCGGGCGATTTTCATGGTTTCTGGGTGCCCGGCAGCGGACGGGCATGAGCGACTGCTTTGAAAATACGTGTGCCGAAGGCACGTTGGAGTGCGGCGGCTTGACGCCGCCTTCGCGATTACCTCGACTTCATTCCAAGGCGGCGTCAAGTCGCCGCACTCCAAGGCGGTTCGCTCATTTTCATCCACGGTGGTGAGCCGAAGGATCATGGAATCTGAGCCCAGGATGGCGGGCGTTTGGCTCCTTGACACCTTCTGACGCAGTGACAAATTGTACTTACCCTTTGTTTTCATATACATTCCCGGATCGTTCGTCGATTTTTCGAGTGAAGTAGCGCAGAGGTGGGCGCGTTTTGCCTTCCTCTGCGGCCCTTCGTCGCGGCGTGTCTTTGGCGGGTGCCTCTGGCCATTGCCGCGCCGCGCGGGGAAATCGAGCACAGGGGGTTCACCCAGCGACATATTGTCATTGTCCTTTGTTTTCATAGACATTCTCGCTTTGTTCGCCAAGAAACATTTCTCAACAATCAGCTCTCACCTCCTGCCACGCCATTCCCGGATGGCGCAAGCCCTACTTTGTGGGTCTGCGATGTCCCGAAGGGACAGGTCAGGCCGAGCGGCACAATTTGACCGCCCGGTCCGATAGGGCTGGCGCACGCCCGATTCTAGCCTATAGGTTTAGGAGTGGTTTGCCAAGCAATTTCCCTGTAGTGGAGTATTTGCGTGTCCCAACGGCGTCTTTGGAGGGCTGGCGCGGACCGGAACATCTTTGAGAAGAGCCGCAAAAGCCCATTGTTTTACGGGGGTAAGGGTGTCAGGAATCGTTTTTTCGCCCCCAATGATGAATGTTAAGAACCAGCGGAGCAGTGCCGTCACGGTTCCTGCGGTTTCCCCAGCCAGCGCAATAATCCACCAAAAACTTTGGCAAAAGCGTCGGGTGAAAGAGTTCCGAGGCGATGGAGAGCGCGAACCGTGGGGAGCGTCGTTACACCCTGGACGAGAAAAGCGTCGGGCTTCAGAAAGGAAACAGGTACGGCTACTTCGAAGGCCGAACCGCGCAGGCTGGTTGTGTGGGGAATGACGGTAATGAGTGCGCGGTCTTGGTCTCCAAAAGCCACGCTGACTACCAGGGCGGGACGGGTTTTCCCCGCCATGCCGAAATCGATCAGCCGGACCTCACCGCGGCGGGCGACGTAGGGCCGAACGGCGTTCGGCCCAGGATCAGCGTCGCTGGTCCCTACAAGTAATCGAACAGGGCGGCGGAGGCAGCGCCGATTTCCTCGTCTTCCAAGGGTCCGGAGTCGAAAGGCAGGGAACGGCGCAGCACCTCTCCCGCAAAGGCGCGCTTCTCTTCCACGGGGAGATGTTCGAAGGCGTCCAGCAGTGCTTCGGTATCTCTGCTCATGAACACATCATACCAGCCCACCGGCGGGCGAAAAAGAAGTCTTTTCCGGAGAAACGGGCCGCGTTAGGGAAGACCATTGCTGACCGCCCCCCGCACAGATCCGCGCGGGCGCGACTAACGCATACGGCTCTTACCTCGGATAGTGGCGCCAAGGCCTTACACGAGCGACTTCAATTCGTTCAGCATGCGAGCGATCTGCTCTGGTTTGTGGTTGGCGAAGACCACGGCGCGCAGAACCCCTCCCGGTCCCGCGCCCACATAATCGGTGCGTTGAATAGCGATGCCGCGCCGCATCATTTCCGCCTGCACTCGGTCCATGGCTCGTCCCCAATGGAAAGGCCAGAGCGAGATTCCTCGCTCCACTCGGAATGACATCCATTCTAGAAAACTAGCCAAATTCGGACGCTACCTTATGCGGGTGCGCCTTGTTAGAGCTTGCCAAGGGCGATATCCTGGCAAGTTCAGATTCAAAGGAGTTTCCGATGGGCATGCGACGCGCAGAACGACGCCTGGCAAAGAATGCAAGACAGCACGAGCGGCGACAAATACTCAAGTCGCTCGGCTTGGGACCGCTGCTGATGCTCGCCAAGCCCGCAGGTTATTACGGGGGTTGGTCGGAAGCGGGCATCCCAGCCGATGAGGGCCCATATGATAGCGATTGCGGGAGTCTGTTTCCTCAAATCCAAGTGCTGGCCGAACGGTGTCGATATCCCCTCTCGTATTTGGAAGCCGGTTATCCAGACGTCAAATCTTACCGGAACGAGGTGAGAAAGAAAGTCCTGGAGTTATTCCACTATGATCCGCCGGCGGTTCCGCCCGCGGCAGAAGTGGTGAGGCGTTGGGAATACTCGGATTACATCCAGGAGCGAGTGGTCTTCGCAACCACCCCGTGGTTTCGGGTGCCGGCTTATGTCCTGATTCCGAAAGGAAGGAAGGGGCGAAGACCGGGGGTTGTGGATCTGCATTCGCACGGCGGCATGTTCGTTTTCGGCAAGGAAAAAGTCATGCCGGTTCCCGAAGGAGAACATCCCGCCATCACGGTGTATCGCGAAAGGAATTACCAGGGGCGATCAACTTCACTCGAGTTGTGCCGGCGCGGCTATGTCGTGGTGGCTATCGATTGCTTCTATTTTGGCGAGCGGCGGGCTTTGTTCGCCGGCGATATCGAGAAATACGGACCGGAGCGGTCGAAGTACTCGGTGGAAGCGGTCGGCGCTTTGAACCGCCGGGCGGGAGACAGCGAGGGGATTCTAGCGCGCAGCCTGTTTTGGGCCGGCACAACATGGCCTGGAGTGGCGCATTGGGACGACATCCGGACCGTGGATTATCTCGCCGGCCGGCCGGAGGTGGACCCGGAAAGGATCGGCTGTCTCGGCATCTCGATGGGCGGTGACCGCACTGACTACCTCTCCGGTTTGGATGACCGTATCAGATGCGCGGTTTCGGTGGGCTGGATGTCGACGCTGCGGCCCATGCTCCGCAAACATGTGGACACCCACAGCTACATCCATTTCCTTCCCGGCCTGACGCATTTCCTCGATCTGCCCGACTTGATCGGCTGCATGGTTCCCAAACCACTCATGGTCCAACAATGTAGCAAGGACCAGCTCTACCCGCTGGAAGGGATGCAGGAGGCGGTGAAAAAGATCGCAGCTATCTATGAGAAAGCCGGCGCCGGCTCAATGTTCAAGAGCGGATTTTACGAGCATCCTCACATTTTCAGCCGCGACATGCAGGAAGAAGCGTTCAACTGGATGGACCGCTGGTTGCAGCCATGATCTACAGGTTTCGCGGCCTGTTCAGGCGGCGGGCATGCAGGCGAGTGCAAAGCCCCCCATTGCATTGGGAGATGGTCAGGCGTAGATTACAGGCTGTCCGTATCCGTCCGGGGAACCGGCAAGCCGGAATCAAAATCCCGGACGGTCGATCAACTGTCCGGCACTCTCCGAACCAGGAGGCCTAGGATGTCCTTTTCGCCAAGCTTGAATCGACGGCGTTTCCTCCAAGCTTCCGCCGCCGCCGGCCTGACCCTCGATACGCTTCCCCTGAAGGCCCAACTGGAAGCCGGCGAACCCGGCAAACCCAAGCCGGTCTCGAGTAGGCTGTCTACCGGCCGCATCGGGAAACTCGATGTGACCCGCCTGATTTGCGGCGGGAATCTTTTCAGTGGGTTTGCCCACAGCGGCGACCTGCTTTACGTTCACAGCCTGCTGCAGCATTACTTTACTGACGACAAGATCCTGGACACCCTGCAATTGTGCGAGGAGCAGGGAATCAATACCACGATTCTTCGCACCGACGAGCAGATCGTCCGCGTCTTGAAGCGCTACCGCAAAGAGCGCGGCGGAAAGATCCAGTGGATCGCCCAGACCTACCCCAAGCCGGAGAACCTCAAAGACAACATAAAACTAGCCATCGACAATGGGGCGGTGGCGGCCTACTGCATGGGCGGAGTGGCCGATGACACCTTTGTGAAGGCCGGCAAGGCGGAACTCCTCGGGGAGGTCGTGTCGTTCATCAAGCAGAATGGCCTTGCGGCGGGCGTCGGATCGCACTCCATGGAAACGGCGATCCTCTCGGAACAGCAGAATTTCGACCCCGACTTCTATTTCAAGACCTTCAACTCGGTTGGCTATTTCAGCCAGGACACGCGCGATGTGGCAGCTCTGATGAAAACGATCAAGAAACCCTGGATCGCGTTTAAAGTTCTGGGCGCGGGTCGAGTATTGCCCAAGGACGGATTCGACCTTGCGTTCAGGAGCGGCGCAGATTTCATCAATGTAGGGATGTACGACTTCCAGGTAGAGTCCAACATCTCCCAGGTATGCGAAGTGGTGAAGCGCCACGAGCGGCGCGATCGGCCCTGGGCGTAAGGACGCCATTCTGCTAGAGCTGCTGCCGGCGCGTCGCTTCGGCCGCCCGGAAAGCGGCGAGATTGCTGGCATCAATGACGGCCGTTCCGGTATCCACACGAGTCGGCAGCGGCGAGACCGGCGCGGTCTGCCAGTCCTGGAACTCGTGCACGATGTTGTGGTGCAGGTCGTCCAAGAGCCGCAGGCCGTAGAAAGCCATCGTGTAGGGCTTCTGCGCGACGGTGGCGGCGATCACGCCCTGCTGGATGAAGTCGAGCGTCTCGGGAGTCCGATCCATCGCCACGATGGGAATCTTGCCGCCCAGATTCAAGCGGTGCAAGGCTTCTGCCGCTCCCGGGCCGCCGGAGGCTTCCAAGCAGACGATCCCATCGATCTTTTCCTTGGCGTCCAGCATAGACGATATCTGGTCATTTGCGGAGCGCGGGTCACCCTTGTCGTCAAGCGTGCGAAGAACCTTGATCTTCGGATACTTCTTCAGCGCCTCCGTCACTCCGCGATCACGCTCATCTACGTTGAACTGGCCGGGCAGGGTGATCACGACCAAATTGCCTTCGCCCTTCATCAATTCGGCGATGCGCTTCCCACTGATGAGCCCCGCCTGATAGTTATCCGTACCAATGAATGTGATGCGGCGGGAATCGGGGGCATCGGAATCGACGCAGACCACCGGAATTCCCGCCTTGACGGCGGCATCGATGGCGTCCTTGAAAGTGTCCGGCCTGGCGGGCGAAACCGCGATCCCGGCGGGGTGCTTGTCGACGGCCTTTCGAAAGACCTCAAGCTCGTCCTGAGGTGAGTACGTTTCTGAACCCGTAAACTCTGCTTTCACGCCCAGCCCGCGGGCTGCATCCATAAATCCGGCTTTAGCTTCCTGCCAGTAAGCGAGGCTTGTATTTGCAGCGACAAAGATGAAGCGCTCGTTTTCCTCATGAAAAGGCTTCTGGCATGAGCCGAATACTCCCACTGCTGCAAGCAGCGCTATCGCGAACACCTTCCATGTGGCTTGTTTCATAGGCTCTCCTTTGTCCGCACGTGGCGTGCGGCTCTCGGTCGCTTTCGGCAGGTCTACATCCACCTTTCTTTTGGAGATACAGGAAGCCTACCACAAATCGACAGCAGCGAAAAGAGAGCGACGACGCCACCTTCCCGCTGTCATTCCGAACGAAGCGAGGAATCCCGCTCTGCGCCGTGCCGGATGAACTAACCAAGACCAGGGCGCGATTCCTCGCTTCGCTCGGAATGACAGCATACTTCAGCATCGGGAAGAGACAGTTCCCCCGCCCGATGACGGCCTGGGGCTTGAACCCAGCGCGCAGGGTGCCCTAGAATGCAAAGTGGGGACATGCTTCGATTCGAAGACATCGCGGGAGTAGTGCAGGGTTATCGTCCTGGGGAAGACCTGACGCTGCTGCGCAAAGCGTACGACTTCTGCGCCCTCCGCCACGCCGAGCAGAAGCGTCTTTCCGGCGAACCGTTCATCGTCCATCCGCTGGAAGTCGTTCACATCCTTGCCGAGATGAAACTGGACGTTGTGTGCCTGGCCGCCGGCATGCTGCACGACGTCGTCGAGGACACGGGCACCACGAGCGGGACCATCGAGACGGAGTTCGGCGCCGAGGTGGCGCGCATTGTGGAAGGAGTGACCAAGATCGGGCGCATCAAGTTCCTGAGCCGGGAGGAGCAGCAAGCTGAGAACTTCCGCAAGATGGTCCTCGCCATGGTCGACGACATTCGCGTCGTGCTGGTCAAGCTTGCCGACCGGCTCCACAACATGCGCACCCTCGAGTACCTGCCCCCCGAGAAGCAGGAACGCATCGCCCGCGAGACCCTGGATATCTACGCGCCCATTGCCCACCGCCTGGGAATGGGAAAGGTCCGGGGCGAACTGGAAGACCTGTCCTTCAAGTTTCTCGAACCCGACACCTACCTCGAGGTGAAGAAAGAGGTGGAAAGCCGCCGTAAGGTCAACGAGGGATTCCTCTTGGAAGTGCGCGAGCTCGTGAATACCAAAATGAAGGAGCACTCCATTCCGGCGCGCATCGAAGGCCGAATCAAGCGCCTCTACAGCATCCGGCAGAAACTCCTCAGGCAACACGTTCCCCTCGAGCAGGTTTACGACCTCCTGGCCGTCCGCATTATCACGGACAGCGTGAGAAACTGCTATGCTGCCTTGGGGGTGATCCACAACACCTGGCGGCCGGTCCCGGGCCGCATCAAGGACTTCATCGCCATCCCCAGGCCAAACCTGTACCAGTCTTTGCACACGTCCGTCATTGGCCCCCATGGCCAGCCGTTCGAGGTGCAGATTCGCACGGAGGAGATGCACAGGGTCGCCGAGGAAGGCATCGCCGCCCACTGGAAGTATAAAGACATCAAGGACGGCAGCGCCGTGGCGACGCGAGATGAGGAGCGCTTCGCCTGGTTGCGACACCTGGTGGAATGGCAACAGGACATGGGCGATCCGGGGGAGTTCCTCTCCACTCTCAAGATCGACCTTTACCCGGAGGAGGTTTATACCTTCACCCCCAAGGGGAAAGTGATCGTGTTGCCCAAGGACGCCACACCCATCGATTTCGCCTATGCCATCCATAGCGAGGTGGGCCACCATTGTGTAGGCGCCAAGGTCAATGGCCGCATCGTTCCCCTCAAGTCCAAATTACGCAACGGCGATATCGTAGAAATCGTCACTCAGGCGCACCACAACCCCAGCCGCGACTGGCTTGCCATCGTCAAAACCTCGCGGGCGCGGAACAAGATCAAGCACTGGGTCAACGTCGCGCAAAGAGGCCAAGCCGTCGAAATCGGCAAGCGCTTGCTTGAAAAGGAGGCGCGCAAATACGATGTGACGCTTAAGAAAGTAAGCGAGGAAGATTACGTGCGGGTGGCCCGGGATAACGGCTGCTCGACGGCGGACGACCTGCACGCGGGAATCGGATATGGCAAGTTCTCCGCGCGCCAAGTGCTCTCCAGGCTTGTTCCCTCGGTTCATCTCGAGACGGCCCATCCTTCCCGGCTCACCACCGTGAAACGAGCCCTGGGCATCTCCGGCGACACGGCCATCCAGGTCCACGGCCACGGCGACCTGATGGTCTACCGCGCCAAGTGCTGTAATCCCATTCGAGGTGAGGAAATCACCGGTTACATCACCCGCGGGAAAGGAATTGCAGTGCATGCCAGGCACTGCCCCAACGTTCAGAATCTCCTTTACGATTCGGACCGGCGCATCGAAGTCAAGTGGGTGGGGCCCAAGTACAGCCTTTATCCCGTCAAGCTCACTTTGTTCACTCGCGACCGCCAGGGCCTTTTGGCCGATGTGACGGGGGCAATCGCGGACGTCCATTCGAATATTCAGGATATCGAAGTGCGAACCGATGACACCCAGGCGCACATCGACGTCACCCTGGATATTGTGGATATGGAGCACCTGGAAAAGGTGGTGTCGTCACTACGTAAGATCGAGGGGGTTTACCAGGTGGAGCGGGTCGCTCACTGACGAGGGGAGTAGCACAGGCACTCTGGCCTGTGCTCAGACTTGTAGGAGGCACAGGCAAGAGTGCCTGTGCTACATGCTTCACTTCGCCTTGGAGACTTTTCCCGAACGGATGCAGGACGTGCAGACGCGCAAGGTTTTGGGGACGCCACCCACCACGGCATGAACCCGGCGTAAGTTGGGGTTCCAGCGCCGCCTGGTGACGTTGTGGGCGTGGCTAATCCTGTTCCCATACTTTGGTCCCTTGCCACAAATCTCACAAGCCAATGCCATAGCCACACCTCGTTATAGGATGAACACTCTTGTTCATTCTACCAGAGACAACCGTAAATTGCCCAGTTCTTTGTAGGGAGAGCCTCTGTGGCAACCACCGGGCGTGCCCCTACGAGGCTTCATATTCGGACACGGATGCGTGGGGTGTGGAGTACAATACCTGCATGAGAAAAGAACTGTTTTATCAAAGCCTGACTGCCTTTGTGAGCTTCACGCTGGTTGCGGGCCTGGCGGTGTTCACCTCCTGCCGGCCGAAAACCGCTTCGGACCGCGAAACAGCGGCGAAAGTCGATGGCCAACCCATCTACCGCGACCAGGTCGAGAGGGTCTACCGAAGCCGCCAGGGCGCTTCGCCCGAGGCCAACAGCCCGGAAGAAGCCATGAGCTTCAAGCTGAACGTCCTGGAAGAACTGATCAACAATCAGATCCTGGTCGAGCACGCCTCCCACGCCGGCATCTCGGTTTCGGAAGCTGAGGTGGATAACGAGGTGGCCAAGCTTCAGACCCCTTATTCTGCGGAAGAGTTCAGGAAACGGCTTCATGATCAGGGTTTGGAAATGGAAGATTTACGCAGGGAGTTACGACGCAATATTATTATAACCAAACTTATCAACAAAGAAATCGTGTCGAATATCAAGATTTCCGACGCCGACATTGCGGACTATTACGAACGCAACAAGGCCAACTTCAACGTCCCCGAAACCGCTTACCATTTGGCTCAGATCGAGGTCACTCCGGTCGCGGACCCCGAGGTGCGCAACCTCAAGAACGACGATGCCAAGACCCCCGCTGCCGCCGAGCGCAAAATCCAGGCGCTTTACGCCCGCCTGCGCGCCGGGGATGACTTCGCCACGGTGGCGCAGGAATACTCCGAGGATGCCCGAACCGCTTCGGGCGGCGGCGACATGGGCTTCATTCCCGTTTCGGCCCTGAATTCCACCCCTCCACTCAAGCAAGCCGTGCAGGCGCTCCAGGTCAACCAGTATACCGGGATCATTCGCAGTTCCTCCGGGTTCCACATCATCAAACTCCTCGGCATTGAGCCGGCCGCAACCCACACCCTTTCCGAGGTGCGAGTTCAGAATGCCATTCGGCAGACACTGAAGAATGAAAGGGAGCAACTCCTGAAAGCGGCCTATATCGAGACGCTGCGCAACCGGGCGAAAGTCGAGAATCACCTGGCGGAGCAGATCGTCAAGGGACAGCTTAGCCCTCCGTCCGCCAAATAGACCCGCCGCGTGAGTCTCCTGTCATCCTGAGCGCAGCGAAGGATCGCCGCAGTTGCGCTCATTGCACGTGGGTGGTGCGGGCGGGGGGGCCCCCGGGGGGGGGGGGGGCCCCGGCCCCCCCCCCGCCCCAAGGCCCCCCCCCCCCCGGGGCGGACCC
>Ga0326727_10022911_pt1 | contig 12001 bp, 8 predicted proteins | sample MB2enrmetagenome_FD_207643 | JGI IMG/M metagenome (GOLD analysis project Ga0326727, IMG submission 207643) | Lab enriched peat soil microbial communities from McLean, Ithaca, NY, United States - MB29MY | ecosystem: Environmental > Terrestrial > Soil > Wetlands > Peat | place: USA: New York... | reverse complement strand
TCGAGGTCGTAGGTGCGGGCCGAGGCGAAGCCCATGTCGCCGGTGCAGAGCAGGACGCGGCGATAGGGAAGGCCAAGGAGTTCGAGGACGCGCTCGGCGTCGCGGGTGAGGCGCTCGTGCTCGGCGTTGGAATCCTCCGGCTTGCAGAACTTGACCAGCTCGACCTTCTGGAACTGGTGCTGGCGAATCATGCCGCGCACGTCCTTGCCGTAGCTGCCCGCTTCGGAGCGGAAGCAGGGCGTGTAGGCGCAGAAGCTGATGGTGAGCTGCGACTCGTCGAGCGTCTCGTCGCGGAAGAGGTTGGTGACGGGGACCTCGGCGGTGGGGATGAGCCAGTGATCGGAGTCCTGAAACTTTCCGGGTTCGAACGCGCCCTTGTCGTCGCAGTGGAAGAGGTCGTCGGCGAACTTGGGGAGCTGGCCGGTTCCGAAGAGCGACTTCGAGTTGACCATGTAGGGCGGGAGGACTTCGGTGTAGCCATGACCGCCTTTTTCAGGAGGGGCGGTGTGCAGGTCGAGCATGAAGTTGGCCAGCGCACGCTCCAGGCGAGCTCCCTGGCCGAAGTGGACGACGAAGCGCGAGCCGGAGATCTTGGCGGCGCGCTCGAAGTCGAGGATGCCGAGGCGTTCGCCGATCTCCCAGTGGGGCTGGGCGGGGAAGGCGAGGTTCGGCGGCGTATAGTCTTTGGGCTTTTCCTCGCCGTGCCAGACTTTTTCGACGCGGTTGTCGAGTTCGGATTTGCCGATGGGGACGGAGTCCTGGGGCAGATTGGGCAAGGTCTGCATCAGCTCGCGCAAGTGCTCGTCGGCATGGGTAGCCAGCGATTCAAGCAACTCCGATCGGTTCTTGAGATCTCGAATCTCCTCGGCGAGTTTGTTTGTATCGGCGCCTGCGCGACGCAGTTCGGCGATCTGCGCGGTCTGCTTGTTGCGCTGCGCCTTCAGCGTCTCGGCACTGGTAATCGCCTCGCGCCGCAGACGGTCCGCACTGGCAAAATCTCCCAGGGCCACATCCGGGTCCAAGCCGCGCGCGCGCAGCTTCTCTTCCACAACCGGCAGATTCGCCCGCACATAGCCAAGGTCAAGCATCCCTATAATTCTACCCGCCCACGACTACCGTCGTTCTCTGAAGGTCTGTTGTTTTTGCTTCTGAGATAGGCCCGGGCTTTAGCCCGGGCATTCAACCGCGCCACGGAATGGGGCTTTAGCCCCCGGGATATGGGTTCTTCAACCGTGCCCAGATCTCCGGCACGGGGTCGAGTTGATCCAGAAACTGCGTGTGAACGTGCGGATACTCTTTCATCTACCGCTTCACCGGATTGTTCGCGATATACGCCAACTGATTCCAATAATCTTCTGCATCGAGTACCCGATGCGCATGGTATCCCTCCTGCCAAACCTCACCCGCAAACTGCTTACGAATCGCAAACGGATATCCCCTTTGATCAACTGGGCAGTCTTCTCGATGGACTCTTCTGGCGTGAGCAGGACGTGCATGTGGTCAGGCATGACCACGAATCCATGCAAAAGAAATCGCGATTGATCCCGATAGCGAAAGATTGTAGCGATCAGCAACTCGGCGTTGGCCGTGCGTTGGAAGATGCGCCGTCGTTCATGTGAAATGGCGGTGAAGGCATAGGTTTGAGGATGTAGGCGCATCGTAGAAAGCATATCCCAGGGGCTAAAGCCCCGCTAATATATTGCCCCGTAGTGCCTGGGCTAAAGCCCAGGCCTATCTCAGAGGCAAAAGCCATCACCGCACCTTCCGGGCAAGGTGGATGCGCTGCCGGGCCGTTGGCCGTTACACTGGGAGGGATGCGAACGGCGGTGACAAGCTGAGCAAGCCAGACATGCGCGTGACGTTGGCCGGGGTGGAGCTGCGCTCGCCGGTGATTGCGGCCAGCGGGACCTTCGGCTACGGGCTGGAGTTCGAGGAGATCGTCTCGCTGGAGCGCATTGGGGCGTTCGTGACCAAGGGCCTCTCAAGGGAGCCGATGGCGGGCAACGCAAGCCCGCGCATCATCGAGAGCCCTGCGGGGATGATGAACGCGGTGGGCCTGCAGAACATCGGGGTGCATGCCTTTGTGGAAGAGAAGCTGCCCAGGCTGCGCGGAATCCCCGGCGTGGTGGTCATCGCCAACGTCTTCGGCTATACGGTGGAAGACTGCGTGGAGGTGATCCGCGTGCTGAACGACGCGGAAGGGATTGCGATCTACGAGCTGAACGCGAGTTGCCCCAACACCAGCCACGGCGGCATGGTCTTCGGGACCGATCCCACGCTGCTGGACAGCCTGGTCACGCGCTGCCAGGCCGTGGCGCATTCCGCCGAGCGGCCGCTGATGGTGAAGCTGTCGCCCAACGTGACCAACATCGCCACGATGGCGAAGGTGGTCGAAGACGCGGGGGCGCAGGCGATCTCGCTGGTGAACACGTTTCTGGCCATGTCGATCGACGTGGAGACGCGCAAACCGCGCATCGCCAACGTGACGGGCGGGCTGAGTGGGCCGGCGATCCGGCCCATCGCGGTGCGCATGGTGCATGAGGCAGCGCAGGCGGTGAAGATTCCTATCGTCGGGATGGGCGGCATCGTGCGCGCCGAGGACGCGGTGGAGTTCATGCTGGCGGGGGCGACCGCGGTTGAAGTGGGGACGGCCACCTTCGCCGATCCACGCGCGGTGGAGAACATCGCCAACAGCCTGCGCCGCTGGTGCGCCAGCCACAACGTGGCGCGGGTGAGCGAGCTGACCGGGGCGATGGTGCGATAAAGCCAGGTTAGAGGTACTAGGTTCGAGGTTCGAGGTGGGTGCCAGGGGCTGGGTGGCACGGCCGAAGTGCGGGGATTCTTCCCCTTCCCCTTCGACTGCGCTCAGGGTCAGGGTCAGAATGACAGACTTTTGTGGCGCGCGGTGATGGTTTGGTGCGAGGTTTCCAACAGACGGCGTAGGCGGGCGGAATAAAATGGTTGCGTGACCACTGAATCCGTTCCTGCAAACAGCCCTGAAACCAAGAGCGGCCTTCGCCGCGTCCACCGCGCCCTGCTTTCCGTTACCGACAAGAGCGGCCTGGTCGAGTTCGCCCGCGCGCTGGCATCGCATGACATTGAGTTGGTCTCGACCGGAGGGACGGCGCGCGCGCTGCGCGAGGCCGGCCTGAGTGTGCGCGACATCAGCGATCTGACCGGCTTTCCGGAGATGCTGGACGGCCGCGTGAAGACGCTGCATCCCAAAGTCCACGGCGGCATCCTGCACATCCGCGGGAACAAGGAGCATGTGGCCGCGGTGAGGGAGCACGGGATCGAGCCGATCGACATGGTGGTGGTGAACCTCTACGCGTTTGAGAAGACCGCAGCCAAACCGGGTGTGGCGTTCAGCGAGATCATCGAGAACATCGATATCGGCGGGCCGTCGATGGTGCGTTCGGCGGCGAAGAACTTCGAGGACGTGGCGATTGTGACGTCGGTGGCGGATTACGCGGCGATTGCCGAGGAGCTTGCAACGAACGCGGGGTCGCTGGGTCGCGCGACGCGCTGGCGGCTGGCGCGCGCGGCCTTTGCGGTGACGGCGGCCTACGACGCGGGGATTGCAACGACGCTGGAGAGCATTGCCGCGCCGGCTGCGCACGGCGAGGCCGCGGTCTTCGACCTGGAGGCGATGCCGCAGGCTGTCCTTGTGATCGCTCCGCTGAAGACGGTGCTGCGTTACGGCGAGAACCCGCACCAGAAGGCCGCTTTATATGTGGATGGGAGCGGGCGCGGAGTGGCCGCGGCGAAGCAGTTGCAGGGCAAGGAGCTGAGCTACAACAACCTGGTCGATCTGGACGCGTGCTGGGAGCTGGTGGGCGAGTTCGACGCCGCCGAGGAGGCCGCAGTCGCGATTATCAAGCACACCAATCCATGCGGCGCGGCGACTGGAGCGACGGTGGTCGAGGCATACCAGCGCGCGCTGGAGTGCGATCCGGTCTCGGCGTTCGGCAGCGTGATTGGCGTCAACAGCACGGTGGACGCGGAGGCCGCGGAGGAGATTGCGAAGTTGTTTGTGGAGGCGATCATTGCGCCGTCGTTTACGCCGGAGGCGGTTGCGCGCTTTGCTGCGAAGAAAAATTTGCGGCTGCTGGAGATTGCGCCGAGACATGACGAGGCGGGCAGGCCGGCGCGCGCGCTGAAGCAGGTTTCGGGCGGGTTCCTGATGCAGGACGCCGACCGCGTCCGTGTCCGTGAGGCCGATCTGAAGGTTGCGACCAAGCGCAAGCCCACGGCGGAGGAGATGCGCGCGCTGCTGTTTGCGTGGAGCGTGTGCAAACACGTCAAGTCGAATGCCATTGTCTACGCGCGCAGCAACCAGGGACACGGGCAGACGGTGGGCATCGGCGCGGGACAGATGAGCCGGGTGGACGCGGCGCGTTTTGGCGCGATGAAGGCGATCCTTCCGCTGGCTGGGACTGTTGCGGCGTCGGACGCGTTTTTTCCCTTCCCGGACGGACTGGAGGCGGTGGCCGCGGCGGGCGCAACGGCCATCATTCAGCCCGGAGGGTCGGTGCGCGACGCCGAGGTGATTGAGGCGGCGAACCGGCTGGGCGTTGCAATGGTCTTCACGGGGATACGCCACTTCCGGCATGGATAAGAGGGCGAAGGCCACGTCGGAGCGGCTGGTCGCTATAATGGACGTATTCTTCTGAGATGGCAGGGTCGCCGCTGCCAACAGCATCCAATGCAAGCCGCGCACCGTCTAAACAGTGATTGCGTCCTCGACGCCGCCGGACAGGAACCTTTGACCATGGCCATGCTCTCTTGTGCTTCACGGATTCACCGCCTCCGGCTGGCCTGGGTCGCCGCGCTGCTGCTGGCTGCGCCAGTGCTGCCGGCCGCCGCGCAGCAGGCTACACCTCCGGCCAGCTCGAAGCCGCAGGACGCTCCCAAGCAGATGGATCCTCCGATGCAGCAGACACTGCAGCGGAGGCATGGGTCTGCATCGCAGCCCGCAGCGGACCAGAGCAAGACGGCGCCCGACCGCTCCAGCGCCTACTACCACTACGGTCTGGCCCATCTCTACGAGGAGATGGCGGTGAACGCGGGCCGGCAGGACTACGCAACCCAGGCGGTGGAGGAGTACAAGCTGGCGCTGGACGCCGATCCGGACTCAATTCTGCTGCAGGACGGACTGGCCGACCTCTACTTCAAGCTTGGGCGCATCAAGGACGCGGTGAACTCGGCGCAGGACCAGTTGAAGAAGTACCCGGACGATGTAAAGGCGCACACGCTGCTGGGGCAGGTGTATCTGCGCACGCTGGGCGACATGCAGGGCGCGCAGGCGGGCGAGATGCTGCAACTGGCGATCGCCGAGTACGAGGCCATCGCTCGCCTGAAGCCGAGCGACCTGGAGACCAAGCTGCTGTTGGGTCAGCTGTATGCGCTGAACCACGACACCGCCAAGGCGGAGGCACAGTTCAAGGCCGCGCAGAAGATCGATGCCGACTCCGAGGAGGTGGTGCTGCGCATGGCGGCGCTGTACAGCGCGGAGGGGGATGCGCAGCGCGCGGCAGACACGCTCTCCGCGGTCCCGGTGGGCGACCGGACGGCGCGCATCGAATTTGCCCTGGCTGCCAGTCTCGACCAGTTGAAGAAGCCGAAGGAGGCTGCCGCGGCCTATCGCCGTTCGTTGGAGATCGAGCCGGACAACACGGATGCACGGAGCGGCCTGGGCAGTGCCTTGCTGGAGGACGGTCAGCTGGATGAGGCGCTCAAGGTATTCGAGGAACTGGCGGCCGACAATCCCCAGGACTCGCAATATGCGCAGTGGGAGATTCGCATCTCCGAGGTGCAACGCCGCCAGGGCCATTATGACGAGTCGCTGGCAACCCTGGAAAAGGCAAAATCGCGGGTGCAGGACGCTCTCGAACTGCTTGAACTGAGCTACAACGAGGCGCTCAATTACGACGCGCTAGGCAAATTTGAGCAGGCGACCGATGTTCTGACGGAGGTCCTCGACTCCTCCTCACACCCCGATGGCAGGTACTCCGAGCAGGAGAAGCAAAACCGCGCGATCTTCCTGGATCGTCTGGGCAGCATCGACCGGGAAGAGAACAAGACAGCCGAGGCCGTGGCGGCATACAAGCAGATGGTCGACCTGGGCGGAGAGTACGTGGAGCGTGGCTACGGGGACGAGGTCGACGCCTACCGCGATGCGCGCCAGTGGAAGGACGCAACCGCGGTCGCCGCCGAAGCCGCGAAGGCCCTGCCGAAAGACCGCGTCATTCAACTTACCTACGCCAGCCAACTGGTCGATATGGGACAGGTGGACGAGGGACTCGCCCTGGCCAAGGCCCAGTTGAGTGGAGGCGCGGACGACCTCGAGGTGGAGGAACGGTATGCCGATATTTTCATTCGCCTGAAGCGGTTCAAGGAGGCGGGCGAGCAGATCGACCATGCAGACAGCCTGGCCACCAAGCCGAATGAGAAGTTCTACGTCTACTTCCTGCGCGGAGAGTTCTACGATCGCCAGAAGATGTACGACCAGGCGGAGGTCCAGTTCCGCAAGGCGCTGGCCATCGACCCGCATCACCCAGGGGTGCTGAACTACCTGGGCTATATGCTGGCGGACCAAGGCCAGAAGCTGCCCGAAGCGCTCAAGCTGATCCGCGAGGCGGTCGAGCAGGACCCGCAGAACGGCGCCTACCTGGACTCGCTGGGCTGGGTCTACTTCAAGCTGGGTCAATACCCCGAGGCGGAAGAGAACCTGCGCAAGGCCAACGAGCGCATCAACACGGACCCTACGATTCACGATCACCTGGGCGAGGTGTACGAGAAGACCGGAAACCTGAAGATGGCGGTGGCGCAGTGGGAGCGTTCGCTGACCGAGTACGCGCACTCGCTGGCTGCCGACGCCGACCCCGAGGACGTGCAGAAGGTGCAGCACAAGCTGGAGAATGGGCGCGTCAAGCTGGCCAAGCTGAACCCAACCCCCGAGAAGGACGCGAAGTAACGGACGCGCGGCCAAACGGATTTCGTTCCGCCGGTTACACTTAACTCACTGTGACTTTGAAGGGTGCGAAGGACTTCGAGCTTCATCGCTGCGCTGTCTCCGGTGACGCGAACGATCCGCTCATCCAGCGCGACTACGCCGCGCCGGAGCGGGCATCGCGCACGGCGTTTCAGCGCGACCGTGAACGCATTGTGCAATCGCGCGCGTTTCGCCGCCTGGCGGGCAAGACGCAGGTCTTCACCAGCCGCGCCAGCGACCACTTCCGCAGCCGGCTGACCCATACCATTGAGGTGGCCCAGATTGCGCGCAGCGTGGCCCAGGAGCTGGGACTGAATGAAGACCTGGCCGAGGCGCTGGCGCTGGCGCACGACATCGGCCACCCTCCCTTCGGGCACGCCGGCGAGCACGCGCTGGATGAGTGCCTGAAGCGACACGGCCGGCGCTTCGACCACAACCTGCATGCGCTGCGCATCGTGGAGCACTTCGAACTGCGCTACGCCGCGCATCGCGGGCTGAACCTGACGCTGGGCGTGCGCGAGGGAATCATCAAGCACTCGCGGGACTATAGCGCGGAGCAGTATCCCGAGCTGGCCGGCTATCTGCTGGACCGGCGGCCACCGCTGGAGGCGCAGATCATCGACCTGGCCGACGAGATTGCGTATCTTACGGCCGACCTTGACGACGGAGTGGAGTCGGGGCTTCTGGAGATCGAGCACATCCGCGAACACGTCGATCTGCTTGCCCAAAGCTATGCGCAGGTGGAGCGCGAGCACCCAGGCGTGGAGGCGAAGTTCCTCTTCAGCGAGGCGCTGCAACGGATGCAGAACATCCTGACCGACGACCTGATGGCAACCACGCTGGCCAACGCGCTCGCGATCGGCGCCAGCAGCCTGGACGAGGTGCGCACGCACCCGGTGCGACTGGCCAGCTTCTCGCCTCATGTGGAGTCGATGCGCCAGCAGGAGAAGCGCTACCTGTACGAGACGCTGTATACCTGCCATGCGCTTTCGCTGGAGCACGAGAAGGCCGAGCAGGTGGTCACGGCGCTGTTCAACTTCTGGATTGCCGAACCGCTGGAACTGCCCTCAGGCTATGTGGAGCAGATCGAGACGGAAGGGCTGGCGCGCGTCGTCGCCGACTACATTGCCGGGATGACGGACAGCTTCATCCTGCTGCAATACGCGCAGGTAAAGCGCGCCGTGCGCCGCTAAACGGATTCCAGTCTTCGATCCTCGGAACAATCGGCCCTAGTTGGGGTGAAGAACATTCCCGTTGCCTTCGTTCTGGTGTGAGAGCAGGTCCGCAGCAGGGAAGGGATGCTTGTTCTCCAACTTTCCGGCGCGCAGGATGGTTGCCGTGGCCACCGGCTTTACCGGACGGGAGAAGAGAAAGCCCTGGATGATGTCGCAACGGTTCTTGCGCAGGGTGGATAGCTGTTCGGCTGTCTCCACGCCTTCGGCGACCACTTTATAGCCGAGCGCATGAGCCATCGAGAGGACCGCCTCCACGATGGGGTGAGTGCCCTCGGGCTCATTCAGGTTTTCGATGAAGGAACGGTCGATCTTCAGCAGGTCGATGGGCAGGCGGTGCAGGTAACTCAGCGAGGAGTAGCCCGTACCAAAGTCATCGATCGCGATGTGGACCCCCAACTTCTTGAGGCGATTCATCTGGCGCGTGCTTTCAGCGATGTTCTGCATAACAATGCTCTCGGTCAGCTCCAACACCAGCAGCGACGGCGTCTGTCCGGTCTCCGCCAGGATCCGTGCCACCGTGTCGGCGAAGTCGCTGCGATCAAACTGGATTGCGGAGATATTGACCGCGATCGGGACCATGATATGGCTGATCGCCTGCCACTCCTGACATTGGCGGCAGACCTCGCGCAGCACCCATTCTCCGATGGGCACGATCAGCCCTGACTCCTCGGCAATGGGAATAAACTGAGCGGGAGAGATATCTCCGAGACGGTTAGAGTGGAATCGGAGCAAGGCTTCCAAGCCAACCAGAGTGCCATCTGGGAGGCATTGCGGCTGGTAGACCAGGGAGAATCCGCCGGTCTCGAGGGCGAGGCCCAACTCCTCCTCAATCTCTCGCCGTTCGGCAGGTCCTCTGTCCATGTCCGAGGTGTAGGAGAGGACGCCACAGCTGGTGAATTTAGCAGCATACATGGCGCGGTCCGCGTGCAGGGCAAGAGTGTCAACGGAGTCGCCGTCCTCGGGAAACAATGAGACGCCGATGCTGGCGCTGATGCTGATCTCCATGTCGTTGATCTGCATGGGGAGTGCCAGAACATCGAGAAGTTCGATGGCCGTCGTCTCCGCCACCTGGCGATCTTTGACGTCTTCGAGGATGGCCATGAACTCATCGCCGCCCATCCGTGCCAGCGTATCACTGGCGCGAAGTCTGCCGGCGAGGCGGTGTGCGGCCTGTTGCAGGACCGCATCTCCGACGGGGTGGCCGTGTTGATCGTTCACATGCTTGAACTTGTTAAGATCGATCCATAGAACTGCGGTCTTGTGTCCGGCCCGGAGAGCACGACTGGTGGCGTTGGAGAGACGGTCCTCGCCCAGTCTTCGGTTTGGCAATCCGGTGAGGCTGTCGTGATATGCGTGTTCAATCAGTTGCGATTGCAGGCGGCGGCGATCCAGCACCAAGGCTGCCATCTGGCATGACATCTCGATCATTTCAACAGCAGCGGGAGTGGGGCTGTCCATCAGCAGGGTGTAAACGGTAAGCGTTCCCAGCGGAGTGGAGTCGGGTGCGAAGAAGGGCGCGGACCAGACGGACTGGAGGCCGTTGGCGCGGAGCAGCTCGCTCCACGTCTTGTGTTCCCGGCTGAGTTCCTTGACCAGCCACAAGCGCCCCGCTGCGAGAGCCGCGCTCTCCGGCGCATCGGCAAAGTCTAGGGGGATGTGCTGAAGATGTTGCGCCAACTTCTCCTTCATGCCTGAACTGGCCGTGAGCTTGAGCTGTCCAGCCTCGACGATGTGAACTGCACAGAGCCAGGTTGAGCGAAATTCGGCGACGGTGTCTGCCAATACCTTGAACATCTCCGCGCTGGATTCGTTGCGGGCCAGCATCTCAAGGACACGATTGTAGCCGCGGTTCAGGCGCTCCGAGCGCCGCCGCTCCTTGGCCTCAGTCTCCAGCTCACGGGTGCGCTCTTGTACCCGCTCTTCCAAGGCCTGGCGCTCGGCAGACAGCTCCGACTCAATTCCAAAACGAGCCAATTCCTCGCGGCGCAGTTGACGGTGAAGCCGGCCCGCATAGGCAAGGGTCAGCAAAATCATCAGCAGAGCGCCCGCCTCCCAGAAGACTTTCCAAGTGCGGAGTTGCTGCAGTTCGTCCAGACGGCTGACGTTTTCCTCGTCCAGGCGGTCCACGCCGCTGCGTAGCGATGCCACCGCCTGTCGCAGGTGAACGACCGCGGAGGGCACGAGCAGCTCCTGGCGCGTATCTTCGTTTCGGTCTGCGGCCGATGGGGTGCGAGCCAACACAGCAACCGCCTGCTGAACGTCAGCGGTTTCGCCGGGCAACTCCGACGATGTGTCCGACAAGAGGTTCGGAGAGGTTGCTGCGGGGTCCAGCTCCTGCAGAATGTTTGCGAGCTGCCGCTTCTGCTCTGCGATGGAGCGGGGAGCCGTCTGGGAGAGTTGATTGAGTTGATCGGCAACCTGATCGATCTGGTGGCGGCTATGAACCAGATCTGCGTGCCTGCCAAGAACATCGTGATAGATGCTTTGCATGTGGCTCATGATGGCCAGCCCCACACAAGCTGCTACAAGCTGAATTGCCAAGATTACAAGGAAACCCTTTCCGGCGCGCTGCGATGGCGGTTGATGCTGTCTCGAATAGGAACTCATTGGTATCACCCGTAGGAAATACCCTAAGTTCTCCATCGGAGAATTCCATGAATCTGGCGTCAATAGAGCAATTGCATCTCTACCACTTTAGTGGCATCGCGACACTGCATTTTTTTAGGTCACCACTTAGTTGACGTGGGAGTTAACCCTTGCTGAACAAGACGCAGTTCCTGCTGGGGAGTCTTGCGGGCACGATTTCTGAAGCGGGTTCTTAGAATTAAGTTGCCCTGAAGAGGATTAAGGGCATCCAACCGATAGAGCATTTCTTCTGGTGGCGTACTCCGAAGACGAACTGCGCGCGCCGTTTTGCTCCAAAAAAACGGCCTTTGTGGAACTCTTCCAGGGTTAGGAACAGGAGAAATGCCCCAGGCACAAGGAGCAACCCCCATGAACGATCGATGCGTACGCCCGCTGGCGAAGCTGGCTGTTCTGCTTGCCCTGCCCATCGCCGCCGCAGCGCAGGCGCCGCAGCAGGCTGGAACTCTCGCCATCGCCGGCCAGCCCGAACACGCCTCTCTGGTCCAGATCAACGGCAAGTCCTATGTGGATGTCGAGTCGCTGGCGCGGATCACCCACGGATCGATCCGGTTTCAGGGCAACCAGACCATCCTGACCCTGCCTGCCCCGGCGAGTACGACGGTGCAGCCGGCCCAGCCGAACCAGCCTGCGCAACTCTCCGAAGGCTTTCTGCGGGCGGAGATTGAAGAGTTGACTGCGATCCGTGAGTGGCGTGTCGCCATCGTCACCACTGTTCAAACCAACAATCCCGTCACTGAAAACTGGGTGGGCGGAATGCGCCGGTCGGCCGACAGCAGGCTGCAACTGGCAACTGCCGCGGCAACCACCGATGCGGACCACAACGCAGTCGCATTGCTGCGCAACGAGTTCACCAACATGCAGCAGATGAGCGATCAATTCCTGGCGATGCACGCCAACTCCAGCTACTCCGCTCCGGACTCCTTCGACGACAATTCGATGGACCAGAAGATCCTGAGCTGCGCACGCGGTCTCGCCTCCATGGCAGCGACCAAGCAGTTCCAGGACGAGGCCTCCTGTCACTGAAGCGGCCCATCCCATACTTCGCGGGCCTGAAGCTGAGAGACAAAACGCCCAGGCCCGTTGAATCAACGAGGCCCAGGCGTTTCCTGGGGGAGTGGCGCGAACT
>Ga0326727_10022910_pt1 | contig 12002 bp, 10 predicted proteins | sample MB2enrmetagenome_FD_207643 | JGI IMG/M metagenome (GOLD analysis project Ga0326727, IMG submission 207643) | Lab enriched peat soil microbial communities from McLean, Ithaca, NY, United States - MB29MY | ecosystem: Environmental > Terrestrial > Soil > Wetlands > Peat | place: USA: New York... | reverse complement strand
TATCGAGGTGTTCCTTTGCCCTGACCATCTTCGCATCAACGCTCTCCATCCATGGGAGGGAATCAGGAATTGGCATGATTTCAGGAAGCCACACTCCGCGATTTCGGTCAAATTTTCGCCAGCCCACTTGACGCTGTCAACTTAATAAAACTTCGATGTGCCCCGCGAGGGCCCTGAGTGTGTCGTCGCCCACGCGGAACTTATGTTCCGTTAAACACCTCCGAGTCCAGTCCAATCCGAGAGCACACCTGCGCAATTCGGCTATCCTCCATGAAACTCGGAATTCTTAAGCAGCGCCGCGGAGAGCCACAACCCATGCGTGACACGCCCTCACGCACTCTTGGCCAACGAACGCATGACAAATTCAGGGTCGGCGGCAATCACGATTAGAAGCGCACGCGCAGCGGCTTCCGGCTGGCGGCGGCCCGACTCCCAATGACGCACGGCATCTACTGACAACCCGAAACTGTCGGCGAAACGTCCCTGGCTAAGACGCAGGCGTTTGCGGATGCCCCGTACGTCCACAGCCTCAGGCAAAGTGACCTTGTACCCCTTGCGTTTACCTTCCATGTAGGCGCGGGCTTCTGCCGTTCCCTTCGCCATCTCCTCAAACAATTTGCTCATCGCGTCCCCCTGTAATCGGCAAAGAAGCTCTTTGCCATCTTCGCCAGCGCATTCTGCTCGGTCTTGCTCAAGTTGCCCTTTTCCGACTTGGCATAAACGGTGATGAGGAAGATGGGCAGACTCTCACCGCCATACAAATAAATGACACGCGCGCCGCCGCGTTTCCCCATGCCGGGACGCGCAAAGCGCAGTTTGCGGTATCCTCCAGTGCCTGGCATTATTTCTCCAGCCTCCGGATAAGCCGCGACCGTGCGAACGATTTTGTCGCGGAGGGCTTCGCTCAAGAAGGCTTGAGCGGCTTTGAGGTAGGTCGGAGTTTCGACCACCGTCTGCATTTTAAGATGGTATGCCAATGGCATAGTCTTAGTCAACCGGGAAGCGGCCGCGTTTTTTGAAGTTCCCGGCCGTGTCGACTGTGTGGTTGGTCCTGCGAACTCGCTAACTCGCTAACTTGCTAACTCGCTAACTTGCGAACCCGCTAACTCGCCGCCCCGCCCAACAGCCGCTCAACCTCGTCATGCAGCCGCGCGGTAATCGCGGCTTCGCTCTCTTCGGGACTGAAGCGGATCGCCTCGCCCACGCGCACTTCAAGAGTTCCCGACCGGAACCAGCCGCGCCGCCCAGCCTTCATCTCGCCCAGCCCGCGAATGGCGGTCGGCACCACAGGCACGCCGCATTGTTTGGCAAGCACCCCGATGCCGGGACGGAAGGGCGCCAGTTTGCCCGCCGCCGAGCGCGTGCCCTCGGGAAAAACCATCACGCTGTAGCCGCGATCCATAGCTCGGCCGGCATGAGCAAAACTCAACTGGAAATCGCGCTGGCGCGGCAGCGGAAAGACGTTAAACAGCGCCGTCACCAGCCAATACGCCGGCGGCCCGAGCAGATAAAAGCCCTTGTGACCCGGCGGCCAGTCGGGATTGCGCCAGTGCCGGTAGTCTTCGAGCATATCGCCCGCCATGGCCACGGCGATGCGTCGCCGCAACGGCCCGGCCAGCGCGTATTGGATCAGCGGGGCGTCGTAGGCAGTCACGTGGTTGCCCACAATCAGCACCGGCCCCGGCGGCAGCGGCTTTAGAGGTCCGACGACACGAGGCTCAGCCAGCAGCCATGTCAGCGGGCGCTGCACAGCCTCAAGAAAAGCCACGCGCAGCCACTCAAACGGCTTCCACCACGGCCACTCGGGATAAATAAAATGTGTGCGCGCCGGCGGCGGCGCGACTGATTTCTGTTCCCCGATCCCTGTTCCCTGATCCCTGTCCCCGAGCCCCTCAGTCCCGAGGTCCTTAGTCCCTAGTCCCTTAGTCCCTAAGTCCCCGTCTCTCGTTCCCTCGTTCCCTGTTTGCCGTTCCCAGATCCCCGCTTTCTCGCTCCCTTGCTTGCTCGCTAACTTGCTCCCTAGTCCCTCACCCACCAGCCTCCGCAACTCTCCCAGCGTCTGCACCTCTTCGAGCAGCCCGCTGGCCTCCACAATGCCCAATCGCTCTTCGATGGCCGCGGAGAGCTGCACGCGTCCCAGGCTGTCGAGGTGCAGATCTTCGTTCAAGCGCAACTCGTCGCCCACGCCGAAGTTGCGTTCTCCGGTGATCTGCGCAATCAGTGCCACGAGCCAGTCCGAGGAGGGCCCGAAGGAGCCTTCCGCCGTGCCGGGTTCGCTGTTGCTGGTTGCCGTCGCCGCGGCCTGGATCTGCTTGAGCCACGCGGCCACGGGCTTGCGCCGCACTTTGCCGGTCGAAGTGCGCGGCAGGTCGGGCTCCGGCCACAAAACCCAGCGGCTGATGCGCTGGAAATCTGCCAGCTTGGCATTGGCCCGCGCAATAGCCCCCGCCGCCCCGTCTCCCGAACCCCGGCAGGCCAGCACCGCGCACGGTTCCGGTCCGGCCGGCGTCTCCATTCCCACCACCGCGCACGCTGCCACCTCCGGCTGCTCCTCAATGGCCGCTTCAATGTCCTCGGGGTGAATGTTCAGCCCCGCCGCTGTCACAATCACTTCGCTCTTGCGGCCCAGGAATTTCAGCTCGCCCGATTCCTGCCGCTCCGCAATGTCGCCCGTGGCCAGCCACTCGTCCTCGCGCGGGCGCATCTCTCCGCCAGCCCAGGTTGCGCCGGTGATCGCGGCGCCGCGCACCAGCACTTCTCCATCCGGTCCCAGCTTCACCTCGCGCCCGGCCATCGGCTTGCCAATGGTGCCCTTGGCCACGTGGAAGGGATGGTTGAGCGTGATCAGCGCGGTCGTCTCCGTCATGCCGTAGCCCTGCACCAGTACAAATCCCAGCGCGTTCCAGAACTGCTCGAGCGGTCCCGGCAACGCGCCGCCGCCCGAAACGAAGGACCAGAACTTCAAACCAAACTTGAGATGTACGGCGCGGAATCGCCACCAGCGCTGCCATGGGTTGAGCTTTTGCGATCGCGCAATGCGCGCGGCGAGCCCCGCATCGCCAGCTTCCAAATGCGCCTTCAGCAGCGCCAGCACCCTCGGCACCGCGGCCAGAACACTGATGCGCTCCTTGCGGATCAGCTCCACGATGCGCGGCGCGGCCAGCCGGCTTTCGAGGTGCAACTCAGCCTTGAAAATCGGTGGAACCCACAGCCCCATGGTCTGGCCGAAGACATGGCTCAGGGGCAGCGTGTGCAGAATCCGCAACGGATGAATCAGCCGCTCGTAGCGCATGTAGGGCTGCGCGCCGTCTTCAATTGGACCCACGCTGGCCAGCACGTTGCCGTGGGTAATCACCACGCCTTTGGGTTCGCCGGTAGTGCCGGAAGTAAACAGAATCTGCAACGGCGTTTCGCGCGTCAGGCCGCTGATCGAGCCCATCTCCGTCGGGGGAAGCCGGTCGAGCCAGCCTTCGAAGGCCAGTGTGGGAATGGCATCGCCCGATTGCGCGGAGCCCAGTTTGCCCGCAGCGCTCAGTTTGTCCAGCAGCAGCGCGTCGCCAACGGCAAGTTTGGGATGAACGTCCGCGGCGACTCTCGCCGCAAAATCAGCCGATCCCGCCGCGTCCAGCGGCACGGCCAGCACCCCGCGCAGCAGGCAGCCATGGAACGCGGCAATCCATTCGGCGCTGTTTTCCGCCCACAGCAGAACGCGATCGCCCCGGCCGATCTTCTGCTCGGCCAAAAACGCGGCAAAGCGGCCGGCCGAACGCGCCAGTTCGCCATAGGTAGTCGCATGACGCCGGTTGCCGCGGAAGTGCACCACGGCAATCTCACGGCCATAGCGCTGAAAGTCGTCGATCAGTGTAGCCAGGTGGTCGCGCATGAATTGTTCCGGCAAGGATATGGTACGCGATGACGGTGCGTCCGCTGACCATTCCCGTCGTACACTGTTGTTACCAGGGTTTCCCCATGAAGAAAATCGCAATCGGTGTTTACGTTCTCGTCACTCTGGCGTTGCTGGCCTGGGGGTACTATCAGGCGATCTATGTCGCCCCCAACGATGCCATGCAGGGCGAAATCTTTCGCATCATTTACTACCACGTGCCGTCGGCGTCTGTTGCGTTCGCATTCTTCGCCGTCAGTCTCGTGGGTTCGATCGGCTACCTCGCGTCGCGGAACGCACACCACGAGCTCGCGCAGAAGTTCGATGCCTGGGCGCTGGCCGGGGCTGAAGTGGGCGTGGTTTTCTGCACCGTGGTGCTCACCACTGGACCCATCTGGGGCCGCCGCGCCTGGGGCATCTGGTGGACCTGGGACGCTCGCCTCACCACTACCCTGGTTCTCTGGCTGATTTACGTTAGCTATCTACTCTTGCGTCGCTTTGCCGCGGGTCCGCAGATGCAAACCCTCGCCGCGGTGCTCGGCATCTTCGGCGCGCTCGACGTGCCCATCGTCTATATGTCGAACCGCTGGTGGCGCACGCAGCATCCTGCGCCGGTCTTTGGCGGAGCCCAGGGCTCAGGCATGGATCCATCGATGGTGGGCGCGCTTTTGTGGAATATGCTGGCGTGGTTTCTCTGGGGGGTGCTGATACTCGCGCTGCGCTACCACGTTGAGCGCCAGCACCAAAAGATCGCCGCCGCCGAGGCGCAAGCCGCCCTCAACGCGTGACGCGAAAGAAAAAGTGCCAGGTAGCGTTCGGCGAGTCCAATTCGGCCGGGTTTGTATCAGGGCACGGCTTTAGCCGTGCCGAAAAGTAGGCAATATGACTGGGGCTTTAGCCCCTGCAGGATGGTTCCTTCCGCAGCTAGTTCTTCACCACGGGCTGTTAGACAATTGAGGAGACATATGGACACCGCAGCGATTCTCGACCATCAATTCCGCGTGGCAGCCTACATCATCACCTGGGTCATCCAGTTGGGCTACGTGGCGTGGCTGGCCATGAAATGGCGCGCCCAGAAACAAGTCGCCGCCCTCGATTCCCCGCGCAAATCCTCCGCGCATTGACGCGCCCTTTGAGAAGCGCATGCGCGGTGTCCTTGCGCCCACGCCCCACGGTACTTTCGGAACAGCATTCCACAGCGCCACATTAGATTTTTCTTGTAACTCGACGATGAACACTGTGTGAGCCGGCTCGGGAACGCGGTTCCACGGATCGTGACTATGCATCATTTCTTCGTTGTCCTGGCCTCTGTCGTTATGGTGATTGCACCTGCCGTAGTGGCGGTGGTCTCGACCGGTCCGGCGAGCGGCCCCGACTAAACCGGAAGCGCGCCCACGCAAGCACTCGCCGTCCCTGGATCTGCGTTGGTATGGCGAAGAGTTCGTGTGGGCGCGCAACTCCGAAACCACCGAAGCGACCATCTGCAAACTGCAGATCGGCCGCTTCGGTGCGTCTGACGCAAATCGCTTGCGGGGGCTTAATAGCTTGCTGAGCATATGTGTCGTGGAGCACGAAGTGTCAGGGCACGACTTTAGTCGTGCCGTAAAGCGCACCAAAAAAGGTGCGGGGCTTTAGCCCCTGATAGACGACTTCCCCCAAACTGAACCACTCCCTCAAATTGCCCTCCCTTCTCCGCAGCAAGTACACTGGATGATCGAGGGCCGTGTCATGTTGGTCGTGATGAAGGCGCAGGCTACGCCGGAAGAGATCCAGGCGGTCTGCGACCATATCGAACAGTTGGGTTTCCGTCCGCATCCCCTACCCGGTGCGCAGCGCACCGCCATCGGCATCACCGGCAACCAGGGCGAGGTGGACCGTGGAAATCTTGAGTCCCTCTCCGGCGTCGCCGAAGTCATCCGCGTTTCCAAAGCCTATAAACTGGCCAGCCGCGACGTGAAGGAAGAAGACACCGTGGTGCGCTTCGCGGCTACCGGGGCCTCCACGGACAGGTCATCGTCCGAGGGATGGCCGAACGGCGCAACCATCGGCGGCCGCAATCTGGCCGTGATCGCGGGGCCCTGCTCGATCGAAAGCCGCGACCAGGCCTTGGCCATTGCTGAACAAATAGCCGCGGCGGGCGCGCAGTTTTTCCGCGGCGGCGCTTACAAGCCGCGCACTTCTCCCTACGCCTTTCAGGGGCTCGGCCTTGAAGCCCTGAAGATCATGTCCGAAGTCAGAGAAAAATTTGGCCTCCGCATCGTCACCGAGGCGCTCGACTCCGAATCCCTTGACCTCGTCGCCGAGTGGGCCGACGTCATCCAGATCGGCGCGCGCAACATGCAGAACTTTTCCCTGCTCAAGAAGGCGGGCCGCACGCGCAAGCCGGTGCTGCTCAAGCGCGGCTTGAGCGCCACGCTTGAAGAGTTCCTGATGGCCGCCGAGTACGTGATGAGCGAGGGAAATTACGAAGTAATTTTATGCGAGCGCGGCGTGCGCACCTTCTCCGATCACGCCCGCAACACTCTCGACCTCAGCATCGTGCCCGCACTCCAGCACGTCAGCCATCTGCCCGTCCTCGTCGATCCCAGCCACGGCACTGGCCGCCGCGACTGCGTGCTGCCCATGGCGCGCGCCGCAATCGCCGCCGGCGCCGATGGCCTCATCGTCGAGGTGCACAACCATCCCGAGAGCGCGCTCTCCGACGGGCCACAGTCGCTCTACCCCGAGCAGTTCGCCGCCATGATGCGCGAGATCGAGCAGATCGCCCCCATCGTAGGCCGCACGCTGGCGCGAGGCGTGCCTGCGTCTGTTGCAGTAGAAGCCAGTGGACAGTGAACAGTGGAAAGTGAACAGGGGCAGTTGATTTCGGCGCGCTCAACTCAGCGCAAAAGTTGGGTGCCCCACGTCCCTCGCTTTCGGGGACGTGGGATCGCACGAACTCAAAGAACCTCTGCCGCCTTCGTACTCGCCATATCTGCCGCCTTCGTTCTCTCCCTCGCCCTCACCGCCTGCCGCCCGCACGATTTTCCCCAATACCCGCCCAACTATCGCGAATACGCTTACGTCACCAACGGCGGCAGCGACACCGTCACCGTGCTCGACGTCGTCAACGTCCGCCTCGATCGCGAACTTGCCGTGGGCCGCCATCCCGTGGCTCTGGCCGCCAGCCCCACGCGCAACGAAATCTACGTGGTCAACGAGGGCGTTGCAGGCGCCAACGGCTCCATTTCCGTCATCGACGCCGAGCACAACGCCGTCGTCGCCACCATCCCCGTTCGCCGCCAGCCGCTCGCGATCGACGTAGACTCCGACGGCGCGCGTGCCTATGTGGCCAACTCCGCGTCGAACTCGGTCTCCGTCATCGATCTCAAGGCGCGGCGCGAAATCGCGCAGTTTGGCACGGGCGTTGAACCGGTGGCGGCGCGCATCGCTCCCGACGGCCGCACCCTTGTCGTCGCCAACCAAAGTGGAAACTCTGTGACGGTGATGGACCCCGCAAGCGGTCAGGTGCGCGCTCTCTTTGGGGATTGTCCCGGCGCGGCCAGCCCTATCGTTCTGCCGGATTCCTCGAAGGCCTTCGTAGCCTGCTCGGCCGGCCATCAGGTGATGGTCATTGCTCTCGCCAACTCCAAAGCCCGCCCCGGCCAGCCCGATCAACTGGAAACTCTGATGGACGTCGGCCGCGGCCCCTCGGACCTCGCCCTCAAGCCCGATGGCGGCGAAATCTTCGCCTCCAACTCCGTCTCCGATTCGGTAAGCGAGATCTACAACACCACCGACGAGGTGGGCGACACCTATTTGATCGGCGCAGATCCCGTCCGCGGCCTGGTCTCGCGTGACAATGCGTTGCTCTATGTCGCTAACCTCCGCTCGCAGGAGGTGACCATCTACTCCATCGAAGACGGCAAACGCGTGGGCGCAATCCACGTAGGCGACGCGCCGGCCGCTCTCGCCTTCTCCGCCGCCGGCCACCTGCTCTTCGTGGTCGACAGCGGCTCCGGCGACGTAGCAGTAGCCCGCACCGCAACGCAGTCCCTCTTCACCATGCTCCCCGCCGGCCGCAACCCAAATGCCATCGTGGACAAGGCCTTCAAGGTAGGACAGTAGCGCCGGTCTCCTGACCGGCTGTACTGGCGGCGTCCACGCCGCCAGAAGCCCCTCCCTATGGGCCTGGATGTTGGCTCCACGTATGCGCGGATGAAACTTCAGCCGGTGAATGCCGCCGCTCCCGGTTCCCCACTCGGCCGCTCTGCGCGGCCCAGTCAAGAAGCCAAGTTCCCGGAAATCCGGAACGGCCCTGGGTTATGCCAGCAGACTGCTGACCTGGGAAAAGAGACTAGTCACCCCGGAGGCGACCGACTGCATGCCCGCGATAGCTGCGACGGCGATCAGGGCGGCGATCAGGGCGTACTCAATCAGATCCTGACCTTCCTCCTGTTTCATCAGGTTTTGTAACTTTACACGCATTGCCAGAGGGAGGGCGTTCATTTTCGTTCCTTTCAGCTCATTAGCTTCCCGGAGGCCAACATAATACCACTAAAGAATTACGATATCCCCCTTTCGTTGCATTGAGAGGAAGCGAGGGTTAAAAAAGAGGCTGATGGCTTTGAAGCGCGAAAAATAAAGCGGCTGGCAGGTGGCCTGGAATCGGAGAACACCAACTCACCACAAAATCGGTGCCCCACATCTCGTCCGCCACGGCGGAAGATGTGGGAAAGCACAACCCTCGCGCCGCCAGCCCGCAAAGCGGGCGACATACGCTAGCCCCAGTCGCAAGACTGGGGACAACGGAACGGCCCCGCGTCCCAGCCCGCAAAGCGGGCGTAAGAACCATTGCACGCAAATCTCATTTGCCCTCTGTCAGCGCGCCGAGCCGGCATCTAGCCGGCTACAAGCCACGAGCCGCCCACGGCCCAAGAATTCACTTCTTCACTCTTTCACTCCTTCACCCTTTCACTCCTTCACTGGCCCCTAAGCGCCGTCAACCTCCCGCCACACCTCCCATTCGCAAAAGCTTGAAATCGCAACCCGAAGAGCCTTCACCGCTTTGCCGAAAATTATTCCCCTTCGGCGCAAACTACGAGTAGGCCAAAATCCGCCTCAGGAAACCGCGTCATGACAAAGCGCAAGGTCAAAAACATCACCGTCTGCGTCTCGCCAGAGATCTATCGCCAGACCCGTCACCTGGCTGCCGAATACGACTCGACCGTCTCGACCATCGTCGCCTGGCTGCTTGAGCGCCTGCCCGCCGCTCTCGAACGCACGCGCTTCCCCAAGGGAGGCCCGAAACCCTCCTCCCAGCCCACCCCGGCCGTCGACGATTCAACTAACTCCAATAACCTAACGTCAGAAAAAAACCCCTCATCAGAAAAAACCGCAATTTCCGGCCGTGAAACTGTAACGCCACATCTAACCCAAGAAATTTCAGCAGCTTGCAGAGACCTCTCCGGCCGAGTTACAGCCCCTGTGCAACGGTACCCTGCCAGCGAACCCGCACAAAATCAAAGACTTATCGAGCACCCGCAAAACGCCGTACAGCCACTGTAAACCTGCGATTCTGTACCGCCAAAGCGTCTAAATAGCAGAAACTAAACAATAAACTCTCATCAACCCGCCGCCGCAAATCGCCCCAATTCGACAAAAACCGCGCAAAATTCGTCGAATTTGGTTCGGGACCACGGGTGCCTCCATCACCTCGGCATCGCTTCCAAAAAAACCGGCCCCCCTCCTCTAAACGTTCTTCACATGAACGGCCAATTACGGAAATGTCGGCGCTTTGTCATTTCGTTCGCATCCGCCAAAAGCTGCGCGAAACGGGAAGCTCTTAGCTCGTTCTGCTGCATCCAACGCTGCACAGGCCAAGGAGGCCGAATATGCCCGTTCTTCCCCCGCACATGCGAAAGTTGTCTCTTCTCGTCCTGGGTGTGGCTCTCGCCGCATCCGCGCATGCCACCGGCATTGCTGCCACAGCTACCTACTCCTATACCGAGCCTTCCGCCGGCGTTTTTGACTACTCCCTCACCCTCCACGACACCGGCAGCACCACCATCGGAACCTTCTGGTTCAGTTGGGTGCCGGGCACTGGATTCCTCTCCGCGGTTCCGACCGATTTGACTTCACCCACCGGCTGGACCGAGACGTTAAAGCCGGCCGCCGCCGGCAAGGTTGGCATCCAATGGACTACCACGACCAACGATCTCGACTCCGGGATGACGCTGACCGGCTTCAGCTTTGAGAGCACCGAGACTCCCGCAGAATTGCTGCTCGACTTTGGCGGGACTGGCCCCGACGCAGGTGACCGCGTGACCACGTCCACCGTTTACGCCGGTGCGCCTTTGAAGGGCACAGCCGATACCTTCGTTGCGACCCCAGTCCCCGAACCCGGCACCATGTTATTCACTCTTACGGGTCTGATCCTGGCCGCCGCGTGCCTCAAATCCCAGTTGCTGCGCAGAGCCTGAATCTCGGGCTAGCGGTTCCCGGGTCCCTTTTCAGGGACCCGGGCCAACCTTTTTCGAAGTGGGTTTGCTATTGCGCCGGCGTGTCGGGCGGCGGCGTTGGCGCGGGCGGGACTGTGGGGCCTACCAGGACACCGTCATCGAGCGAGGCCGCAACCAGGTGGTCGCCGGCAGCTCGAATGAGATCGATTTGAAAGCCAGTGCGCCAGGAGACCCAGGTCATGGTCTTGGGGTCGATGGCAAAGATCTCGTCGTCGGCCTGCGAACTCACCAGGATGCGTTTCGAGACCGGATCGTAGCTCAGGTCGTCGATGCCGTTGAGCGGCAAACGGTGAATCCACATCCAGGTCTTGCCCAGGTCGCGCGAAAAGTAGACGCCCTCGCGCGCGCCCAGCCAGAGAGCGCCGTCGGGGGCAAAGACGACGCAGTGAATGTGCGTGAGCATCGAGGGCACGGCCATCGGCCACCAGGACTGGCCGGCATCGTGGGAGATGACCACGCTCGTGTCGCGCGCGGCCACCAGGTCGTTCCCGTGAGCCGCAATGGAGAGGAAGTTGCCCTGGCCCATCACCGGGCCGCCCTGCCAGGTTGCACCCTGATCGTGGCTGGTGAGCAGGCCGTAGCTGGTGGCCGCTATCCAGACGTCGCCTGAAACATCCAGCGCATTGACGAGGCTCTCCATTTTTACGACCGGAGCGGTGACCGGCTTCTCCGTGTGGACCTTGGCGCCGCTGAGGTTTTCCGTAGCCGTCTTGAGCACGGTGTTGACGATAACGTTGCGCGGCTGCCAGGCATCTGCGGTTCCAGTTGCGCCTGCAGCCGGCGGGTCGGCGTTCCCGGTGGGCGGGTCGCCTGCGCCGAGAATGAAGATGCCGTGGCTGGTTCCAGCCACGATGCTGCCTTCTTTGGTTTCGGCCAGTGCGAAGACATCGCGGCCGTCGAGGCCAGTGGCGAGCTGCTCCCAGTGTGCGCCGGCGTCAGTTGAGCGGAAGACGCCGCCGAATTCCTTGTCGTTGACCACGCCGGCATAGAGACGCCGCGGATCGTCGCGCTCGACGAGCAGAGCCGCGACTTTGCGCTCGGAGATGCCGGTGTTCGATTGCGTGAAGGTTTTGCCGGCGTCGCTGCTGGAGAGGACGCCGCCGCGATCCGTGGCGAGCAGAACGCGATCGGAGTTCGCGGGATCGACGTAGACGTCGTTGACGACCACCTCCGGGTCCGTCATGCGCGTAAAGGTTTTGCCGGCGTCGCTGGTCTTGTAAAGCCCCTCGGTGGTGCCGGCGTAGACGACTTCATGGTGGGCGGGATCCTGCATCAGAACGCGCGTGCGCCGCGCCTCAGAGGGGATGCCCTGAATCCGGTGGAAGAGCCGGCCGGCGTTTTCGCTTTTGTAGATGCCGCTGCACGCGCTCAGGTAAACGATATTCGAATGGCTGGGATCGACAATGATGGAGAAGACGTCGGAATCGTCGATGATGCCCTGCTTAATGTTGCTCCAGGTTTTGCCGCCGTCGCTGGTCTTCCAGGGCAGGTGCCAGGTTCCGGCGTAGACGATTTTAGGATTGCCGGGGTCGACGGCAAGCGACTCGATCTCGTGAATCTCGTGGCTGCCGGGCGGGCTGATCTGGGTCCACGTAGCTCCCGAATCATTGGAGCGGTAG
>Ga0326727_10022908_pt1 | contig 12002 bp, 8 predicted proteins | sample MB2enrmetagenome_FD_207643 | JGI IMG/M metagenome (GOLD analysis project Ga0326727, IMG submission 207643) | Lab enriched peat soil microbial communities from McLean, Ithaca, NY, United States - MB29MY | ecosystem: Environmental > Terrestrial > Soil > Wetlands > Peat | place: USA: New York... | reverse complement strand
TTCCTTCAGTTTGAGGCCCAGCGCCACAATCTGTTTGCCGAGCACCGCACGTTGTAGCCGAATCAGATTCCCGTAGATGGCTTGCAGGTCGGCTTGGCGGCGAAACACGAGGTCGGTGGCATATTCGGCTTCGTCGATTACCCGGTCATAGCATGACAACACGCCAGCGATCTTCTGGGCGTGACGCTCCGTCAACAGAACCAGCCCCATCCTTTGCCTCGGATGAATGGTACCCTGTTCCTGTCCCTGTTTGGTTCCGGCTATGCCGGGTTAGGGAGCGTTTACCCCCGCCGCGACCCGCCCTTGGCCCGCGTCTCCAGCGAGATGGGGGTGCCGCGAAAACCGAATCGCCGCCGGAGCTGGTTGATCAGGTAGCGCTGGTGCGAGAAGTGCAGCGGCCCGCCGCGATCGGTGAACACCACGAACGCGGGCGGCCGGATGGAGTGCTGCGTAATGTAAAAGATCTTGCGCTCTTCGAAGCGCAGATTCTCCAGAAAGCGGTTCAATTCGCCGGTGGAGATGCGCCGCGAAGCCGATTCGTATACCTCGCGGATCAGCTTGAATAGCGGCGCCACGCCCGCGCCGGTCTGGGCCGAGAGGAACACCACCGGCGCGTAATCCAGGAACTTGAACTGGTCGCGGACCGCGCGCTCGAACTCGCGCTTCTTTTGGCCCCCCTGCCCCTTCATCTGGTCCCACTTGTTGACGCAGATAATCAGCGCGCGGCCGCCCTCGTGCGCATATCCGGCGATGGTGGAGTCGAGCCCCACCACGCCCTCGGTCGCATCCAGCACCAGCAGCACCACGTGCGCCATGCGGATGTGCCGCCGGGCCATCACTACGCTCATCTTCTCGGCCATGAGCCTGGTCTTGCCCTTGCGGCGGATGCCGGCCGTATCGATGAACACGTACTCCGTGCCATCGTGCGTCACCTTCTCATCTACGGCGTCGCGGGTGGTGCCGGGGACAGGCGAAACGATGGCGCGCTCCTGGCCGGTGAGGGCGTTCAGCAGCGTCGATTTGCCCACGTTGGGACGCCCGATGATGGCCACCTTGATGCCCTCTTCGGCTGGCTCAGCCTCCTCACTGGCCGCGGGGAAGCCGGCGGTGACATGGTCGAGCAGCGCGTCGATGCCCATGCCGTGCTCCGACGACACGGGGTACACATCCGCGATTCCCAGGCCGTAAAACTCATGCGCCAGGCTGTCGCGCTCGGCTGTATCGATTTTATTGACCGCCAGGGTGACCGGCTTGCCGAGGCGCTGGAGCATCTGGGCCAGGTCGCGGTCGGCGCCCGTGATTTCGCCCCGGCCGTCCACCAGGAAGATGATGTGAGAGGCCTGGCGGAGCGCCACCTCGGCCTGGCGGAGGATCTGCGCCGGTATGTACTCCTGGTCATGGACCACGATGCCGCCGGTGTCGATCGCCTCAAAGCGGATGCCGTGGTGCTCGGCAAACCCATGCATGCGGTCGCGCGTGATCCCCGGCTCGTCGCCGACGATGGCGCGCCGCTGTCCCGTGATGCGGTTAAAAAGGGTGGACTTTCCTACATTGGGCCTGCCCACAATGACCACTGTGGGAACGCCATTGGACATGCGATTCCATGATAGCAGGCGAGCGCTACAGCTTGAATTCGGCGTGGACCACTTGATCGTCCGGCGAGTGCTTCAGTGAGAACCCGAGCTTTTCGCAGATCCGCAGCACGTCGCGATTGTCGGGCAGAATATCGGCTACCAGCCTGGTCAGCTTCTCATTGGCGCCGATGATGAGCAGCCGGGCCAGCAGCTCCTTGCCCAGCCCGCGGCCCTGGTACTGGTCGCTCACCAGCACGGCGACTTCCCCTTCGGTGGTGCCGTGGATCTTGCTCATGCGGCCCACTCCCAGGATTTCGGACTCGCCGGTCTCGGGGTTGCGGCGCTCCGCCACCAGCGCCATTTCGCGATCGTAGTCGATGAAGCATATGCGCGTCAGGCGTTCGTGGGTGATGCGCTGCTCCAGGTTCATGAGATGGAAATAGCGCAGATACACGCTGCGCTCGGAGAGCGTTTCGTGGAACCGCGCCATGGCCGGCTCATCCTCCGGTCGGATGGGACGGATGGTCACCGCGGTGCCGTCCTTCATGGTCCAGGGCGACACGTAGCGGGCGGGATAGGCGCGGATGGCGGTCCTCGGAATCTCGTCTTGAGACACCTCGGGGCCGTACACCACCACGCGCGCATCCAGCGCGATCAGCCCGTCGGGAGACGCCAGCAGCGGGTTGATGTCGATTTCCTTGATCCAGCGTTGCTCGGCCACCAGCGCGCTGAACCGCACCATCAGCACTTCCAGCGCCGACAGGTCCACCGGCCTCCGGCCGCGCACCCCCTTCAGCGCCGTGTAGATTTTGGTGTGTTCCATCATGCGGCGCGCCAGCGTGGTATTCAGCGGCGGCAGCGCCAGAGCGCGGTCCTTGAACACTTCCACGAGCTGGCCGCCTGTGCCGAACAAAAGCACCGGCCCGAACTGCGGATCGAGGCTCGAGCCGATAATCAGCTCGTAGCCGTCCTTCAGCTTGATCATGGGCTGCACCGTCACGCCTTGGAAATGCTGCGCGCCGGCTTTGGCGGTGACGGAGGTCTGGATGGCGCGGAAGGCGCGCTCGACGGCCTCCGCGCTGCCCAGGTTCAACTGCACGCCGCCTACATCCGTCTTGTGCGTGATGGTTTCGGAGTATATCTTGAGCACTACCGGGTAGCCAATTTCGCCGGCGGCCTTCACCGCGGCGTCGGCGTCGGCCGCGATGATGGTCTTGACGGTGGGAATCCCGTATGCACTTAGCACGTTCTTGGATTCGAACTCCGTCAGGATGGTGCGCCCCTCGCCGCGCGTCTTCTGGATGATTTCACCGGTCAGCTTGCGGTCGGGAGTCCAATCGGCGGAATCCTCCGGCATGGCCGGCGTTTCGTACAGGGCCCTCAGGTTGTAACTGTATTGCCACATGTAGTTGAAGGCGCGCGCGGCGGTATCGGGGTACGCGAAGGTGGGAATGTTGGCGCGGTTGAGGATTTCCTCCCCGGCCGCCACATCCACGCCGCCCATCCAGCTTGCCAGCAGTGGCTTGCCTTCCTGCTTGGCCAGCGGCTTGAGCTGCTCGGCGATCTGGGTGGGATCGGTCATGGCCTGGGGGGTGAGGATCACCAGCATGCCGTCGCTGTTGGGGTCTTTGCCGGCAATCTCCAGGGCTTTGGCATAACGCTCGGGGGAAGCGTCGCCGATGATATCGACGGGGTTGTTGTGGCTCCACGTGGCCGGCAGCACGGCGTTGTAGGCTTCCATGGTTTCGGGCGTCAGCTCGGCCAGCTCGCCGCCGCCGGTGATCAGGGCGTCGGTGGCCAGCACGCCCGGGCCTCCGGCGTTGGTGACGATAGTCAGGCGCGGCCCCTTGGGGCTGGGCTGTTTGGAGAGAACTTCGGCCATGTGGAAGAGGTCGGAGACATTGTTGACCCGCAGCACGCCGCTGCGGCGGAAGGCGGCTTCCAGCACTTCATCGCTGCCCGTGAGCGACCCGGTGTGCGAGGCGGCGGCCTTGGCGGCGGCAGCCGTGCGGCCGGGCTTGATGACGATGATGGGCTTGTTCAGCGCCACTTCCCGCGCGGCCGAGAGGAAAGCCCGCGCATTGCCAATGGTTTCCATGTAGATGACGATGGAGCGGGTCTTGGGGTCGTTGCCCAGGTGGTAGATCAGGTCGCCCCAGCCCACGTCCACCATCGATCCGATCGAGACAAACGCGCTGAAGCCCACCATTTCCTTGAGGCTCCAGTCCAGGACCGCGGTGCAAAGCGCGCCGCTCTGGCTGATGAACCCCACCGAACCCGGCCGCGCGATGGTGGTGGCGAAGGTGGCGTTCATGCCCGTAAGCGGGGCCATCACGCCCAGGCAATTGGGGCCGATCACCCGCACTTTGCCCGCCTGCGCCTCTTCCAGGACGCGCCGCTCGAGGGCCGCGCCTTCGGCCCCAATCTCTTTGAATCCGGCCGAAATGACAATCGCGGCGCGGACGCCGTTTTCTCCGCACTCGCGGATGAGCCCCGGCACCGATGGAGGCGGAGTGACAATCACCGCCAGATCCACCTGTTCCGGAATCTCCGTGATAGATTTGTAAGCTTTCACACCCAAAACGCTGGGCCGCTTGGGATTGACCGGGTACACTGTACCGCCAAACGGGCTGGTGACCAGGTTCCAGAGCAACGTCCGGCCAACGCTGTTTTGAGTCTCCGTGGCGCCGACCACAGCGACGCTCTTGGGTGAAAAAAATACGCTCAGAGGCTGGGTCCTCTGGTTCACTTTCTTGCGAGAGGGCTTAGTTGCCTGCATGTTCTTCGGTATCCGCCTTTGGTCCGAACGCAGCCCCGTTTCACGCCTCGACCACATTCGGAATATGGAGTCTTAAACCAGTATAATGGTGCACCTCGCCTTCCAAAGAACCGCCTAATGTTATCAAGGAGTTGGAGGAGGTTCAGCCGCGTTCCTGGGTGATATCGCGCAGTCCGTAGTCACCACGCCAGGAAATCCCGAGGGTGCGAGCGATGTTATGGTTAATATTGCGAACTAACAGGCGGAAATGAACGGGGAGTGACGAACATGATCAAGTCGGATACAGGAAACCATATGCGCAAGCTCCTGCGACGGTTTACGGTTGTTGCGTGTCTGGCCTGGGCGGCTGCTGTCGCGCCTGCCCAGACGGCGCCCACCTTCGAAGTGGCATCCGTAAAGCCGGCGGCGCCGCTGGACATGGCGAAGCTGACGGCGGGAATCCGGAACGGAGAGATGCCCAGGATCGGCCCGCGGGTGGATGCGGCGAGAGCCGAGTATATCTACGTGGCGCTCCAGGATTTGATCGCCATCGCGTACAAGGTGAAACCCTATCAAATCACCGGCCCGGCCTGGCTCGCCAGCCAGCGCTTCGACATTATTGCGAAATTGCCCGACGGAGCTTCCAAGGACGACGTTCCCAAGATGCTGCAGGCGCTGCTGGAAGACCGGTTCAAACTGGCGCTGCATCGCGAGAGCAAGGAGGGCCCGGTCCTCGCCCTGGTAGTTGGCAAGGGGGGGCTGAAGCTGAAGGAATCTCCCGAGGCTCCCAAGCCAATCGACCCGGATGCGCCGCTCGCGCCCGGCGAGACCAAAATGGACGGCCCCGATGGACCCATACACCTGACAGTCAACAGCAAGAACGGCAGCGCCACCATGAATATGGGGGCCAAGGGCACCGTAAGCTACAGCGTGGACCCGGCCACCAAGTCGATGAAGATCGAAGCCAGCCAGGTGACCATGGGTGGATTCGCCGATATGCTGACCTCACTCTCGCAGGCCACCGGCAGCGGCCAGCAGGTGAAAGACATGACCGGCCTTACAGGGAACTACCAGGTGGCCATCAGCTTCTCGCTGGAGGACCTCATGAACATGGCGCGAGCTCAGGGGATGGCCGTGCCGAATCTGCCTGCAGAGGCAGGCGCAGCGGCCATGCCGGCCAACGCGGCATCCGATCCAGGCGGATCCTCATCGCTTGTCCAGGCGGTGCAATCCATGGGATTGAAACTGGAATCGCGCAAGGCCACGGTGGAGCAACTGGTCATCGACCACATAGAGAAAACCCCGACCGAGAACTAACGCCGATCGCACACCCGCGGCGGCGCTGGCCCGTCATGAGACCCTCCCGACTCTGGCAGGATGCCGATTTTGCGATTCTGGTCGTGCTGGCGCTGGCCGCCGTGCTCCTGCATACGCTCACCAACGGCCAGTACGGATTCCACCGCGATGAGCTGGCCACGCTCGACGACGCCCGCTACCTGGCCTGGGGCTACGTAGCCTATCCGCCCGTGACGCCGTTTATCGCGCGCGTGGCGCTGGAGCTGTTCGGGCCATCGCTCGCTGGTGTGCGGTTCTTCGCGGCCCTGGCTCAAGGCGTGGCGCTGGTGTTGACCGGTCTGATGGCCCGCCGATTGGGGGGCGGGCGCGCGGCACAAATGGTCGCCGCCCTGGCGGTTGCCGTCGCGCCCGTGTCGCTTGTCGCCGGCGCGTTATTCCAATACGTCTCGTTCGATTATCTCTGGTGGGTGGCCGTCGCCTACCTGATCATCCGCTTGCTCAAATCCGAAGATCCCCGCTGGTGGCTGGCGGCAGGCGCGGTGATCGGTCTCGGAATGATGACCAAGTACACCATGGTCTTCCTGGTTGCCGGCGTGCTTGCCGGCGTTCTGCTCACCCCGGTGCGACGCTACCTAAGAAGCCCATGGCTGTGGTGCGGCGTGGCGCTCTCGCTCGCCATCTTTCTCCCCAACGTCATCTGGCAGGTTCAGCATGGTTTCATCTCCCTGGACTTCCTGAGCCATATCCACGCGCGCGACATCCGCATCGGCCGCACGCAGAATTTCCTGATTGAGCAGCCTCTTGTAGCGGCTAACCCTTTCACAGTTCTGTTGTGGGTCGCGGGTCTCTTCTACTTCTTCTTTGCGCCGGATGGGAAGCGGTATCGCCTGATCGGCTGGATGTACGCCGTCCCCCTGGTACTCTTCTTCATCGCCAAGGGCCGGGGCTATTACATGGCGCCGGCCTATCCCATGCTGCTGGCGGCGGGAGCCGTTCTGGAAGAAAGGGTGGTCGCCTCGCTGACCGCCGGCTGGGCCCGCCTGGTGCGCGGCTACACCTGTGGCGCGCTGGCGGTTGGCGGCGTGCTCGCCATGGCGTTGCTTCTGCCTATTGCCCCAGCGAACTCCTCGTGGTGGAAGGTAGCCAACCGGGTGAACGACGACTTCCGCGAGGAAATCGGCTGGCCGGAGCTGGTGGACACAATTGCCGGTATCCACGCTTCCTTACCCGCTGAAGAGCGGGCGCACGTGGGCATCCTGGCGGGCAACTACGGCGAAGCCGGCGCCATTGACCTCTATGGACCTGCCCTTGGGCTGCCAAAGGCCATCAGCGGAGTCAACTCATACTGGCTGCGCGGATACGGCGATCCACCGCCACAGACTCTGATCGTGGCCGGATTCTCGCGGGACTTCCTGGAACGGAATTTCGAGTCCTGCGTGTTGGCCGGCCACGTCACCAACCGCTACGGGGTCCAGAACGAAGAGACCACGCGTCACCCCGATCTTTTCGTTTGCCGCCAGCTTCGCCAACCCTGGCCCGCCTTCTGGAGGCAATTCCAGTACTACGGATGACCGCTCCACCGGATGTGCTTTCAGAGCCGCGAACGTTAGAGAGCGGTCGGCACAGTTGTTTCATAACAGGGTATGATGTTGGACTTATGCCCAGTACACCGCACGTTGAACAACACTTTGAGGCCTCGGACACAGTCCGGGACGTGGTGATCGGGATGTCGGACGGCCTGACGGTTCCGTTCGCCCTGGCCGCGGGACTTTCCGGGGCGGTTGCATCCACCGGCATTGTGGTCATCGCCGGGCTGGCGGAGATTGCCGCCGGATCCATCGCCATGGGCCTGGGCGGTTATCTGGCGGCGCGCACGGACCGGGACCACTATCAATCCGAGCGTGAGCGCGAGATCCGCGAGACCATCGAGGTGCCCGAAAAAGAGATCGAGGAGGTGGCCGAGGTCTTCCGCGGCTACGGCATGTCGGAACAGGAAGCCGCCCCGGTGGTCAAGGCCGTCTGCGCCGACCGGAAGCGCTGGGTCGATTTCATGATGCGCTTCGAGCTGGGCCTCGAAGAGCCCGATCCCAGCCGCGCGCGCAACAGCGCGGCGACCATCGCGATTTCCTACATCCTCGGCGGCCTGGTGCCGCTGGCTCCGTACATGTTCGTCCGCCAACTCTACTCGGCGCTCTCCATTTCGGTGGTTGTGACGCTGCTGGCGCTCTTCGTCTTCGGCTACGTCAAAGGCAGGCTGACGGGCATTTCGGCTTTGCGCGGCGGCCTGCAGACAGTGACCATCGGGGGGCTGGCATCGGCCGCCGCCTTCGGCCTGGCGAGGTGGATCAGCTAAGAGAGGCGCCCGGCAATCGGCGCCGCCTCACACCACGAACGGTTTGCGATAGGGGCGCGTGATCAACTTGTCGGCTTCCGGGTCGCCGGTGAAACGCGGGCCCGGCCCCAGATTGAGCTTGTGCCCGGTGCGGTAGCTGATATTGGCCAGGTGGCACAGACCGGCGCTGAAGTGCGCGTTGGAAATCGGGTCGCGCAGATCTTTGACGTTGCGCGAGCGGCAGGCCGCCAGGAAGTTTTCCATGTGCAGGCTGGTGCCGTCGCTTCCCGGACCTCGCTCGGGCCGCTCTTCCATCACCAGCTCGCCGCTCTCGCCCTTGTACGCCTGGAACCCCATGTCGTCCATTGACGCCCAACCCTCGCTTCCGTAAAAAAGATTGCCGACGGTGACGTTGGCCGGAACACTGGCGGGGCTGGCGTTGGCGGCGGGTGCGGCCGGAGGAGCGCCCGCGGGAGGGCCGCCCGGGGCTCCTCCGCGCCCGCCGCGGCCGCCACCCATACGGCGCACCGGCGTGCCTTCGCCGCCGGTCAGGATGCCGCGCACCTCGAACACGATCTCGCGCCCGCCGTAATCGTAGCTGGCGAGCTGCGTGTTGGGCGTCTCCTGATCGTCGTCATAAGCGTACTTGCCTCCGCTGGCGAAAGCGCTCTTGGGCCACTCGGGGTCGCCCAGTGCCCACCGGCAGAGGCCGATCTCGTGCACGCCCTGGTTGCCGATATCCGCGTTGCCGGTGTCCCAGAACCAGTGCCAGTTGTACTTGAATCGCAATTCGTTGAACGGACGCTGCGGCGCCGGCCCCAGGAACAAGTTCCAGTTCACGCCCGGCGGCACCGGGCCGTCCTCCTTGTGTCCGATCGACCGGCGGCGCTTGAAGCACAGCCCCTTGGCCATGTAGATCTTACCGATGAGGCCGCCTTGCATGGCCTGCATGGCCCTGATCTTGAACGGGATGCTGCGGTGCTGCGATCCGATCTGCACGATGCGCTTGGTTTCACTGGCCACCTGCACCATCCGCAGGCCTTCATGGATGTTGTAGCAGGCCGGCTTTTCGGAGTAAACATCCTTGCCCGCCTGACACGCCCAGATGGTCGCCAGTGCGTGCCAGTGGTTGGGCGTGGCGATCGAAACGGCGTCGATGCCGGGGTCGGCGAACAACTCACGCATATCCTCGACTGCCTTGACCTTCTCACCGCTGGTGATTTTCTGGAGGGTTGCCTGGGCCCTCTCCCGGGCTGCCTGGTCGATGTCGCACAGACCGGCGACACGCGCGTCCGCGAGGCGCGGGTACGTGCTCACGTGACCCGAACCGCGGCCGCCGAGTCCTATGATGGCCACGTTGATTTTGTCGTTTGCGCCCCAAACGCGCGTTGCGGCGGCGGCCGTTACCGCGCCGAGAAAAAACCTGCGGGAAGTCGGATTAGACACAGCTACTCTCCTTACCGGAGCCGATTATAACAAACGGCCCAGAATCCTATGGCGCACAGCTCGACCGTCAGAAGCTGAAAAAATCAATTCAAGCCGCCGATGAACGCGGATGAACGCCGATAAGGTTCTTCATTTTCAATCCGCGTTTATCGGTGTTCATCAGCGGCCGTAAATCTTTCACACGTTCTCAGGGAGCGGTTGGCTGGTCTATCGCGAGGCTACGCCCTTGAAGAACGTGTGGCAGAAGGTCCCACCGGGCTCCGCCGCACGGTACAGGTCCGCGATGCCTTTCTCCCATGTGGGTTCATCCACGCCAAAAGGCAGGTCAAACAGGTTCGCCGCAAGGAACGCTCAGCAGGCGCCACGCCGGCTCAGGATATAATTGTAGTCGCACACGCTGCGCTAACAGCAAATTCAGGGAGACCCAGTGGGATCGAATCGCCCCTTGCCTATGCGCGGAACGGCTCCGTCCATGGCCGCGCGAAGCGCCGATCGTTATTTCGAGCTGAAGTCGCAGATTCACCGCAAGCTGATCGGCGTCCTCAACCTGGACCGCGTCTCATCCATCCCCAAAGACCGGGTCCGCGCGGAGATCGGCCGCGTGGTGGAACGGCTGCTCGACGAAGAGCGCGTGCCCATGACTACGGCCGAGCAGACCAAGATCGTGGAGGAGGTCTTGGACGAGGTGTTGGGGCTGGGGCCGCTCGAAACCCTGCTCAAAGAGCCCAGCATCTCCGATATTCTGGTCAACCGCTACAACAAAGTCTACATCGAGCGCAATGGAAAGCTGTCGGAGACCACGGTGCGGTTCAAGGACGATGCGCACCTGCTGCACATCATCGAGAAGATTGTGTCGCAGGTGGGCCGCCGCATCGACGAGGCGCAGCCCATCGTGGACGCGCGCCTTCAGGACGGATCGCGCGTCAATGCCATCATTCCTCCGCTGGCGCTGGACGGGCCCTGCCTCAGCATTCGCCGCTTCGGCCGCCACGTGATCACGCAGGAGGAGATGCTCGAATTCAAGACGCTCACGCCGGGCATGTTGCGGTTCCTGGCGGCCTGCGTGCAGTCCAAGGCCACCATTTTGATCTCGGGAGGCACGGGCTCGGGCAAGACCACCATGCTCAACGCCCTCTCCCGCTTCATTCCCGAGGAAGAACGCATCATCACCATCGAAGACACCGCGGAATTGCAGCTCCAGCAGCGGCACGTGGTGAAGTTCGAAACGCGCCCGCCCAACCTCAACAAGGAAGGCGGCATCAACCAGCGCCAGTTGCTGCGGACGGCGCTCCGCATGCGGCCGGACCGCATCATCGTGGGCGAATGCCGCGGCGCCGAAGCGCTGGACATGCTGCAAGCCATGAATACGGGCGTGGAGGGTTCCATGAGCACGGTGCACGCCAACAGCCCGCGGGACGCCTTTTCGCGCCTCGAAACCATGGTGATGATGGCCGATCTCGAAATTCCCACGCGCGTGATTCTGCAACAGCTCGCCAGCGCCATCAAGATGGTGGTGCAGCTCTCGCGCCTGCAGGACGGCACGCGCAAGATGGTCAGCATTTCCGAGGTGCTGGGCGTGCGCGACGACAGGCTGCAGATGCAGGAGATCTTTACTTTCGAGCGCGTGGGCGTGACTGACGCAGGCAAGGTGCAGGGGCGTTTCCGGGCCACCGGAGTTTCGCCCAGAATTCTGGAGCGCCTGCGCGTGAGCGGCATTCAGGTGCCCCACCATATATTTGAAGAAGCAGTCAGTGTGAACCTGTAGAGTGAGACCGGCCCCGGCCGGTCTGGGTCGCACGGGAGGGTACCAGCATGCGCCTTTTGGTTTTTTGCTGCCTGATAGCGGCGGCCACGGTCCGGGCGGCCCCGCAGCAACCCGATAAGCAGGAACTATACCGGATGCTGGACGACATCCGCGCCAGCATCCGGGTAGACGACTGGAACGAGGCCTGGCGGGTCGCCGTCAGGCTGAACGGCGCCATTATCGGGCGGCTCCCGAGGGCCGGAGCATCGCCCGACCTGGAGCTCCAGCACCTGGAATCGATGGCCGGCAACAACGCGATTACGCGCGGACCGCTGCTGGCCCGCCTGGCGCGAACCGCGCTGGCCGCCGGCGATTTGGAAAAAGCCGGGCGCTATGCCAACGAAGCGCTGGCGGAATCCAAGCACGGCGTCTTCTGGTGGACCGGCGATGCCATTCACCAGGGGAACATCGTGCTGGGGCGGCTGGCGCTCGGCAACGGAGACGTAGGGGAGGCCAGGCGCTACCTGCTGCTGGCCGGCAAGACCCCCGGCAGCACTTCGCTGGCGTCGCAGGGACCCAACATGGCGCTGGCGCGGGACCTGCTGGAGCGCGGCGAGTCGGCTACGGTGCTCCAGTATCTGGAAGAATGCGGCGCCTTCTGGACTGGAAACCGTGGCAAGCTGGCCGAATGGATGGCTCTCATTCGCGCCGGGCTGAAACCGGACTTCGGAGCCAACGTCACGTACTGAGAGCCTCCAACTTGGCCCGCGCGCCAGGCGCTACAATCGTTTCAGACTGAAACTCCCTGCCATGCCGAGGCGTCTCGCCCGGAAGCTGATGCTCTCGATCACG
>Ga0326727_10022906_pt1 | contig 12003 bp, 7 predicted proteins | sample MB2enrmetagenome_FD_207643 | JGI IMG/M metagenome (GOLD analysis project Ga0326727, IMG submission 207643) | Lab enriched peat soil microbial communities from McLean, Ithaca, NY, United States - MB29MY | ecosystem: Environmental > Terrestrial > Soil > Wetlands > Peat | place: USA: New York... | reverse complement strand
TAACTGAAAGTTATCTCCGGCGCAATGGCATTGGTGATAGGCGATAACATCTGGCGGGCGCTTGAAAGAACAGTACGACTGGTATTGAACAACACCACAACCGAAGGCCCAAGGATCCACTGAAGAATATTTACGGGCACCTGGTATGTCAGCACCTGCTGGGCAAAGATCATGGCAAACAATCCGCTCGGTTTCAGCGTCCGCGTGGCCGTCGTCCAGTTGGCGCCCTGCAGTCCCAGGGGCAAACCCGCCAATCTTCGCTTCAGGTCAACGATCGACAGCAGGGTTACGATGAGCACCGCAATGAACTGGCCCAATGCAAGGAATCGAAAGTCGACTCGAAACATTGTGAGAACAAAGCACACGGCTGTTGCTGCGAAGGCACGCGCTATCGCCCATGACAGGCCGCGGTGCGTCTGCTCCACAACCATAAACAGATTGTTGTAATAGCCGGCAAGGATGTTCACCAGCATTTGCAGGCCAAGAAAGAATGCAGTGAAGGTTACATCCCGGGGCGCAATCTCCGACAGATGCAGAAGTTTCCCAAGCGGCACAAAAAAGACCGACGATGTTACCACCAACCCGACAAATATCATGAACAAAAGGAGTGCAAGCGTACTTCCCTGTAGTTCGCAATATTTCTCCAGTTCTGCCCGCCTGCGCAGCATCGTCAGCTCGTTGCTTGCGTAAGTTGTAATTCCAAAATTGAGCGTCGACAGGTAACTCAGCGTCCCTGACAGTACGATCCACTCACCGTATTTGGTAACTCCGTAATAATGTAGAAATGCCGGCGGCAAAAGAAGCTGCGTGACCACGGTCACGAAGGTACTGGTGCCTAGCGCGCCAAGCATCTTGAGTATTCGCTGAATCATCGTCCTCGAATCGCCATCGCCGTGGAATCCTATGCGCCTCTGGCCTGACGGGCAACATCCTCAACAATGTCCAATGCTCGTTGAGCCGTTGCGTGGTAATTGAAAAACTCATCGAAACATTGCTTGCTGCGAATGCGCATGGCCGCGATTTCTTCGCCGCTCAGTGATTGCCATTGACTGAGGCTGGTTCTGACTCCATCCAGGTTATCTTCACAGATCAGTCCAACTCCGTTATCTTTCACCTCTCGCCAGATATTCACCTTGTTTGAAACGATCACAGGCAGGCTGCATGCCAAGGCTTCAGCCACAACGATCCCAAAATTCTCCTGGTGCGAAGGGAGCACAAACACTTCCGAGACCGCAAGAGCGCCCCACTTCGCGGCCCCACTCAGCATCCCGGTCCAGGTGATCCTGTCCGCGATTCCCAGTTGAGCCGCTAAAAGCTCGAGGCTCTTCTTAATCCCGATCTGGTCGGGGCCCGCAATGACCAAGTGCCAGGACTTGTCATTGGCCATTGTTGCGGCAAACGCCTTGATCAGAATATCGGTTCCCTTTTTCGGATGAATTCTGCCGATCGTGGTCGCCAGGCGTTTGCCGCGCAGAACAGGCCATCGAGTTATAAACTCCTCGGCTGCCGCAACCAGGTCGCACTCCGGACCAAAGATGCCGTAAGGAACAACTGTCTCCCTTACTCGATATCCAGGAAACGAATGCCGGGCGAGGATCTTTTCTTCTTCGCATGTGAAGAGTACAGTGGTCGCGTCAGACAGGATCTTGCGCAGGAACAGGCGCCAGTAAATCAACTTCTTGATATGCTTGAAGGGAAATCGCCTCTGAAAATACGGGTCAAGCATGCCATGAGTAAACACTGCGTACGGGGTGTCCGTACCAGCCAGCGCTCGATAAGCTGCCAATGTGTTGTATTGCCAGATGCAGTTGATAAACACAACGTCATAGCGCGCAAGATTTTCCTTGAACCACTTAGCTGCACCCGGTGCATAGCCGTAAATTCCCCAGCCCGGCCCAAGGGCAAATACGCGCGCCGGGAAGTTGTATTGCCCGATCAAATTCGGCGCATCAAGTGAAGCAACCTCTACTTCGTGCCCGCCCATGTGATAAATGTGACAAAGTTGCCTCAATCCCTCAGCGGGTCCGCCTGTAGCCGGATTTACAGAGGGGATAACATGGAGTATTTTCATGGATGTTCCCGCGCGGCAAGGAATATCGATCTGCTTAAGGAGCACTGAGTAGCAGGCTCTGCAACATCCACCGATAGCTCCAATCCGGATAAGTATACAGTTGGGCGAGTTTATCTCTCACCGCACTATTCCACTTCAGTTGGCCTGACCCGCAACACTTTTACTGGATTGCCTGCGCATATCATCCCCGCAGGGACATCTTTGAGCACAACAGAGCAAGCTCCCACCACCGCGCCTCTGCCAACAGTCACTCCAGGTCCGACAAACACATGCGCCGCGATCCATGCCTCTGACTCAACATGGATTTCCTGCGCGTACAGATCGAACGTTGGCCGCGTGTAGTCATGCGAGGCTGCGCACAGATAAGAATGCTGCGAAACCACGGTATTTTCCCCGATCGTGATCTGCCCCAGTGTGTAGAGGGTTGCGTGGTCCCCCACCCAACTCCAGTCTCCGATACTCAGCTTCCAGGGATAAGTCACGGTTACCGATGGCCTGATGCGGACGCCTTTGCCAATCCGCGCGCCAAAACTGCGCAGAAGAAAGCGGCGCCAGCCATAGAATGCCTGCGGCGATGCGTGAAAAAGTACGCCCTGCACGATCCACCAGAGTTGCACAAACCATGCCGGGCGCCCGCGGAATCCTGGCGGTACCTTTGCTCTGGAAAGATCCTGTATGCGCCCCGCCATGCTCTATCCTCTTGTCCGCAGTCTCTCTGCGGAGGTCTTCCTGAATCTCAATCGTGCAACCGAATGTTGTGACGTTTAATCAATGTCCTGTACACGTCGTCTACGCATTCTCCATATTGGTTCCACCCCCCCAGGCTCTTCACGCGCTGCAGGGCCGCTGCGGCCATTTCATCACGCAGTTTCCTGTTGTCAATCATCCACTCAATTTTTTCCCTGATTGCCTCGGGACTGCGTATCGGAATGATAAAGCCATCAACTCCGTCGGTAAACAAGTCTTCCGCGCCGGTATTCGTTGTTGCAATCACAGGCACGCCGCAAGCCATCGCCTGCGCCTGCACCAGTGCGAGCCCTTCCTCGACCGAAGCCAACACCAGCACCGATGCTTGCGAATAGAGACGCCAAAGATTCCTTCTTGGACAAACTCCTTTGTATTCGAATATGCCCGCAAACTGATCGAGCAGTGGGCGCACTGCATCGTCTACTTCGCCAACAAGCCATAGCTCGCACTGTTGCTTCCTTACCAGCGGCTCAACCGCCCGCAGAAGGTGTCCGATGCCCTTCCTCACATTGATTTGTCCAACGTGAATGACGCGGAAAACATTGTCTTCTTTCACTCCCGCCTTGAATTCCGAAAGATCAACCCCATACGGACATACAAACACCCGTTCGGCCGCAATGCCACGCTGCACAAACGATCTCCTCGTAAACTGCGATGGAACCGTGATCGCATGAGCGTCCTCATATTCAGCCACGCAACGCTCCAGTCGATCTTGAGAAAACCTGGGTGGCGCCAGATGCCAATGGTTATACTCCTCCACAAGTAAGTCTCGCTGGGAAAGAATGTGCGAAGAACCTCGATCGCAAATCCACAGCTTTCCGCCTTCTTTCACGCGACGGCCGGCCATTGGTCCGGTGCCGTCCAGCCCGTGGAATACATCGGTCCACTCAATATCTACCGAGCGCGTTAACCATTTCGCGAGGTCCTTCAGCAAAACCTCGTCCAGCCAATACAAATGCGACGCAAGCCCAAGCCGGCCGCCAACCGCATACGGGATGCGAAAAAGTGGATGAGTCCTGGTAAATGGCAGTAACTCCCGGTCAACGCGGCTTCGCGGATTACTTGTAAAAAGTGAAAGCCGGTGTCCGAGGCGAATGACCTGGCGTCCCAGATCGAAATGGTGGAATCTTCCTATCGTGAAAACGGAGACGTTCATAGCGTGCAATCCTCAAGCACAACCAAAGATGCACACCTGATATCGAGCGACGAGCGCACAGTCAATGCGGTCCGGGATCGGGACGCGGGACAGCACCAAATCTGAAATCGTTCTCTCTTCAATTCCCGGCAACCTCGAGCCACGACTGCTCCAGCGCTCTGGCAATGACACCGTGACCCTTGGCATTCAAGTGGATGCCATTGTCCAGAGTGATCTCTTTCGCCGTGTACGGCGCTTCTGCCGAAGTGAGATCGAACATTCCAACCTGGTGAGCATCGCTCCACTCCTTCAGAATCGATCCGGAAGCTTTACTTAGATCTGGAATATCTCTCCTGAAGGGGATATAGACAATCAGCAACTTCGCTCCCTGGAGCCTTACCAGTTTCTGAATGCTGTCAAGGTCCGCCAGGTTATTGCGCATAACATCATCGCTGTTCGCTGCAATTTTATCTCCGGCATCGCTCTTTTCAAGAAGGTTGCTGATGCGGGGCCCGATATATCTTGTAAACAACTCGCCAATTGCAGTGATGGGACGCTTTTGCAGCAGATCGCCCCCAACCCCCGCAATCGTGGATCGCGGCTGTGTCAGATCGCCGTCATTCAAAACGAGCAGAACGATGTCTGATTGAAAAATGCCTCTTGACCGGATGTAGGCCAGTTCGTTATCCGGCGCCCATGCGCTCGCTGAGGCGTTCAACACTTCCACAGGCCGATGCACAATGGAAGGGAGTTCGCGATGGACCACTTCCGTAAATAGATGCTGCTGGTCTACGCGACTGGTTCCGTAAGTGATTGAATCACCCACAAACATCAGGCGAAGAGCGCCGGCGTGTCGCACCGCCGGCACTTCTTCCGATCGCATGCCGTAGTGATTCGTACGTGTCTGCGCAAAGAATCTTCGTACATCCTGATCAGGCTTGAGGATATAAGCGCAAGCCGCATCCGGTGCGATCAGCACCGGGTTTCCCAGTCCAAGCACGAAGCGCAAAACTGCTTCAATGATACCTACGAGAAGGATAAAAGCGAATATCACGCCAGCAACAGCTCGCCCGACGCGAGCCAGGGTCTGCTTCCTTCCTTTGGCGGCGTCTCTCATTCTGCCGGCGCTTGGTCCAGAACGAACCATTCATCTCCCTTAATGGGGATCATTCTTACAATCACGCCAACAAAATAGGAAACCGCCAGGATGGCGATGGGGGCGCGCAACGTTAGTGAGATCAACCCACTCATGCTCACCTGGCTGAACTGAAAGAAGAAGCCGCCGGCTGCGACAATTCCCCAGGGCTTTCGAATGTCGAACATGCTCTCGTATAGGATGAATGCGGCAGGAAAACCCAAAAGCGCAGTGACGACCACCCCAAGCCATCCAAACGCTCCAAAGCTGTCGCTGATAACTGTGATCAGGAAATCGCCATTCTCCACTTCGTCCGCATTCACGCCGGTTACACGCCCCGTATATGCAGCGCCATCCGTATCCGGCTTGTTCTTCAAAAGGAAGCGGGGTAGACTGCGCAACATATCGATTTTCAGAGCGGTAAAGCCATAATGGAAGCCGCCCGCGCAAGCGTTGATCATGTTACTATCTGCGCGGATCGCAGATAGCCGGCTCAGGACAAATGTGCCTGGCCGCTCGTAATATTCCTCTCTCGATCCTGACTCTACTCCGGCGCTGCTCGATGCATTGACTGTCGACCAGTCGGGCAAAGTCAAGGCGAGATGCAGGCCTTCGTAGAGCCGGTCGCGAAACTCCAGTTGCCTCATGGGTCCGCGGGAGTATATCTCAAACGGCGATACAATAAAAACAAACGCCGCCGCTCCCAGAATCGCCGCGATATAGTGCTTCCTTCTGAACTTATAGCCGCTCACATAGCACGTAAATGCGTAGACCAGCGTGGGTAGAAGCATATGCCCGCGCGATGTTTCGATGAATCCAAAGAACACTGTCGCGATCCAGGGAATGAAGACCTTCATGCCAAAGCTGTGCCTGCCCTGACTACTCCCGATCCGGCTTTGCACTGCAAGCACGATTGAAAACAGCAACAACGAAGAGAACGCAAGGCCAAGACTGTGCGCCTGCGAAGCCCTTCCCGCGGGATTCAACGATGTTTCATATACTTCATAAACAAGGCTCGCGACCATCCCAACGCTGACCGATATCCCGTATTGAAGGTTTGCCTGCGCAACGGTCTTGGGCTCCAAAGGTGTTGGTACTCTGACACGGAGCCGTCCGTAAACGAAGGCGCCGATCATTGCGCAAAGATAGAAGACAAAGTACACCTTGATGGTAAGTTCAGCAGACTCCAAGGTCTTGTCGGCGGCCTCCATGAAGACAACCTTGGCAAATTGCGAGATTACGATCGTGCAGGATGCAAAAGATGCAAAGGCGATTCCGCTGATGGTGCTGAGTCCGCCAAGAATGTTATAGGTAACTCCAATGCAGACCAGCGTCGCGGCCATCGCCGCAACAAAAGAGAGCTGAGTGCCGGTTGCAATCTCTCCCAGCGCAAGAAGCGCGATTGTGCCGCACAAGACTGACGCCGGAATCTTGAACGGATTGAGCATCCATGCTCCTTGTCGCGAGATCGGCCGCCACGCCGCTTCTCTCTCTAATCTCCGGCTACTTGAAGATCGTGGCCGTGTCTGCCGCACCAAACAAGAGCGATGCGGCCACGCCGGCTCCTCCGGCTGCCATCCCGGCTTTGAATGCATTCCCCGGCACGAGAAGAATGTCATTTGAAGCAAGGGCAACATCCTGTTGTTGGCCGAACATGATCTTCTTCAGATCCAGCCTGATCTCGACACGCTGATTGTCTGCGGTTGTCCTGATGATCCTTGCCTTGGAGAGCCCGGCGCCGTAATTCACTCCCCCCGCCATGGCAAGGGCCCGCAAGACGGTGATAGGCGCGTTGTTTGCCAATGGGATTGCCGCCGGGGTCTTCACGTATCCGAGCACAAAAACGCTTCCAACCTTGGAGACAATTACTGTGTCTCCGGGCATAAGGGGAATGTCACTCGCACTGGCCGCCTTCGCATCGGTTCCTAACTCGATTGATATAGGATCGGGATCGCCGACTCTGCGGATTGTAATGCTGTGGCTGGCGAGCGGCGTAAAACCTCCGCACGCTGAGATTGCATCCAGCAAGCGTATGTGTCCGAAGGCCGGAATCGGAGCCGGCTTCAATACTTCGCCGATGACGGTGATGGCGCGGGTCGGCGAATCCACGAGTTGCACGCTGATTTGCGGATCGACCAGGAAGCCCCCTTGCTTCAGCGCGTTTTTGAGGTATGCCGCAGCTTCGCTCGGAGTAAGCCCGGCAAGCCTCACGGCGCCAAGGTAGGGCAGGCTAATCTCGCCGTTCGATCCGACCTTAACGCCTTGCAGCGCCGTAGGGCTGGCTCCAAACGCGATGCCGCCAGAGGAGGCTTGAGAAGTTGTTGTAAGTTCAGGCGCGCCGTAGGTCGCGATCGAAATAACATCGCCGGGTTCGATTTTGATCTCCATGTATGGCGAGCCCGTCGCAGCATCCGGCCCGCTTGCCGGGGCTGGCGGAGATGTGACGGCGGGACCCTGGAACTGAGCCATGCCAGTGGCGCAGCACAGACACAGCGCTCCCGCCCCCACCAGGAGGCTACTGATTTCGACCTTCGACAGAAGCTTCATAAACTCACCTCAACCCCCGCTCCGCCTTAACTACTTCTTATAATCGTACGAATAGTAGCCGAGATAGCCGTAGTATTCCGGCAGACTGGCGTCGACACCGTTCAGAACAAAGCCATAGACCTTTACACCGACGTCCCGGAAGATTTCTCCGGCGCGCCCCAGCATTCCTCGCGTGCAATAGCCCTGGCGAATCACAAGAACGAGTCCATCGGCAAGCGATGCAACAATCAGCGGGTCGGTCACCGATAACGCCGGCGGTGAGTCGAAGATCACATAGTCATAGCGCTCCCGCAGCACCATGACGAATTTCTTCATCTGATCCGATGCCAGCAAGTCTGCCGGCAGCGGCGGACAGATACCAGATGGAATGACATCCATTGTCGTGAGTGTCTTGTGGGTTTGAATGACAGCATCCAGCGCTTCCAGCCCGGTAAGGAACTCCGAGAGCCCCTTCTTCTCACTTAGCCCAAGCCTCCAGTACACGCTCGGCCGCCGCATATCCGTATCCACCAAGACGACCTTTTTGCCTCCCTGGGCAAGAGCCGCAGCCAGGTTCATTGACAGGGTTGACTTCCCTTCCCCCGGCTGGCAACTGGTAATTGCGATAACCCTGGACTCGCGCGATGTACTCGACAACTGAATGGAGGTTCGGAAGACGCGCATGGACTCCGCAAAGGGAGCCCTGGCATCCCACAGAATCTCAGGGCCCGCGGCCGAATCCGGCTCGGGCCCCTTTCCTTTCCAATTCGTCTGCGGAACGATGGCGATCGCAGGCACACCTAACAGTTCCTGGATCTGCCTGGAGTCCCGCATGCGCGTGTCCATCCGCTCAAGCAGCAGAGCTAACGCCAAGCCGCCAAACAAACCAAAGACAAATCCCAACTCGCCCATGGTCACCGGCGACATGCTCGACGGCTCAATCGGCAACGATGCAAGATCCACCACGCTTATGTCGGCGGAGTCAAGCCCGGCATCCACCGCCGCTTCGCGCAGCCGGGCCAGAATGCTCTCGTACATGTGCCGGTTCGATTCGTATTCCTCCGACAATAACTCGTATTTCACAATGTCATCCCGCTGCCCGTATAACTCATGGACACGGTTTGCCAGCACATCTTTGGCCTGAGCTTCTGCCGCGTGAGCAATGCCGTAGGCATCTCTTGCCTTGTCGACTACGGCCGTTTCTTCATCGGCAATCTCGCGGTCCAATGCTTTAAGCTGGCCATTCAGCTTCTTGATCTCCGGATAATTCGGGCCATAGTAAGTCTGTTCGTGCGCCAGCTGCGCACTTAATGTCGCGCGCTGCGCACGCAGACTTTCCAGCAGGCCCTGGGTGCCTTCCATGCTGACGGGCGTGGGGCCGTCCTGGATTCGATCGGGCGGAAGAGATTGCAGAATGTGATAGCGAGCCTCCACCAGAACGCGCTGCTCGGTGGCGTCGGAGGCGCCTTTCTCCAGATTCGTGATCTCCTGCACGATGGTGCTGTGGCTTGGATCCAGCGCGGAGATACCGAGCTTCTTTTGCAGATCGACCATGCGGTCCTGCGAATCCTGCACAATGGCGCGCAGATCGTCTATCTGTCCCGTCAGCCAATTGGTAACCTGCTGCGTGCTGCTGTAGTGAGCGATAAAGTTATTCTTGATAAACTCGCTTTCCAATGCGTTCACAATGTCCGCCGAGAGCTGCGGATCTTTGCTGACATAGGCGATGGTAATCATCTGCGTTCGAGGTACACGCGCAATGGTCAAGTGGCGGCGCAGATTGTTCAGGATGGCGGTGCGCACATAGGGGTCGTCAAGGTTCCCATGCAGCAGCGGAACCGTCTTGCCGCCAAAGACGCCCGTCTTGTTTAAACCTTGCCCACCCACGAAGCTGGGGATATCCACCAGTTTCAGAGTTTTTGCAACCGTAGTCAGCAGTTTTTCGCTGGTCAGGATACGGCTGTCGCTTTCAATGATTACGTCGAGAGTGTTGCCGGTGCCCAGGACCGAACCGACCGATTGCTTCAATTCGGATTCCGCACCCGGCTGGATCTGGAGTTCTCCAGTAGCGGTATATCGCTTCCCCCGGTACATGCCGGCCGCAAACGTCAGCAGCGCCAGGCCGATCGCCGTTGCTACCAGAAGCCATCGCCTTTTGCGGACAATCAGCCACAAATCCGTCAAGACCAAGTCTTCCTTGGCGGAGCCCAAAGCTACGTTGGTGGCGCGAGTTGACGGCTGCAATCAAACCTCTCAAGGAGCAAATCTGCCGGATGATGGTGCATTAGGGAATCTTTGGCGCGACTTGCCGGGCACAAAATCCTTTGTTGAACAACTGTTGCGCACCGGATAGCTTTCAAGTCCGACCACCCCAGCACAAAAACCAGGCACAAACATCAAAACGAACTGCGTCGAACCCACCTTCGGCTCGCGTTCGCGGCGAGCACAAAGTCATGTTCCGGACGCATGTTCCTTCTTATCCCTGAATGCAGCCTTGCCAGCAAATACTTGCAACTGATGATAATGCAGGCTTGCTTGGGGCCCTTAAAGGGATACGGAATATTTCGCGGCCGGACTCACAAGAGGTACGCAGGTTCAAGCATGCCTGAAGTGGGCCAAATCATGTGCAAATGAGGATGCTCCTCATTGCCGGCAAAATTTTCCCGTTCGCATCCGCTAATGACGTGCAATGAATCCATGGTGAATGAGTTGAGCGGCGATCCCTCCTGTTCCTTCATGCGAACCGAACCTAACTCGTAGAATCCATTGTCAGATGGGGAATGTGCAATACACCTTTGGTCGCACCGGAGATACCATGCATGAACCAGTCGGGGAACAGGCAGCGTAAAGGGTTCACTGGCTGGTTTCGCTTCCGGCGCATCCCGCGAAGCCCAGGCAGCCGGAAAGATTAAAATAGAGCTAGCCTGCGAGCCGCGACCGTTGTGGGAAACGCGTTCGAATTGCCCTGGGAATTGACGAGCGCTTGCGGGGAATTGGGTATTTTTCAAGAAGAGGAATTCCGGCCTCCCTTATCCACAAAAACCGGGTTTCCCGCCGTTGACCCCGCAACTCAGGCTCCGTAGAGTCTGTAATCGGGTGGCAATACTTTCCCCAATTCGAATGGCTCGAAGATACCAAGGCCGCTTGCTCGATCCCAAACCTCAACCAGCCCCAATCGCCCGGAGTTAAAGTGCTGAAACTAAAGAAAATCCATATCCTCGGCTTCAAAAGCTTCTGTGATCGCACGGAGTTGAGCGTCCCGGGAGCCGGCATCGCCGTGGTGGTAGGGCCAAACGGTTGCGGCAAGTCCAACATCCTCGACGGGGTGAGCTGGGTGCTCGGGGAACAGAGCGCCAAGTCCCTGCGCGGCACGCACATGCAGGACGTGATCTTTTCCGGCACGCGCGACCGCAAGCCGCTGGGTATGGCTGAGGTTACCCTCACCATGGTCGATCCAGAGGCCTATGAAGGCCCGGTGCCGGTGCAGCCGGAAGTGACGGTCGAACACGACGGCCCAACCGACTGGGACGAGGACGAAGTGCGGCGCCAGCGGGCGGTGGAGGCGGAAGAGATTATTGCCGCCGAGCAGCCCGGGCAGACGCTGGAAGACGATGCGCCAGAGCTGCCGATGCAAGCCGCGGGGACAAGCGAAGGGCCGCAGGCGGTGGTGCTCAAAATTCGCCGCCGCAAGTTTCAGCGCACGCCGCAAAAGGGCGAGATCGTCATTACCCGGCGATTGTTTCGCACCGGCGAAAGCGAGTACCTGCTGAACGGGAAGCTCTGCCGCTTGCGCGACATTCAGGACATTTTCATGGGCACCGGCCTGGGGCCGGAGAGCTACGCCATCATTGGCCAGGAGCGCATTGGCCAGTTGCTTAGTTCCAAGCCGCACGATCGCCGCGCCATCATTGAAGAGGCAGCGGGCATTACTCGCTTCAAGACCAAGAAGCGCCTGGCCGAATTGCGGCTGGAAAGCGCCAAGCAAAACCTGGCCCGCGTGGACGACATTTTTGAAGAGGTCACGCGGCAGATGAACAGCCTGAAGCGCCAGGCGGCCAAGGCGGAGCGGTTCGCTGCCGTGCGCGATGAGTTGCGGGATCGGCTGCGCGTGGTGCTGTCGAGCCGCATGGCGCAGATGGACGCCGAGCAAGCCGGACTGGAGGGCGAGATCGCAGCTCTTTCCGAGCGCATCAACGGCTCGGCCGCGGGAATCGGCCAGTTGGAAGCCAACCAGCACACCCTTACTGAGCGCGGATACGAGCTTGACGGTCAAACCCAGGAAGCTCAGAACCGTGCCAGCGAAGCGGCGGTGGAGCTGGAACGCGCCACGGCGCGGGAGCGCGCCAACACCGAGCGCGTCAGCGAGCTTGAAGCGAGAATCACAGCGGC
>Ga0326727_10022905_pt1 | contig 12003 bp, 9 predicted proteins | sample MB2enrmetagenome_FD_207643 | JGI IMG/M metagenome (GOLD analysis project Ga0326727, IMG submission 207643) | Lab enriched peat soil microbial communities from McLean, Ithaca, NY, United States - MB29MY | ecosystem: Environmental > Terrestrial > Soil > Wetlands > Peat | place: USA: New York... | reverse complement strand
CATAGGCCGACAGCTGGCGGATTCCCGGATTGACCGCGATCAAGGCTCCGTGCGCGCGGGCCTTGGTAACGATGGCGGGAAAGCATTCGGCCGACCGGTTGGCCAATGTAGAGACATAAAGCGCGTCAACGGCGAAGGAATCATCGTTCAGATCCGACGCTTCCAGCAGGGTGTTGGCGCCGCGGAAGGTGAAAATGGCGGCGTTGCGATCATGGGACGACACCAGGACCGAGCTGCCGGTGGGCGCGCGGCTGTCGCGCATCACCCAACGTCCCGATACCCCCTCTTCCATCAGCCGCGCCAGCAGCATCTCGGCCCGCGCGTCCCGACCCAGCTTGACCAGCGTCGAGACGTCCAGCCCCAGCCGCGACATGGCGATCGCCGCGTTGACGGCGCCGCCACCACAATGGGTGGACACATTCTTGGCTTCGGTCTTGCCGCCTTCTTCCAGCAACAGGAACGAGCTTTCCGCATTGAACATGGTCATCCGCTCAATACGGTCACTGTCGATGATGGCAATCGTATCGATCATCGCACCGCCAACGGTCAACACTCGCATGAAGGGCTTCCTTTCTTCGCCGACATCTCCAGGAACAGCGGCCTGACCGTGGTCATAATGCCTTCGTTCGAGAAAAAAAAAGGATGATTCAATGAACAGGGTATGCGGCCTGGCGGCCGCATACCCATCAGTGGTCCCACACGCCGGTCAGACGGCGATGAAAATGACGCTCAAGCCGGCGAACTGGCCGTTGCCTGGGGTCGGCGCCGGAGCGCCGACGCGCGCGGAATAGGCCATCCGGCCACCGCTTTGCGCCCCCAGGAGACTCAGGCTCTTCTTGTTGAAGACGCGTTCAACCATCTCATACCTACTGTTTTTGTAGAATTCCGTTTCTTTGTGGACAACCGTTCTTCCTGTCATCAAGCATCGACAACAGCACCAACCCGCTGCTCCGCCTCTTCCTTGAGACGAATCAGGGTGGGTAGGACATCGCCCAGGTCCGCCGAACCCGGCTCACCAAAGGCGAAATAGAGGCGACGGAAAAGCTGATACAGCTGGTCATAGGCCTTCTGCTCGGCTGGCCGCGGCTGGAAGACCCGATGGGGCGGCGAAATCCTGGCCTGTGCCTCCTCGACCGTGGCAAAGGTCTTGGCCGCCAGGAAGGCGAAGATGGCCGCACCGATCCCGACCACGTTCGAGCTGGGCACCAGAACCGGGCACCCCAGGACATCGGCGTAAACCTGGTTGAGCACATCATTCTTCTGCGGAATGCCGCCGGCATTGATCACCCGGCGGATGGCCACGCCATGGTCCCGCATGCGGTCCAGGATGACCCGCGTGTGGAACGCGGTCCCTTCGATGGCCGCCATCAGATGGTCCTGCGGGGAACTGAGCAGATGCCACCCCAATGTCACGCCGCGCAGGTTCGGATTCACCAGAACGGTGCGATCCCCATTGTCCCACGTCAGATGCAGCAGCCCGCTCTGTCCGGCATGGTAGCGCTCCAGTCCCTGGCTCAACACCGCCAGATCGGTCCCGGCCCGGCGCGCGATGGCACTGAAGATATCGCCAACCGCCGACAGTCCGGCCTCGATGCCGATCCGCGTCGGATGCACACTGCCCGGCACCACGCCGCAAACACCGGGCACCAGATTGGGTGAGCCGGTAATGCCGATGATGCAGGTCGATGTCCCCACCACATTGGACATGTCGTCCGTCTGTGTTCCGACGCCGACGGCGTCCCAATGGGCATCAAACGCGCCGACGGGAATCGGAATGCCGGCTGTCAAACCCAGTTGACCGGCCCAGTAGGGCGACAGATGGCCGGCCAGATGATCCGACGTGAGGTATTCGCCCTTCAACTTGTCGCGAACACCGGCCAACAACGGATCGACCTTGACCAGGAACTCCTCGGGCGGCAGGCCGCCGAGAGACGCATTCCACATCCATTTGTGTCCCATGGCGCAAACGCTGCGCCGGACCTTGGCGGGATCGGTGATCCCGCACAAGGTGGCCGCCACCATGTCACAGTTTTCGAAGGCCGAAGCGAAGCGGTCCCGCTTGTCGCGATTGTGCCGCAACCAATGGAGCAGTTTGGAAAAGCCCCATTCGGCCGAATAGACGCCGCCGCACCACTGGATCGCCTCCAGGCCCTCGCGATGAGCGGCCTGGGTGATCTCGGCGGCCTCGCCCTTGGCCCGGTGGTCGCACCAAAGGTAGTAATCACCCAGCGGGCGCATCTCATCATCGACCGGAATCACCGAGGACCCGGTGGTGTCCAGGGCGATGGACAACACCTGGTCGCCAGGGACCCCGGCTTTCGCCAGGACGGCGCGGGTCGCCGCCGCCAGGGCCCGCATCTGGTCGTCGTGCGACTGGGTTGCGTGATCCAGGTCCTCCCGCTTGCGATGCAGCGGATATTCCTCGACAGCCGAGGCCAACAGCCCACGATCGCTGTCCACCAGCGAAACGCGCACGCTCAATGTGCCGAAATCGACACCCGCAACGATAGCCATGACGCTCCTCCGATCCGATTAGACGTGACGCAGGACGTCCCAACCCAGGTACCGGGTGGTCGCCTCGTGCACGGCATCGGCGACGGTGGAGAAGCTGGCCGCCACATGGTGCTCGAAACCCCGCTCGCAGATCATCCTGAGCAACGCCTGCATGTTGGGGATCTCGACGACGCCGGCGCCGCCAAAGGTCTCCAGCGGATCGTCGGTGAAGCGCCCCTGCCCCACATAGCCGCAGATCTTGCCATTCAAGTCGTCGGTGGAGAAGCGGGCAAAGGACATCGCACCGGACCGGACCCGGCCCGTGCAAGTGCCATAGGTGTTGTCGCGCCCGACGGTGTCGGCGATGATCTCCTGATAATCCATCTTGAAGTCGGGCAGGAAGTGCTTGGGCAGGTTGCTGCAATGGAAGCACACGGCCTTGTCCGGGTCATGGCCGTAGTTGTTGTTCCAATCCAGCAGGGCACTGGGGCTTTCCGAGGCCAGGCTCAGCGCATGCATGCCGATCAGGCCGCAGATGTCGACCTCGCAGGCGGACGACATCTGCTGGTTGCTCATCATGCTCATGACGGTGCAGGGCACCACGCCGAAGTTCTCTTCGATGGAGGTCCAACACTGGACGGCACTGACCTGGACGTCGGCTTCCACCATCCATTGGTCGATCACCGCCCCCAGTTTCGCCATCTTCAGCAGCGCCTCCTTGGGAACACCGCGCGTCGGCACATAGGCTTCGATGGCGGCCAGCTTGGCCACCGCCAGATCGTCATTGTCCTTCATGCGGCCGATGCGACCCAACACTTCGGACAGATCGAGCGTTTCGACGGAAATGCCGGACGCCTCGAGCAGCTTCTCCGAGTAGCGCACCGTGTTGAAGGCGGCCGGTCGTGCACCGATGGCGCCGACGCGAAGATTGCGCAAGCCTCCGACCACGCGGCAGACCGCGGCGAAGCGGGCCAGATCGGCCTTGAACTCGGCACTGTCGGGGGCGACCGTGTGGCTGGCGGTCAGGGAATAGCGCACGCCATACTGCTTCAGATTGTTGCAGGCCGACATCTTGCCGCAGAAGCTGTCGCGCCGGGTGGTGCGCCCCATCTGGGTGGGAATGTCGGGGGTCGCCTGGACCAGCACCGGCACGTCAAGGCGAGACCAGCGCAGCGTATCGGCCAGAGGCCGTTCTTCGCCGAAATTCGGCAGCGTAATGATGACGCCATCGATTCGGTCGCTGTTGGCACGGAACAGCTCGGCACAGCGCTTGGCATCCTCGGCGGTCTGCACGGCACCATGCTTGGTCTGCTCGGGCGTCAACACCACCACATCCATACCGGCCTCGGTCAGGGCGGCAATCATCTCCTCCCGACCCGATCGCGCCAGATGATCCGGAAAGAAGCCGCGGCTTCCAACGATCACACCCATCGTCATCTTCTTCTTGGACATCGCTATCTCCGACTTCAGCAGGTCTTTCCAGATCTTGTGGATACCTGACGTTGCAACATGAAAAATTAAATATCTTATGCAGGAACGACACAAAAAAATGAACAGTCGAAACAAAACTCGTCGGACGCCGGAATGCGAATTTCGTCTTCCAGCGCCCTCGAGAAAACGTTTACTCACATAAAATTACTTTGTGGCGACGCTTCCTGTCAATTTGAAATTGGGCACTCTCGGCGTTCGTCCCAGGCGCGCACGCACCCGTCGGAACGCCCGCCAACCCGCAGTGAGCAAAGCTCACTGCGGGTTGGTTTGGACCTTAGTAGAGATCCTTCCGCCGGTCATATTCCGACTTGGCGGTGTCAGGCAGATAGAGCTTCGTCTCGGTCTTGATCCACTTCGCCGGGACCGTTCCCTTGCTCTTGAAGGCGATCAGGGCGTCGAAGGCCGGGCCGGCCATGTTCGGCGTCAGTTCCACCGTACCGTCGGCCTCGCCGTCGGTCATGGCCTTGAAGATGTCGGGGACGCCGTCAATGGAGATCGTCAGGATGTCCTTGCCGGGCTTCAATCCGGCTTCCTTGATGGCCTGAATGCCACCGATGGCCATGTCATCGTTGTGCGCGTACATGGCACAAATGTTCTTCCCACCGTTCTCGGCCTTGATGAAGCTTTCCATGACCTCCTTGCCCTTGGCGCGGGTGAAGTCACCGGACTGAGTCCGAATGATCTTCATGCCGGGGTTTTCCGCGATCACCTTGTCAAAGCCCTTCTTGCGGTCGATGGCCACCGACGCGCCGACGGTTCCCTGCAATTCGACGACATTGCATTTGCCGCCCGTCGTCTTGGCCAGCCACTCGCCGGCAACCTGACCTTCAAGGACGGCGTCGGAACGCACGACCGTAAGATACAGACTGTCATCCTTCACATCGATGCCGCGATCCAGAAGAATAACCGGGATCTTGGCGTCACGGGCCTCTTTCAGGACGGATTCCCAACCGGTGGCAACAACCGGGGCAATAAAGATGGCGTCCACGCCCTGGGCAATAAACGAGCGGACCGCCTTGATCTGGTTTTCTTCCTTCTGTTGTGCATCTGAAATGCGCAAATCGATCCCGCGCTTGTCCGCCTCGATCTTTGCCACCTTGGTCTCGGCGGCACGCCAGCCGGATTCCGATCCGATTTGTGAGAATCCGACAACAAGCTTATCCGCGGCCTGCGCCGCACCGACGGCAGTCAACGCAATGAGGGCTGCAGCAGTAACAAAGCGACGTAACATCGTTGTTTCCTCCCAGTTAGTTTCGCAACAATCAGAACGGCACTCTTCAAAACCTCCCTTGCTTCCCAAACCAAATCCGGGCGGTTCACCTCAACCGCCTGGAAGTCCCCCTACTCCGCAAAGAAGCGGAAGTTCATGTGATGGTCATAGAGCGTGCCGGGATCCAGGCGCGCCGACGGAAAGTGCCCGACGTTCGGCGCATTGGGGAACCCCTGGGTCTCGAGGACCACGGCATCGAAGGGCCGATAAGGCACCCCACCCTTCCCCAGCGGCCCATCGGCCGGCAACGCCACGGACGAATAGAACTGCAGGCCCGGCTGGTTGCAGGCGACCTCCAGCCCGCGCCCGGACGCCGGATCAACCAGGCGGACACACGGCCGCAGCCGCTCGGCAGGACCGTTCAGCACCCAGTTGTGGTCAAAGGCCGACAGCGCCAGAGCATCCAACCCGGCGCCAATGGCTTTGCCCTGACGGAAGTCGAACGGCGTTCCGGCCACCTTCACCACCTCGCCGGTCGGAATCAGATGGGAATCGACGGGCAGATAGTGATCCGCGTCGATGGCCAGCCGGTGCTCGCGGGTCGAGCCGCTGTCGTGTCCCCCCAGGTTCCAATAGCTGTGGTGCACCATGTTGACCACCGTCGGCCGATCCGTCACCGCGGTCATGCGGATCTTCAACTCGCCCCGTTCGGTCAATTGGTAGCTGGCCGAGGCGACGACCGTTCCCGGATAGCCCTGGTCCCCGTCCAGCGAGATCAACGAGAACTGGATCCGGTTGGTCCGTTCATCGACCTCGGCACTCCAGATTCGGCGGTCGAACCCGACGTGGCCGCCGTGCAGGTGGCTGACATCGCCTTCGTTGCGGTCGAGACGATAGGCCTCCCCGTCCAGCGCAAAACGTCCGTCCGCAATTCGATTGCTGAAACGGCCGCAGGTCGCTCCGAAATAGGTCTTGTGCCGGACATAGCTGGGCAGGTCGTCAAACCCCAGAGCCACATCCGCCAGCCGGCCCTGCCGGTCCGGAACATGCATTTCGGTCAACCGGGCGCCGTAGGCAATCACCTTTGCCCGCATCCCCAGGCCGTTTTCCAGCACGAAGCCGGGAACCGGCTGTCCGTCCAAAGTACCAAACAAGAATGTTTCAATGGCCATCTTTATGTCTCTCTAGCGTCCGCAATCGATCTGGCTATCCCATGGACATCACGGTGCGATACACACCATCACGATCCATTCTGTCCTCGACCCACCGCATCCGAACCACGTTTCCTTGGATCACGATGACACCGCCCCGTCGCAGACGCGACTCACGCCGACGAGGACATGCGCCTCTTGGGCACCCACGCCACAACCAGCAGCCGCTGCAAGCCGATGAAGGCGAACAGCAAGGCCCCGACGGCGATCTTCGTCCACCAGCTGCTCAGGGTTCCGTCAAAGGTGATGAAGGTCTGGATCAGACCCTGGATCAAGATCCCCACGAAGGTGCCGAACACATGACCGTAGCCGCCGGTCAGCAGGGTGCCGCCGATGACGACGGCGGCAATGGCGTCCAACTCCGTGCCCGTGGCCGCCAAGGAGTAGCCGGCCTGCGTGTACAAGGAAAAGACGATGCCGGCCAGCGCGGCCAGGAAACTGGACAGGGTGTAGATCAGGATCATCGTGCGACCGACCGGCACGCCCATCAGTTGGGCCGAGGTCAGGTTGCCGCCCAGGGCGAAGACACTGGTGCCGAACCGTGTCCGGTGCGCCAGTATCCCGCCAGCCAGGAAGACCACCAGCATCACCATGGCGATCAGGCTCAGCCGCCCGCTCAACACATGGATGGCGACGTCGTTCAAGTCGCTGTACAGCGGATGTTCGATCGGCAGCGAATCGGTGGTCAGCAGGAAACTGACGCCGCGGGCAAGGAACATTCCGGCCAAAGTGATGATGAAGGGCGGAATCTTCAAGTAATGGATCGCCGCCCCCATGGCCGCCCCGAAGCCGGCCCCCAGGCCGAGCACGGCGACGAAAGCCAGGAACGGCGGCACATGAAAGCGTTCGATGGCGATGGCAAGGAACACGGTGGTGAAGGCAATGACCGACCCCACGGAAAGGTCGATGCCGCCCGACAGGATGACAAAGGTCATCCCGACGGCCGTGATACCAAGAAAGGCATTGTCGGTCAGCAGGTTGCAGATCACGCGCATGGTCGCGAAATTGTGAAACTGCACCGAGCAGTACAAGTATCCCAGCAGGAACACCACCGACGTCATCAGCAGGGGAAGAAAACGCCGGTTCATGACGCACGCCTCCGCGAGGCCAGACCGCTTAGGGCCGGCGATTGGACAAACAGGATGATCAGGACGACCACCGACTTGACGATCAGATTGAACTCGGGCTTGAAGCCGCTGAGCAGGATCCCGGTGTTCATCGCCTGAATGATCAGCGCCCCGACGACCGCCATCACCAACGAAAAGCGCCCGCCCAGCAGCGATGTCCCACCGACCACCACGGACAGAATGGCGTCCAGTTCCATCCACAGCCCGGCATTGTTGGCGTCCGCGCCCTTGATGTCGGCAGCCAGGACCACGCCGGCCACGGCGGCGCACAGCCCGGACCAGACATAGACCAGGATCAGGACCATCCGCGTATTGATGCCGGCGTAGGCGCTGGAGCGCCGGTTGATGCCGACCGCCTCGATGAACAGGCCCAGCGCCGTGCCGCGCACCAACAGGACGGTGATGATCAGCATGCCGATGACGATGACCACCGGCATCGGCAACCCCAGCAACGACCCGCCCGACACCGCCGCCAGGGGCGGGTTGACGAAGGTCACGATCACACCTTGGGTAATCAGCTGGGCAATGCCGCGACCGGCGACCATCAGGGTCAGCGTGGCGACGATCGGCTGGATCTGCATGACCGATACCAGAAGCCCGTTCCACAACCCGCAGGCGACGCCGGCCATCAGCGACAGCACGACCACCAGCCAGACGTCCAGACCGGAATTGATCAGGGTTGCCGCCGTTGCTCCGGCGATAGCGATCACCGCGCCGACCGACAGGTCGATGCCGCCGGTGGCGATCACCAGCGTCATGCCCAGCGAGAGAAGAGTAACCGGGGCACCGCGATTGAGGACATCGATCAGACTGCCGAACAGCCGACCGTCCTGGATCCGCAGCGAAAAGAACTGCGGCGAAACCAGCCAGTCGACCAGCAGAACCAGAACCAGACCGACCAGCTGTGGCAGTCTCTTGGTGACGACCAGGCGGCGGGCGGAAAGAGGAAGGGCAACAGGAAGGGTCATCACATCACCTCACGCGCCAGCAGCAATGGTGGCCATGATGGCGTCGGTGGAGATCTGGCGACCCTCCAGCGTCCCCACCTGGTGGCGGTCACGCATGACCACGACCCGATGACTATAGGAAACGATCTCCTCCAGTTCGGACGAGATCACCAGCATGGCCAGCCCTTCGGCACACAGCCGGTCGATCAGGCGAATGATCTCGGCATGTGCCCCGACATCGATCCCGCGCGTCGGCTCATCCAGGATCAGGAACCGGGGATCTGTGGCCAGCCAGCGAGCCAGCAAAGCCTTCTGCTGGTTGCCTCCCGACAGGAACTGGATGGGCCTTTCCGCATCGGGTGTTCGAATGTCCAGTTGGGTAATGAACCTTTGGGCGATCTCGTCCTGTTCGCGGAAGGACAGGGGTTTCATCCACCCCCGCCGCGCCTGCAAGGCCAGGATGATGTTCTCGCGCACCGACAGCTCGCCGATGATCCCCTCGGTCTTGCGATCCTCCGGGCAATAGCCGAAGCCTAAGCGAATGGCGTCCCTGGGGCTGCGCAGATGCACCGGCCGGCCATCGACCGCCACCGACCCTGTTTCCGCGCGTTGCAGACCGAAGGCCATGTTCGCCGTCTCGGTTCGCCCCGATCCCAGCAACCCGGCCACACCGACCACTTCGCCGGCACGCACCTCCAGGTCGAAGGGGGCCAGGTAGCGGCTTTTGCCATAGCCTTGGAAAGCCACCACCGGAGGTCCGTCGCGCAAGGGGCGATCGCGGGATACGGCCGCCCCCTGATGCGCCAACTCGCGCCCCAGCATCATCGACACCAGCTCCAGGCGCGGCAGATCGGCAAGCTTGCGCTCGCCGACGACACGTCCGTTGCGCAGCACGGTGGTGCGATCGGCCACGGCATAAACCTGATCCAGGAAATGGGTGATGAAGACGATGCCGATACCGCGCCCCTTCAGGTCGCGCATGACCTGGAACAGCATGTCGACTTCATGTCGGTCAAGACTGGCCGTGGGCTCGTCAAGGATCAGGACCTTGGCCGACAGATCGACGGCCCGGGCGATGGCAATGACCTGTTGGATGGCGACCGAATAGGCGTCCAGCGAGGCCGCCGGATCGACATGGGACAAGCCATGGTCGGCCAGAATCTCGCTGGCGCGTCGCTGCATGGCCCGGCGGTCGACCAGCCCCCAGCGCGTCGGCTGACGGCCCAGGAACAGGTTCTCCGCCACCGACAGATTGGGCAGCAGATTGACTTCCTGATAGACGGTCCCGATCTGAAGACGCTGGGCATCCCAGACGTCGCGCGGCTCGATCTCGACGCCGTCAAGGCGCACGACACCGGCATCGCGCGCATGCACACCGGTCAGGATCTTGATCAGCGTCGATTTTCCGGCGCCGTTTTCGCCCAATACGGCGTGCACTTCTCCCGCCTGCAAGGTGAAATCCACGCCATCCAACGCCAAAACACCGGGAAAACGCTTTATCAGCCCCCGGACTTCCAGCAAGGATCTGCTGCACTGCGCCTGTTCGGCCATTTCGGTCTCCACCCCGCTGACGGCTGTTGTCCCTTCGCATCCGGTATCTGCCCCCGCACCTGCGGGCGTCCGTCCGTCGAGGGGCCGTCGCTTGCCTTGGATCAAATGAGAAAACGTTTACCCGACAGCTTTGCTAAAACGATTTGGCGCCGTATGATGAACGTCGCGCCGCTGGGATCCCCGCTTGATTGAACTTTCCACGACATTACCATGTTAAAAGTGCAATGTCAGTGCCCCCGATAAGGTTTCCATGAAGAAATTCCGTTCGGCACGCGGACAGGTTGGTTTTCGGCGGTGCCCGCCATCACCGGAAGGCGGAAACGGGGACCAGGTTGTGTAGAAAAGGTTTCCCCAATAAGGTTTGCAAAAGTCATCGGCAGTGTGGATCGGAAGGAAGCGCAGTCTTGGACATTCGGGATATCGCGAAACATGCCAAGGTTTCCATTGCCACGGTATCGCGGACCATCAACCGCGTTCCGACCGTCGACCCGGAACTGGCCAAGCGCGTTTGGAAGGCCATCGATGAACTGGGATATTATCCGAATTCTCAGGCCCGCACCCTGGTCTCGGGAAAAAGTCGACTTTTCGGCTTGATCATTTCGGACATTACCAACCCCTTCTTTCCCGGCATCGTCCAGGCGTTCGAAGAAATCGCCATCCAATATGGGTACGAGATTCTTCTGTCGTCGAACGTGCACAACCAGGAGCGGGTGGAAAGCGCCGTTCGCCGCATGATCGAGCGGCAAGTCGACGGCGTCGCCATCTTGACGTTCGGCATGGAGGACGCTCTTCTGGAACATTTGCGCTTCCGTAAACTGCCCCTGGCCTTCATCGATGTGGGGCCGCCCCTGCCGCTGGTTAGCAATATCCGCATTCAATACCAAATCGGCGTGCGCCAGGCGGTCCAACACCTGTACTCCCTCGGACACCGGCGCATCGCCTTCGTCTCCGGGCCGACGGACCTGAAGTCGGCCACGGCCCGCACCAGTGCCTTTCTGGCGGCCATGACCGAGAAGGGGCTTGAAACGCCCGACTCCTTGATCGTCAACGGCCATCACACCGTCGAGGGCGGCTTCACCGCCTTCGAAAGGCTTGCCAACCTTCCCCAGCCGCCAACGGCGGTGATGTGTTCCAACGACATCAGCGCCTTTGGCGTGATCCGCAAGGCCTATGAACTGGGCATCGAGGTCCCGCGCGATCTCTCGGTCATCGGCTTCGACGACATTCGTTTGGCCGAATTCGTCATTCCGCCCTTGACCTCGATCCGCATGTCCCAGACCGAGCTCAGTCGCCTGGCCTTTCATGCACTGCTGGCCGACGTGGAACGCGCGGCCCCCCAACCCACCGGCACCGAATATTTCCTCACCACCGAACTGATTCTGCGCAGTTCCACGGCGCCATTGTCATGACCGCCGCGGTCCGGGCATCCCCTCACGCCCGTATTTCCGTAAGGAATTCGGCAACCTTCTGATCCAGCAGCAGGGCCTCGCGGGATAAGGCGCCTGCTGACGAGAGAACCCGCCCCGCCGCTCCTTCGGCCTGCCGGATGGATTGGCTGACCTCGGATATGTTCTCGGTCACGTGACCTATTCCGGCCGCGGCCTTCTGAACCGAGGAGGCGATTTGCGTTATTGCGGCACTTTGCTGTTCGATGCCCGCCGCAATGGATGTCCCGACCCGGCGAATCTCGTCGATCCGACCACAGATTTCGCCCAGGTCGGTAACGGCTTCCTTCGTCGCCACCTGAACCGCGTCGATCTGAGACGCGATTTCGTCGGTGGCCTTCCCGGTCTGCCCGGCCAGAAGTTTGACTTCATTGGCCACGACGGAAAAGCCTTTGCCCGCTTCACCGGCACGGGCCGCCTCGATGGTCGCATTCAACGCCAGAAGGCTGGTCTGCTTGGAGATGCCGGAAATCATCTGCACGACCTCACCAATGCGGGTCGCGACCGTCGACAGTGTCGACGTCGAAC
>Ga0326727_10022904_pt1 | contig 12003 bp, 12 predicted proteins | sample MB2enrmetagenome_FD_207643 | JGI IMG/M metagenome (GOLD analysis project Ga0326727, IMG submission 207643) | Lab enriched peat soil microbial communities from McLean, Ithaca, NY, United States - MB29MY | ecosystem: Environmental > Terrestrial > Soil > Wetlands > Peat | place: USA: New York... | reverse complement strand
CCTCCTTCATAATCGCCGCGAACTCGTCGATATTGGTCGCATACTGCATGGCCTTGCGCGCGCGGACGAACTCCGGAATGCCGTTGGGATCGAAGCCAACGAAGTGGCCGATGGTGGTCTCCGTGATCACCATCCCGGCATCGTTCTCGCCGAAGTCATCACCGCTGTCGATCACGCCGGGCTCGCCGTCCATGAGAATGCGATGGCCGGAGGATGGGGCTATGTCGAAGATGATGTTCCAGCGCGAGCCCACCGAGTAATCCGTCCAGTTGTTATGCGCGATCACCGGCCGGCCGTCGCGCGTGTAGCTTCCGGTGGCGACGAACGCGCTGCAATGTTCGGGAACGGGGCGCGGGACGAAGCTGATCAGCGCTTTCTGCTTGTCGTACCAGTTGGTGTAGTAGGGCGACAGTTCCGGCCAGGCATTCAGAATGACGATGTCGATAAGATCGCCGCCAGCGCCGTGCGCATGCAGCCCGTCGACGATTCCCTCCAGCTCTTCGCGGTACTGCGGCTCGATGCGTGGCAGATAGATGGTCTCCGCGGCCTTGCGGAAAAACGCCCAGTCCTTGCCGGAATCGTGTGCGAGCGCGACCTTCTCCACTCGCAGAAGGTCTTCGATTTCCGGAGCCAGCAGGTATCCATGCTGAAACCCGAGCTGCGACGGCGCACCTTGCAGGTGGACGAAGATCCAGCCATTCTTCTCAGGCTGGCGAAACGATCCCTGTAATCGGTTTGGTTGGGCGGCGGCGAAAAGGGAAAAGGAGAAAACGGAAACTGCGAGCGCGGCCTTGAGCATACGAGTTCCAGGATAGCAGGGCAGCCACGGGCGGCTTCGCTGTTTGCTCGTCATGCGACGATAGAAATTACTTCTGTCCCGTTGGGTTTGTACAGCATATGCTGGACCGCATCATCATTGATAAAAAGACCGAGCTTGCCCAGCGAAAGCTGGACCGCCGCGATTTTGCGCGCGCGTTGACGGCTCATCCGCCTTCGATCATTGCGGAAATCAAGAAGGCCTCGCCCAGCAAAGGCTTGATCGTCTCCGATTTCGATCCGTCACGAATTGCGCGAGCGTACGAGGCCGGTGGTGCCGCGGCCATTTCCGTCCTGACGGATCGGAAACATTTTCAAGGGAGCCTGGCCGATCTGGAATCGGCGCGCTCGGCCGTGAAGCTACCCGTGCTTCGCAAAGATTTCACCATAGATCCGATTCACGTCCTCGAAGCCGCGGCGCACGATGCCGATGCCATTCTGCTGATCGCCGCCGTTCTGGACGACCGCCAATTACGTGATTATCGCGAGCTGGCGGCCACACATGGCATGGCTGCACTGGTGGAAGTGCACGACGGCGAAGAGCTGAAGCGTGCGATCGCATCGGGCGCTGAGATTATCGGCGTGAATAACCGCGACCTGCGCACCTTTGAGGTGCGGCTGGAGACGGCTCTGGAACTTGCGGCGCAGATGCCGGCGAACGTGATTCGCGTGGCTGAGAGCGGCATCCGCACCGCCGATGATGTGCGCAGGCTGAGCGCCGCCGGTTACCACGCTTGTCTTGTCGGCGAGCATCTCATGATCGCGCCGGATCCCGCCGCCGCAGTGAGGGCGTTGCTGGCATGATGGTGAAGATCTGCGGCATCACGTCGGCCGAGGACGCCCTGGTCGCGGTGGATGCGGGAGCGTCGGCAATAGGGTTCAACTTCTATCCTGCAAGCCCGCGTTACCTGACACCCGAGGCCGCGGCCCTGATCGCGGCACAATTGCCCTCCGGTGTGATGAAGGTCGGCGTATTCGTGGATGAAGCGCCGGCGTCGGTGGCAGATATCGCCCGCGCGGTTCCGCTCGATATCGTGCAGTTGCACGGCGGAGAAGCCCCGGTGGGTGTGCGCTACTGGCGCGTCTGCCGCGTGAATGGCGATTCCGTGCTCGATCTCGAAAATGTTGCAGGCGCCGAGGCGATCCTGCTCGACACGGCAGTCAGGGGCATGCATGGCGGCACCGGCCGGACCTTTGCGTGGCCACTCGCCCGAATTATTGGCCACAACGTGATCGTCGCCGGTGGACTGGATGCCGGCAATGTCCGCGAGGCGATTCGCCAGGCTCACCCGTGGGGCGTGGACGCGTGTTCGCGCATCGAGTCCGCGCCCGGCAGGAAAGACCGCATGAAAATGACAGACTTTGTCCATGCCGCTCTGGCGGAGGCCGCTTTGGCAGACGCGGCGTCGGCGGTGGAATCATGACGCATGCGCAGCCCGACGCGACCGGGCATTTCGGACCGTACGGCGGCCGCTTTGTGCCCGAGGTGCTGATGGCGCCCCTGGAGGAACTCGAGAAAGCATATTTGGATGCGCGGCTGGATGCCGGATTTCAGAGCGAGTTGCGCAATCTGCTGGCGGATTACGCGGGCCGTCCCACGCCCCTCTACTATGCGAAGCGCCTCACCGAAGCGCTCGGCGGCGCGAAAGTCTACATCAAGCGCGAGGACTTGTTGCATACCGGGGCGCACAAGATTAACAACTGTCTGGGCCAGATTCTGGTGGCACGGCGCATGGGCAAGACGCGCATCGTCGCGGAAACAGGTGCGGGCCAGCACGGTGTGGCGACGGCCAGCGTGTGTGCGCTGTTCGGCATTGAGTGCGTGGTCTACATGGGTGAAGAGGACATGCGGCGGCAGCGCCTCAACGTGTTCCGTATGCGTCTGCTCGGCGCGAAGGTGGTGGGCGTCAGCAGCGGCAGCCGCACATTGAAAGACGCCGTCAGCGAGGCCATGCGCGATTGGGTGACCAACGTCGAGACCACGCACTACCTGCTGGGCTCGGCGTTAGGAGCTCATCCCTATCCGATGATGGTTCGAGATTTTCACCGCGTCATCGGATTGGAAACGCGGGAACAGATTCTCTCGCGCGAGGGCCGGCTGCCCGATGCGATCATCGCCTGCGTCGGCGGCGGCAGCAATGCCATCGGTATGTTCCACCCATTTCTGGACGACTCGGCGGTCAAGCTGATCGGCGTGGAAGCGGGCGGCCGGAGCGCGACTCTCGGCGATCATGCCGCGCGATTTTCCGGTGGGTCGCCGGGCGTGCTGCAGGGCGCGTATAGCTGGCTGCTGCAGAACGGCGACGGACAGGTGGCTACGACGCACTCGATTTCGGCCGGCCTCGATTACGCGCTGGTGGGCCCCGAACACGCCTGGCTGCGCGATCAGCGCCGCGCGGAATACACGTCGGCCACCGACGAGGAAGCGCTCGATGCAGCTCGCATGCTGGCGCATATGGAGGGCATCATCCCGGCTCTGGAATCGTCGCATGCCTTCGCCGAATTGATCCGCCGCGCACCTCGGACGCCCGGACAGGTTATCGTGGTAAATCTCTCCGGGCGAGGCGACAAGGACACCGACATTTACCGTGAATACCTCAAGGAACTCGATGAACCCGACGCGCATCAGCCGCCTGTTTGACCTGCTTCGCGCGAGCGGGCGCGCGGGATTAATCGGCTACATCACCGCGGGAGATCCAACGCTTGAAGCCACGCCGGAGCTTGTCGCTGCGCTGGAACGTGGAGGCTGCGATCTCATCGAACTGGGTGTGCCGTTTTCCGATCCGATCGCCGATGGACCGGTGATCCAGCGCGCCGCCGATCGTGCTTTGCGCGCGGGAACAACGCTGCGAGGTGTGTTGGAAATCGCCCGCCGGATTCGCGAACGCTCGGAGATTCCGCTGTTGTTGTTCACGTATCTGAATCCGGTGCTTCGGTATGGCCTGGATGCGCTGGCGCGCGACGCCGTTGCCTGCGGAATTGATGGCTGCCTCATCACCGATCTCAGCGTAGAAGAGGCGGGTCCATATGTGGACGCCATGCGTAGCCACGGCCTCGACACGGTGTTCCTCGCCGCTCCCACCAGCACCCGCCGGCGATTGGAACTGGTGGCGAAGTATTCCACCGGGTTCGTGTATTTGGTCTCGCGGACCGGCGTGACTGGTGAGCGCAACACGTTATCGGATTCCGTGGCGCCTCTGGCGGAATTGATGCGAGTGATTACGGATTTGCCGCTGGCGGTTGGTTTTGGCATCTCCAAGCCGGAGCACGTGCGCGCCGTTGGCGGCATCGCCGACGCGGTGGTGGTGGGCAGCGCCATCGTTCGCGCCGTGGAGCAGAATGCCTCGCTGGAAAAACTCGCCCGCGAGCTCTCCTCGGCGTTACCATCGAAAGACAAATGACCGCTGACGATGGCTGGAAGCTGCTGGAGGCGTACCGGCGCGAGATTGACGATCTTGACGTGCAGATTCTCCGGTTGCTCAACGCGCGCACGGCTATTGTCGAAAAAATCGGGCAGGTGAAGGAAGAGATGTCTATGCCCGTTTACGAGCCCCGCCGTGAGGATCAGGTGTTTCGCAATGTGCTGGCCAGCAATTCAGGTCCGTTGCCGCCGGAAGCGGTGAAGCGGCTTTTCGAGCGCATCATCGATGAGATGCGCACGCTGCAGCACATGCGCAAGCTGCAACGCCAGGCGGCGAGTGGGTCGGGCGATCTGGTGGATTAGCTAATGCACGAGCTGTAGAGACGGGTGCCGTGCGGTCCCGGCCCGGAATAGCCGTTGGTCCGAAGTGAGGACGGGGCAATCGTGCTCCATGGCGAGCACAAGGTACACGCAATCCCACAGGGACAACTGGTGGCGTAGCGAAAGGTCGAGGGCCCGTGAAAGGCGCGGGCGCGTGTCGAACAGCCGCGGCGCATATCGTTCCATCAATGTGAAGGCCTGGCGGGACTGCCCCGCCGATAACATCTTGCGGCGGGTGCGCTTGGTCATGAGACTGGCGAATTCCGCCAACAGGAGGTCGGGAGCAAGGAGGAATATCTCGCCCGTCGAGTATCGCCGGAACAATTCCAGCGCTGGCGCGCGGCCCGGTTCAGGCAACATCCACTTTGCGGCCACGCTGCAATCGACAACGAACGTCTCGGGCATGGATCATCGCTCGCGGTCCGCTCGAATCATTGGCGCGCTCTCGCCCTGGGGCGGTAACGAGGCCGCGAATGTTTCGAATTCCTTCAATGCCCGGCTCAATCGCCGCCGCCTTTCCGCTTCGGCCGCCTCTGCCTCCAGCGTCTGGATGATCTCGGAATTCAGGCTCCGCCGCTTCCTTTTCGCTTCTCGCTTGATCACCTTATAGACGGACTCGGGCACATTCTTGAGAGTGATGTTCATGGAACCATTTTGGAACCGTTGGTGCTCCCGGAGCAACTCCGCGACATTATGCGTATCACAGCTCCCGGAACCTCGCGCTGAAATGGCGCAAAAACGGCGGTTCGTGCACGATCTCCAAACCGCGCAGGCTGGCCTTCCGCTCGTTCACTTCGAGAATCGCCTCCACCAGGTAGTCGATGTGGCTTTGTGTGTAAACACGCCGAGGAATGGCCAGGCGCAGCAATTCGTGACGCGCTTTATCGCCGAACATCACCGAGCCGATCTCCACTGACCGCACACCTGCGTGCCGGTACAGTTCCACCGCGAGCGCCTGCCCCGGGAATTGGCGCGCCGGAATGTGCGGCAGCATGCGCCCCGCGTCGATGTAGATGGCGTGGCCCCCGGGCGGCTCCACGATGGGCACCCCGTGATCGGCAATGTGCCGGCCGAGATACGCGGTGGAAGCAATGCGGTATTCCAGATATTCCGGTTGCAGGATTTCCTCAAGACCAACGGCGATGGCCTCCAAATCGCGCCCGGCGAGCCCGCCATAAGTCGGAAATCCTTCGGTCAGAATGAGCAGGTCCTTTTCCAGCTCGGCCAGCTTGTCGTCGTTGGTGCACAGCAGGCCGCCGATATTCGCGAAGGCATCTTTTTTCGCAGAGAACGTGCAGCCGTCGGCCAGACGGAACATGCGCTGTGCTGTTTCTTTTGGCGAAAGCTCCGCGTAGCCTTTCTCGTTCTGCCGTATGAACCACGCATTCTCGGCGAAACGGCAGGCATCCAGATAGAGCGGAATGTCGTAACGGCGAGTAATCTCGCGCACCGCCTGGATGTTGGCCATGGACACCGGCTGGCCTCCGCCGGAGTTGTTGGTGACCGTGATCATCACCAGCGGAACGCGTTCGGGCCCATTTTCCTGAATGAGCCGCTCGAGGGCGTTCACGTCCATATTGCCCTTAAACGGGATTCGCGCCTGTGTGTCGGCGGCCTCGGGTAAGGGCAGGTCGACGGCCTGCGCGCCCGTGAATTCGATGTTGGCTCGCGTCGTGTCGAAATGGGTGTTGTTCGGCACGAAGTGACCGGGCTTGCAAAGAACCGAGAACAGGATGCGCTCGGCCGCACGGCCCTGGTGCGTGGGAATCACGTGACGGAAACCCATCAACCCGTCCACCGCCCGGCGCAGGCGATAGAAGCTCTCGCTTCCCGCGTAGGATTCGTCGCCGCGCATCACCGCCGCCCACTGTTCGGTGGACATCGCGCTGGTGCCGGAATCGGTGAGCAGGTCGAGAAGGATGTTCGAGGCGTGGATTTGAAAAAGGTTGTAGCCAGCGTCCTGGAGAAACTGTTGGCGCTGCTCTTGCGTCGTGCGGCGCAACGGTTCGACGCTCTTGATCCGAAACGGCTCGATGATGGTTTTCACGTTAGTTCCGCGGTCATTGTACCGTGCTGAGGCGGCAAAATGAGGCTTGCGTCCGGCACCGCCGTTATCCTAACCTCGAATCATAATGCGAAAGAAAGTTACGGTCATAGGCGGCGGGAACGTCGGCGCCAATTGCGCTCTGCGCATCGCGGAGAAAGAGCTGGCGGACGTGGTTCTCGTCGACATTGTGGAAGGCGTCCCGCAGGGCAAAGCGCTTGACTTGCTCCAGTCGGGGCCGGTGCAGGGTTACGAAGTGAACCTCACCGGAGCCAACACTTACGAATCCACCGAAAACTCCGACATCGTCGTCATCACCGCGGGTCTGGCGCGCAAGCCGGGCATGAGCCGCGACGACCTGCTGCTGGCCAATTACGAAGTGGTGAAGAGCGCTACCGAGCAGTCCGTCAAATATTCTCCAAACGCAATCCTTGTTCTCGTTACTAATCCGCTCGATGCCATGTGCTGGACCGCGATGCAGGTGTCCGGCTTCCCGCGCGAACGCGTGGTGGGCATGGCCGGCGTGCTGGATACGGCCCGCTTCCGTACATTTATCGCTCATGAACTCAACGTGGCCATGTCCAATGTGGTCGCGATGGTGCTGGGCGGACACGGCGATACCATGGTGCCGATCGTTCGCCTCAGCAGCGTGTCCGGAATTCCGCTCACCGAGTTGATGGATGCCGAGACACTGGAGCGTCTGGTGAATCGCGCCCGCAACGGCGGCGCGGAAATCGTCAAATATCTCAAGACCGGCAGCGCCTACTATGCGCCATCGGCTGCGGCTATCGAGATGGTGGAATCCATTCTGCTCGACCAGAAAAAGGTGCTGCCCTGCGCCGCGTATCTCAACGGCGAATACGGCTACAATGATCTTTTCGTCGGCGTTCCCGTGAAGCTGGGGGCGAGCGGCGTGGAGAAGATCTACGAGCTGAAACTCGAGCCCGAAGAGAAAGCCGCCCTCGATAAGAGCGCCGCTTCGGTGAAGGAGCTGATCGAAATCCTTCAGAAGAAAATGGCCCAGCCGGTTCAGTGAGCGGCCTCGGTCACCACGGAAAGGGCATGGCGCAGAAGCCGAACATCGACCAGCGACATGCCTGTTTCCGTCTGCGCGTGGGACCGTCGAAGATACACCGATGGGGCGTTTATGCCGCGGAATCGATTCCGGCTAACCGGAAGGTGATCGAATACACCGGAGAGCGCATCAGCCGCCGCGAGACCAAGAAGCGCGGCGAGCGGTCGCTGAATTATATCTTCACGCTGGATTCGTACTGGTCCATCGATGGCTCGGTGGGCGGCAGCGGAGCGGAGTTCATCAATCATTGCTGTGACCCCAACATCTTCTCGCGCATCGTGCGCGGGCATATCCTTTATTACAGTGCGAGGCCGATTCGAAAAGGCGAGGAGTTGACGGTGGACTACCGGTTCGATAAGCATGTCGAGAAGGTGCCGTGTGCATGCGGTTCCCCCCACTGCCGGGGAACCATCAACCTCAAATAGCAAAATGAAGACCCTCTACGCGAAGTGGATGGAGGAGTGGGAAAACCGGCTGTGCTTCCGGTCGACCAACCGGGTGGTGCGCCCGTTCGAGTGGGGCGAAGAATGGTCGCGCGAGTGGCCTCCAGCCCGTCTGGCGCCCCGCAATGGCGACACGCCCGAAGACTACCTTCGTAAGCTGAACCGGTTGGCTATCGCGGACAGCGACGAGTTTTACGCGTACGAGGGGCCTCGGGATTTCCAGCTCAATGGCAATCTGCTTACTTTCACATCGCCGGTACACACACGGTGGCCCGAGAATAATAAGGTCCACGCGCAATGGTTCCCCGCTGCTGATCGCAACGGTCGGCCCCCCAAGAAAGCCGTGGTCGTGTTGCCGCATTGGAATGCGCCGGCACAAGCGCACAACGGTTTGGCGAAAGGCATCGCCGCACTGGGGATTTCGGCGTTGCGCATCAGTCTTCCCTATCATGACTACCGCATGCCCGCCGAGCTCGAGCGCGCCGATTACGCCGTCTCCGCGAACATTGGCCGCACCATCGACGCCACTCGTCAAGCGGTGATCGACGTTCGTTGCTGTTTCGACTGGTTGCAGAGCCAGGGTTACGAGCGGTTGGGCATCGTCGGCACCAGCCTCGGCTCCTGCTTCGCATTCATCGTGTCCGCGCACGACCCGCGCATCGACGTGAACGTCTTCAACCACTGCTCCACGTATTTCGGCGATGTCGTGTGGACCGGCCTTTCCACGCGCCACATCCGCCAGGGCATCGAGGGGCACATCGATATCGACCGCCTGCGAGACGCGTGGATGGCCATCAGCCCCATCAGCTACATCGATAAATTCGCCGCCCGCCCGCAGAAATCGCTGTTCCTCTATACGAAGTACGACACTACATTCTTGCCGGAACTCTCGCGTGACGTTCTGGGCCGCATCGCGTGCTCGGGAGCCGATCATCGCGTGGTGGCGCTGCCGTGCGGGCACTACACCATGGGCGAGTTTCCGTTCAAGTTCATCGCCGGGTATCACATCTGTTCGTTCCTGAAACGGAACCTGTAGGAAACTGAACTTAGTAGTGACAGATGCTGCGTAGTGTTATCTTCTGGCTCGCTGGCGCGGGCGTGTCGTGCGCGGCCGGGCCGCCGGTCATTCTGATCTCCATCGACACTCTTCGCGCGGATCATCTCGGCATCTACGGGTACCGCCGCATCACTACTCCCAATATTGATTCGTTCGCGCAGGGCGGAACAGTTTTCCCGAATATCGCCTGCCAGACGCCGCTCACGCTGCCATCGCACACATCGCTCTTCACATCCACTTATCCCTTCGAGAACGGCATTCAGGAAAATGCCGAAGTGGTTCCACAGGGCGCGGTCACGCTGGCAGGCGTGCTGCGGGAGCGCGGATACAAGACCGCGGCGTTCATCGGCAGCGTTTTTCTGGAGCGTGAAATGGGACTCGATCAGGGTTTCGAGACCTATGACAGCCCGTTTCATTTCGAAGCCTTTTCGCCTCTCTCGGGCGATCTGTTCTTCGGCGGACTGGAAAATCCATATTCAGTTCGGGACCGCCGCGATGGCGCGCTGGCGGTGGCCGCCGCGCTGCGCTGGATGAGCGCGCACCGTGGAGAGCCCATATTCGTTTTTGTCCATCTGTTCGACCTGCACGCGCCATACGGCATTTCCGACGCGGCACGGCGGAAGGGCATCTCGCCATACGATGCGAAGCTCGAATACGCGGACGAGTTGATTGGCCGGCTGAAAACCGGGCTGGTGCGTGAAGGCTTGTGGGACAAGTCCCTGGCGATGCTGCTGTCGGATCACGGTGAAGGGCTCGGCGATCACGGCGAGAGCACTCACGGTTATTTCATCTATCAGAGCACGCTGCACGTGCCGCTGATGCTCCACTGGCCTGCGGGCGCCACCGGTCAGCCCGCACGAGTGGAGCGGCCTGGTGGATTGATCGACGTCGCACCCACGATTCTCGATTTCCTGCACGTGCCCGCGCCGTCTTCTTTCGAAGGAACCAGCCTGTTCGACACACGCCCGCGCGTGGTTTACAGCGAGAGCCGGTACGCGCACGATTCGTTCGGCTGGTCGCCGCTTCGCTCCGTGAGAATGGATACATACAAATACATCGATGCGCCTAAGCCGGAGTTGTACGACCTGCAAGAGGACCCGGCTGAACGAAGCAATATCGTTCTCGCCAATCCCGCCGAGGCGCGCGCGCTTCGATCTGAGCTCGCGAAGCTCCTAGCAAGTCATGCACGTCCCACGCCCGCTCAGACGTCTGCGGCATCGCCGCAAACCGAGAAGCTGCTCAACTCACTCGGTTATGTTGCGCCGGGGCCGCGGACGCGCACGGGCACAGCCGGGCCCGATCCCAAGGATCGCCTGCCGGAATACCTGCTTTACCAGAAATCCATGGAAGCGGTTAAGCAGCGGCGGCTGAACACGGCGGTGGCCATTCTGCGACAGATCCTCGCCGGGGACTCGACGAACACGCTCGCGCGCCGCGATCTCGCCTCCTGTTATCTTGACCTGCACGACGACGCGAAAGCTCGTGCAGATTTCGAAAAAGTAGTGGCGGCCGCTCCGGACGATTATGCTTCCCAGTTCGGTCTGGGTCTCGCCGACCAGCATCTCGGGCTTTTGAATGATGCCCGCGCCCACATCGAGTCTGCCTGCCGTCTTGCCCCACAGGCGGTACAGTGCCAGCACGAGCTGGACGAGTTGAAACAGGGGTCGAACTGATGTGGATATCGGCGCTGGCCTACATCGGCCCCGGCGCGGGCTTTGCGTTCTTCGGCTCTTTCCTGGGCCTGGTGGTCTCGTTCTTTCTCACGGTGGCGTCGTTTGTCGCGTGGCCATTTCGCGCGGTGTTGAAGTTGGTGCACAGGAGGAGTGGCTTTCGCCATGCTCGCATTCGGCGTCTCATCTTTCTTGGACTGGATGGTCTCGATCCGCGCCTAACCGAGCGCTTCATGGCCGAAGGCAAGCTGCCGAATCTGGCGCGGCTGAAGGAGCAGGGATCTTTCCATCGTCTGCGCACCACGTTTCCCTCCCTCTCGCCGGTAGCTTGGTCGACATTCGCCACCGGAGTCAGCCCGGCCCGGCACAACATCTTCGACTTTCTCAATCGCAGCCTTACGTCATACCTGCCGGAGCTGTCTTCGGCGAAGGTTCGCTCAACCGGCCGGCGCCCCGTCATCGAAATGCGCCGGAAAAGTCAGACTTTCTGGAAGATTCTGGGCGAGCGATCCATCGACTGCACCATTCTGCGCGTGCCGGTGACGTTTCCTCCCGAGGAGTTCGATGGCCGCCTGCTTTCGGCCATGTGCACGCCAGACCTGCGCGGAACGCAGGGCAGCTTCACGCAATTCACCACGCGTCTCGATCGGCCCTCGTTCGAAAGCGGTGACCGCTGTCCGCTTCGCCGCGATGGCCAGTATCTGCATGGCTCGCTGAAAGGCCCCGAGAAAGCGAGCGCGGAATTCCGCATTCACGAACCCTCCCTGACGCTGGAGATCCGCGGCGTCACTCATCGCCTGAAACCCCGAGAATATTCACCATGGATCCGTCTCGCGTTTGGCAAGGTTCGCGGGATTGTGCGGTTTCTTTTGACTGAAACAGCGCCTGAGTTTTCGCTCTATGCCACGCCTGTGCAGATCGATCCCGAAGCTCCCGCCTTGCCCATCAGCCATCCTGGATATTACGCGGCATATCTGGCCAGGCTGCTCGGTTCGTTTTCCACGCTGGGCATGGCCGAAGACACCTGGGCACTCAACGAAGGCGTGATTGACGAGGCCGAGTTTCTCGATCAGGCTTACCTTACGCTTGCCGAGCGCGAGAAGATGTTCGACAACGCGCTCGAACACACCATACGGGGCGTGGTGGCCTGTGTATT
>Ga0326727_10022903_pt1 | contig 12003 bp, 7 predicted proteins | sample MB2enrmetagenome_FD_207643 | JGI IMG/M metagenome (GOLD analysis project Ga0326727, IMG submission 207643) | Lab enriched peat soil microbial communities from McLean, Ithaca, NY, United States - MB29MY | ecosystem: Environmental > Terrestrial > Soil > Wetlands > Peat | place: USA: New York... | reverse complement strand
CGGCACCACCGCGCCGGCCTATCCGTTGTCGGTGAATGGCGTCATCCAGAGCAGCGCGGGCGGCTTCCGCTTCCCTGACAACACGGTGCAGACGACGGCTGCGGTGGGCGGCGGAAGCGGCGTGACGCTGACCTCGCCCGACGGCTCGATTACGGTGGGCGGCACGGCGGCGGCGCCGACCCTGGAGGCGAACACCTCGGTGGTGCAGAAGCGCGTAGCGGGCACTTGCGCGGCGGGCACGGCGATGACGGCGGTAAGCGCCACGGGCGCGGTGACCTGCGCCACGGCGGGCGGTGGCGGTTCGGGTACGGGTGGCCTGATAGTGAAAGACGCCAAGGGAAACACGCTCGGGACGATGATCGCCATGGCAGGAACCGACGTGACGATCTATACCTCGGGATACTTTGTCACGGTGGGCATTTCAGGAAAATTCCCGGTGGCAACGGCACCCTTCTTGATAAGTCTCAACTCGATCTATACGGGTTATTCAGACATATTCTGGAGCGGTACGACTTGTAACGGGAGTGCTTACCTGGACGCCCAGGGACTTGCTACTGTCAATTTCCCCACAATGTATGCGAAGGACGTAATTTATTCCGCGGCGGCGAATCAGCTCATGTTGCCGGTTGTCACGGCAGGTCAGGTGACGGCTACCTCGGGAAACTATACCTTGGCCAGTGAAGAGCTTGCCGGATACCCTGCGCCGGATTACACCTTCGCGGATGGCGTGTCGTGGTGCGACCAGACTGGGACGGCGACGGAGACCGGATGGCCATTGGCGGCGATCGATCCGGCGACGGTACTGGGCTGGACGGTCACCGGAACTGGAGCGGGAAAAACGCTGCAGGTGGCGGGACCGCTGCAGCTGCCATGACGCAGGGAGAGGCGGCAGGGCAGAACGATGCGCGGCCGCGGCTCCCAAGCGCAGCCTAATGATGTCGGCCTGGCTCCGGTCAACATGGGGGGATGGATCAATCCGGCAGATGGTTTACGGGGTGACATTTACGGGGCGGCCGTGGCGTTCTTTTCAGAGCCGTTATGCTACACTGCCGTCAGAAAAACGAAGCAGTCAAATGGTTGCGCCAGTTGCAATGAATTGTCCGTTTGGGCAATCGGAACAACAGCAGGAAAGTAGTTTGGAAGCGACCCGAAACGCGCCTCCTGGTTGCCGCAAATTCCATATTCAGGATTGGGAAATTTTTGCCATTGTCGCGACGGGTGGACGGATGAAATCCAAGAGGCTATGTGCCTTGAAGTGGGGTTGATTACAACTGCAAACGGAGACCGTGCAGTCCCATGCGGTGAGGGCGGGCGACCGGGTATGATTTTTCGGACTGAATGGCCGGGCTCGGCCCTACACTCCGAGGTGAGGGGAAAATGATTCGGCGACTCAGCTTGTACGAATTTTTTTTTCGGCTCTTGTGTTTCCTGTTGCCTGTTGTTGCTTTTTTAATCTCCGGAATCGGGTTGAGCCGCCTTGGACTGATCAATCCCCCGACCCATGACTACCTGTACCTGTGCGTCACCCTGACGCTAGTGTGGATTCTGTGCTCGGTGCATTTTGAAGTTACCAGCGTGGAAGCGCTGTTTCTTGACTCCAATGGATTGCGAAACTGCCTGAAGGCGATGGCCTGGACGTACATGTCCGGCTTCAGTGCGCTGTTTTTCTACCGGCAGGCTTCATTTTCGCGGCTGATGCTGAGCGCCAGCGCACTGATTCTGCTGGCCGGGATTCTGTTGCTGCGGTTGGGTTTCCGGCACATGGTGAAGCGCTCCAGCAGGCAGGTGGAACGGCTCCGGATCATCATCATTGGCGCGGATGCATTTGCGCAGCAGACGTCTGAAAGACTGAAAGACAGCGTGGTAACACCGTGCGAGACGGTGGCGTTTGTGCGCATTCCCGGGCAAATTCTGGGAGTGGAACCGGGAGTTCCGGTTTTTGAGCTGGCACAGCTGATGCGCCACCATATCAAGCACTTTGCCGACGACATGGTAATCGCTGCGTCGCCCGAAGTTCTGCCGATACTTTCCAGCCTGATCGGGCAGTTGAAGGACCTTGCGATTCCAATCCGGTTTTGTCTGGATTTTGGCGCCGACGTGAAGGTGCGCGAACGCTTCTTCCGGGTCGGGGGCACGCACATACTCGACGTGCAGATTGCTCCTTCGGAGACGATCAGCTACGTGATTCTGAAGCGCTGTTTTGACATTGTGTTCTCGGTGCTCGTACTGGCGGTTGCGGCCGTTCCCATGCTTTTGATCGCACTCGCGGTGAGGTTGTCCTCGCCCGGTCCGGTTTTTTTCTCGCAGGAGCGCGTGGGCATTAATGGACAGAGCTTCAGGATGCTGAAGTTCCGCACCATGCGAATGGCGCCGCTGGAAGAAAGCGATACGCGCTGGACCACGGCGTGCGATTCGCGGCGCACCGCGGTTGGAGTATTTCTGCGCAAGAGCAGCTTGGACGAGCTGCCACAATTTTTTAACGTGCTCCGGGGCGACATGAGCGTGGTGGGACCGCGTCCGGAGCGGCCGTATTTCGTGGAGAAATTCAACGATGAGATCGATGCTTACAACACCCGCCACCATCTGAAATCTGGGATTACGGGTTGGGCGCAAGTGAACGGATTGCGCGGCGATACCAACATTGCCAAGCGGGTGGAACTGGATCTGTATTACATCCAGAACTGGAGTTTCACCTTCGATCTCCAGATTATTCTGATGACCGTATTTTCCGGACTCTTTGCCCAGAATGCCTATTGACAGGGCGTGGTGGCAGCCTGCCTGGAGGTGACTTCAGCGGTTTGCCTCCGGGGAGGAACGCGGCGCCATTGCGAAGTGCGGGAGGTGGGTTGGGCACGGCGGAGGCGGTGTTTCGATTGCGGTTGGCGAGGGCTCAGCGGGCATTGGCTTCTGGGCCTGATTTTGTATCAGGGAGACGCAGAGTGCGGAAATGGGCATTGGTCATGCTGCTTGCCGGAATCACCTGGTTGGCGCAGGCCCAGACGGTCCCGCCGCCAGAGGCGGCCGCGGCGCCGGAGGCGGGCAATCGCCAGGATGACGACCGCGGGGTAGGACTCAAGTCACTTCCACGCGACATCTTCGAGGACCAGGGCGCGCTGTTTACCATGCCTTTGCGCATGGGACAGCGGCAGTGGAGACTGGCCGTGCCGTTCAGTGCCGTGGCCGCGGGATTGATCGCCTCGGACACGGCGGTTGAGGGGCACGTATCGCGGAATCCTGCAACGGTTTCGCACGCCTCGACGTTCTCCAACGCGGGGATGGGCGCCCTGGTTGCGGCGGGCGGCGGCATGTACCTGTGGGGCAGTTTCGTCAAGAACGAACACGCGCGTGAGTCCGGCTTCCTGAGTGGCGAAGCCGCCATCGACGCCTATCTCGATACGTCCCTGATCCAGTACGCAGCGGGCCGCAACCGCCCCTTTACGGGGAACGGGCGAGGAAATTTTTTCAGCAGCGGCGGAGCCGGTTCGTTTCCTTCGCAGCACTCGGCGATCAGTTGGGCGGTCGCCAGCGTGATTGCCCATGAGTATCCGGGGCCGCTGACAAAGTTTTTAAGTTACGGGCTTGCGGGAGCCGTGAGCGTGGCGCGGGTGGAGGCTCACGACCATTTCATGAGCGACACGGTGATCGGCGGCGCACTGGGTTGGTACATTGGCCGGCAGGTGTACCGGGCCCGCTCCAGCGATGCGGATATCGATGTCCGCAAGTGGGGTAAATTTGAGCGGGACGAAAACAGCGAGCAAGAGCAGGTGACCAGCCAGATGGGCTCCAGTTACGTTCCGCTGGATAGCTGGATGTACGAGGTTTTCGAGCGCCTGGAGGCAATGGGATACATCACCACGGGCAGCGCCATGGTGCGTCCGTGGACGCGGCTGGAGTGCGCGCGTTTGCTGGCGGAGGCACACGAAAAGATGGATGCCGGCAACCTGGTGGAGAGCGATCGCATCGCCGCACCGCTGCTGGACGGGCTGGACGAGGAACTCGCGCACGAGAACGACCTGAGGGACGGGGGAAGAAACGAAGGCATACAGGTGGAAAGCCTGTACGCGCGCTTCACGGGAATTGCGGGCACGCCGCTGCGCGATTCCTTCCACTTTGCGCAGACGCTGGTGGATGATGGCGGGCGGCCTTATGGGCAGGGCGCCAACGGGATCGGGGGAATTTCCGCACGCGCCGAAGCGGGACCGCTTGCCTTCTATCTGCGTGGCGAGTACCAGTATGCGTCGGCGCTGCCGGCCTACAGCGCAAGCGCACAGCAGGCGATCGCCGCATCCGACGGGTTGCCGTACGGCTGGAACCTGCGCTTGGGCACAACCAGCCGGGCTCGCCCAGTGGAGGCCTACGCGGCGCTGAACAGCTCGAATTGGCAGCTCAGCTTCGGGCAACAGAGCCTATGGTGGGGACCGGACAAAAGCACGTCGATGATTCTCTCCAACAACGCCGAAGCCATGCCGATGCTGCGCCTCGAGAGGGTGAGTCCGCTGGCGCTGCCGGGATTTTTGCAGGGACTGGGAGCGGTGCGCGCGGACTTCTTCCTGGCCCGCGAAGGCGGGGTTCACTTTGTGCGCCTCGGCCCGGACTTTGTTCTTCATGGCAGCGCCAGTCAGCCGCTGGATCCGCCGCCGTATGTGTGGGGCGCGAGCATCGCCATCAAACATTCGGACAGCTTCGAGTTTGGATTTGCTCATACCACGATCTTCGCCGGCTATGGCCGTCCACTGAATCTCAAGACATTCCTGCACACTTTTTCGACGGAAGGCAACGCCCAGGCGGTGGATCCCGGGAAGAGAACGACGGAGTTCAACTTCTCCTGCCATGTTCCGGGGATCAGGAAATGGCTGGTTCTCTACAGCGAGGGATTTGCCTACGACGCGCCGAATCCGGGAAAATTTGCGCAACGCTTCGCGATGGATCCCGGCATCTATCTGCCCCAGCTTCCGGGATTGCGAGAGATGGATTTGCGGGTGGAGGGCTTCACCACAAATCTGCCCGGACTGTCGTTTCCAGCCTACTTTTATGCGAACCAACACTACCCGCAGGGGTATACGAATTACGGGCAGATCCTCGGCAGTTGGATTGGGCGGCAGGGTAGCGGCGTCGAGGCGACGGGTACATACTGGTTTTCGGCGCGCAACAAGGCCTCGGCGAGCTATCGCAAGACGGTGGCGGACAAATCATTTCTCGAAGGCGGGGATCTGGAAAATTTCTCCGGCAGCATTACATGGATGCTGCGGCCGGGGATTGAGTTCTCGGCGACGAGCCAGTACGAGCAGTGGAAGTTTCCCCTGCTGGCGGCGGGGACACGCTCCGATGTCGCCACATCGTTTGGGATTCGCCTGTTTCCCAAGGCGCGATTCGATCCCGTGGAGCAGGGCGGGGAATCCGGGGCGGGGGCGGCGCGCAAATAGCCATGATCGGCGGGATGAGATGAAACTAAGAAGAACAAAGATTCCAGAAGTCGTGGTGCTGGAGCCGCAGGTGTTTGGCGACGAACGCGGATTCTTCCTGGAGAGCTACAACCAGAAGAGCTTCGAAGAGATTGGACTGGGGCGGATTTTTGTCCAGGACAACCACTCGCGCTCGACGCGGAATGTGCTGCGGGGCTTGCACTACCAACTGCAACGGCCGCAGGCCAAACTGGTCCGCGTGGTCTCCGGATCGATCTGGGACGTGGCGGTGGATATCCGGCGCAGCTCGGCTACCTTTGGAGAGTGGGTTGGCGAAGAGCTTTCAGAGGAGAACAAGCGCATGCTCTGGATTCCGGAGGGTTTTGCGCACGGCTTCCTGGTGTGCAGCGCGCGCGCGGACGTGCTGTACAAGGTCACGGACTTCCGAGCGCCAGCCGGCGAGCGGCGCCTGTTGTGGAACGATCCCCAACTGGCGATCCGCTGGCCGCTGCACGATGGGCCGCTGCTTTCGCCGAAGGATCGGGACGGGCTCTTACTCAGCCAGGCCGAGGTATTCGAATAGGACCGTCGTGGCGGGAATTCCGGTGATAGAGGGGAGATGGCGGTTGGGGACAGACCGGCCTGGACGGCTGATTCACCTGGGTTATCGCTACCGGAGCCGGAGTTTTTGAAGCCAGTGCTAGCTGCTGCCCGCCCGCGGTGGATCGAATCGCGGAGCGGGCGCGAGGGGCAGAAGGCGAACAATAGTCTTTGGTGAGAGAATGATGGGACCTCATAATGAATTCGATTTCGAACGGATGGCCATTTACGTGGGTAAATTTATGAGACGGTTTTGTCTTTCGCTGGGGATCGTCCTTGCCCTGGCAGGATCTTCATGGGCACAGCAGGAAGCGACCGGGCAGCAGGACTCGGGCGCGCAGCAGGAATCGACTTCCGGGACGAAGCCTTCGGCGGCCGACTGCGTGGCGGCCGTTACCAGCGGTGGTACGGTGCCCACGGGTTGCTTCCAGGACAGCAGTGGTGGCGGGTCGATGCGCCAGCAACAGGACACAACGCCGGCGCGGGTTCAATCGCCGCAGTTGACGGGCGAGCGTCCCGAGGCTCCGGAGCGGAAGATATGGGCCCCGGTGAATCCATCGGAGCGTCCCAAAATTGAATTGCCGGTTTGGCCGCAAACCGAATTCGAGCAGATTGTGGCTGACACGGTTGGGCGCGCCCTGCCACTTTTTGGCCAGTCGCTGTTTGCCCAGCCTCCCAGCACATTTGCTCCCACCGATCGCGCCCAGGTTCCGGGCGATTACGTGCTGGGCCCCGATGACGAATTGCAAATCCGCATCTGGGGGCAGATCAACGCGAGCCTGCATGTGGTTGTGGATCGTTCCGGGCAGATTTTTATCCCCAAGGTTGGCGAGATTTCGGTGGCGGGGATTCGCTACAAAGATCTGGAAGAGCACTTAAAGAACGAGGTTCTCAAGTATTACCGGAATTTCACCCTCACGGCGAACATTGGGCGCACGCGCTCAATCCAGGTTTACGTAGTGGGCAAGGCGCGCGATCCGGGCAGCTACACGATCAGCTCACTGAGCACGCTGGTGAACGCAGTGTTTGCTTCCGGTGGTCCTTCGCCGCAGGGTTCATTGCGCGACGTGCAGGTACAGCGCGAGGGCAGGACGATTGCGCACCTGGATTTCTATGAGCTGCTGGTGAAGGGCGACAAGTCGAAGGATATTCGCCTGCAATCGGGCGATGTGTTGTATTTCCCCCCAGTGGGGCCGCTGGTTGCCGTGGCCGGTTCGGTGAATACGCCGGGTATCTACGAAGTAAAGGACGGCTCGGCGCTGGGAGAGCTGATCGAAATTGCAGGCGGGCTGAGCACCGCGGCGGACGCGAATAAGGTCACGGTGGAGCGCATGGGCGATCATCAGGCGCACTCGGTCATGGAATTTCCGCTGGACGCGCAGTCGCGCGCGCGGCCCCTCAACGACGGCGATATTGTGCGCGTGTTGTCCCTTGTTCCCCGCTTCCATAATGCGGTTACTTTGCGCGGCAATGTTGTGGACCCCGGACGCTACCCTTGGAAACCTGGAATGAGGGTGCGCGATCTGATCCCGAATGCGCAGGCGTTGCTGACGCGTCCCTACTGGATGGGCCGCGCCGGGATGACCGACGGGCGCAGCACGGAATATCCTATCCGCCCCGAGCCCGAAGGCGGCAAAGCTGAATTGACGTCTCCACAATCTGTCAACGCCGCCTCCGACGATCACGCGCAATCCAGGGTTGGCGATCAGTCGCAGGGCAACGATGTTCCCTCCCAGTTGGCGCGGAAAAATCCGAACAGCGAAACCCTGACCGGCGATTTGCACCGGGCGTCTCCAGAGATTAACTGGAGCTACGCGGTCATCCAGCGGGTGAATCCCGTGGACCTTTCCACCAAGTTGCTGTCGTTTGATCTGGGCAAGGCGGTGCTGGAAGGCGATGAGGCCAACAATCTCGCACTTGAGTCCGACGATATCATCACCATCTTCTCGCAAGCCGACGTTGCAGTTCCGCAGAGCCAGCGGGCGCGTTACGTCCGTCTGGAGGGCGAAGTGGTGCGGGCCGGAATTTACAAGGCGGAAGAGGGTGAATTGCTTCGCGACGTGATCAAACGAGCCGGAGGCGTGACGCCGGAGGCCTACATTTACGGCACCGAGTTGACGCGCGAATCGGCCCGGTTGGAGCAGCAGAAGAGTATCGAGGAGTTGGCGAACTCACTGGAAGTGGAAGTACACCAGGCGTCGGCTTCGGCCGCCATCGGCAGCTCTGCCGGAGACGCGCCGATGGTTGCGGCGCAGCAGAAGTCGCAGCAGGCGCTGGTTGAACGTCTGAAAAATCTGAGGGCGACCGGCCGCGTGGTGCTGAACCTGAAACCGACCGCCAACTCGATTGACGCCTATCCGAAGATTGCCGTGGAGGACAACGACCGCATTGTGATCCCGCATCTTCCCTCGACGGTGTCGGTGGTGGGCATGGTCTACAATTCCGGTTCGTTCGTCTACGACTCGCGGCGCAAGGTGGGCGACTATTTGAGGATGGCGGGCAGAGGCAGGCCCCATGCGGACATGCGCCACGCCTTCGTGCTTCGCGCCGATGGAACGGTGGTTCCCAGCAAGTCGGTCAACGGTTTGTTCGAGGGCGACAGGTTTTCGTCACTGCGCCTGTATCCTGGAGACCAGATCGTAGTGCCGACCCGGATTCCGACCGGCAACTTTGTCCGCGGTCTGCGTGACTGGACCCAGATTTCCTCGCAGTTGGCCATTACCGGCGCGGCGTTGGCTGTGATTCAGTAGGAGCGGAAATGATCGACACGGAAACCATCGCACAGGCGGAGGACTCCTCATTGCCGGCAGCTCCCCGGGAGTTCGCGACTCTCGACTTCCTGATTCTGGTGGGCCGCCGCAAGCGATTCATCCTGCGTTTCACCCTGGGCACCGCGGTACTGGCGGCGATCATCACGTGGCTGATACCGGTCAAGTACACGGCGAAGACGATGGTTCTGCCGCCGGCGCAGTCCTCCATGAGTTCCAACTTGCTGAACCAGCTTGGCGGAGCCGGAGGAGCAGGAGGAGCGTTGGCCTACCTCGCAGGCGGGAGTCTTGGCATGAAGAATTCCGCGGATATGTACGCCGCGCTCTTTCATACCCGGACGGTGGAGGACGCGGTGATCGAGCGTTTCGGGCTTATGGCCCGCTATCGCAAGAAGACGATGTGGGACACGCGCCGTTCATTTGAGAGGCGTTCTACGGTAGTGCTGGGAACCAAGGACGGACTGATTCGCATCACCGTGGAGGATCGCGATCCGAAGCTGGCCGCCGCGATTGCCAACGGCTACGTGGAAGAATTCCGCAAGCTTTCCGCCAACCTGGCCATCACGGAGGCTTCGCAACGCCGCTTGTTCTTCCAGCAGCAACTGCTGGAAGCGAGAGGAAATCTGACGACCGCCGAAGAGGCGATGAAGAGCACGCAGCGCTCCACGGGAGTTCTGCAGATCGACAGCCAGGCAAAATCGCTGATCGAGACGGCTGCGATCCTGCGCGGACAGGTGGTGGCAAAGGAAGTTCAGATCCAGTCGATGCGCTCCTTTGCGACCGAGGACAACCCGGAACTGGTGATGGCCAAGCAACAGCTCGCCGCCCTGCGGGCTCAACTGGAGAAGATTGCCGGCGCCGGGGAGGAATCGGGCTCGGACTTCATCGTACCCAAGGGCAGAATCCCCGAGGCCGGAATGGAGTACCTGCGCAAGCTGCGCGACGTGAAGTATTACGAGACGATTTACGAACTGATCGCCAAGCAGTTTGAAGTAGCCAAACTGGACGAGGCGCGCCAGGGCGCGGTGATCCAGGTGGCTGACGTGGCCGTGCCTCCGGATAAAAAGTCCTGGCCACCTCGCGCCATCCTGACCACCCTGGCCTTGGTGCTTGGTTTTATGGCGGCCTGCGGATGGTGTGTCTTCCTGGAGCGGATCGAGCGCATGAAGCAAGACCCGGCTGCCCGGCAGCGCCTTGAGGATTTGAGGAAACTGCTCCGGTGATCCATTGACTTTCGCATGTGGCGTCGAACCTGCGGAGAGGTATTTCCCGTGCTGAATCGTAGAAGCGAAGAAGGCGCTTCCAACAGTTCGAGAGCCCTGGGGAGGAATCTTGCGTCTCCCTATACGCTGGCTGCCGCAGGTCTGTGCATATTTTTCATCGCGTGGAGTTTCCCGCCGCTCCTCTACGAGCACATCATGGGAGAACCGAACCTGATTTTCTTGGATCTCCCATCGCTGCTTCTGTATCTTCTTTGCGTAGCTGCATTCGTGGCAGGAGTGCGAGTATACGATTTTGTTTCTCCCGGCCAGTTCTGGCAACCGCCGAGGCTGCATAGCAAAATTCCGCCGGTATTGTTCTGCATCCTTCCGCTATTGCTTTGTCTGGGTTTTGAATTTGCATCGGTAGCGAAGTTGCTAACCGAACACCCGGACATTAGCTATTACCTGCTTACGCAGCAAGGTGACTACGCAAAAGTGGAGTCCGAATCCGAGGGGTTCTGGGCATTTGCGCCGGCATTGTTAACCGCAACCGCATGGTGGGTGTTCTGGCGCTCAGGGCAGCTCGATATGGGCCGTTGGAGCCGCCGGCTGGTATCGGCCGCAGTCGCAGTCTCCATTTTGATGGCTGTGTCTAACGCGATCTTGAAGGCTAGCCGCACCGATCTAATTCCCATTGTGATTGGGAGCCTGACAATCTACATGGTGCGCAGAGCTGCCACAAACTCTGTGACCAGGGCATTGGCAGTCAAGTCCGCCATAGCGCTGGTGTGCCTCGTGACATTTTTTTTCATGGCGTTGTCGTTCCTTCGCGGTACTACGGGAATAGATTCGATGCTCTACCAGGTTCTGGGTTATTCGGTGGCCTCGTTCAATCGTCTCTCCGCCGTCCTGCATGGTGAGCTGAGATTTCCGTTCGCCGGTCAAGGGGTATATCTGTATCCATTCTTTGCGTTCAACGGGACACTGAACTCAATCTTTCATCAGAGGCAGCTTTTCAATTTCCCGGAGTTCCAGGATGTTTGGCGGTCGGAATTCGGAGCCGTGAGCGAAGCTGGACTCGACGCTTCCATGATCTGGGCCACCGCGTTCGGTTATGTGTTCGCTGAGATTGGCTGGGCCTCCCCCGTCTATGTCTTTGTGATTGGTCTTTTCTATGGCTGGGCTTGGAAGAAAATTCGCGCTGGCGAGTCAGTGGGCATAGCCGTCTATCCCCTGCTGGCTTTCTGTGCCATCTTTTGGTTTGGAACAAACTATGTTTTTGAGTCGAAGACCTTAGTTTTTCTTCTCTGTGGGATGGTACTACACGCCTACGAAAGCGTATTGGCGGGAAAAGCCGATCCAGGAACCTTGAAGACGTGATCGAGGCCTGTTCTGTAGGCGATCACGCCGGCTCCGCAATTCTGAATAAGTGGCGCAACGGTCGTGATGCCTGGCGCCCGCCGGGTTCTCGAATCCTCAAAAGGGTGGTTTGCTCTGGCGGAAACCAATCACCTGGAAAAATACGCCCGAATCATACCCTTACCATGTGCCCAGAGATGCGAAGCGCGGCTGCGATCGCCACAAAGCATACGCAGAGCAGCTCTTGTAAAGTCGAAGGCGACGAACCCGAAGCAGAGGACTGGGAGAGAATGCTTTGCCAGCACGCGTCCCCAGCCTCCGCCATATCCTTCCGCTCTTGCGGCGTTTATGTATCCTTTTAGAGGGTGGCCGACGTGCAGGATTGGGTAGAAGCGTCCACGGATTCCATAACTCATTAAAGTCAGGAGGAAATCCGTGTCCTCTCCTGCGCCAAATTTCGTACCGGCTCCAGGCCCCAGGGATTCATCAAAGCGCAATGGTATCTCCTCCGGTGGCCGCCGCACAAAATAGCCATAGGTAACGGACGCACGGAAGACGTTCACTCTGGTGAGATCGCACTCTGTTTCCGACCAGCGGTTTCCGCTGATCCGCCCCTGCTCATCTCTGGATGCAATGCTCAAAATGCCATAGTCAGGATGTTGCCCAAACCAT
>Ga0326727_10022902_pt1 | contig 12003 bp, 7 predicted proteins | sample MB2enrmetagenome_FD_207643 | JGI IMG/M metagenome (GOLD analysis project Ga0326727, IMG submission 207643) | Lab enriched peat soil microbial communities from McLean, Ithaca, NY, United States - MB29MY | ecosystem: Environmental > Terrestrial > Soil > Wetlands > Peat | place: USA: New York... | reverse complement strand
GCAGCGTGGGATAACGCTTGCTGTTGCAAAAATGCGGACTGGCCAGGACCGCCTCTAACTCACGCAGAATCGCATCACGGTCGTGCTTGCTCTGCGGGTGCCATGCTTCCCGTGTTGCATGGGCTCGATTCATAATTTTCCCGAATCATACGCGACTTTCACGCGCCATGCAAGACGTTTGACACAACCAAGACTCTCGGCGTAACAAAAACATTCCATTCAGTTTCGTAGATTCCTTCGGGGCCAAACGGTGAGTCACTTGCCAAGTCTGCCTGCGTTTCTGTTATAAGGTTGGCCCGAGGAAGACGCCCGATCCCTGCGTTTGCCTGGAAGCGGAGAGGTTCGTGTGTTTCGGTAGTGCGGCCCGGTTGAGCACTTGAAAGGTCGGGAGTGGGTGCGCTCCGGTTCCGAGTCTCCCTTAGCTGGATGGCTCGATTTTCCAGTCATTGCACTCCGACTGGATGGTAGTCCAAATCATCAAGCTGAAGGCAATCGATCCGCGCAGCGGAAGGCGTAGGTTCAGCGAGCAAAATGAAAACGAGGCCGTTAACGATAACAATCCATGCTGCCATTAACTTCTTTGTAGGGGCAGGCAACGTTTCCCTGGCAAGCAGCATCGCTAATCGACACGGCCAATTCGCCTGCTTAAGCGCAGCCCTTCGCGCGACTCTCAATGGCGATGAGAAATCCTAACGCAGGCCGGAATGGGCAGACCGGCCAAGCCAGTACGTGAAAGAACAACGATCCACGATTCACAAATCAGGCTCAATACTTAAGGGAGGAAAGCTGATGAACAAGTTTGCGGTTGGTGTTTCCCGCTCGCTTCACCTAAGGGTTCCGATGTTTGCGGCGGTCGCCGTCCTATTCGCCTGGACGCTTTCAAGTTCCGTCACCCTTGCACAGAGCGGCGCGGGCTCCATTCAGGGCACAGTCACCGACTCGACGGGCGCAGTGATCCCCGGCGCTTCCATCCACGTCGTCAACCAGGCGACGGGAGTGGCGATCGATACCAAATCGAACGCTGTCGGCTTCTACGAGGCTCCAGGGCTGTTCGCTGGAACTTATGTGGTTACCATCACCGCGCCCGGGATGAAGACTGACCGGCAAACCCTCGAGTTGCTAGTGGCTCAGGACGCGGTCATCAATGCGAAAATGTCCACCGGAGCGGTGACGCAACAGGTTACGGTTTCCGCCAATACCGTTCAGTTGCAGACTACCGATAGCGGGGCCATTACGTCCACGCTTGAAAACGCCCGGATCAACGAGCTGCCGATGAACGGGCGCAACATTATCGGTCTGGTCAACGAAGTCACGCCGGGATTGGAAAGTTGCCCCGAATCCAGTTCCTGTGCCAACGGGCTGGAAGGCCCGGCGACCGTGTATGAGGTGGACGGCGCCAGCCTGGAAAATCGCGAATTTGGCGGCGTGCACCAGGGCCAGCAACAGATGGTCGATCCCGATTCGATTCAGGAAGTCCGCGTGCAGGATGAGGCCGGCGGCGCACAGTACGCTGCCCCCGCAACGGCCATCATGAGCACCAAGTCCGGAACCAACTCGCTGCATGGCTCGGCATTCTGGACCACGCGCAACAACGCATTTGGCGTGGCGCGCAATCGCCAGACCGCATCCACCTCCGCGGCGACCGAGTACATCCGCAACGAGGCGGGCGCATCCGTGGGTGGTCCGATTGTGATTCCACACCTTTACAACGGCAAGAACAAGTCCTTCTTCTTCTTCGCCTACGAGCGCTACTCGCTGGCCAACTCGCCCGCCGAAGACCAGGCCACGCCCACGGCGGCGATGCGTAACGGCGATTTCAGCGGGCTCCTTAGCAGTTCCAACGTCCTGCAGACGCTTTACGATCCGTATACGACCACTGGCTCCGGATCCTCAACCACGCGCAAGTCGTACACCAGTGAAAACAACATGGGGACCAATAACCCCAACTGCGCCGGGGAAACGAACTGCATCCCGGTTTCGCAGGTAAATGCGCTGTACAAGACTTTCATGGCAATGACACCGACGCCCACTGCGGCTCTGGCCAGCGTGAACCCGCTGGTGAGCGCCAACCTGGACACGCAGTATTACGAACTGAGCGTCATTCCCCAGGAAACCTTCCGCATCGACCAGGAATTCAACGAGAACAACCGCGTCTACCTGCGGTACACGCACAATAAGAGCAATCCCATCACTGCCCGTAACGATCCGGCGCAGGCTTATACGTTGCCAGCTACCGCACCCGGCGGCGCGGCCATTCCCAAGTGGGTGAGTGGCGCCGAATACCAGGAAGCGAGCGTCAATGGCGCGGCGCTGGGATATACCCATGTCTTTTCGCCAACCTTCTTTGCTGAATCGGTCTACAACATGACGTGGTACGGCGAAAACACCTGGTCCGGCCCCATCCAGAACACCGACTTCGAAACCGAACTGGGCCTGCCCAATAACTTCGGTGAGTCGGGTTTCCCCATCGTGGAAGGCAGCTCGACGACACAGGGCAACGTGGCCGATATTTCCCAGCCCTTTGACGGCACGATGTTCAACTACAGCGTGACCTACACCGATTACACCTTCGATGAAAACCTGACCAAGATCCTGGGCAAGCACCAGTTGTTGTTCGGCGGCCGCTACATGTTCGAGCACCTTGGGTCGCTACCCGACCGCAGCAAGGACGAACTTGAATGGGATGGCCTGGGGACGGGCCTGCTGAATGCTTCCAGCTACAGCAGCAGCGCCGCCAACGCCTCATCCAACACGGGTAATGCCAACGCCGACGAATACATCGGTTCAGCTTTTCTCTACGATGTGAACCTGCAAGCTCCCTATCAGCACTTCCATGACATGGAGACTGACGCCTATTTCCAGGACAACTGGCGCGTGCGCAGCAACCTGACGGTCAACCTGGGATTGCGCTGGGAGTCCCATCCCGCCGCATGGGAGGGCCAGGGCGCAATGATGGGCTTCGACATCAAGAACGATGCCATCGTCACTTCCGGTTCGCTCTCGCAACTGGAAGCGGAAAACCTGACTACCGCGGCCATCATCGCCAACGACCAGAATGTCGGCGTCAAGTTTGAAACTCCGTCGCAAGCCGGCTTGCCCCCCATGCTGGTCAAGAGCTATAACTTCAACTTCGCTCCGCGTTTGGGCATTGCCTGGCAACCCTTTGGCAAATGGGGCACGGTTCTACGCGCCGGTGCGGGCCGCTACATCTACCCCGTGCCTATTCGTGAGAGCTACCGCGAAGAGGATCAGAACAACCCCCTCAGCGTAGGCTACTCAGAGAACTACGCCAGTAGCACGTACACGCCCCACACCAATTACCTGCTGCTCTCGGCGCCCAACAGCTCCTCGAGCTTCAGCAACACCACCACCACTCCCACCACGGGGGCCGGCACGCCGCTCATGGGCGTCAACAGCGTGAATTTGATCAACACGGCATCCACCACGGCCATTAACCCCGGCCTCAGCATCACCAATATCGATCCCGATTACCCACCGACGCTTGTCGACGAGGCCAACTTCACCGTCGAGCAGCCCATCAAGTGGGGCTCCGTGCTGCGCGTGAGCTACATCTACACGCACGGCACCAACCTGGGCAACTACTGGTACTACAACGACCACCCCTCGACCTACAGTTGGGAGATCCAGCAGGACGCAGTGGCGCCACCGGATAGCGGAAGTACAATCGGCGATCCCAAGAACGCCAGCACCGGCATGGGTCCGTACGACAATCTGGTCTATGGCGGCAGCAGCAAGCAGATTCAAAAGTCCGGCTGGTCGAACTACAACGGGCTTCAGCTTCAGTACCAGAAGCTCTACCACAGCGGCGCCGCGTGGCAGATCATGTACGTCTGGTCGAAGAACCTGCGCACCGGTGGCGACTACGGCGGTGAGGGCGGCGACTACATCGATCCCTACATCGACTACGTGAATAACTTCGTTGGCGGCTATGTGGCCGCAGGCACGCAAACGCCTACGGTGTCGCCGGTCGATGGCAACACCGGGGTGTTTGGCCCGCCCAGCAGCATCAATCTGCCGCCGCCGCCGCCCACCGGCACTCCGGTCGCGGGCTATTACAAAGCCCTGAATCGCTGGGAAAACTACATGGTCGACAACAACTCTCCGCCACAGCACTTGCAGTTTAACGGCCTGCTTGACCTGCCGTTTGGGCGTGGCAAGCACTGGCTGAGCGGGGTGAACAAGCCGATGAACGAGTTGGTTGGCGGCTGGCAGGTCGCCGGAGCCGGATTCGTTCAATTTACCGATTTCTATCCCACCACCACGAACTGGGGCCCGACCGCCGTCTCCGGGGCATCTGCCAAGTCGCTCCATGTGTACAAAAAAAGCGCGCCCATCACGGACTGCCGCAGCGGCATCTGCAAGCAAGCCTATGAATGGTTCAACGGCTACATTCCGCCATCGAACCTGTCCAGCAGTTACACGATCAACGGTGTTGCCGGCTGCGCGGGAACATCGACCACGACCGTCTCCGGCCTGCCCACCAGTTGGGCGCCCTATCAGACGCCAATGGATACCTACTGCGTTGCCAACGGCTCAACCCCAACCGTAGACAAAGTCGGCAGCACAACTTATTACGACACCAATGACGTTCTGATGAGCAATGTCGCGGGGCAAAACAATGGCACCGAAGTCGGCTACGGCGATGTTCCGGGCAACAACGACAACGGCTCCTCGGAGAGCGCCATCGACGTCACCAACCCCTTCGGCCATACAGCTCTGGCGGGGCCCTGGGAATGGAGCGCGGATGCTTCGCTCTTTAAGGTCTTCCCGATTACGGAGCGGCTCAACCTGCGCATGAACGTCGACGCGTTCAACGTGTTTAACCACCAGGGCTTCGGCAACCCGAGCAGCAGCGACGGCACGGTGTGCACAACGGCCGGCGGTGTAGGGTGCAGCTCTTACAACGCGGCACGTACCCTCCAGTTGACGCTGCGCGTTAGCTTCTGACGAAGTTCATGATCCACTTCGAAGGCCTGGCCGGACATCCGGCGAGGCCTTCTTCTTTTGACGCGTGGGCTGCGCCGCTGTTCGTGGTTGCTTAGCGCTCCATCCCGGTCGACCACGAGGCATCCACTGATGGATGCGGGGCTTGGCACGCCGTGTATTGATCGGCGCGGGCACGCCAGCGCAGCAGCGAATCCCGGTATCATAGAAATAAGAGATGAAAACCGCACCAAGCGCACAGACGCAGGAAAGCGCCGAAGAGACCCATCCCATCACCATCGGCGTGCTCGCCCTGCAAGGCGACTACGAGGCGCACGCGCGCGCCTTTGCCCGTGCGGGAGCCCGCACGGTGCTGGTGCGCAAACCTGAGGAACTGAAGGGCCTCGACGGTCTGGTTCTGCCCGGCGGCGAATCCACCACCATGCTCAAGTTTCTTGAAAAGAAGGGATTCTTTGACACGCTGGGCGAGTTTGTTGCCAACACGCCCTGTTTTGCCACTTGCGCGGGTTGCATTCTGGTGGCACGCGAGGTGCTGCATCCGAAGCAGCGCAGCCTGGGCGTGCTGGACGCAACCGTAGAGCGCAACGCGTACGGCCGCCAGATCGACTCCACCATTCTCACGCTACCCACAGAGCTGCCGGGCGGCCCGCTCGAGATGGTTTTCATCCGCGCGCCGCGCATCACGCGCGTGGGACCCGGCGTCGAGGTTCTCGCCCAACGCGACGGCTTCCCTGCCCTGGTGCGCCAGGGGAATCTGCTCGTGGCCACCTTCCACCCCGAGATGACCTCTGACACGCGAGTGCAACAACTGTTCCTCGAGATGGTGCGCCGCCACAAGAGCGGCAGCGTGCAAAGCGCAACGGCTCCTTCCGGTATGCCTACAACTTCATAGAGCCGGGCCGGAAATGGATCGGAGAGTGGTTGCGGTGGCACCGCTCAAGTCCCGATGATTATAGTGTTGGCGGGAGTCAGGAAATGCGGAAAGCGATTTTTTGTGCAGTTCTTTGCGTGGCCGCGCTGGGAGCGCTGGCTGCAACGGCGCGCCCCGAGAACAGCGCGGCGCAAAACCTCGTTCAGCAGATCGATCATGGCTGGCAGTTCCGGCAGATCACGGGCGTTGCGCAAGCTACGGAGGAGGGCTGGCTGCCCGCCACAGTGCCCGGCGATGTGCACCTTGATCTCCTCGCCAACAAGGTCATCCCTGATCCGTTCTTCCGCGACAACGAGGCCAAGCTGCAGTGGATCGAGAATGCGAGCTGGGAGTACCGGACGAACTTCGACGTGGCGCCGGCTCTGCTCGGCCGCGCTAACATCGACCTCGTGTTCGACGGCCTCGACGCCGCCGCCCAGGTCTACGTGAACGGCGAAAAAGTGCTCGACGCCGACAACATGTTTCGCATCTGGCGCGTGCCGGTGAAGGACCGGCTGCACTTGGGAGCAAACCAGTTGCGCGTCGTCTTCCCCTCGCCGATTGCGGCGGCGCAGGCGGTAGCGGCCGACGATCCCTGGCAGCCGAAGACCGGTACCGAGGCCAAGACCTACATTCGCAAGGCCGCGTATGAATACGGATGGGACTGGGGACCGCGATTTGTGACCAGCGGAATCTGGCGGCCGGTGCGCCTGGAGGCGTGGGACAAGGCGCGCATCGCCGACTTCGCCATCCGCCAGCGCGACGTAAGCAATGAGGTGGCGCATCTCGATGCGGAGGTTGAAATTGAGGCGACAAAACCCGGGACTATGTTCGTCGTTGTCGATTACTCGGAACATGGCCTACCTCTCCGCGGCAAAGCGCCTTCCGTTGCGCGGACCGTCGCTGTCCATGCGGGAAGAAACGTCATCGATCTTCCCATTGAAATCCGTCAGCCGAAGCTCTGGTGGCCGGCGGGATATGGCGACCAGTCGCGCTACGACTTTACAGCGCACGTGTCCGCGACGTCGCCTTCGAGCAACCTCGACAATCGCACCGTCACCACGGGTCTGCGTACCATCGTTCTCGACCGCCATCTCGACAAGTGGGGCCGCTCATTCCAGCTCATGGTGAACGGCATTCCCGTTTTTGCGAAAGGCGCAGACGTGATTCCCTTCGACAGCTTCCCGAACCGGGTGACCACGGCAGACTACCGGCGCATTCTCGAGTCCGCGCGCGATGCCAACATGAATATGATCCGCCACTGGGGTGGCGGCTACTACGAAAGCGAAGAGTTTTACGCGATCTGCGACGAGCTGGGCATCATGGTCTGGCAGGACATGATGTTCGGCAACGACTGGCAACCAGGCACCTATGCCTTCAAGCAAAACATCGAGGCCGAGGCGGAGGATCAGGTGCGCCGCCTGCGCAACCATCCGAGCATCGCGCTCTGGTCCGGCAACAACGAAACCGAGGAGGCGCTGAACTGGGGCCGTCGCGCGTCGCTGCCGGCGGATGTGAAGTTCCAGATGTGGCAGGACTATCTGACCGAGTTCAGCGGCATTCTGAATCGCGTGGTCGCGCGCCTCGACGCCGAGACTCCCTACTGGCCCAGCTCGCCGAGCGCCGATTACGAAGAGACAAGCGACAAATTCGAGTCCGGCGACATGCACGACTGGAGCGTATGGCACGGCCGCGTGCCCTTCACCGACTACGAAAAGCACCACTGGCGCTTCGTGAGCGAGTACGGCTTCCAGTCCTTCCCCGAGATGCGGACGGTCGAGAGCTTCACCGTGCCCGAGGACCGCGCCAACATCTTCACGCCGGTGATGCTCGCGCACCAGAAAAACAACGAAGGCAACTCCATCATTCACGATTACATGCTCCGCGACTACGCCGAGCCCAAGGACTTCGCGAGCTTTCTCTATGCCAGCCAGGTGTTGCAGGCCGAGGGCATCAAAATCGGCGCCGAGCACTTCCGGCGTAGCCGTCCCGAGACGATGGGCTCCATCTTCTGGCAGTTGAACGACTGTTGGCCGGTAGCATCGTGGTCGTCCATCGACTACTACGGCCGCTGGAAGGCCCTGCAATATTACGCGCGCCGTTTCTACGCGCCGGTGTTGGTTTCGCCGCACGTCGAAGACGGCGTGGTGAAGGTCTTTATCGTCTCTGACCGAACGGCGGCGCAAGACGCGGAGCTGCGCGTTCGTCTCATGGATTTCGACGGCAAAGTGCTGCTTGAAGAAAAGCGCGCCGTCAACATTGCGCCGCTTTCCAGCCAGGTTGACCTCGAATGGCCGCTCGAGAAGATCTCGACCGCAGCCGGCGGCGACCTGACGAAGGTCTTTGTCGCCGCGGATCTCGGCCAAGCGGGTACGCAGATCTCGCGCAACCTCATCTATCTCGCGCCGGTCAAGCAAGTGTATCTGAAGCCGGCAGCGCTCAACGTCGAGGTCGGCGGCCAGAACGGCAGCTACACCATCCACGTCACCTCGCCCGTGCTCGCCCGCGACGTGTATCTCTCCTTCGGCAATCTCGACGCCAGGCTCTCAGATAATTATTTCGATGTTCTTCCCGGCGAGACGGTGACGATTACGGCAACAACTTCAGCCTCTCGTGACGACCTGCAAGCGCAGATGAAGGTGATTTCGTTGACTGACGCCTTCCGTAACGAATAGAAGCGGAACCCTATTTCAATCGACCTACAATAAGGTCGCTTGGCCCAGGCAGTTTGACTCGGCTTACCTCGGTGAACCCGGCAGCTTTCATCCAGGAGGTAAATTCAACCTCACTGTAGCTGGCGCCGGCGTCGGTGCCCACGAGCATGTTCACCGAGAAAAGTGCCGCATGCAGAGGCCCGGTTTTATCGGGATTGAGGATAAAATCCTGCACCACCAGGCGGCCGTTCGGCGCGAGCGCCTGGCGGGCACGGCGGAAGATGTCGCGATTCTGCTCCTCTGAAAACATATGGCAAATCGCATTCAGCATGATGATGTCATAGCCGGAGCCGAAGTCGTCGCGCAGCATGTCTCCAGCACGAAGGCTGACTTGCGCTGAGACGCCGGCCCTGCTGACATATTCGACCGTGAGCGGCACCACTTCCGGTAAATCGAGGATCTCGCATCTCACATCAGGAGAAGCCTTCGCGAACGCAATGGAATAGGCTCCGGAGCCGCCCCCCAGATCAAGGATGCGGCGAACACCGGTTATGCCCAGGGCCTTCACCACGAGTGGGGCGCGATCTCTGGAGTTGCGCTGCATGCCGGCAATGAAGTTGATCGTCCATTCGGGGGTATTGCCGTGATCGATGGGAACATGGGCGCCATCGCGCACCACCTCGGTCAGCGTACTCCAGCGATGCCAGATGTTGGCTGTGTGCAGGAGGCCATCGCGGTGGTTGTCCTTTGATCCCTCAACAAAGAAGCGCGATGACTCGGGCGTATTCCTGTATTCATCACCTGTTTTCGAGAGCAATCCGAGAGCGACAAGTGCGTTAAGCAGTATGCCTACAGCTCGGGCATTGGCATGGACCCGCGTCCCAATCTGGGCGGTGTTAGCCCCGTCCCCGACGGCGGTAAAGATATCCAGTTCAAGCGCGGTAAGAAGGCAACGGCTCGGCATGAAGCCGCGGATCATCTCATTCAGGCGGTCGGGCAGCGTTCCCGCTTTCTCGCGGGCTGCCATTGCTTGACGGAAATGTTCTCCATGTTCGATGGCCATGGCCTTCATCGCAGGGCCATCGTTCCAGACGAGCCGATCGAGGGGTTTGCCATGGAGCAGATGCTGACTCACGATTTCGGGGATATCGGACGTTTGCACGCGCCGGTACCACGCCCCTTCCGGATAGACAACCATCACGGGGCCCTCATCACACAGTCCCATGCAGCCGCAGGTAGTGAGCTGCACATCGCTGCCCAACCCGCATGCTTGTATCTCGCGATCCAACGCATTGAGGACTGCGATCGACCCGTTGGCCGGGCACGAGGGTACGCCCTCTGGTTTTTGCTGCGTGCAAACGAAGAGATGAAAGCGAAACGGTTCCATCGCGGTCTCCGATTCCAGAACAATGTTAGCGCTTCGTCATGCTGCCCTGAAGCCACAGCTGGAACCGAAGGGATGAAGAGACGGATGGCGGTCAACCCTCGCGACCGCTATGCTCCGGCTTACGCCGCTACCTGAACCACCAGCTTCCCGAAGTTCTTGCCTTGCAGCAGGCCCATGAACGCCTCAGGAGCGTTCTCCAATCCGCTCACCATATCCTCGCGATACTTGATCTTCCCTGCCTCGAACCATTCCGTCATCTGCTTCCGGAACTCCCCAAAGTGCGGTCCATAATCGTCGAAGATGATGAATCCCTGCATCCGGATCCGCTTCTTTAACACGGCCGCCATCACCTGCGAGGTTCGGCACTTGCTCTCAGCCGCCGGGTCGCCGTTGTAGGTGGCAATCAGCCCGCACACGGGAATGCGGGCATGCGTATTGAGCAACGGCAGCACGGCATCGAAAACCACGCCGCCAACATTCTCGTAGTACACATCAATGCCTTTCGGGCACGCCGCCGCCAGCTCCTCCTGCAGTTTTGGACCGCGATGATCAAGGCAGGCGTCGAATCCAAGCTCCTCCACCGCGTAGCGGCACTTTTCCGCTCCGCCTGCAATCCCCACCACGCGGCATGCCTTCAGCTTCGCAATCTGTCCCACAACCGAACCCACAGCACCTGTGGCCGCGGCAACCACCACTGTCTCGCCCGGTTTCGGCTGCCCAATGTCCAACAGTCCCATATAAGCCGTGAATCCCGGCATGCCCAGCACGCCCAGCGCATAGGAAGGCTTCGCCGGGTGCGCTCCAAGATTCAACACGCCTCTTCCGTCTGAAATCGCGAACTGCTGCCAGCCGTTCTGACTCAGAACCCAGTCGCCAACAGCAAAGGCCGGTACGTTTGAAATCTCCACCCGGCTCACAGTCGAGCCCACCATCAATTCACCGATACCCACGGGCGGCGCGTAGGAAGGCGCGTCACTCATCCGCCCACGCATATACGGGTCAAGAGACAGATACACCGTTCGCAAGAGCATCTGCCCCTCATCGGGAGATCGGAGGGTCTCGGTCTCCATGCGAAAGTCTGAAGCTACAGGAGCTCCCACCGGCCGTGAAGCCAGGACGATTCTCCGGTTTATCGTTTCGCTCATACGCTATCCTTTCCTCTTCTCCCGTTCAGCTGACTTAACCAACGGATACCACAAGGAGGGTACCACTGCGCTGGGCTTTGGCAGCGGACTACTGGTCGAGGGCTCGGCACCAACTACGAGTCATTGCATCGTTGCGAACATTGCAAACCAAACGCTCCGGACCTACCCCCGAATGTTGACAATGTATTTAGGGGCTTCGAGACTGTGGTTTGGGGTGAGTTTGAGGTCTGTCCGCTTACGCCCTACAAGCCTGGACACAGGCAGCCTGCCCACTTGGTCAGCGCCAAGAACCTGGTTGTGGAGCGCGACGACGCGCTTCTTCATTGACTCTGCGGCTCCCTCGTTTTTGCACGGTTGTGCCCGGTTGGTCAGCTATGGGGGGATTGAGGGCAGGACGTCGAATCTTCGACGAAGGTCACGCTTGCCGGTCAACTGACCGAAACTCCAGAGTTTGCCTATAGACGCTCGATTCGCACCTCGGCGATGGAGCATAAATCCAGAAGCATTTTCGGCGACAAGGGCGTACTTTGGCCCCAGGCCCCTCGCGCATCCGCGTTTGGGGCAGAAGAACCGCATCGGTTGATATGGCTTACTTCTTCTCCCCGCCTGTGTGCCCGCGCCCATCGCGCGTTTCATTGCGGGCAACCTTACTGCCCTTCCGCAGCAGACCCTGGATGGAATGCCTTGAACCGGTCTCATCCATCAGCGACATCAACTCTTCAAGTCTATGGGAGCTGCCTTATTGGAGGATCCCATCCTTGCCCAAGGAGCCATAGAGACATTTATGAGACCGGTTGCTGCCGAACCCGGGTGCTCCAGGCCCGGTTTGTGTAAACTTCTGTCTGATGCAGTCGCTGCTTGAAAGGCTCGACGACAGCTCGCGTTTTCTCATCGCCACTGAGCTTGTATCGGTGCGCGGTTCCATGACTGAGGCGAGCGCGA
>Ga0326727_10022901_pt1 | contig 12004 bp, 5 predicted proteins | sample MB2enrmetagenome_FD_207643 | JGI IMG/M metagenome (GOLD analysis project Ga0326727, IMG submission 207643) | Lab enriched peat soil microbial communities from McLean, Ithaca, NY, United States - MB29MY | ecosystem: Environmental > Terrestrial > Soil > Wetlands > Peat | place: USA: New York... | reverse complement strand
AACACCCGCTCAGGCCAAACTCGCGAAAACTCAGATGACAGGTGGCATGTACGAGAGTTTGCCCAGGCAAGGACGCACGGTTTTGCTGCCCCGGCCGTTCGTGTACAGCCTAGCTTCCCTTGAGAACCGCGATGAACAGTGCGCGCTTATTTTTTATGACAACGCCGGCGAACACTTCCAGCCTGGGGTCAACATCGTCGAGCAGCCTGGTGCCCAGCACGTCGCCAGCGCTGCTGGCATCCTCTTTCTTTTTGATCCATTCAACAGCCCGGAATTTCGGGGTCGCATGACCGGCAGTCGTGACCCACAAATGGAAAAGGTAATCATTGACCAGCAGGACATTATTCTGGCGGAGATGAGGGCCCGTATTCGTTCCATCCGCAACCTCCCCCTGACCGAACAAATCCACACGCCGGTAGCATTCGTTCTCGGCAAGTATGACGCCTGGGTGCAGTTGCTCAACGACGCTCCGGTGGCGGATCCCCTGGCAACTAGCAAGCTGGATTGGAAAGCCTTAGAGGACAATTCGCAGCGGCTGCGCGCGCTTCTCTTTGAGTTGTGCCCGACCGTGGTCGCAAATGCGGAAGCCCTGACTGACAATATCCGATTCTTCGCTGCCAGCTCCTTCGGCCACACGCCCCTCAAAATTGGTCCCGGCGACTATGCTCCCGACCCGGCAAAACTGAAGCCTCTCTTCGTTGAGGCCCCCGTGCTCTGGATCCTCTCGCAGCTCCGCCCCGGTTTGATAAGGAATTCTGCCTCGGCCACACAGACTGGTTCTTGAACTTGCTCAATCCCAGGCCATGCCTCAGCAACTTATCTACACCAGCGCGCCGCGCGGCCTAGTTGCGGGCCGTTCCGGCTATTGCACCGTGGTACGCAGCGCGGCCATGCGGGAGGCCGTGATGCTCCGCCTGGAGCAATTCAGTTATTACGATCACGTTTCTCTGGCTGGAGGACAGGAGCGCCCCATCTATGCCTGCCGCGTTATCGACATACGCGGCACGCGTTACCACGTCCTCAGCCGAATTCAGGACGCGGGTTTGGACTTTACCGGCCGTACGAACTTCATCGCCCACCACTTGGTCGCCACCCCGGAAGAGGTCTTTCAGCTGCCAACACCAGCCATGGTCTTCCGCAAGTGGGCTGGATGGATGAGCACCTGGAACGGGGAACCGAAACTGCTAAACAGCGAGGACTGGTCGGGCTTGACCGTACTTTCCGCTCTCAGGAGCCTTCCGGCAAGAACCTGGGCTACGCTGACGGGTGACGCCGTTCATGCGTACGGCCTGTTGGAAGCGAAGCCCGGAACCTGCTTTTGTTCTGAGGACGCGACTGATGACACCCTGTTGACCCTCCTGGCCGAGAGCACGGAATTGTCCGAGGTTCGCGACAGTCGGCGGGACTTCCGCGTTACTGCCTGGCAGTGGACATTCACCACCTCCTTCCAGGAGCAGGACAATCCGGCGGATTTCCGCGCGCGCTTCGTCCATCGCGACCATCCGGCCTTTGGTCGGCTGGCCGGGGCGGGTTGCGTTTCTCTGCCCGCCGTGCGAGCCGCCAAGTGGACCGAGGAAGAGAAGCTATTCGCCCAGAAAGGCTGGCAGCCGGCGCACACTGTTGGTGTCAGGCCAACTGCCCACCCGCCCATCCGGGAAGCTGAAACCGGGGTCTTCCAGGCCGAGGCGGATGGGGTGCCGTATCCGGCCTACCAGTGGTATGAGATTGAACTCGGCACGCGCCAACCGAAACCGCTCAAAGGCCAAACCAACCCTCGACTGGAGGTGCGGCCCCATCGCGGTGTTTCGCGGTACAAGGTTGAGGCTTTTAACCACGCCAATGGCGCTCAGCGGGCGTCCGCCGAAGTCAGCATAGAAGTCCGGGCTACGTTGAATGCCGGATGGACGGGAATGCCGAAACCCGCTTCCCCGACCAGTCGGGATGCCGGCCTCGTCAGGATTGATGATGATGAGGATGAGGAGGCGCTCAGAAAAAGACAGCGGAATGTTCAGAAGGCTGAGGAGACAGGCAGAAGACTGCGGGAGAAACAGGACCGCAACCGCACGATCAAATGGATGGCTGTCCCCACTACCATCCTCGCCCTACTTGCTCTCGGGTTGGTTGGTTGGAAGCAAGGGTGGTTACTGAGACGCAACAATCTAGGCGGCGGGACTGGAGCTGAGACGACCCCATCGCCCCAGGTGCCATTGCCTCAGCCCGAAAGTCCAGCTCAGACCAACTCACCGAAAGACGGCAAACCAGCCGCAGCAACAGGAGCGGTCAGCGTTGGCGCCTCCTCTGCGAATACTAACCCCACCCCTGCCGCGGGTTCGTTTTCCCAAGCGTCGTCCGGTGCGGCAATTGCCACGCCAAGCCCAGCACTTTCCTCCCTCCCCGATCCTTGGCAGGCCGTGGCTATAGGCGGCCCCAGCGTATCCCCAACCGCATTTGCCCCATCAAACGGGGTGTTCGTAGTAACTGGATCTGGCACGCGGTTTACGGGTAAAGCCGACCATTTCTCTTTTGTCTGCATACCGGCCTCATCCGACGGGGTGTTCACGGTTCACTTTGCCGGTTCGGGCATTAAGCCACTCGATGCAACGACAGAAAGCCGGCTTGGGATTATGATGCGAGACTCGCAAGCGGAGGGCGCACCATTTGTTTTCTTAGGCGTCTCTTCCAATTATGGCCTCTTGGCTTTTCGAGAGCAAACTGATGGGATGGCTACGGAAAATTCCAAAGGTTCACGTCCCATCTTTTTGAGGCTAACTCGTACCGACGACCACTTCAAGTTGTTTGGTTGGTATCCCAGAGCGAAAGACTGGGAGCTTTTAAGAGACGTGAGAATCCAAATGCGGCAGACGAATTATCTGGTGGGTCTTGTAGTCTGCTCTGGAAAGCCTAACGGAACTGTTATGGCCCGCTTTGAGGATACCCAATGGAAGGCCCGATAAACAAGCTGGGGCCACAAGCAAGCAGCAATTCTGGCAAATAGCAGGATTCTCAAGGACAAAAATATGACACTCTTGGAAGCCGAGCGCCTCGTGCGCAGAATCGCTGAGCTATCACGCGGTCAAGCCAACCAGCCCGCTGCTTCTAAATTGGCCGAGGATTTCGCCGCAAACTGCCACGCTGCCAACCTGCGACTTCATCAATGCGAAGCGATGATTAGAGCCGGGGACCGCCACCAGGCCATTCAGTTGGCGGAAACTGCGCCCAATCTTCTCGACTGGGTGACTGTCTTGGAATTCCAGGGGTCGGATGAGTGGCGGCACCATTGCCAGGAAATCGGCCTGCCTGTTGCCGAGGCCATTGACGCGCGGTGCGTCGAGGCTTTGAATGACTGCTACGCCCAGGGCATTTCCACCGACCACCCGCTCTACTCAGCGTACCGGCGGGCTTGCCTCATGCGAGATGACGAAGAGGCTCTCAGAGCTCTGCAAACCATTGTCAAACTGAACCCTTCGGATACAAACGCCGCCTTGGAATTGGCTCGCCTCGACAGCAGAGTCCTGTCCGCCAAGCTGCAGCATCTTTCTGACCTTCTTGAGGGCGGTGCCCCAGAGACGGTGGTGGCACGGATCGAAGCCATTGAGGCATTTGGTTTTAAGACCTCACCGGCAGGCGAGATTTGGAGCAAGGCCCAAGCGATTCGATGCACCCCCCTCGTCAAAGAAATCGAAGACCTGAAGAACTCATCCTCCTGGGCGGAGGCGCTTGCAAAGCTGGACTTCATTCACCGGGTACAAGAGGACTCCAAGGTCCAGTTGCCGGCTGACCAACTCCAAAGAATCGAGGCGGTTGAGACCTGGGCGCGCCAGGAGCAGGAGAAGGATAGGAAAGAGAAAGAATTCGAATCTCTGCTCTCCAAACTGCACTATCTTCTCCAACAAAGCGAAAGCCGCCAAAAGTCGCCTCGCCGTGCCAACCTGCCCGAACTGAAGAGCGCTCGCGAGGGCTTGAGCGATGTCTGGCAAGAACTCCGGGAACTGCATGGGTCGGTGCCGGACGCAGCCGCGAGCGCGTTCAAGAAGCAAACCGCCGCCCTGGAAACAGAAATTGCTCGGCTCACCAGGACCCAACGGTTGAAGATGGCCGTCGGGGGCCTTTCAGCCCTGGCGGCTGTTGGCGCGGCCATATGGTTTGCCATGGCTCAGGTCGGAGCGCGCCACTTGGGCGCCAGATTGAACGATGCCGTCGCGCGGCGGCAGGTAAATAGAGCGGAGGACCTTCTCGCCCAGGCAAGGAAGAGCACCTTGACGCCCAACATTCTGGCCGCGGATCAGTTTGTTAAGAAACAACGTTCGCTGCTGCAAGATTTCCAGGAAGCATTTTCCAGTGTGCCAAGCAAGTTCGAAGGGGAACCGGCTGCCGACGAGTTGGCCAGAACCAGCGATGCTCTTGCCACCGCCCGGGGCCGCCTGGACGCTTTGGCCCCGGACCTCAAGAGCGAGAATGAGCCGCAGCTCCTTGCCCTCGAGCAGCGCTGGGAGGACTTTCTGACCAGGAGCCGCACGGCTGTCAACTCTCTGGCGGAAGCCTCGGTTACAAGCGCGGAAAAGGGCTGTGTTGGCCTTGATTATCGGCTGCCGCCGGAGCAGGTCAAGACCCAATTCCTTTCGCTGTCCAACCAAATCGTCAGACTCACTGAGTTCGAGACCAAGTGTACCAACCACCTGGCACTTGCTAACGAGCTTCTGCGCCGCCTCAGGGCCGTAAGAGAGAAGTACGCCGCCTTCGGCCACGAAATTCGGAAACTGGATGACGCGGTCTCCGACCTCAACAAGTCCCACTGCTTCACCAACTATTGGGATGCGATTGAAACTCTCGCATCCTCCCAGTTCTCCACGTCCTTCGGGGAGGCCGCCCGCAGTATGCGGGACCTAAACCCTACCCCCGAGAACGCCCTCCGCCCCCTGCTCTGCGGCGATAACCCAAGGGTGTGGAACTATTTCACGACACTCGCCCAGTCCGACTTTGTCCCCAAATCGGTTCTCTCGGCCGAGCGGGACCTTTACCATCAGCTCAAAAGCGACCCGCATATCAGCTCAGCTGCTTACCGTTATCGCTTCTCTTTGGAGCTAGGGGGACAGAAGCCCACTGAATGGATCACCTTGGGTAAGATGACCGGCACCGACAATGGATGGACCGAGATTCTCGCCTATCATCTCAGTGACATGCCGGGCGAGTGCCGGTTCCAAAGAACCAGGTACAGGTTTCTCGAAGGCGACTACAGTCTATCCCCCTCGCAACGCATGTACGACCTAAAGCAAGTAGAAGAGTGCAAAGAAACGGCTGTCTTCTTCTCTCTCGCGCTCGATCGCGCCATGATGTCTGGGGATGAGGAGCGCTGGCTGTCTCCTCTCCTCAGGCGCCTGGACGGCGTGAACCAGTCACGTGAAGGTTCACCGCTGTTCCGCGCTTATCTTTTCCTCACGCTCGTGGGTCTGATGGAACTCCAGCCGGAGGAATCCGGGTTATGGTTCGCGCCTGCTGCCCGGGAACACAAAGCCCTGCTGGTGGGCCTGGGAGCCAGCGAGATCAGAAGCGGCGATTGGTATGCTCCGCTTCGCATCGAGAAGTTCTCCAAGAAGCTTGAGGATTTCTTCGAGTCAACCAAAGACGCATCTTATTGGAAGCAGGCCGTGGCCATTGCCAGCGCCAGCCGCAAAGCCTTTAGCTCCGGATTCATTTATGCCGGGTACGTTGAGCCTGATGGCCGGCCGGTGGTAACGCTCGAGACCACCCCGGTGGAACTGTGGGGCTACAACGCCGCCGCCAGGTCGCCCGCACTGCTATTCCTTTTGGCGAAGGGTCAGCTTACCGAAGTGCAGAAGGCGACCGCCCTTTCCCCGTTGTTTACGCTCAAAGAGCCCAGGGCTGGCCTTTTGGCAAACACTGGCATCGACCCCCAGGCCCCCCTGTTTGACAAACAGCTGCCGCCGCTCTTTGCCCCCCCGCGCCGTTCCGATTAACCCCGTGCAAACTCCTGCCCCAACCTCGTCTGCACCGGAAGAAACCTCCGGCTTCTTCCTCCGCTGGCGAGGCAGAACCTCGGGCCCATTCACCTTCGCGGAAATCGAGCGCAAACTCGCGCGCCAGGAAATTGGCCTCCTCCATGAAGTCTATTGCCAAGGGCGATGGGTCCGGCTGCGCGATTTCAAGTCCGGCGCTGGCTATCCCGAGACTGATAGTCCCTCTCCGGCCTCGCCGCCGGACACTGGGAGGCAAACTCCTTCAAGCCCGACCGGCAGCGCACCAGGCGAAGAGCTGCATTATTTGCGGTGGAAGGGCAAAACTCAAGGGCCGCTCAGTACGGCGGAGATCGAGCGAGAGCTTGATCGCCAGGCAATCGGCATGCTCCACGAGGTGTCATCCGACGGGCGCTGGATCACCCTGAACGACTTTTTCGTTCACGGGAACATCGTCGCTGCCAGGGCGAGGTTCCCTGCCACGACGCCTTCGAAGGCACGGATTCCGCCTACCGGCAGGGCTGGAGCCAGGATCGCGCTCCAAGAGGTTTCCCAGCAATTGCGAAACGGATCACGGATTCTCGATGACATAAGCTTAGTGGTCGAGCCAAATGAATTTGTTGCCCTCCTCGGTCCGTCAGGTTCCGGTAAGAGTACCCTGATGAATGCAATGACTGGCCGCCATCAGGCCAGCGGCGGGCGGATCTGCCTCAACGGAGAGGATTTCTACGCCAACTCCTCAAAGTATCGGCAGAGAATCGGCCACGTCCCGCAACAGGACATCGTCCATTTCGCCCTGTCTGTGCAGCAGGAACTGACTTTCTCCGCCAGGCTTCGCCTTCCGGCTGGCGCCCCCAAGGAGGCCATTTACCAGCGCGTTTCTGACGTCGTTGGCCAAATCGGCCTGCAGGAGCGCGCCAACACTCGGATTTCTGACCTCTCTGGTGGTCAGCTCAAGCGCGTGAGCCTGGGAGTCGAACTCCTATCGGATCCCGAACTGCTCTTCCTTGATGAAGCCACCTCGGGCCTTGATGCAGGCACTGAAGCCAGAATGATGTCTTTGTTCAGGCGGCTTGCGGATAGCGGGCGAACTGTCGTCTGCATCACGCACAATCTCGAGAACGTCTGCCTGTGCGACTTGGCGATTCTCCTCGTAGCCGGGCGGCTTGCGTACTACGGTCCTCCCTCCAACCTGCTGACACACTTTGGCCTCGAAAAACTGTCTCAGGTGTACGATTACTTAGGAATGAAATCCCCTGAGGAGTGGGCCCAGTCCTATCGGGCATCAGAATACTACGAGAAGTATGTCGTCCAACGTCAAAACCTTGCGCCGGCGGAAAGCGCTTCATTAAGCCCGCCCGCTGTCTCGCGGGATCTGACCGGCATACCTAAGCCGAACGGATCATTCCACCAGTTTCTAGTGCTGACCCACCGGTACTTCGCTGTTACGCTGCAGGATCGCAAGAATGTCATCTTGCTCCTCGCCCAGGCTCCCATCATCGCGCTCCTGCTCGGTTTGGTCTTTCGCAACGAGGACTTCAACGATCCGGTCAAAGGGCCATTGAGCCAAAAAATGCTGAGCTTCCTCTTGGTCATCTCGGCCATTTGGTTCGGATGTATCAACGCTGCTCGAGAGATAGTCAAGGAGCTGCCCATCTATCTTCGGGAGCGCGCTATCAACCTCCGCTTGGGAAGCTATCTCGGTTCCAAGGTTGCCATCCTGAGCTTCCTCTGCACTCTGCAATGTGCCGGGCTACTGGCCATCATCTTAGGAATGACAAGCCTTAAGCCGGATCTTGGCACTCAAGCGGCCTGTCTCCTGCTCACTGCCTTCTCCGGAATGCTCATGGGCCTGCTCGTCTCAGCCTTGGTGAAAAACGAGGACAAAGCCATGGCTGTGGTTCCTATTCTACTGATTCCACAGGTAATCTTTTCAGGCGCCATTCTGGAGCTTTCAGGGCTGGCTGCGAGCATCGCTAAGTGGATCATGGTTTCCTTCTGGGCGTTCGACGGAATGCTTCATGCGCTTCCGAGCAACGAAAGCCCTCTGTTGAAGCCTAACTACAGCCTCAGCGAGGATATTACGATGATTTGCGCCTTCTTGCTCGCCTTCACGGCGCTAGCTACTATTTCTTTGAAACGAAAAGACCCCCTTAAATAGATCAAGGAACTAGTTATGCAAATCAAGAACTCGGTGTGGCTGCTGGGAGTTGTCGCCCTGGTTGGAACCCTCGCCTATGTTAAATGGGAAATCGTGCGGAACCGCCGAGAAATTGACCGCCCGGTTTCCGAAGCGCCAGCGAAAATAGAGGCCTCGGCGACCCCCAAGGATGTCAGGTTGCTAATCACGAATCCTCCACCTCAAGCTTCTCAAACCAATCCTCAGCAAAACCAAGCGCTGGAGCCCCTCGAGGGTCTCCTAGACTTGGCCGTGAAGACCGGCCAGCGCGCCACGGAACTCCTCGTCAGTAATCCCCCCCCTGCCAGCAAACCCAGTGACGCAAACCAGCCACAGGATGCCGTGGGCGCACTGCTCAATTTGGCCACCAAGACGGCCCAACGGGTCGATCAGATGGGCTTGAAGGCATCCGAGCTTTCTGACGAGGAGGAAATGAAGCTTGGCGACCAGCTTGATCGTGAGGTCCTTCGCGGGATGCCGCAAGCCTCCGACCCCAAAGCCCTAGCCCGGCTTGAAGCGCTCGCTAAGCCTCTCATTGACCAGTGTCAGCGAAAACTAATTCAGTACAAGATCCGCATTTTGAAGTCCTCGAAGATCAGCGCCTTCGGGTCCGCCGGAGGCCACCTCTACTTTACCACTGCTTTTCTCAAGAGATTCTCAGCCGACGAGGAGCTAGCCATGACTCTCGGCCACGAGCTTGCCCATATTGAACTCAAGCACGCCGTCCATAAGGTCCAGTATCTTTACCATGGCCAAAAAACCTTTGGCGACTTCGCCACTGCTGGCCAGATTGTCTATACCACTCTGAGTTCCCCTTACACAAAAGAGCAGGAGTTTGAGGCGGATGCCCTGGGATTTGACGCCTGCAGAAAGGCTGGGTGGGAAGCCTCCAAATTGCTCTCACTCTATGAAGAATTTATCAAGCTGGAGCAAGAGCAGGCTCGGGACCAAACCACCGGCTCTCCCGAACCCACTTCCGAGTTGGAACGTCGTGTGGAAGATTACTTCAGTTCACACCCACCCACGGCCGAAAGGCTTGCTCGCTTGAAAGCAAGAGCTTCGAGCTGAGGCAGCGGGAGTCCGCAGCGCACTGGCGGCCCAGTCCACCCGGTCCCTCATGGACCTGACTGCCGGAGCGATTGCCCGCTTGGGGCGGGGCCGGCAGTGGAGGCGCCTTGGCGGCCAATTGGTATCCCCACAGGCAAAGGCTTGCCTTTGGGTAGTGAACGAGTGCTTCCTGAAGCAGGGTTCTCGACGAGCTTCGTCTGCCTCTTGCAGTGCGGGCAATCAATGGTTTGTCCCTGGTTCAGGGAACTAAACTCCAGGTGCCCGCGGCAGTGCTGGCATGCTCCCTTGACAAAATGTGGCTGGTCCTTCGCACTCTCCAGGTCAGTGCTGCATGGCTGTCGCAGCGGCGGAACGAGTCCTGTCGTCCCCGCAGATGAAACTGGCAATGGCGGGGCATTGGCAGGCACAGATCTTCGGTTTACCAGGATCTGCTTGTTAAATACCTCATCATAAAACCACCATCCGTCCATGCCTTCCTGCCAAACCAGCGTGCTATGTCCACTAAGTTGTCCAGCTTTAACCAGAACGTGAACATATGCTTCTGGCATTGGACCAAAAGTCTTGTTCTGGTCCACGTAATACCACGGCATATCCGGTTTCGGCATTACGAGTGCCCTGGGTGCGGTGTTGCTTGTCACCATCGTTCCACCGCCCAGCGGCACTGACGCCACCCCAGGCTGCGCGGGCGGAGCAGCGACCAATGGAGGTGAGGCAGGCAGATTCTGTGCTCGCTCCCGAAAGACCGTAGATCTTCTCACTAGGTAATAAGGGAATACGATGATCCACAATAGCAGGCAAGCGCCAACCCAAGCCAGCGCCCCGTTGTGAAAGCTATAAGGTCCCTTCCTCGAGGTGATTTTGTTCGCTCGCGCATCGAACCCAACCCAAGTCGTTGTCAAAAGCACCAGAATGCCGAGCAAGGGCCACAAGACTTGGTGGATGTCTTCATAGGCCGGACTTCTGGCTCCAGAATCCCCCTGTTGGCTGGGCAGCGGACCGTTTGACCTCTCTCGATCCGCCCTGCTGACAACCGGACCGGATGGGGAAAGGGCAGAGCGGCGCCGGCCCGGTCCGCCCGGTCCCAAAGCAGTCGGTCCTTCCGGGAACCCTTGCAGCCCAGCGCCGAGCTGGTCCGGGGCCACTGATAGGCCTTGGACAATAGCTAGTTGCGCAGCCAGAATGCAGCAAGAATTCCCCGAGTTACCGCGGTGCTGGACCGTGCCGTATACGACCACTGGCGTCCCAGAAGTGTTTTTCTCGTTCCAAACCAGGGACTGCTGCGCCGGGGCAAGCCGATCGCACAACACCTCCATGGTTTCATTGCCTTGTTTCAGGTAAAAGGACCTCTTTGCCGCGTTCTTGGAATAAAACGTGCCCACCAGTATAACCTGGCGGCCTATATACTGGCTTGGGTGCAGGCGAATATCAGCACAAGCAACTTGGCCATAACTGCGAAAGATGGACACACCAACCAGTACGGCTGCGAACAGCCAGCTTGATTTGATGGCTTCACATCGTGATATGCCCCCTTTCATGTTGCCTCCGCGCTAAGGACCAACGGTTGGCCACCATCTGTTCGACCGGCGTGTGTGGGAGTGAGCCATAGTTTTGTCTGCCGTAATCCTGCTACCACTTTCTCGGGTTCCAAGATTTCCTCGCACCGCAATCATCGCTAGCCTATGGTCTCCCCTTCCAATTACAAGCCCATAATTTCGGCAGCGCAGGCGAGCCATGGTGCCATCACTCTTCCCTTCTCCAGTTTGTCCAGTTTGGGGAGGGACCACCCGCCGATACTCAGGATGATGAAGAACAAGGCAATCGAGATAAAGAGGCTCGTCCATCCTGGGATTCTTTAAGGCGTGGACGGGCAAACCGATCGGGATACCCCATACAAAGCAGAGCGTGCCGATCATGCTCAGGGCCGACATAGTGATCTTGCGGCGTTTTCTGACCGCTTCCTGGCTGACGTATCTGCCTGATTCGCCAAGAACTTGTGCCATAAATCAAAATCTTTCGTCGCTGCTGGTGAGGCCCATTCCAAAGACGCTTCCATGGACAAGAGTGCCTCGTGGAGAAAAGAAGCATAAAAGCTGCCATAATCAGGAGGAATCAATAGATATCTACGGTTTCTGTCATTGGCAATGAGCCCAGGAATCAAAGAAAAGCCAGCCGGAAAACGTGTTCCTTCGAAATTCAGACAATTTCACGCTTGCCTTTCTGCGCTGTCGGCCCCTTAATCGTGGTGAGAATCAGGGGTAGGCGAGTGGTTCGAGTTCGTTACCCATGCCCTGGTGTTTGGCGCGGTGGCAAGCGATCACCGAGGAATTGAATGGAACTGACGATACCTGGTGCTGCCAGCTAAAAAAGAGGAATCCGTTAATACAACGAATTCCCCTTTCCAGCTTACAGAATCTTCCTCAACCCCCGCTCAACCCCAGGAGATGTCGCTAACCTGGCCCTCCCCTTCGCCCACTGCCTCAATCCCCCAATCTGCTCCGCCATCAATCTCGACAACGGTACAAATTCAGTCAGCACCCGGGCAATATCGAGGTCAGTTGGCTCCTTCCCCACATCGAATGCCAGGTAAAGGGCCTCGATGAAGACGTTTTCAATCTCGCTACCCGTCAAGCCTTCTGTCGCTTTGGCTAATTGAACCACGTCAAAGTCCCCAGGAGCCCGACCATGTTTCCCAATTTGAATTTCCCAGATGGCTTCACGTTCAGCTTGATTGGGTAGGTCCACAAAGAAGAGGTCATCCCAGCGACCCTTGCGGAGCATTTCTGGC
>Ga0326727_10022900_pt1 | contig 12004 bp, 9 predicted proteins | sample MB2enrmetagenome_FD_207643 | JGI IMG/M metagenome (GOLD analysis project Ga0326727, IMG submission 207643) | Lab enriched peat soil microbial communities from McLean, Ithaca, NY, United States - MB29MY | ecosystem: Environmental > Terrestrial > Soil > Wetlands > Peat | place: USA: New York... | reverse complement strand
GGCCAAGGCGCCCCTCATGCTAATTGGAACTGAAGCTGTCGCATGCCCCCACCTCTGATCGAACTGCGACACATCAGCAAGCACTTTGCTGGCGTCAAGGCGCTGGACGATGTTTCGCTCACCATCGCCCCCGGCGAAATCCACTGTCTTGCCGGCGAGAACGGCTCGGGCAAGTCGACCATCATCAAGGTGATCTCCGGCGTCTACCAGCCCGACGGCGGCGAGATCGTCATCGACGGCGCGCCTGCGCGTCCGCTGACGCCGATCAGCACCATTGCGCACGGCGTCCAGGTGATCTTCCAGGACTTCTCGCTGTTCAACACGCTGACCGTGGCCGAGAACCTGGCGCTCAGCACCGAGTTGAGCGAGCGACGTCGGCTGGTGAACTGGCGGCGCGTGCGCAAGGTGGCGGAGGAGGCGTTGGCGCGGCTCGGCGTGCAGCTGGACCTCGACGCCGACCTCGACACGCTGCCCACGTCGGGGCGTCAGCTCGTCGCCATCGCGCGCGCGCTGATGTCGAACCCGCGCCTGCTGATCATGGACGAGCCGACCACCGCCCTCACCCGCAAGGAGGTGGAAACGCTGTTCGGCATCGTGCGCGACATCCAGAGCCGCGGCATCTCCATTCTCTTTGTCAGCCACAAGATGCGCGAGATGCTGGAGATCAGCGAGCGCATCACCGTGCTGCGCAACGGCCGCGTGGTGGGCGAAGGCCCGACTGGCGGGTGGGACGAGGTCTCCATCACCCGCGCCATGACCGGGCACGATCCCTCCGGCGAGACCTATCGCTGGACGCGGCCGGCCGCCCCGCCGCCGCCGCGGCTCGAAACCCGCGGCTTTGGCGTGCCGGGCCTGTTCTCCGACGTGAACCTCACGATCCATCCCGGCGAGATCGTCGGTCTTTCAGGCTTGCTCGGCGCCGGCCGAACCGAACTCGCGATGGCGTTGTTCGGCATGTATCCGGCCTATCATGGCAGCATCCGCATCGACGGCCAGGAGGTGCGGCTCGGCAGCGTGCAGGACGCCATAGCGCAGGGCATCGCCTACGTGCCGGAAGACCGGCTGGGCGAAGGCCTGTTCCTGACGCAGACGATCAACCGCAACCTGCTCGCGAGTTCCTACGGCGCCCTCGCCCACAACGGCTTCATCGACTTCGTGCAGGCGCATAAGCGTTCGTCGGCGATGATCAAGGGCATGCAGATCGCGACAGCGACTGGCGACCGGCCGGTGATCGAGCTGTCCGGCGGCAACCAGCAGCGCGTGGTGATCGGGCGCTGGCTGATGAACGACGAGCGCATCTTGGTGCTGAACGGCCCGACCGTTGGCGTGGACGTCGGCTCGAAGGCCGGCATCCATCGCAAGATCCGCGACCTCGCCGCCAGCGCCGGGCTTGCCGTGCTGATGATCTCTGACGACGTGCCGGAGCTGGTGCAGAACTGCAGCCGCATCGTGCTGATGCACCGCGGCCGCTTCGTCGAGGATCTGCCCACGTCGGAGGCCACCGAGGCGCTGGTCGCCGACAGACTCAAGGCCCTGACATGAGCCCGCTGCTGCGGCGGTCGGAGACCGTCATCTTCCTCGTGGTTCTGGTCGCCGTCGTGGTGATCGGCGTCATCAACCCGGCGGCGTGGAATCTCGGCAACATCTTCAGCCTGCTGCGCGCCAACGTCATCACCGGCATCATGGCGCTCGGCGTGCTGACGGTGCTGATCTCCGGCGGCATCGACATCTCCGTGCCGTACTTCGCCATGGCGGCGATGTACGTCACGCTGCTCGGCATGCTGAACACCGGCTACTCCGGCGTGGCGCTGCCGTTCATCGCCGCCACGCTGATCGGCCTGCTGCTGGGGGTGCTGAACGCGTTCTTCGTAGACAGGATGCGGATGATCCCGATGATCGTCACGCTCGGCACGGGAACGATGGTGCGCGGCTTCCTGCTCGGCGTGATCGGCACCGCCAACATCAACATCGACCGCATGCCGCCCTCGCTGATCCATTTCGCCAGCCTGTACTTGGTGAAGCGTGTGCAGCCGGACGGCACCACCATCGAACTCAGCGCGATGATCGTGATCTATCTGGCGCTCGCGCTGCTGGTGCACCTGCTGTTGCGCCACACCATGATCGGGCGCGGCGTGTACGCCATGGGCGGCGACAAGGAGGCCGCGCGGCGAGCGGGCTTTGACGTCCGTCGGGTCACCTACTTCGTCTACTGCCTTTCCGGCGCGCTCGCCGGTTTCGCCGGGCTGCTCTACGTCTCGATGTCCTGGCTCGCCAACCCGCGCGACCTGGCCGGCGCCGAGATGGACGTGTTGGCCGCGGTGGTGCTCGGCGGGGCCAGCATCTTCGGCGGCCGCGGCAGCGTGCTCGGGACCATGCTCGGCGTGTTCACCTTGGTGCTGGTGAACAACAGCCTGATCATCCTGCACGTCAGCACGACCTGGCAGCGCGTCGCCGTCGGCGTGATCGTGATCGCCGCCACCGCGACGACCGCCTGGCGCGACCGCAAGCGCCTGGCGTGAGGGGAGCGACGACGATGTCAAACGCCATGGACCTGCGCCGCTTCATCAGTCGCGAAGCCAACCTATTGCAGTTGCTCGGCTTGGCGGTGCTGATCTTTCTTCTGATGACGGCGCTCGACCCGGATAAGTTCCTGCGCGCCTACAACTTCGAGTCGATCACCTTCCTGGCGCCGGAACTCGGGCTGTTGTCGTTGGCGATGATGCTGTCGATGCTCACCGGCGGCATCGATCTCTCCGTGATCGGCGTCGCCAATCTTTCCGGCATCCTGGCCGGGCTGATGTTCCACGCGGTGGGCGGCGCGCACGGGCCGGCGCTCAGCCAACTTTCGTTGTCCTGGGTGGCGCTGGGCGTGGCGATCGCGGTGTGCACCGGCCTGCTGGCCGGCGCGCTGAACGGCTTCCTGATCGCCAAGGTGCGCATCACGCCGATCCTGGCGACCATTGGCACGGGCCAGCTCTTTGTCGGCGTCTGCCTCGTGCTCTCGGGTGGGCCGGCGATCGTCGGCTTCCCTGACGGCTGGGATGCGATCGGTAACGCCAAGCTGCTCGGCGTCGCCCTGCCGCTGGTGCTGTTCGTGGCGATCGCGGGGCTGTTGGCGCTGGCGCTGACGCGCACGCCGCTCGGGATCAACCTGCAGCTGATCGGCGCCAACCCCAAGGCCGCTGTCTTCGCGGGCATCCGCAAGAGCCGCGCGATCCTGATCTCCTATGTGGCCAGCGGGGCGCTGGCGAGCATCGCGGGCATCCTGCTGTCGGCGCGCGTGAACGCTGCGAAAGCCGATTACGGTACGTCGTACCTGCTGGAAGCGGTGCTGATCTCGGTGCTGGGCGGAACCAACCCAGCCGGCGGCAAGGCCACGGTGCTGGGGGTCGCGCTGGCGCTGGTGTCGCTGATGCTGCTGTCCAGCGGCTTCCAGTTGATGCGCTTCAGCAATTTCCTTGTGGATTTCATCTGGGGCGCGTTCCTGCTGATCGTGATCGCGAACAACGCGCTCCGCAGCCGGACACGATAGGAGCCGCGCATGGCCAAGGTGCATCTGCGACACGCGCTATTTGAAGAGAAGGAGCGCGTATTCCTGGAGTCGGATGGCGTGGAAGTGTCGCTGTTCCGTTACGACACCGGCGTCGAGGCGGTGCGGCTGGCGAACCGGCGCGGCTACGTTATCGCGCTACCCTATTTTGGCCAGATGATTTGGGATGCGAGCTTCGACGGCGTGCGGCTCGGCATGGGGCACAAGTATCCGGCGCCGCGGCCGGCGAAGGTGATCGTCGACACCTACGGCTGCCTCTCGTTCCATAGCGGCTTGCTGCGCAACGGCGTGCCGGGTCCGCAGGACGACCACCAATTGCACGGCGAGTTCTCCTGCGCGACGCTCGAATCGGCTGCGCTGGAATTCGACGGCGATGGCGAGGGCGCGTTCGTGCGCCTGACCGGCGAGTACGAATACATCGCCGGCTTCGGCTCGCACTACATGGCGCGGCCTTCGGTGACGCTACGGCCGGGCAGCACGCTGTTCGACGTCGGCATGTCGGTGGAGAACCGCGGCGGCAAGGCCATGGATCTCATGTACATGTGCCACATCAACCTCGCCTTCGTCGAGAACGCGCACATTCTGCAGGCGGCAGCCTATATGCTCGAGAACGTCGCCGTGCGCACGGCGATTCCGAGCTTCGTGCAGCCGACGCCCGAGTACCGCGCGCTGCTTGAACAGCTCGCGCGCGACCCCGGCCGCATGGAGCGTCTCGATCCGTCGCTCGGCTACGATCCCGAGCAGGTCTTCTATCTCAATAACCTGCGCCGCGACGCGGCCGGGCTGACCCATGTCATGATGCGCCGGCCAGAGGGCGACGGCATCGTGGTGTCGTTCTCGCCCGACGCTTTCCCCTATCCGGCTCGTTGGCTGCTGCGCAACGCCGACCTCCAGGTCGCCGCCATCGCCTTGCCGTCCACCTGCCATCCGGAAGGCTATCTGACGGAGAAGAGCGCCGGCCATGTGCGCAGCCTCGCGCCGCGAGACAGCGCGACTTTCGGCGTGCGCTTGGGTTATCTCGACGGCGCCGCCGCCGCGAAAATGGACGCCACCATCCGGAGCCTGTGACCGATGAGCAATCGCATCGCCGTCGTCGGCAGCAATATGGTCGATCTGATCACCTACGTGACTCGCATGCCCGGTCGCGGTGAAACGATCGAGGCGCCACGTTTCGAGATGGGCGCCGGCGGCAAGGGCGCCAACCAGGCCGTCGCCGCCGCGCGGCTCGGCAGCGAAGTGCTGATGGTGAGCAAGGTCGGCGACGACGTATTCGGCCAGAACACCATCCGCAACTTCCAGAACAACGGCGTCGACACCCGCCATGTCGATGTCGTGGCCGGCGTTTCCAGCGGCGTGGCGCCGATTTTCGTCGAGCCCTCGGGCGAGAACAGCATCCTGATTATCAAAGGCGCGAACGGCCATCTCACGCCGGCCGACGTGGACGCCGCGGCCAGCGATCTACTCGGCTGCGACCTGATCCTGCTGCAGCTCGAAGTGCCGCTGGAGACAGTCTATCACACGATCGCGCTCGCCGGGCGCCACGGCAAGCCGGTGTTGCTGAACCCGGCGCCGGCGACGCCGGAGTTGGACCTTGCGAAGCTGAGCGATGTGACCTTCTTCACGCCGAACCGCAGCGAGCTGGCGTTGCTCTCGGGCCTGCCGACGGAGACCATGGCCGAGATCGAGACCGCAGCGCGTAAGCTGCTGGCGGCCGGGATTCGCGCCGTGATCGCCACGCTGGGCGGCGATGGCGTGCTGCTGGTGACGAAGACCGAGGCGCGGCACATCCCGACGGCGCCGGTAAAGCCGCTGGATACAACCGGGGCGGGCGATGCCTTCATCGGCAGCTTCGCGCACTTCTATGCCCTGAGCGGCGACGTCGCCGACGCGCTGCACTGGGCGGTGCGCTATGCGGCGGTCTCGGTGACGCGGCGTGGGACGCAGAAGTCGTACGTGGATGCGGCGGCGTTTCGCGAGTTCTGCGCCACTCTCGAGGATCGCGCCCCGGCGACGTGACGCGCCGAACGTCCGGGCTTTGGTTTCGGCCGACAGGTCGCGCCTGCCACAGAAGTGGCGCTATGCCGAACCCCAGGCGCCCGTCCAGACATCATTCGGCGTCTGGGTTCAGGGGGGTGGACTTGGGGCTTTGGGGTGTGGGCTCAAGCGGCAAGCGCCCCTTCGTTGCGACGGCTCCGTTTCATCGGCGCATTCGGCGCCGGCGCATTTTCCGCCCGGCTGTCGCAGCGGGTCAGGGAGTTGACCAGATCGTTTCCATTCGGCGCTGCGGGGTTTCGAGAGTCTCGAGCGTTGTTTGAGGACGGCGAACGCGTGCTCGGCCGGGAGGGGCGGTCTGAAGGTGCGGCCGGCCGGGTTTTGCTTGTCGCGCCAGGACTTAACGTCAAAGTGTCGCGCGCCGCCATGAGCGAGATTGTCCGGTCCGGAGTGAGGGCGGCGTGACTGAAACCGGCGGTTCTGGCATGACGCCGCGGCGTCCGCCGCTTGTGGCGCGGGAAGTTGTCGGTCATAATTGCGCGGGAGTCTCCCTGAGGGACCGGCGAACAATGCCGACAACGGCTAGCCAGTCGACAGTCGTCATCATCGACGACGACACGGGCATGCGAGAGTCGATCTCGGGCCTTGTGCGGTCGGTCGGATTTGAGGCGAAGACGCTGGCCTCGGTGGACGAGTTTCATCGGTCGGGACGGCCGGAGGGTGCGTGCTGTCTCGTGCTCGATGTTCGGCTGCCTGGTCAAAGCGGGCTCGAGCTGCAACGCGAGCTCGTCGCCGCAGGCGTCAATCTTCCCATCATCTTCATCAGCGGACATGGCGACATCCCGATGTCGGTCCAGGCGATGAAAGGCGGCGCGATCGAGTTCCTGACCAAGCCGTTCCGAGACCAGGATTTACTCGACGCTATCCAGTTGGGACTTGCGCGCGATCGGGCTCGCCTCGACGACGAGAAATCAATCGCCGCTTTGCGAGCGCGTTTCGAGACCTTGACTGCGCGCGAGCGCGAAGTCATGGCGGGCGTGGTCGCGGGGCGGCTCAACAAGCAGGTCGCGGGCGATCTCGGCATCAGCGAGATCACTGTGAAGGTCCATCGGGGTCAAGTGATGCGCAAGATGAAGGCGTCGTCGCTTCCCGACTTGGCTCGAATGGCGGACAAGCTCAAAGCCACGCACGAAGGCAAATAGGCAGGCTGCGGACGACTCCAAGCGTTCGCCTTCGCGGTCTCGCTGACCGCCATGTGCGCGCTGATTGCGGAGCGGTTTGCTGTCGCCGAACCGGTGGCGCGGACCGATTCCGGGCACGCGAATTCCGGATGCGTTCGTCCACTGGCGGGATGGGCCCTGTCGCTTCGGCGCGGAATCGGAGAGCGGGCGGAGGACTCTCGCCTGGAGCCTGCGGACGCTTCTCAGGGCGGGCTCCGCGTCCCATACAAAGGTCGGATCAATCTATACCCAGGTGCAATCGCTTTGTTCCGTTCCGCGGATCGATCATCACTTCGGCGCTGCCGGCCGAAATCCAATTCGCATGGACGCAGGCGGGATTTGCTGAGATCATCGCTTTGTCGAGGAATGGGACATCGGTTTGTCGAAGGGCACTCTTATTGCTGTCGTCGATGACGACGACTCGGTGCGGGAGGCTCTTGCAGCTCTTCTGAAATCGATTGGCTATGACGCCGTCGCCTTCGAGCGGGCCGAGGATTTCCTGAGTTCCGATCACCGGCGCGGCGCTGATTGCTTGATCGCTGACATTCAAATGCCGGGGATGACCGGGTTCGACCTCTACGCTCGGATCGCCGCTTCGGGCCAAGCGATTCCGACCATTTTGATCACCGCCTATCCCGATCGGGGCGCGCAGACGCGCGCGCTGCGCGACGGCGTCAAGGCGTGCTTGACCAAACCATTCACCGAGGACGAGCTGCTCAGGAGCATCCGGTTGGCGCTCGAGTCTCGCTCCGAGTAGAGGCCGCCGCCGGCTCGTCGAGCGGGGTCGCCAAGCGCGACTCATTGTCGACCGCCGAGGGGTCCCGAACCCGATCAGCGTCGCAAGGGGTCGAGACGATTGATTACGGCAGGATCGACGGCGGCGCCGAATCACAAGAAAAGGGCCCTTCCGTATCCGGCGGAAGGGCCCCCACTCCGGTCGATTTGATGCACTTCACTTGGCTGGGCGGGACCAGTGCGGCGATTGCGGGCGAATAGGAGCCGACTGGCGCCCGACCGCGACAACCGTAGAGACGCGTGGCGCGTTGAACCATTGGACTGACGGAAGAACGCCATACCGAATCGGAAGGGTGCGCTTATACGTTGGGTTAGGGGCCAGAGATCGTGTCTCACCCGGTGGCGTCGCTGAGGCGGAGCAAGCCGCTCGCGAGGCGCGTTCAAGGAGCAGCTGTCGATCGGCTGAGCGATCGCCCCGCCCGCCGGCTGATCCTTTTTCTCGTATTCCTGGTCGCCGAAGCCGCCGGGACAATAAACCGGGCGTCCGCTCGGGCAGACTCGCATGCGCCGCTTGCAGACTCATGCGTGACGCAGCTAGTCGGGCGGTCCGAAACTGAGGCGCTCCGATTCTGCACGCACGCTCTCGCTGAATTCCCGCAGCGGATCGATCAAGCCGCTGGCCACCATTTTCCTCAGTTCCGGAAGCGTCTTGTTCGGCTCGAGATAAGTGGCGATGATCTTTTTCACGGTCTGATCGGCGCACTCGATGACGCTCGTCGAGGACAAGACGCGCATCCTGCTGACCTCCGCGTAAAGCGTCATCAGGGCTGACACGTCTGGGCGGTCGCTCTGCAGCGCTTCAATATAGAGCTTCGACGCCTGCTCGATGAAGGCTTTGTAGGCGTCCTGTCGGCGAAGCTGATTTTGCGACAGCCACAGCGCCTTCGTCTGTGACCTTTGGCTGAGCCAGGTCGCGAGGCCCGATGCGAGAGCGCCGATCGCGGCGCCCGCAAGCCCGGACAGGGCGGTTATGATCGATGCGTCCATGCGCTAAATCCGAGCGGCGACGGAAGTCGGTATCATGCGCCGACCGGCGAAACTAGGCGTCGCCGCCTGTCATCCAGCGTGGGTCCCGACGCCGATCGGCGTCGCAAGCCATTGCGACTATTGCCGGTAGTGGGGGAAGGATGCCGCGCCTGTTCACATCTGTGAGGGCGAAGCCGATTGGCCGAGCGACTCGGCCACGACCTTGGCGGCCGTCCAGACGCGCCAAAGGGTCGGCCAGGCTGGCGCGCGCCCCGCTCGACTCGCGCCACGTTCTCCGGAGGCCGCCGCCGCGGCGAAGGCGTCCATGCGCCGCAGCGCTCGGCATAGGCCGGCGGTTTGTCTTGGTCGTCAAATTGGATAATTACATCGGCCCCTACTCGGAGGTGCCGCCCGCCCCGCCTGGATCGCGTCGAGCGGCCGGCCTACGGAGACCGCCCCGGGCGCAGAACCAACGGATGCGACGCAATGGCGAAAGCGGGAAATGCGACACCGAACGCCGGGAACGGCGACAAGCCAACCGAAGACAGCGTCGTCTCGCAGTTGATCGGCTTGGCGGCGGCGCTGTGGGCGTCGCGCCAGCGCGGCAAGATCGTCTTGCTGCTCGTCGCCCTGGTCGCGGTGGTCGGCGCGTCCGCATTTGCGCAGATCCTGCTGAACGCCTGGAACCAGCCGTTCTACGACGCGCTGGCGCGCAAGAACGTTTCCGCGTTCATCGTCCAGCTCGGCGTCTTCGCCGAGCTGGCGGGCGTCCTGCTCGTCCTCAATGTCGCGCAAGCGTGGCTCAACCTGAAGTCGAAGCTCATCTCGCGCAAGGCGCTGGTCGAAGACCTCGCCGCCGAGTGGCTCGCGCCGATGCGAGCCGTCCGCCTTTTGCAGGCCGGCGAGATCGGCGAAAACCCCGACCAGCGCATTCATGAGGACGCCAGGCACCTGACCGAGCTGTCGACGGACTTGGGCATCGGCCTGCTGCAATCCACCTTGCTGCTGGTGAGCTTCGTCGGCGTGTTGTGGATCCTGTCCGACAGGATGGTCGTCACGATCGCTGGACACGCCTTTGTCGCGCCGGGCTACATGGTGTGGTGCGCGTTGCTCTATTCCGGGATCGCGTCGCTGGCGAGTTGGGGCGTCGGCCGTCCGCTGATCCATCTGAACACGGAGCGTTATGCGCGGGAGGCGCAGTTTCGCTTCGACCTGGTGCGGGTGAACGAGGAGATCGAAGGCGTCACGCTCGACGGCGGCGAAGCCGACGAGAAGGAGCGTCTGGACTGGGTCTTTCGCGGCGTCGTCCTAGTCTTCGAGCAGATCGTCCTCGCGACGACCTGGCTGACGAGTGTGACGGCGGGCTTCGGTTGGCTGGCGATCGTCGCGCCGATCCTCGTCGCGGCGCCTTCGTATTTCTACGGCGATATGACCTTCGGCAAGCTGATGATGGTCGTCGGCGCCTTCAACCAGGTGCAGCAAGCGTTGGGATGGTTCGCCAACAATTTCTCCGGCATCGCCGACTGGCGGGCGACGCTCATTCGCGTCATGAGTTTTCGCACGACGCTGTTGGCGATCGACAAGCTCGGCGAAAGTCAAAGCCGGATCGAGTTGGACGGGCGGCACGAGGAATCGATCGTCATCGACGAACTGTCGATCGCGACGCCCGACGGGCGGCTCGCCCTGACCGAACCCCACTTGGAGGTCAAGCCGGGCGATCACGTTCTCATCACCGGCGAACGGGACGCCGAACGCATGCTGTTCCAGGCGATCGCGGGACTTTGGCCGTGGGGCGGCGGCCGCATCGCGCGTCCGCATCGCCAGTCGATCGTCTTCATGCCGACGCCAGGCTACGTGCCGCCCGGGACGCTGCGCGAGGCGCTCGCCTATCCCCATCCGCCACAGACATATGACGACGCTCGCATTCGCGAAGCGTTCGCCGTCGTCGGTCTCGAACACTTTGCGCCAATGCTCGACGAGAACGAGCGCTGGGATCGGCGACTGAGCGACAATGACAAGCAGTGCCTGGCGATGGCCCGCGTCCTCCTGCAAAGGCCGCGTTGGGTCGTGCTCAACCGAGCGCTCGCCGCTCTCGATCCTGAAGTGGCGCGAAGCGTGGTGGCGGCGTTCGATCGACATATGGCGGACGTCGGCGTCATCCACATCGGACCGCTGCCGCACGGGCTCGGGCATTTCGGGCGAGTCGTCAACCTCGTGTTGGATCCGCAGGGGCCTCGCTTCAAACCGTCGGTCAAGGCGGAACTCCCCGGCCCGCGCGAAGCTGCAGCGCTTTCCGCGCAATAGGCCGACCGCTGTCAGTGAGGCGGTGGGAAGCCGGAGAGCCGCAAGCCTTTCCGCGAGACCGGCAGGGATCGATTGGAGAGCCGCTCGCCGAAGCGCCGCCTTGCGCCGAGCGCGCGCCGTACGACCAGCGAGACGCAACCCCCGGCTGTGCGAATGTGCGCCGGACCGGTATCCGGCGACAGGGATCGCGCAATCCGTCAATTTCAGGCAATCGATTCTGATTTCGACGGTGTCCCGACCTGCATTTGTCGGGACTCAATGTGGGCGTATCGCCCGAAAGTCAGCGAGTCCTTCCGGAGGGGCCCAGTTGGACGCAAATCCACGTTATGACGCCGGTCGGCATCCGGCCGCCATGCCGTTCGACATGCAATCAGCGTCGTTTTGCGGCACGGCTCAGGCCAACCGTCAGTCAGGCTGCTTCGGCAAGGAACTGAGCGTAGGCGCGCCACCACGCCGCCTCGCGGCGCAGAAACGCCGTATCGCGCCAGCGCGGCGATAAACGGATCGAGGGCGGGTTTTTCTCCAACCGCTGGACGTAGTCTTCCAATTCTCGCGCCCGCGCGAGATAAGTGTCAGCCAAGCCTTGTTTGGTCATTGCAAATCCCAGTTTTGCGTCGCCTAACTGTGTAAGCCCACTGCGCGGAGTTTTCTCATGCGGGCGCTGTTGATCGGCTTTGCCAATTGATTCAAGTTTTAGCGATCCGCGAGTTCGTGGCGGCAGTCGTCGCACATGGTTCACGGTGAGTAACAGATCGCGCTCCGCGGGATGACGCTGCTGCGTCGAGGTGGGGGCGAGGTCTTCGGAGCCGATTGACGCGTTGAAGATCGCCACTGAGCGCTGCGCAGTCGGCGTCGGGGCGCGCGCCGATGTCCGTGGAGTCAGTCGGCTGGCGGCGGGGCGCCGTGCAGTTCGTGTTGCAGCGTCGCCAGCCCGGAGCCGCCGGTCTTGTGGAACATCAGCTTTTCCAGGGGGAGTTCGGCCCGCGGGACGTCGATGTCGACCTCGCCGCGCGCCAGCGCCATGAAGTGGCCGCCGACCAGAAAGGCGTGACGCCGGTTGTGGGTGACGAAGATCACGCCGAGCCCCTGCTGGCGGGTCGCCGCCGCGATGTAGCGCAGCGCCAGGCCGAACTGCGCCACGCCGAGCGCGCGACACGTGGAAGGCGAGCTCGTTGAT
>Ga0326727_10022899_pt1 | contig 12004 bp, 9 predicted proteins | sample MB2enrmetagenome_FD_207643 | JGI IMG/M metagenome (GOLD analysis project Ga0326727, IMG submission 207643) | Lab enriched peat soil microbial communities from McLean, Ithaca, NY, United States - MB29MY | ecosystem: Environmental > Terrestrial > Soil > Wetlands > Peat | place: USA: New York... | reverse complement strand
TTTCTGCGAGTCTTCGGGGCTGAGGAGTAGAGTCACCACATTGACAGTTTGGGGTTTGCCTGTTGGATCCGGCTCGATTTGCGTGCCTGCCGTCAGGACTTGGACGTTCTGCAACAAAGTCTCGGTTATGGGATTGGGATTGCCTGGAACGGTGAAAGTCCCTAGAACATCAACGGTAGAGCCTGGATAAAGGAAACCTGCCACACCCACGACCTCATTAGAACGAACTGAGGTAGCCCGCATTCCGGCGGGTATCTTGACCGAGAGCCCAATCCCTGAACCGGGTATGGCCAAGTCTCTGGTCATGACGGGCTCGCCCTTGCCCAGCGGATAGATCAGCGGCCGACCTGCCACGTCTTCAACCTTCGTAAAGGAACCCGGCAAAGGGACGGTCGCCGGCCACGGGATGAGATTCACATCCGTTGCTGCCAAGGCCACGCCCGCGGGCAGGTCCTTGGCTGCGGCGACGATTTGGACCGTCCGGATTTGAGTTGCGTTCTTGCTCTGCCGACGATACACAACAAACGTGAGGACGCTGGCGATAGCAACCGCAATTAACATTGCCAACCCAAGCCGCTTAGTGTCCGTAGATCACCCCCGAGATATGGCTTTCTGAAATAAGCAGATAAAGCGTGCCCATGGCAATAGCTAATCCATAAGGCAGCCGAATGGTTTCGGGACCCTGAAGATTGAGTTCTGGATGGGGCCGGACACCGGCCCGAAGATGAAAGCGCAGAAGCGCACCAAGATTCCGAAAAGTGCTGCCGACCCGTTTGTAAAACGCCATGTAAACCAGGGCGAGGACGCCGCCCGACAGAGCAGTGGCGATCAGCACGCCCAAGGTTGAATGAGGGCCCACCCAGGCGCCTACAGCGGCCATCAGCTTTACGTCCCCCGCTCCTATGCCATGGACCAGGAAAAACACAAAGAAAACTCCGCCGCCAAGCAATATGCCGCCTACTCCCTGTTCCAAACTTCTCCAGCCTCCCACGGCGGCCCGAAGTGTGAGGGCAAGCGCGAGACCTCCGTAAGTCAGCCAGTTCGGGATGCGGTTTGAACGTACGTCACTCACCGCGCCGGCTATGGCACAAACCGTAGCTCCAAGCATCAGTAAAATCTCCACTTGACCTTTGTACGGCTTAGTGGGCGCAATACACACCAAAGCGCTGGCGGGAAGCGCACACTCCCGCTGCACTTGCTTCCGAGCCCACAACTATTGTCCGGGCTATCTTGACACACAAAGCCGGGCTAGCTTGACCTATCGCACAGCTCTCCCCGCGCCGCCAGACGGGCCGACCAACCAGCAAGTATCATACCTGCCGCTTCTGGGAGGGCGAACCGCCTGATCCTGAGACCCCGCAGGTCCCATCAAGCCATCCAGACCACAGGAGCCACTAAACGTACGAGTTGAGGAGACTCCCAACCGCACTGAAAGCATTGTTGATGGCTTTTGCCAAGGTAGTCATTCCCGCGGTGGCAGCCAGCGCAACCAAGGCGATAATCAACACATACTCCACCATGCCTTGGCCTTCCTCCTCTTGGTGCAACCGGGCGAGCATACTCAAAACTGAATTAGCCATACCTAAATCCCTCCTTGCGAAATATTGAACAGAGCCGCACCGGCCACCAGACGCCCCGTGGCCGGGGAAACTCAAACCGTCCAATATGGTGCAAATCGAGGACCACAATAATCAGACTTTTGATGAGGGCTCAAAAACATGCAGGGACCCTCCAAATATATCAATAAGTTGGCTTTATCGACAAGAAGGCTGCGATTCATATGGCGAAGAGGTTGCGAGAGCTGGTGGATTCAATTTGCTGCTCAATGGCCGGAGACACGACTAAGGGTCGAGGTGTATACATTTGGTAAAAGTGTTGCCTTGAGCATGTCGACAGAGTGTCGCTTAACGTGAAGCGAGGGGAGTTTCCCAGCCGCGTCGATTGCCTCTCGACATTCGGTGGTTTTGCCCCCAAAAGGCAACGGGCCAATAAACACGCGCGTCATTACTCCGCACTTCTTTCAGTCGAATTGAAAGGCCGTGGTCTCATCCAGTGTGATTGAATGACGCTTCTCAATACTGACGTTCACCTCGTGCCCCGCTCAATTGGAGTCAAGACACCTAAAGTCTGAATTTGCCTTGCTCGATGACTTCATTTGAGATCGTCCCGGGCTCTCTCTCGCCAGGATCCTCGCTGATGGCGCGACCGAACTGTATTTCCTTCCGAGTCTCCGAGCTGCCCACTGAAGGCCCAAAAGAAAAGGTATGGCAGCAAGAACGTCAATAAAGTAGTGCTCACCGCCAGCCACAGTCGCGAGGCCCATGAGTCCGGCATAGGCGAAAAATAGCGGCCGCCATCGTCCTCGGACATTGACGGCGGCCAAGGCCGCCCAAGCGAAGTGCATCGATGGCATACAGTTCCGCGGGTGCGCTGCACCGATGACGGCTTGAAGCTGGGCCGTCTGTCCCGGCCAGTCAATGAAAGCGTACTGCGGGCCGACCGCAGGGAAAAGGAGATAACACGGAAGGGCCAACAAACTGCCCCCGAGCGCCGCGCCAAGGTAAACAAACGAGCGGCTCACAATCCACGCCAGGGCCATGACCAAAGGCAGACTTGCGTACACTCCGATTGTCAGATAATAAGCCCAGGCATGGGCCAAACAGAAACGCGACAAAGCAAATCCGTTCAAGCCAAGGTGCATGTCGGCGGCTCGAAATAACCCGTCCATCGTTGCCGGACGGGCCGCGCCTACAAGAGATTCGGCAATCGGAATAACGATTACTGTGAAAACAACCAGCAGCGACGCCACGCGAAAGTTGGTTACTCGCTGGCCTGGGTCGGTCTGCCGGAGGAAAGAATCGGCAAGTATGATGAAATACCCAGCGATCGCGGAATCGATGAAATAGCTTGGCGGCAAAACCACCGCCAGGTACAGAAAGCACAGCCCAATGAACATGTGTCCAGCAAGGCGCTTGCGTTCAGGACTCATTACCAAACTCACAATTCCCCTTCGGTCCAAGCCGTCTTGTGCATCATCCGCCTTCCCGCGCCTGCATCACCGTTCAAAGTCCGAGAGTCTTTAATTGCTTGCGAACGAAGCCATTGTAACAATCTCGTTAACCATCTACCGCGTTGAGGGTTTCCCCGCGCGGCATCGTACTTGAATTGTGAAAAGTGTGCATAAAGCACGTACTCGTGTAACTTCGTAGCCTAAGGCTGCCCGCTAGAGGGAAGGCGCTGGTCGCTGTCGAGCGTGTCAGGGCAAGCAAGGTCTTTGCGAACCATGAACACAAACCGCCAACCCCATTCGAAGGCGGAGGCCAGAACCCTACACGGACGATAGTGCGAAAGAATGTAGTCGGCCACGGGGTCACTGGCCAGGGATGCCAGAGAGGTCTCCGGCCAGGAGGCAGCAATTGAGTCGTTAAATGAAGGCTGAAATACGATCACCGCCGTGCGATCTGCGGAGACTTGATGGATGGCTTCCTGCTCCTGCTGGCGCGTGTGCATTCCAGGCTGCAAGTAATCGAAGGAAGTCGGATTGAAAGTCGCCGTCAAGTAGTAATAGAGTGGAAGATAAGGGTAGACCAGGATCCTAGACCCCGCGGGGACATGAGTTTGAACGTATTCCAGGACCGCGTCTGATGACTTGGCCAGCACTGCTCCGCGCCTCGTTTCGATGACCGTCTTCGCGCTCCCGATTCTCACCAGAAAAGCCATGCCCAGGGTTGTAAACGTAATGAGGATGCCCAAGGAAACGAGAGGCCTGATAGACCTGATCAATTGACCGCGAATGTCGGTGCCGTCCATCACCCAGGCAAGAACGAGGTAGAGGAGGGGGGTCAGATGCACGAAGTGAATGATGTCGGCGCGTGAAATAAGCACCGAGAATAGCAATCCTACAATGCTCGAGCATACAAGAACATAGTAGGCAGCGCGGTCCACAGCCAGCCTCTCTCTTTTCACTTCCAGCAGCCAGTAGATCAGCAGCACAATCGCGATGATCGGCAGCACCGGAAGGAGAAAGCAAGGGCTCACCGTGAACAATGCAATCCCCCCCACTAGCCAGGAGCCCGAGCCGTAAAGCCTCTTTCGGGCCTCATCTGACCAATCCTGATAGCCGTAAGGCACGTTGTTTACTTTCGAATAGTTGTGGAACGGCCAGAACCAATCCGCCAGCATAGCCGGTAGCCCGTGGTGAGCGGCGAAGTACGCAATGGTCAGGGCGAAAGGCCACGCGAGGCCAATCCCCAGCGTCACCCATTGTCCTCGACTCAGCCGGAGGGTGCTGCGGGCGAACAGCACCAGGAGGATGAGACCCAGGCCAAGCCCCAGGATCAACCCCGCTCCCTTCGATTGCTCGAAAAGGACCGTTAGTGACGCGAAACTCCCCGTAGCGAGAGCCCATCCCCAGCGCGGAGCCTGGAGAAGCCATACGGCGCAATAGACGGTCGCACAGGCCCAGAGCGTGCTGTCCCAATTGTGTAGAATCATAAACCGCCAGGGAAGGCAGGTCCAGGTGACCAGATAGGCGGCCGCTAACGCCACCCATCGGGAGCAAACTCGCCTTGCCAGGAGATAGGTGAATACAGAGAAGAAAGCCCCGTAGACGGCGAGCGTGGTGCGGGCCACCAGCATCGAACTGCCGAAAACTTTGAAGAGCAACGCCAGAAAGTAGTAAGAACCCGGGGTAAAGAAGGAGAAGAAATCCCGGTAGAGAACCTGTCCCTGGACGATTCGTTGGGCGCCCTGGAGAATAATTCCTTCGTCCGGGTCCATCGAGGTGTATCTTCGGAAAAGGCACAGGTAAAATAACGAGATCGTGAAGACACCGAGCGCAATCCACCTCTCTGTGGGCAGCTTCTCGGGGAGCAGAAGAGAGCAAGATTCGGTCTCCGGAGCTATCGGTTCCGGCGACTTGGCTCGTTTACCATCATCCGAACGGGCAGGGCTGGGCGTTCGTTCCTTTGATTTGACAAGATCCATCAGCGCGACCCTTCAATATTTCCTCGTATGGGCGCCCAAACCTCAAGGGGCCTTTCCGTCGGCGCGATTGGCAACCATCCTCGAAACTCCGGAATGACATTCTCATTCAGCTGCATTGTCAAAGTGGGCCTGTGCAACTCAAGTCCTTCCGCACCATGAAAACAAACTGCCAGGATTGCAGAGAAGTCAACGTCTTACACGGCTGGTAGTGAGAAAGAATGTACTCCGCTCCCGGGTCTCTTGCCGCAAGCACGTCCGTTGGTGTTGCGGGCCACCCTTGGGGAAGGTATTCGGTGAAAGAGGGCTGGAACACGACCACGGGCGTTCGGTCCGCAGCAACGTCACGAATCGCCTCGGAAAACTGTTCCGGCGTGTGCATTCCCAACTGCAAGTATTCATAATGAGTGGGGCTGAAGGTTGAAGTCAGGTAGTAGTACAGGGGTTGATACGGATACACGAAGATCTTCTCGCCGGGTCGGACGCGGGCCTGCAACTCCTCGAGGACGGCATCCCCGTGCTGCGCCTTGAGGACTCCACGCCGGGTCTTCAGCACGACATGCGCGTTGAGCGGGCCCCATAGAAGTGTCAGGCCGAGAGCCGTGAAGGAAAAGAATAGGAAGAAGCTCCCAAGCGTCCGGACGCCATTCAGGAACTTGGAGGGAAACAGCGATCTCTCCAGGGTCCACGCCAGCACGAGAAAGCAGGGCGGACCATTGAATATGATGAGGTGACTCAGATCGGGTCTGCCTGAGCTAACCACGGTCAGCAGGAGGGCTACGAGCGTCGAGCAAACCATGACGAAGTAGCGTGCATTTTTCTCTTTCCACCACCAAAGTCGAAAAAGCCAGACAGCAAGGAAGCCAGCAGCGAGAATCGGCAACACTGGCAAAATAAAGTACGGACTCAGAATAACCAGCATGCCCAGTTGCATGCCCCAGGGTAACATGCGGGCTTTTTCCACCTCGGCGTCAATCAGCACGGGGGAACCATAAGGCAGGGTGTTCACGGACGAGTAATGCTGTAGGGGCCAAAGACAGTCCGCCAGCATTTGCGGCAGGCTGTGGTGTGCCGCGAAGTAAGCCACGGTGAGCAGGAGAGGCGGTACGAACCCGGCCAGGAAAGCCCAAACGTGGGGGAGCACAATTCTGCCTTCCTGACGGTCGCTCCAGATTACAGCTCCAAAACCGGCAGCCAGGCCCAGGAGCAGGCCGGCTCCCTTGGACTGCTCGGAAAGGCATGTCAGAGAAGCAAAGGCGCCTACGGCCAAAGCGAATCCCCAGTGGGGTGTTTCCAGAAGCCGCACGGCGAAGTAAAGAGCCAGGCACGCCCAAAGGGTGCTGTCCCAGTTGTGCAAAGCGCGAAACTGGTAGGGCAGAGCAGTGAGAGCAAAAAGGTAGACGACGAAGAGGGCGCACCAGCGCGCGCAAACGCGGCGCGCCAAGAGGTAGGTGAGGACCGAGAAGATGCCCCCGTACAGTATCAATGCTCCGTGCGCAACCAGGATCGAGCTGCCAAAGACCTTGAACAACAGTGCCATCCAATAAAAAGAGCCGGGAGTAAGAAAGGAAAAGAAGTCTCGGTAAAGGACCTCTCCATTCAGGATGCGCTGCGCGCCCTGCAACACAATTCCCTCATCTCCATTCAGAACTGTATAACTGTAAAAAACTCGATAGTAGAGGCACGTCCCGACAAAGAGGAGCAGGGCAATCACCCACTCACTCCGTGAACGTTCCGGAGGTGAGGATGTCTTGTCAACAGAGCCTCCCCGAGGTTGGGCTTCGCTCTGTTCGATTGTGCGGTCAGCAGCCATTCTTATCGCGCATCCTATCTGGGTCCGCGAGGTTCCGCGCTATTCAAAGGTGGGGCCTCCGCTTTTGCGTCTCCGATCTTCGGGGCCACTCCTCCCGCCGGCGCTTCAGGGCAGTGCAAGTCCTTTCTTACCATAAAGATGAAGTTTCCCCCGTTGGCCGGGACCAGCATTGCGCAGGGTCTGTACGCTGCGAGAATGAAGTCCGCCAACGGATCGCGCGATACCAGCACACGAATTGGTGTGGATGGGAAGGACTCGACGATACCTCCATAGAACGACGGATCAAAGAGCACGACCTCCGGACGCCGCGCAGCGATCCTGTTCATCGCCTCCTCGAACTGCTCAGGAGTGTGCAGTCCCGGGTGCATATAATCGTAAGGGGTAGGGTTGGAGGTCGCAGTGAGGTAGTAGTATGTTGGATAGTATGGGTAAACAAAGATATCCTCGCCAGGCCGAGTGTGCATCCGCAGGTAGTCCAGCGCTGTTTCGCTCACCGGTACCTTGACGATTCCCCTTCGGGTTTCGCGTGAAACGAAGCCGTTGGCAATAACCAATGGACTGAAACCCAATAGAGTGAAGGCAAGGACAATCGCAGCGACGGCCAATGGCCTCACGTGATCCACCGTGCGCAAACGGATGTCGCTCCCGTCGAGGAACCAGCATAGGATGAGAGAGATAATCGGGCCAATAAAAACGAAGTGGCTTGCATCTTTGCGGCTCGCCAACACACTTAGAAGAAGGCCGCTCGTGCCACCACTCACGAGAACGTAATAGGCCCACCTCTCAGCTTGCTTGTGGCGCACTCTCCAGCTTCGCGCTGTTGAATAAACGAGGACTCCAACCCCGAAAATCGGAAGAGCTGAAATAAGAAAGTAAGGGCTCGACAGCAACAAGATGAGCATCGCTTCAGGAAGTGGCCTATCTAGGATAGCGCTTCCCCAACTAAGGTAACCATACGGGACGCTATTCACGCTCGATAAGCGAAGAAAAGGAGAGAACATGTCTTTTACCATGGGTAGGAAAGCATCCTGCGACGCAAAATACCCGGTGGCGAGGACGACGGGCCACACAATTCCAGCAAGAGCCGCCAGACTCTGAGAGCGTTTCACACGGATCTGGTGGCAAGCCCAAAGAATGCCGAAACCCACCATTAGCCCCAGGAGTAGGCAGGCCCCTTTCGACTGCTCGAACAAAACAGTGATGCTGCAGCACGTACCCATCCCCAGCGCCCATGCCCAGTGGGGACGCTGGAGGAGCCAGACCGCACAGTAAAGCGTGATGTACGCCCACAATGTGCTGTCCCAATTATGAAGTGCAACAAAATAGTTTGGAAGAAGTGCCAAAATGATCAGGCAAGGTGGCACGATGGCGCTCCAACGAGCGCACACGCGGCGAGCGATCAGATACGTCAGGAGCGCAAAAATTCCTCCATAAACGGCCAAAGCCGTCCTGGCGACGATAATCGAGCTGCCAAAGATCCTAAAAAGCAGTGCGAGGAGGTAATAGGAGCCAGGAGTACAGAAGTAGAAGAAATCCCGGTACATGACTTGGCCCTGGAGCACTCGCTGTGCCCCTTGGAGGGTGATTCCTTCATCGGGGGAAAACGTGTACCGGCGGAACAGAAGGAGATAGGCTGTGGTTAGGACAAGTAAAGCCGCACTGACAGCCCAATCGGCGGGTTTCCGTTCGGGTAGGGTGAGGGCGGAGAGCAAGCTAGGTGCGCTACTCGAAATGCCTTCGTCTTGTTGAGTGGCCACGTCAACGGTGGTTCTCATGCGTTATTACCTTCGTGAAGTAACGCGCTTCGGAGCCTCAGGTCAATTTTTTCTTTTGTTCGCCGCAACCACGCTCCAAGTGAGTGATTCTTATCGTGTATTCTGGCTTGGCTTGCAACATACGATGCCACTCTAAAGCGGGGCCTTTGGCTCCAGTCACCTATTCGTGGACGCGGGTACTCGCGCTGACCCTGCAGCACAGGGGGATTCCTTTCTCACCATAAAGACCAGCCCTCCGAAGTTGGCTGGAACCAGGACTGCGCAAGGTCTATATTCTCTGAGAATGAATTCAGCCACAGGGTCTCTCGAAGCCAGCACCTGAATCGGGGTGGAGGGGAAGGAATAGCGTATATCCTCCCAGAATAAAGACTGGAAGACAACCACGCGCGGGCGCCGTGTGGCGATCACGTTCAGCGCTTCCTGAAACTGCTGAGGCGTATTGGATCCCGGCTGCATAAAATCGTAAGGGGTCGGATTAGAGGTGGCAGTAAGGTAATAGTATGCAGGACCATATGGGTACACGAAAATCTCTTCACCCGGCCTCGTATGCGCTGCCAGGTAGTCCAAAGCGGTTTCCTCTGCGGGCATATTCAGCACCCCCCGGCGAGTCTTCCTGGAAACTAAACGGTTGGCGCTCAGCAGTTGAGTGAAACCCAGTATAGTAAAGGCAAAGATGAGAATAAAGACGAGCAATGGCTTCCCAGGACCCACCATGGGCACACGCAAGTCGCCCCCATCCAGGAGCCAGCACATGATCAGGGAGGCTATAGGCGCGATGTATACGAGGTGGAAGATATCCTTTCGAGTTGCCAGCACACTAAGAAGCAAGCCGCTTGTGCAGGCGGAAACCAGGACGTAGTAGGACCAGCGCCTGACCCGCGCCTGGCGCATTTTCCAGATTTTCACCGTCGAATACGCAAGTACTCCCGTGCCCAAGACGGGGAGAGCGGAAACAAGAAAGTAAGGGCTCGCGAGGAAGAGTATAACCGCTCCCCGGAACCATGAGCCACCCAGGATGGCGGACCGCATGTCGTCGCCCCAATACATATACCCGTACGGAACTGCGTTCACGGCGGCGAAATGCTCCAGGGGGTGGATCAGGTCCACAATCATCTGCAGCAGAGCCCGTTGCCACGCGAAGTAGCTGATTGTGACTGCGATAGGCAAGACGAGGCCGACGAACGCCGACATAAGCTGAGCTCGCTCGGACCGAATCTGATTGCAAGCTCGAAGAAGTCCGAAACCTGTTACCAGCCCCAGCAGTAGCCCGGCCCCTTTCGATTGCTCAAACAGAATGGTCATGCTGCAACAGGTCCCCATCGCCAGCGCCCATGCCCAGTGGGGACGCTGGAGGATCCAGACAGCACAGTAAAGTGTGAGATATGCCCACAAAGTGCTGTCCCAATTATGAAGCGCAAAAAGAGAGATTGGAAGAACCGCGACGGACAACATGCAGGACGTCAGCAGCGCGCTCCAACGAGCGCACACGCGTCGGGCGATTAGATACGTCAAGGCTGCAAAGAGTCCCCCGTAAACAGACACTGCTGTCCTGGCGACGACAATCGAGTCGCCGAAGGTCCTAAACAGTAGTACATGGAAGTAGAATGAGCCCGGCGTGAAGAGCGAAAAGAAATCGCGGTAGGGGACTTGACCATCCAAAACGCGTTGTGTGCCTTGCAGGATATTGCCTTCATCGGGAACAACCCCGAAGCGCGGGAAAAAGAGCGAATATCCAGTGGCCAGCGCGAATACTACTGCGACGATTGCCCACTCTGCGGGTATCCGTTCGGGCAGGGTGAGGGCGGAAAGCAAGCTGGGTGCGCTCTTCGAAATGCCTTCGTTTTGTTGGGTGGCGATGTCGGCGGTGGTTCTCATGTGTTAGCTTCGTGAAGTATCGCCCTTCCTAGCCTCAAGTCAATTTTTTCTGGCCCCATATTACGACATTCCAAGCCAGCCAGCGGATAAGTGGTAGCCGGGTGAAAACGGAGTCCAATCCGCTCCAGCACACCTGCACGTTCTGCACCAAATGCTGAATGCTGGTTCTGCGTCTGCGGCCAAGTGCTCCCAGGGTTCGCTCCGCTGTGGCAAACCACCTCGAGCCGAGTTGGGGGTAGGTAAGAGCAACCAACAGCGCGAGAGAAGTGAGCAGACTCTCAATCCCTATGATAGAGGCCATCTATTTGCCCGCTCTCCCCTTGCCGGGATGTCCGTGATCTTCGGCTGCGACCCTCTCCTTGACGATGGGCCCGGATGCAGATAGCCTCGGAGGCATCTCATCCGCCTCAAGTAGCCAGGTGCGACGTTCCTTGAAGTACTGGATCAGCTCCCCATTCTCGGCTGGCCCCATGTCCCGCGCCCAAACCACTTTTGCGTGGTCAATATCCGCTTCGTTGTAGACCCACTCGGCCAGGGGGTCATGATCCGGTCCATACCGCACCAAAACGAGGTGACCGTCCGGCAAGGAGTCAAGCTCCGCCAGGATCTCCGCGCGCTCCACTCCCATGGGTCGCCAGACACCGGGCCTGGCCAGCGCTGGCAGCATGCGCACCTGGAGCGGCACCATTAAAACACAGATCAGAGTAATTGAGCGCGCAAGAAACAGCCCGCTGGGCTTGCCTTCCCAGCGCCATGCCCTCAGATGCCTCATGCCCTGCAGAATCACCGCCAGAATCACGGCGGTGATGGGAGCCGCGTAATGAACGGCAAAGAATGTGGGGAGCTCCATGCCGGCAATGGAGACGCCTCCGGCTATCACCAGCCACCTGATTCGCCGGTCGCGCACCACCCAGGGAAGCATGAAGAGCGGGATTAACAGGACGGGACCGATAAAGAATACCCAGCTCGCCATGATCCGTAGGCCCGTTTCTCGAATGAAGCCGCCCACCGAGCGGACCATGAGGAATCGACCGAGCTCGAGATGGATATAGAAGTCGCGCATCGCTTGGTTATGATAGACCGGCTGGGGGTTGGGTGACAGCCACCAAAAGTACCGCGCTGTTGCGTACGTGGCTCGATCAACTTGGTAAGGCATGCGGAAGGGGCTGCCGGTAACTCGCCAGAAGTAGTAGCCCATGGCGGCGCCCACCGCAGCCAGCACAGTCATGAGAGGAAGCACGACACGCCGGGCCAAGACTCGTGTGGGGGGCCGGTTCTTTCCTGCCACCCAAACCAGCAGTGCCGCCGCCACCGGCAGGCTGAGCACGAATCCCTCGTAGGGCCGACTGTTGGCCAGGATGCCCAGGCCCAGCCCCATCAGCAGTGCGTCGCGTACCTTCTGGCCTCGCATGATCCGCGGCAGTGCCCCCATAACCAGCGCTCCCCCAATCGCCGCCGGAGCCCCACCGTAATAGCTGTTATCCCAATAGCTGAAAACGCCGAAGCGCATCGCCGGGAGCAATCCGCCGAGCAATGCCCAGCCCGGCGGCAGCCATGC
>Ga0326727_10022898_pt1 | contig 12005 bp, 10 predicted proteins | sample MB2enrmetagenome_FD_207643 | JGI IMG/M metagenome (GOLD analysis project Ga0326727, IMG submission 207643) | Lab enriched peat soil microbial communities from McLean, Ithaca, NY, United States - MB29MY | ecosystem: Environmental > Terrestrial > Soil > Wetlands > Peat | place: USA: New York... | reverse complement strand
AACGCGAACCCAGAGCAGTTGTCCCTGCCCCGTGAGCCCCTGCCGAAGCATTGAGCAAGCGAAATATAATGGAGCAGCTATGATGGCCAGATTCAAGAGAGGCTCACGCATTCCGGTTCTGGTGCTCACGATCGCAAGTCGGATACCGCCATCGGAATTTACGCGGTCAATACCACGCAGGGAGGATCGGTCGAATACCTGGTTCTCAACTTCACCTGGAATTGTCCTGGCCCCCCGCCCGACATGGGCGAGTTCGATTCTGACACCATGATCGTCGACTCGGTGCGCTACACCGGTTATCCGGCCGGACCCACGGTGACGAACACGTACCTGATCAGTGGAACGCTCAAGAGTATCGTCGAGAAAATGGCCGAGTTATATCAGATGCGCAACTCAATTCCGCGGTAGTTCGATGGGCTTCCTATCGACTGCAAGGCAGGCCCCGATCTTGATCTGAACGAGCTGGCCAACCGAAGCTCAAAGAGCGCTTTGTCCGGGGTCGTCTCAGAGCCAGCGCGTTTCACGCGAGGTTCTGAATCCACAAATGTACAACGGCCGTGCGCCAGTTGGGCACGATTTATCGGGAGTGGTTGTTCATTTCTATTGGAGGTGCTCTCGCTTGTACTCGAAGGATTGCAGTCTGCCCACCCTCTAGCATTCGAGAATCTACACTCAGGCGTCAATAAGGCGCGATTCTGGGCGAGCTTGGAAGGATCGAGCACTTCCACGACGACAAACCTCCCCGTTTGTCGCAGAAACGCCACTCTGTTACTCTGCATGAACTTGTAATAACGAGGGTCCACACATATGCATGTTCGCAAGTCACTTTGGGTAGTTTTTTCCATGTTCTTCATTCTGTCTGCTTCGTTGCCGTTCGCTGCCGAGAAGGATAAGAAGACCAAAGGCACCGCCGAATCCGCCAGACCATCCTACGAACTGCCCCAACCAGAGAAAGAGAACATTGATCTCACCGCGTACCAACGGATTCGCGAGGAGGGCCTGCGCCACTCGCATGTGATGGAGTTCGCGTCCGCCTTGGTGGATGGCATTGGCCCGCGCCTCACGGGTTCTCCCAACCTGAAGCGAGCCAACGAGTGGACGCGCGACCAGCTCGCCGCCATGGGTTGCACGAACTCGCATCTCGAGGACTGGGGCGAGTTCGGCATGGGCTGGCAGCAGATGAACACGTGGCTGCGCACGGTTTCACCTGATACGGCCGTGTTCATGGCCCAGGCGGTCGCGTGGTCGCCATCGACCAACGGACCGATCAGCGCGCCGGCGATTTGGCTCGACATCAAGCAAGAGGAGGACTTCGAGAAGTACAAGGGCAAGCTGGCGGGGAAAATCGTCTTGTACGGTGACATGCGCGAAGTGAAGCCGGAGGACCAGCCGCTGTTCGTACGCGAGGACGAGAAAAGTTTAGCGAAGACGGCGCAGTATCCGCTGACACCCGAGAACGAATACGCACAGTACATGAAGGACTTCGCTCGCCGCGCGCAGCTCAGTGCCAAGCTTATGCCGTTTCTGGCCGACGAGAAGGCGCTCGCCGTGATCATGCCGAGCCGTAGCGGTTCGGGCGGGACGATTTTCGACGATCGAGGAATCGGACGGGAAGTGTATAAGCGTGATCACGTCATGCGGCTTCCGGTCGTTGTCGCGGCCATCGAGAACTACGGCCGCGTGTATCGGCTGCTCAACGCCAACGTACCTGTAACGCTCGAACTCAACGTCGATACCAAGTTCTTCGACGACCACGAGCACGGCTTCAATACGATCGCGGAGATCGAAGGCTCTGACCCGAAGCTAAAGGATGAAGTGGTGATGGTCGGTGGTCATCTCGACTCGTGGATAGCGGGCACGGGAGCGACCGACAACGGAGCCGGAACCGTGGTTGCGATGGAAGTGATGCGCATCTTCAAGGCCCTTGGCCTGCAGCCGCGGCGCACTGTGCGAATCGGCCTCTGGACGGGCGAAGAGCAGGGTGAGCTTGGCTCGGCCGGATACGTGAAGGAACACCTCGGGTACGTGCCGCTCTCGACGGCTCCCGACCAGTTAAAGCTGCCGGAGTGGATGAGGAAACCGGCAGGACCGCCGCAGTTGAAGCCAGATCAGTCGAAGATCTCAGCCTACTTCAACCTCGATAACGGTGCGGGCAAGATCGACGGTATTTACCTGCAGGAAAATGCCGCCATCAAGCCGATCTTCGAGCAGTGGATCAAACCGCTGGAAGATATCGGCGTGTCCACAATCACCATGCGCTCAACGGAAGGCACTGACCACGAACAGTTTGATAAAGTAGGAATTCCGGGCTTTCAGTTCATCCAGGATCCGTTCGACTACTTCACCCGCACCCACCACTCGAACCAGGACGTGTATGAACGCCTGCAACCGGCCGATTTGGCGCAAGCGGCGACTGTAGAAGCTATTTTCGTCTACAACGCCGCCATGCGTGACCAGATGCTGCCGCGGAAACCGCTACCGCATCCGGAGCTGGAGGACTCACGTTCTTCCCCGTTAAAAGGAGTCATGCCGGGCGCACAGGAGCCGCCGAAAGCAGGAGAAGAGAAGAAGCAGTGACGCGAGCTAACGCCTCGCGGAAAACTGCTTTTTGCGCCATAAACAAATCAGGACCAACGACCTATTGCGGACCAATATGGAGGCTTGAGATGTCCTCCAAATATATGCCCGTGGTATGAGCACCAGGCGCGGAATCCCGCGTGGATGTGAAAATGAGCCAATGACCATCGCGAGAGATTGACGGGTATCCATCAAAGGCGTCATTGTAAGTCAAACGCACTTGCTGGTCGTTATTCAGATCGCCGAGAAAGATTTCAAAGTTATGGGGTGGTAGTACTTTCACGAACACATAGTGATGACCGTCGGGAGCCGGGAACGGAGACCAGTTGGTGCCATCGTCTTGCGTGATCTGGCGCAGACCAGTCCCGTCCTCGCGGATGGTGAACACCTGTCCAGGAGACCCGGAAAGACTGGCCGACGGCCGATCAGCCTTCAGATTCGGAGGCTGATTCCGACCTTAGCAGAAGCGAACCCGTTGTGGCGTGCACCCCGAATTCACGGCGAACTACTCAAGCTCGGAATCGCGGTGTCCGAACGAACCGTGTCGCGAGTCCTGCAAATCGTCAAGCGATCTCCGTCGCAGACCTGGAGGACATTCTCGAAAAACCACATAGGGGAGGTCGTTTCCGTCGAGTTTTTCACCGTGCCCAGGATTCGCTTGCGGGTATTGTTTGTCTTCCTCGTCGTCGAGCATGAGCGCAGACGAGTTCTTCGCTTTGGCGTCACTGAACATCCGACGGCAGAGTGGGCGGCTCAGCAGATGGCCGAGGCGTTTTCGGAAACTGATGCGAGGCGGTACTTGATTCGGGATCGTGACGCGATCTATGGCAATGCGTTTCGTTGCCGCATCCACTCTTTGGCCATGCATCGTTTGATCCCAACGGTAAGCCTGAATTCGTACGTGCGCGCAAAGCGCTGCAGTACGCAACCTCTGTGGATGAGTTCATAAGCATCATGCTCGAACAAAACAACGGCGCATACGCCAACGACTGGCTGCTGGCCGATTACAAGACTGGCGAAATTGCTCGCTTGGAACTGGGACTGAAGGGGCATAAGGTGTGGCGCACCAAAGACGGCTACCTGGCTGGTGCCAACTACCCGGTGGATCCGAGAAACACGATTGCACCGGCCAGCAAGTCTTGGACGCCGGAACGATTCCTCTGAGTATCGTATACATAAGCCTCCGGATATCCGCTGGTGTTCTGGGATACTTACATTGCTCATGTTTGGCAGCGAGCAGTTCGAATGGATTCAGGCCGCACGATCGTAGCGATGGTGCCAACCTCCCAATGCCGATCGCCTGCACTTGTAATCCGACAGACATATGGTAATATACCATGTCGTTAACGTACACGATCCAATTGTGCCGACATTCTCCGACGAAGGCTGCTGATCGGCAGCGGCAAGCAAAGCGACCTGTGGAATGTATTTTCTCGGGATCGACGTAGGTACTGGAGGTACGCGCGCTCTCGTCATTGATGAGGGAGGACGAGTCATTTCCTCTGCCACGGAGGAGCACCGAGCCTTTGCATCACCGCAAATCGGCTGGGCGGAACAGAATCCTTGTGACTGGTGGCGCGCGTGCGGTCTGGCTGTGCACAAGGCGCTGGCTGAAGGCCATCTGCCCGGTGATCAGATTGGGTGCGTTGGTTTGTCTGGACAAATGCACGGGGCGGTCCTGCTGGACGAGCAAGCGCGTGTCATACGACCGGCACTGATCTGGTGTGATGTCAGGACCGAGAAGCAGAGTCAGGACTTGACTGCGCAAATCGGTACCGAACGTTTAACCCAACTTACGTGCAATCCCGCACTCGCCAACTTCACACTGACCAAATGTCTATGGGTCAGGGAGAACGAAGCCGCGAACTGGAGCAGAGTTCGTTCGCTTCTGCTGCCCAAAGACTATGTGCGATTTGAGTTGACGGGCGAACGCGCAACCGATGTGGCGGATGCCTCAGGCACTCTACTGCTCGACGTTGCCCACCGACGCTGGTCAAAGGAGATGTTAGAGCTGGTTCAAATGGACGAGTCGCTTTTGCCGACCCTGTATGAGTCGCCGGAAATCTGCGGGCGAATCTCGGCCGCCGGCGCTGCCGCTACTGGCCTGCAAAGCGGAACGCCAGTGGTGGCCGGTGCGGGAGATCAGGCGGCGGGCTCGATTGGAATAGGTGTGGTCTCGCCAGGAACAGTGAGCGCAACCATCGGAACCTCGGGAGTAGTTCTTGCCGCAACCGATGATCCAGCGCTTGATCCTGGAGGACGCCTGCACACGTTTTGCCATGCTGTTCCCGGGCGTTGGCTGGTCATGGGCGTAACCCAGGCGGCAGGGCTTTCGCTTCGTTGGTTCAGGGATCAGTTTGGCGTGGGCGCGGACGATCAGCTTGAGTCCTATGAGAGGCTCACCACCGAGGCGGCGAAAGCTCCTCCCGGATGCGACGGTCTGTTGTGGGCGCCCTACCTGATGGGTGAGCGCACTCCTTACCTTGACCCAAAGGCGCGCGGCATTTTAGTTGGTTTGACGGCGTCTCATACGCGAGCTCATGTAATTCGGGCGATCCTGGAAGGCGTTGCCTTCAGTTTGCGGGATACTCTCACGATTTTCCAGGAAATCAATATCTCCGTGAAGACGATCCGCCTCGGTGGCGGTGGCGCCAGATCAGCGCTTTGGCGGCAAATTCAAGCAGACATCTACGGACGACGAGTCGAGACGGTCGCGGCGGAAGAAGGCGCCGCCTTTGGAGCTGCAATCTTGGCGGGAGTCGGCGCCGGAGCGTGGCCGTCGGTTGACGCTGCCTGCGACGCCGTGGTGCGCGTTGCCGGGAACATCACTCCGAATTCCGAAGCCTCGCTTGTAATGGAAAAGGCGTATGCGGTGTATCGCCGAATATATCCCGCGATGAAGTCCATCCTAAATTGATGACTGCTGCGGCATGGAGAAATATGTTATGACAAATAGTGACGACTACCAGCCCCGTGCCGAACACAAGTTCTCCTTCGGACTTTGGACGGTCGGCAACCGGGGACGCGATGCGTTTGGCGAGGCTGTGCGACCGCAGATTTCGCCCCTTGAGATTGTCTCCATACTGGCCGAAGTGGGCGCCTGGGGCGTCAACCTGCACGACAACGATCTGGTTCCAATCGATGCCACCACCGCCGAACGCGACTCCATAGTCCGCTCGTTCAAGAAAGCTTGCGAGTCAAATGGGATTGTTGTTCCCATGGCGACCGTCTCGCTTTTCTACCACCCGATATTCCGGGATGGAGCTTTCACGGCCAACGATCCTGAGGTGCGTGCCTATGCTCTTCAGAAAACAATGCGGGCCATGGACATTGGCGCGGAACTTGGCGCGAAGATTTTTGTTCTATGGGGTGGCCGCGAGGGCGTCGAGACCGATGCTTGTCGCCGGGCGGATGAGGCGATCAAGCGTCTGCGCGAAGCTGTCAACTATCTCTGCGAATATAGCATCGAGCACGGCTATGGCATGAAGTTCGCGTTGGAAGCCAAGCCCAATGAGCCGCGGGCCGACATCTACATGGCGACCACCGGTCAGTATTTGGGCTTCATCCCCACTCTTGATCATCCTGAAATGGTCGGGGTGAATCCTGAAGTCGCCCACGAACTTATGGCAGGACTCAACTTCATGCATGCGGTCGCTCAGGCGTGGGAAGCGGGCAAACTCTTCCACATCGATTTGAATGATCAAATGCCGTGTCGATTTGACCAGGATCTTCGCTTTGGGTCGTCCAATCTAAAGTCGGCATTCTGGTTGGTGAAGTTTCTCGAGGACGTTGGCTATGATGGACCGCGTCACTTTGATGCGCACGCCTACCGGACCGAGGACTACGAAGGGGTAAGAGACTTCGCCCGCGGCTGCATGCGAACCTATCTGATCCTGAAAGAGAAGGCTCGTCGTTGGAACACCGACAGAGAAATACAGGCGATCCTCAGCGAGATTTCAAACCATGGAAATCTTGCCTTCAAGATGGGTCAGTACTCAAAAGAGGGCGTATCTCAGTTGCTGGCCCGTGTTTTTGACAAAGACGAGATACTGAAGAGGCGTTTGCCGTACGAGCGTCTCGATCAACTGACGGTGGATATGCTGCTGGGTGTGAGGTAGGGGCTCCAGTGCACTTTACAGATAGGTGAGGGACAACGAGCAATGACGCCACTGCTAGTGACTGCTGTGCCAACTCGGTTGGTACATCTTTCCCCTATCGATATTGTCATCGTGGTTTTTTATTTTGCCCTCGTGCTCTCCATCGGCTGGTACTTAAAAGGGCGGGCCAACACCGGCGAAGACTTTTTCATGGCGGGGCGGGAGATGACGGCGTGGGTGGCTGGTCTCAGTTTTCTCTCGGCCAATCTCGGCGCGCTCGAACTGATGGGCTGGGCGGGTTCGGCCTACCAATACGGCATTCTGGCCACACACTGGTATTGGATCGGTGCCATCCCGGCCATGCTGTTCCTGGCGCTGGTCATGATGCCGTTCTACTACATTTCCAAGACCCACTCGGTGCCGGGATATTTGAAACTGCGTTTCGGCGAATCCAGTTGCGCCCTGTCCGCAGTTTCGTTCGCCTTCATGACCGTGCTGATGAGCGGCGTCAACATGTTTGCCATGGCCAAGGTCATGCAGATCGTGCTCGGATGGGACATTAATTTCAGCATCTGGGTCTCGTCTCTGACGGTGGCCATCTATGTAGCGCTGGGTGGACTGCGCTCGGCCATCTTCAATGAAGTGCTGCAGTTCTTCCTCATCTGGGCGGGCGCGCTGCTGATTCCGATCCTGGGACTGTACGAAGCCGGTGGCTGGACCAACCTGAAGCTGCAGATTGCGCAGCGAGCATCAGAAGAATACGTTCATCTCTGGTCGGGTTTGGGCTCATTCACCACCAATCCGATGGGAATCCATTGGACCGGAATTGTTTTTGGACTGGCCGCGGTTCTCTCCATGGGCTACTGGACCACGGACTTCCTGGTGGTACAGCGCATTCTGGCCGCGAAAGATATTCGCAGCGCGGAAATGGCGCCCATTATCGGCGCCGCATTCAAGATGGCGGTCCCCTTCATCGTGATCCTTCCCGGACTGATCGGCTTGGCCGTGCTGCCTGTGAAGCTGGTTCCGGAATCGCTGGCTACGATAACTGGGGGCCACAGCTATAACGACGTTCTCCCGCTCATGCTGGCGCGTTACTGTGGCCCGGGGCTGCTCGGCCTGGGAGTTACGGCGCTGATTGCGGGCTTCATGTCGGGCATGGCGGGGAATGTAAGTGCCTTCACGACCGTCTGGACCTATGACATCTATCGTCCGTTTATCAATAGCAAGGGCAGCGACCATCATTACGTGAACATGGGGCGTTGGACCACGATCATCGGCGTGCTGGTCAGCGTGGGGACTGCGTACCTGGTGATGCAGTTCGCCAGCATCATGGATTACGTGCAGGCATTATTCAGCTTCTTCATTGCTCCGCTATTCGGCACGGTCGTGCTCGGCATGCTCTGGAAACGCGCGACCGGCCCTGGCGGATTCTGGGGATTGTTGTGCGGGACGCTTTGTTCGATCAGTATGTGGACTTGGGTAAAACTTGATCCATCTGCACTGCGCTATGTGGCGCTCTCGCCCTACGCCAAAGGCCTTGCCCAGGATATGTATCAAGCACTCTGGTCCTTTATAGTTTGTGTCGTCGTAACCGTGTCAGTAAGTCTGGCGACGAAGCCTATCCCTGACAACCAATTGACTGGCCTGGTATACGGGTTGACGGAAATTCCTGCCGTAGGGGACGTTCCGCTGTACCAGAAGCCTCTTTTCTGGGCGGCTGTTGTAACTGTCGTTTTCTTTGTACTGAACATTATTTTCTGGTAAACGGAGGCACACGGCATGATTTCGATCTGGTTTTTTGTCGGTATCTCGCTGGCGGTAAATGGCGCTCTGATTCTCGCTGCGGGAATTTACCAGTTGGTGAATCCGCCCGTAAATCCTCGCGTGGTCCTCTTCCACCTTCACGCCAATGTGTGGTGGGGTGCGGTGTTGCTGGTGTTCGGCCTCATTTATTGTTTCAAATTCGCGCCGGGGCGACAGTCCTAACGAAAATCCTGTGCAGCCCATTGGTGGACGGCGTTCTTCGAGCGAATCGAATCTCGCAAGCGGTTCGAGGAAACTGATCGAGGGCTGCTAAACGAAATCGCTGAGGTGTAGGCCTCGAGAACAAGTATGGCATCGTTTTCTTCGCAACCGGCGTGGTCGCGGGCCTGCTGCTTACCCAACATCGCTCCATGTTCCTCAAGCTGTGGATCTGGCTCGGGGGCTTGATCGCCTTTCTGATATTCCTTCCCCATCTCGTCTGGAACATCCAACATCACTTCCCGTTTTTCGAATTGCTCGCCAACATCCGCCGCAGCGGGCGCAACCTACCGCTCACTCATATACAAGAACTGGAGCTAGCCATCATTGCGGAGAAATCAATCTCGCGAGGTTAGCCCGGGCAGTTCAATCGGTTTGACTCTTCTGCCGGAGGTGCTGCCGATACCGCAGATAGCCCTGATAGAGCACGACGGTCGGATGCCCTCCCGGCTGCACTTTTGTTTCCGGGGCATTGAAGATGCCTGGATACTGGTAACAGAGTATCTTCTCAAAATTGGGGAAACGCTGGAGATCCTGGAGCAAGCCGGCGATCGGACGCGGAACCAGGGCGTCTTCTTCAAACAGAAATGCTTCCATGTCCATCCAGAGATGTGCGTCCGCCTTGTCGCACATGGCTTGCCAAATCGCTGCCGATTGTTCGCCCGTGATGTCTCCCTCGGGCATGCGATGAAAAGCAAAGGGACAGACGATATCAAGATGCTTGAGCACAAGCGGCCAGATATCCTGCGACAACATCATGCCGTGGGCGTTAGGCGCGAGCATGAGCGGCTTCTCGGGGGCGAGTCTGCGGCAGAAGGCTTGGAACTGCTGAAAGAAACTGATAACTTCCTGCCGGTAGCGATCTTTCGCGGCTTCGCCTTCGTCCGGGATCAGGCTGCCGTAGGTTTCCTCCGAGACATACCACCCATAGAAGGATGGATGATGGCCGTAACGGTGCCACAACTCCTCGGCAACCTTCTTGTGCCATTCGAGCGAAGCTGCCGTGAAGTCGAACCACGCATACATCCCGACGCCGAGAAAAACGTTCATGTGCAGGCGGTCCGCTTCGGACAAGATCGCCTCGAGGGGATCGTGGGCGAGAACTTGCGCGCGTCCCGGGAACAACTCGGACGGGTAATAGGCCAGACCCTTGTAGCCGGTGCTGGCGATGTTGTTCCGGCCGTAATATTCCTGGTTGCGGAAGGTCTCCTGAATTACGACCGTGTCCATCCCAATGTTGTGCATGCCTTGAATCTGCTGACGCCAGTCGGCCTCGGTCAGTTTCCGGATGGTCGAATTCCAGTAGCGACCTTCTTCGTCGCTCCAGTGGGCGATGCCAACCCACGCGCCATCAACCGTGCGAGTCGAACGAATCTGGGACGGCAATACTTCCAGTTCGCGAATCGTGCGAGCTTTGCCGCTTTTGCTTGAGGCAACCAGGATGATGCGGTGCCGGCCTTCCCATTGTTCGGTGGAATGGCGATAGTAGATGCCAGCATTGCCGTGAGCTTGGATCAACGGGTTCGCAGTATGGAGCAGTGCGGATGGCGACTCACGGTCGAGGTAAAGCGAAATCGAATATTGCCGGCCTGCGCTGCTGTCATTTTCGACTGCGCCGCGAATATCCAGGATGACTTTGTCCGTGACCGGTGAGGGCGGGATCAATTCGAGGCGGGTGGTCTTGCGCTCCGCGAATGCCGACGCCGACGCAAGTCCAACCAGCAGATAGATTAAGCAGCTGCGCATTTTGTTCATAACGTTCCCCGATGCAACACAAGTCGACGGCCTAAGCGGAAAACTACTTTTGTCCTTCAAACACCAAGGTCGCTGCCCCCTGCACACCGGCAAGCCGTCCCGCAGTGGCCGCCTTTACACACGGCTTCCGTTTCGAGCCAAAGTGCAAAAGAGCGGCGACCTGTTCTGCCACGCTGGGAACGAACTGCGGCTGGCCTTCCACCAGTCCACCGGAAATGAGCACTGCTTCCGGATCAAACAGGTTGAAGATGTTTGCAATTCCCTCGGCGAGATGGGTGGCGAGGACCCGATAGGCGCCGATAGCGGCAGGCGCGCCTGTGCTTGCGAGTTGGTTAATCTGCCAGGCAAGGGTTGCATCGTCGTTGGGCTGAAGGTCGGGAACTGCCCCCCCGCGCTCTTTGAATTCCCGTAGCAAGGCGGCCGTGGAGACATAGGCCTCCAAACAGCCACGCCGGCCGCAGTTGCACTGCCGTCCGCCCTCGTGAATGACGTGGTGACCGATCGACCCGGCAAAACCGTGCTGACCTAAGAGCAGTTTTCTGCCGCAGACTATGCCTCCGCCGATGCCGGTACCGATGGTAATGGCGACGAAGTCCGACAGATTGCGTCCGAGGCCAAAGTGCAGTTCCGCGAGCACCGCGGCGTGCGCATCGTTTACCACCCAGGCTGGAAGACGAAACCGATCTTCGACGAACACCCGCAACTGGAAGCCTGCCCAACCGGGAAGATTGTCGGTCGCGGCAAGAACGGATCCATCCTGAGCGTTGATCGCTCCGGCGCTGGCGACGCCGAGGCCCGAGGGCTGAATACCCCTGCTCTGGGCCGCCGACAATACCTGTTGCACGGCCTGGCACAAACTCGCCGCGATCACATCTCGTCCTCCGGTCGCGTCCGTGGGAACCTGCGTCGTCAGAGTTACTTCTCCCTCGGGATCGACCAGGGCCGCCTTGACTGAAGTGCCACCGATGTCCACGCCGATTGCCGGGGCGGTCGAGCGGTCGGGACTGATGGCGCGAACGAAGTTGGAGGCAATCGTGCCCGGTCGTGTGATCGCCGAACCGACAATCACACACCATGCGCCCATCGAGAGCGCTTGCCGCGCTTCTTCCGGCGTAGAGATGTGGCCTTCGGCAACCACAGGAACCTTAGTCTGTTGGACCATCGCAGCCAGCAAAGGCCAACTGAACGAACGATGATTGCGAGTTCCCTCGGTGTATCCGTTCAAGGTGGTGCCAACCATGTCGACGCCGGCGGCTGCAGCGGCTGCGGCTTCCTCTAACGTGGCGACGTCGGCCATGACCGGCAGTTTCAGTTCGCGATGAATGCGCTCGATCAAAGTTCGCCAGGGGTCACCATCCGGCCAGGCGCGTGCGGTGCAGTCGAGGGCAATGATCGAGGCGCCTGCCGCCGCCAACGCCGCAGCAGAGACAAAGTCAGGCGTGATGTGAATCGTCTCTCCGCGGTAGCGTTTCTGAATCCCGATGATGGGGAGCGTGGAATCCAGCCGAATGGCTGCTATGTGCTCGGGGCTATTGACGCGCAGACCGGCGG
>Ga0326727_10022897_pt1 | contig 12007 bp, 11 predicted proteins | sample MB2enrmetagenome_FD_207643 | JGI IMG/M metagenome (GOLD analysis project Ga0326727, IMG submission 207643) | Lab enriched peat soil microbial communities from McLean, Ithaca, NY, United States - MB29MY | ecosystem: Environmental > Terrestrial > Soil > Wetlands > Peat | place: USA: New York... | reverse complement strand
CTGAGACTGCCTGGATGAAGGCCACCACATCGTGCTTCGTCTCTTTCTCGATCTCGTGCACCCTGCTCGCGTCAACCCGGGCCCGTTCCGTGATGGCGGCGAGGTCTTCGGCGGGGATGACGCCGAGGCGGCCGTACGCCTCACATATGGCCAGCTCGATGTCGAGCCAGGTACGGAGCTTTCTCTCCTCAGTCCACAGCTCAGCCATTTCCTTGAGGGTATACCGCTCGATCATGCAATCTCCCTTGGACCTGTTTTTCGTATATGCTACCTGAGGGTAGGGGTGTTGTCAATCATTCGGCCCTTCCTTCGAGGGCAACTGCATTGGGAAACCATCCCCGGCAACAGGAGGTCTCCTTTTTCAATTCCCACTCCCTCGCGGACAGGCTCCTCCATGAGTGCGAATTGGCGTCTCTCTCGCGACAGGCCCGTCTTTCCACATGCGCTTGCCCCGGCCTCATTCCTTGCCGGGCCGCTGCCCCTCAGCGGCCGTCCGACCTGAAGACGAAGCCGTGCCACTCTCGCATCCTGTGGCGGCCCACGAGCGTGAGCGCCTTGAAGAGGGGGGGCAGGCGCTCCCCGTACTGCCTTTCGATGCCGGAGACCAGCAGGTAACCCCCGGCGCCCACCATTCGGGCTAGCCGGGGGGCGTGCCTCTCGAAGGTGGTGAAATCGAGGTTCGCAAGGACCACGTCGAAGACCCCCTTGACGGCCTCGAGGCCGGCGCACGCGAGGAGTACGCGAGGGGTATGGTTGAGGCCGCAGCTCTTTTTCGTCGCCTCCGCCGCGAGGGGGTCATGGTCGACGGCAACGACCAGGGAGGCATGGAGGAGCGCCGCATATACGGAGAGGATGCCCGATCCCGACCCGATGTCGAGGACCAACTTGCCCCGAAGCGGCCTCTCGCCCATCATCTTCATCATCAGCTTTGTCGATTCGTGCCTCCCCGTGCCGAAGGCCATACCAGGCTCGATAAAGATGGTCCTCCCCTTTTTCCGGGGTTTGTGCCAGGGCGGCAGAATAGTCAGCCCGCCGACGGTCACCGGAGTGAAATGACGCCGCACCAGGGCCACATAATCCTGCTCTTCTTCGTCGATGAAGGAGATATGGAGGATCGGGAGGGCGGAGGCGCCAAGAAAGGTCAGCAATCGGTCCGGATCCGGGGGGTAGCATTTTATCCGCACCCCGGCCCCCTCGTCTTCGATCCAGACCCCTCCACTGAGGCGGTAGAAATCGACGCCGAGCACTTCCTCGCTCCCCTTTTCCGCCACTATGTCGACCCGTACCATGGGCGCGTCCACGCCTCCGTGAGGAGCGCCTCCGGCCGTTCACCATCGCCGGCGGGGCCCCGCACAGAGAGTATATAAGGGAAAAGCCGCCCTTTGCAAACGGCCGATCGGGTGGGTGCGCGGGGACGTAGTAATTTACGCTTCTTTGTTCGTTCCCGTATCTTTGAGATTGAATTTTGAGGAGGGCAGCGGTATGCTCTTGGATCCCGTGTTCCCTTGTCTTCTCCTTCCTGCGGGCACCTTCGGCCGCATCGATGCGGACGCATCGATGTGCCGGAGGACCGGTTCGAAAGAGAGACAGGATGGAGGAGGGCGCGGCCGGGGGAGAAGCGATCATCTCCCGGGAGGAGGAGACCCTGCGATGAAGCCCATGAAGCCCCTGTCGATCATCTCTGCGGCGCTTCTCTTTCTGACGGTCCTCGGCGCAGGGCCCGTTGCGGGACAGCAGAAGAACCTCATCCTTGCGACCACCACGAGCACGCAGGATTCGGGGCTCCTCGACGTGCTGATCCCGCTCTTCGAGAAGCGCACCGGCTATTTCGTGAAGACCATAGCCGTGGGCTCGGGCCAGGCCATGGTGATGGGGGAGAAAGGGGAAGCCGATGTGCTTCTGGTCCACTCCCCGGAGGCGGAGGTAAAGTTCGTGGCCGCCGGCTACGGCATCAACCGGCGGCTCGTCATGCACAATGACTTTGTGATAGTGGGTCCCGCGGCCGATCCTGCGGGGGTCTCCGGCCTGAAGCGTGCGGCGGAGGCCTTCGGAAAGATAGCCGCGAGGCAGACAACCTTCCTGTCGAGGGGGGACAATTCAGGGACCCACGCGGAGGAGAGGGGCCTGTGGAAGGCTGCCGGCGTCAATCCGGAGGGGCAGAAGTGGTACCAGCAGACGGGCCTCGGCATGGGAGAGACGCTCAACATTGCCTCGGAGAAAAGGACCTACACCCTGTCGGATCGGGGAACCTATCTGGCCTTGAAAAAACGTCTCGACCTCGCCGTCCTCGTCGAGGGAGACCGGCAGCTCCTCAATATCTACCACGTCATAGAGGTGAACCCCGCGAAATGGCACAAGGTGAACTCCGCGGGGGCCAGGGCCTTTGCCGCCTTCATGCTAGCGCCGGAGACCCAGGCCGTCATAAAGACCTTCGGGGTCGACACCTTCGGATCGCCTCTCTTCTTCCCCGATGCAGGAAAAGAAGAGGAGCGCCTGGGAAGATAAGTGGAACTGATTCTCGAAGGGCTTCGGAAGGCCTTCTGGCTCCTCGTCACCTTTGACCCGGAGGTGATGGGCATTACCCTGCTCTCCCTCAAGGTGTCGGGGATCGCCACCCTCGTGAGCCTCGTGATCGGTATATCCGTGGGGGCCGTGGTTGCCCTCACCCGCTTTCCGGGGAGGCGCATCGCGGTGACCCTCATCAACACGGGCATGGGCCTTCCGCCCGTGGTGGTCGGTCTCTTTGTGAGCATTCTTCTCTGGCGCAACGGTCCCCTGGGTTTCCTGGAAGTGCTCTACACGCCCACCGCCATGATCATCGCTCAGGCAGTGATCGCCACGCCCATTGTCATGGGGATCACGGTGGCGGCCATGCAGCAGCTCCCGAGGAAGTTGAGGCAGCAGATCCTCGCCCTGGGTGCGACGAGGGTCCAGCTGGTCCTTATAATGACGAGAGAGGCTCGGCTGCCCCTCCTCGCCGCGGTAATGGCGGGATTCGGCGGGGTCATATCGGAAGTGGGCGCCTCCATCATGGTGGGCGGCAACATCAAGGGGTATTCCCGGGTGCTCACCACCGCAACGGTGATGGAGGCGAGCCGGGGCAATTTCGACACGGCCATCGCCCTTGGGATAATCCTCCTCATTCTCGCCTACGGCGTCAACCTGGTCCTCACCCACATTCAGCAGCGCGAGCGGCCCCGATGAGCCCCGCTGGGCCCCTCATCGAAGCGAGGGGACTTCGGGTTGAGCGGGGCGGCGCCGTGATCCTCGACGTCCCCCTTCTCACCGTGGAGGAGGGGGAAGTGCTCTCCTTTATCGGTCCCAACGGCGCGGGAAAGACGACCCTCCTCCAGACGCTCTCCTACCTGCTCAGACCTTTCGAGGGGACCCTTCTCTTTCGGGGCAGAAAGGTAGGGTCAGACCTGCCGGTCCTTGCCTACCGGCGCGCCCTCGCAATGGCGTCCCAGGAGCCTCTCCTCTTCGATACCACCGTATTTGAGAACGTCTCGTCAGGATTGAGGATCCGGGGCGTGCCCAAGCGGGAGATGCGCTCGGCTGTACTGGATTGGCTTGCCCTTTTCGGCGTCGGCGGCCTGAAGGACCGCTCGGCCCGCAGCCTCTCCGGCGGAGAAGCCCAGAGGGTGAGCCTGGCCAGGGCCTTTGCCATTCGCCCGGACGTGATGCTCCTCGATGAGCCCTTCGGGTCCCTTGATCCGCGAAGCCGGGAGCCCCTCATCGAAGACATGCAGGCCATTCTCAAGAAGACGAGGACGACGACCCTTTTCGTTACCCATGATCTGATGGAGTCGCTCCGCCTCTCCGACCGGATCGCGGTGATGGACAGGGGAAGGATCTGCCAGATCGGCCCGGCCGACAAGGTGCTCAATGCCCCCGTGGACGAGTTTGTCGCCTCCTTCGTCGGTACCGGAACCATCCTCAAGGGGCGGATTCTGAGGGAGAATGGAGATACCGTGTTGGTTTCCGTCTCCGGTTCGGGCGAGGCGATCGAGTCGGTGGGGGCCTTCCCCGTGGGTGAGACCGTGCTCCTCTGCATAAGGCCTGAGAATGTGACCCTTTCCGTTCCCTCCGGCCGTGCCGGCAGCGAGGACCCGCTTCTTACGAGCGCGAGGAACCTGTTCTCAGGCGCCGTCACCAGGGTAAGCCCCATGGGTTTTTATCAGAGAATCGATCTTGATTGCGGTTTCCCCCTCGTCTCCTATGTGACGCTGCAATCGTGCGAGGCGCTCAAACTCACTGAAGGACGCCGGGTGACGGCCTCTTTCAAGGCTACGGCGGTGCACATGATAAAAAAAACCGGAGATCCTGGGGAGAACCCTTAACTTTTTTTGGGCGCCATCGATAAGAATAGCACATGCAGACCGAGTCATTAAGGGATGAACTGCTCGCAAAGGCAGAGTCGATGAAGGCCCTGCCCACCCTCAACACCGTCATCACCGAGGTGCTCCGGGTGATGAACGACAAGAACTCGTCCTTTAATCAGCTCTTCACCGTGGTCAGGTATGATCAGGCCATTTCCTCGAAAATCATCAGCATCGCAAATTCCGCTTACTACAGCAGGGGCTGGAGCATCACCAACCTGGAGCGGGCCATGGTGGCCATAGGATTCGAGGAGATAAAGAATATCCTCGTATGCCTCGTCTTTCTCAAGGAGATACTGAACGGGTGGAAGCTCAGCCAGGCTGACCTCGCAGTCCTCTGGAACCATACCGTTTCCGTGGCCTGTGCGGCAAAAATCCTGGCCGGCAGGACCGTGGCCGCGGATCCGGAGGAGGCCTTTACCGTGTCGATTCTCCACGACATGGGCAAGGTGATCTTCGGCAGCTACGGCGCACCGTACCGGAAGGTCGCTGCGGAGGCGCGGGAGACGGGGAGGGACATTTGCGCCCTCGAACAGGAGGCCTTCGGTGTCGACCATCAGGAGGTCGGCTATGTCATGTCGGTAAAGTGGAGGTTCCCGGAGCAGTTCTCCACGGTCATTCGATCGCATCATGGGAGATCGGAGGGAAAGGAGCCGCTCGCCGATCTCGTGAGGGTTGCCGACAGGTTCGCGGAGAATCCGGACGCCGACCTCGGGGCCGAAGGCATGGTCCTCCGGAAGGAAAAGGACCTCATAGCCAGCGAAACCAAGAGGATCAGCGAGCTCCTGGGGGTGGTCGATGCAGGAAGGTAATCTTCCGGCCGAGTCGCTGCTCTTTCAGTGGAATTTTTTTGAAAGGGCCATCAGCAACTATTCCATCATCATAAAGATGTTCCAGCACATGGAGGGTGAGAGGGATCTACTGGCCCACATGCCGAGGATATTCGTCGAGGAGACGGTCTTCGACACCTGCGAGCTGGTCATGAGGGGCGAGGGCAGGGGGTCTTTCTTCGGTATTAACGGCGCGTTGAAGAGCGTCGGCGGGGACGACCTCGAGCACCTCAAGGGGCCGATCTTCTCCCCCACCATCCTCCACAATGTTTTCGGCTACGGGACCCTCTATGTTTACCCCCTCAAGCGAAGCATCCATGTCTTCGGCTACCTTCTCCTGGGGAAAAAGCAGTCGGTCGCCCTCGATGCGAATATCCTGAGGGACCTGGAGCTCCTCTGCGAGATCCTGAACCGTTTCATACTGCTCAATATGGGGATCAATGAATTGAAAGAAGCGGAGAGCGTCAAGGTGCGCCAGCTCGATTCCCGGCTTGCCACGACCAGGACGCTTCTCGAGAATACTATCGATCAGTTCCCCTACGCCCTCTTCCTCCTCGACAAGAACGGGATCATCTGTTTTGCCAACAAGAAGGCGAAGCTGGAGTTCCTGGAAGGGAAGGAGTCGACGGGGGAGAAGATCGACGCGGTAGTCGGCGGCATCGCGAGGGGCTTTCTGGAGAAAGATTTCGTGCTCCAGGGCGAATTGCACCACCGGCGCGGAGACGATTACAAGCTCTACAGCCTGGAGAGCTATCCCATCAAGGACGACAAAGGAAAGGTTGTCTTCAAGAGCCTCGTGCTCAAGGACGTGATCGACGAGAGGGTAGAGGAAGAGGAGAGCACCTACAGGAGCAGGATGGAGACCATAGGGAAGCTCGCCGGCGGAGTCGCCCATGATTTCAATAACGTGCTGACCGGCATTCTCGGCTACGCCTCCCTCATGAAGAGGATGGCGCCCGAAGAGGGGCAGCTCGCCAGGTACGCGGGGATCATCGAAAGCTCGGCCAAGAGGGCGGCCACCCTGACGGAACACCTCCTCAATTTTTCGAGAAGGCAAAGGGTAAAGGCCATAGATATTATAGATCTGAACGGTCTACTCGGCGACGTCCTGTTCCTCGTGCGGGAAAGCTTCAGGACCATCACCATAGAGCAGCAATTCGACGAGTCTCTGCCGCCGGTCAAGGGTGACCCGGGGCAGCTCCAGCATACCTTTCTCAATCTGTGTATCAACGCGAAGGACGCCATGGGTGAGGGCGGCACATTGACGATAAGGACCGGAAGAGAGGCCTCCGCCGGGGGGCAGCAATTTGCCGTCGTTAAGATTCACGATACGGGTCCCGGTATCGATGATGAGGTGAAAGGGAAAATCTTCGAGCCCTTCTATACGACGAAAATGGAGAGTAAGAAGCTGGGCATGGGGCTCTATATGGTCCAGAAGGTGGTCAAGAGCCACGGCGGATTCATCGAGCTGGACAGCGCGAAAGGGCGGGGTACCACTTTCACCCTCTATTTTCCTTGCGCGGAGGGTGCAAAGGAGTCGTCTCCGGCGCCTGCGGCGCCCGCGGAGGCGCTCAGAAAAGGGACCGTTCTCGTGGTTGACGACGAGGAAGTAGTGAGGGGGTTCCTTTCACGGGTGCTTTCCCAGGAAGGGGTCGAGGTGCTGCAGGCAGAGGATGGGGCCGAAGCCCTCACCATCTTTGAAGCAAAGGCTGAATCGATAGACCTGGTGATACTCGATATGATCATGCCGGGCATGAAGGGGGAGGAGGTCCTGGGGAGACTGAGGGACCGCCGCCGGTCCGCAAGGGTCGTTATATCAAGCGGCTTCATGAGCGAAGAGCAGCGGGAAAAGCTGAAGGAACACGGCGTCCAGGGCTTTCTCGACAAGCCCTACGGCGAGGCGGAGGTGATCGGCATGGTCAGATCCATCCTCGGCGGCTCCAAGGACGACCGCACGGAGTAGTCCTTTCTCTCCATAGACCGGCAGCTCCAGTCGCGAGCCCCGCCGTATTCCTCATGTGGTTTCTTCCTTTTTCGGTCGGACAGCGGCAGTTCGGAAACGCCCATGACCCGCACGCGGGTGCCTCGCGTTCTGCCGGGCCTCATGCCCTCCGACGTATGTTTGCGGCCCTCGTCCTAGTCCGGTCGTGACGCTTCCGCCGTATTCCTTATGTAGTCTCTTCCTTTTTCGGTCGGCCAACAGCATGGATCGAAACGTCCATCTACGGCGGCCTGCCGGCCCTCATGCCCTCCGACGTATGTATATACGCCTCCGGTCAATGAGACCCGACAGCCCAGCCCCATCTGAACGTTCCACTCCATGCCGCTGTCCACCCGACCGGCTGGCTATTATTCCGTAAGCCAAGGTCGCCGGAAATACCCCCTCACCCCTCCCTCTCCCGCCGGAGAGGGGGACCTTGCACCCCGCCCGAGAGGCCGCGGGGGCCCCGATAGGATGATGCTCTGGAAGTTGCTATGGGGTTCCGGGTCAACGGTATGGTAACAAAAGTAATAGTTCAAGACCCTGGGCCATGCTCCGTTCTCGCTCATTGGGATTTCCAAATGCGCTCGCCCTGTCCATGAGCGTGGGACGGCCCGGATGGCCAAAACGCTTGGGATTCCCCCATCGATAGTGGTATCATATCCCGAGCGGGGAGGCATGGAACGATGGACTACCGGAGCGGCCGGATAGGCAGATGCATCGTCGTCCGGTTCGAGCACGGCGACGCAGTGCTGGAGGGCCTCTTGGAGCTTGCAAAGAGGGAGCAGGTCAGGTCTGGGGTCTTTTTCCTCGTGGGCGGCATAAGGAACGCCCGGATCGTGGTGGGGCCGGAAAAGGAGGAGCTGCCTCCGGAGCCGCTCTGGCGCAGCCTGGACGAGAGCCACGAGACGCTCGGAACGGGGACCGTCTTCTGGCATGGGGATGAGCCGAAGATCCACTTTCACGGGGCGTACGGGAAGGGGGACCGGGTGTTGGCAGGGTGCCTCAGGGAGCGTGGGGAGGCCTTCATTGTCCTCGAAGCGGTGATACTGGAGATAGACGGCATCGAGGCCGGCCGCGAGGTCGATCCAGCCTCGGGTATGGTGCTTCTGAAACTTTAGCGACTGACGGGGCGCTCAGGTCAGGACCTACTCCGCGTTCCTTATGCGTTTTTTGTTATTCCTCCTCTTCGTTACTTCCAGGTTTCTTCTTTCTCTTCCGTGCTTAGAATGGCAATGATGAAGGCGGGAGAAACAAAAAGGGCAGGGCCATTTCTGACCCTGCCCATGACACTGATGTCGTTGAGTCTGTCTCTTTAATCGTCTCCTTACTGCGCCAGAGCCAAGGCCGGGACCGAACGAGAGGAAAGCCTTAGAACGGCGAAGCCGCAACACCGGCTGGGCCGCGATCAGATGGAGCGGCTCGTTGACCGCCAGCGCTCCGCAAGCCCCGCGCCTCAAGGGCGGGGAGCTTCACCGGTGCCCCTCACTCGTCCGCGTCTTCTATGCCCCATTCTTGCCTAAGGCAGACACCGTAGGGGGAACGTCCCGCATCAGACACCCCTACCGCGACCGTAGCCTGCCAGTCGCCCGGAGCGCAGGGCGAACCTCCTACTTCTTCCTCCACTTGGCCGTCAGCATCAGTACCCCACAGGTGAGAAGCCCGATCGCGCCTGACGCTATGCCCGGGTCGATCTCGGGAGCTGGAACAGGATCCGGAGGGTGCGCTCCCGCCTGTGCAACCAGACCGACAAGAAGCAGACAGAGGCCTGTTGCAATAGTGCCGATGAATCTTTTCATGTTCCCTCGCCTCCTTTCTCTGTGATAGTACGTTAGATCTTTATCTAATAGTAAGTCTTGTTTCCCCCCTTGTCAAGAGGAAAGCTAGACAGTGTTAATATATTTTCATCCCTCCCGCTTTGAGCCGGGAATAGCCCGAATTCTTTCATAGTCACGTCGCCGTCCTCTGTCCGTCGTACGCTTTAGGTAGAGGAGACCTCCCGCGAAGATGGTCCCGGCGAAGCGGTTCTCTCTCCCTACTTCGGTCGCCCTCTGGCCACAGAGCCGGTCGAATCCGCCGGACCGAGCCCCCGTTATCATGGTGACATCAGCAAGGGCACCAGGGGCTCCGGCTAGGCGGTTGACGAGGACCATCCATGGGTTTGTACAACCTATCCCAGCTATCTCTTCGAGGGATCAGACGGGATTGTTCGACCCTGTACAGCCACCAGGTAGTCCAATACCACTAGGGCTTCCCGCCCCAACCATGGGGACCCGTCGTTCCCTCATGAAGAACGGCGAGTCCCGAATGCAGTCGGCGGAGAAAGCTGGAGGGTTATTTGGAGGGACGTTTCCGTAGCGCTACTAAACCGAAGAGGCCCGGAACGATGAGAAGAAGGGAGGAAGGAATCGGTACTGCGGACACTTGGGCGTTGTCCATGAGCCAGTATAAGCCTGCTCCATTTTCGGTAAACGTGACCTTGTCTACGTTGGTGAAATTGAACGTCTGCTCCTGAGGCGCATTCGCAAGATTGAGTAGAACGCTGCCCTTCTCGGTGCCGCCCGAATATGCACTCACCGTGAGGCTGCTCGCGCTCACACCGTTCCAGAAGCTGTTGTTGTAGGTCCACGTCCAAAAATAGGCGCTGGTGAAATTGAATGGCTTGCAACTCGATATGGTAACCACCTGGTTGCCGTCGCCGCCGTTGTAGGCTGCATTCGGCCCGGAGGGAAAGGTTACGCTGTCACCGAAGACGATGTTGTAGGAATTGTTTTCCGTCACTTCCCAGCCCGTCCAGGTGAGCCCCTGATAGCTCGAAGGCACATACCCCCAAGAGCTGGTGTAACCGGGGCCGACAAGAGGGGTCGGGAGGTCATCAAAACCGATCAGCGTTGCATGGGCAAGGCCGTTGAACCCGAAGAAGCATATCGCCAGAACCGAGAGGATTGCTAGAGCCCTTTTCATTTGAGCCTCCTTATCAATCCGGCAGCCTGGCTGTCTCCTTGGAGATCCTTCGGCTTTCCGTCCCACCCTCGCGGGTGGTTTGGCCCGATCAGATTGTAATCATATGTTATACAATAGCATACAAAATGTCAAGAGAAAAATCAGCAACCACCAAAAAAAGTGGATTGATCGGCATTTTCAGCGGTCTGAGAGGAAGGTGCGGGGAGATCTTGATCCGAGCGCGACTCTTCTAACCCCGACGAAGTGAATTGCGACTAACTTGCGGCCCTTAACTTTTCGCGGCAAAGTGCGATCAATAGACATATGTCTGTTTATAGAAAGACCATGTCAACGCATAGCTACGGAGAACACAAAAAAGTAGTCCTTGCCAAGCCGATGGCGGGCAAACCGTGTATCTCTATGGAGGAGCAAGGTGAAATGACACAAAGGAGGAGCAAGGTGAAATGACACAAAACAATGCGAGTCGCGAAGATCAAATGTCCTTCCATGATCTCACGAAGCCCGGCGAGGCCTTGTTTCTTCCCGTTGGCCTACCCTTGCAGATTGAAATCGGCGGCATCTCGATCAAGATGAGCAGTGTTTTTGTGGGTAATTTGGCCGATAACTGCCTGATAATAAAATATCCGTCTACGGGTGCTTTAGGATCGATCACGAGCAAACTGTTCAAAGGCAACAAAATTACGGTGCGATATATCAGTAATGGCGACGTATGTGGTTTTCAATCCGAACTGCTCGGCACGGTAAGCGATCCCGTCAGGTTGTTATGCATCACCTATCCGGCGTCAATTGCCCGGCACAGTCTCAGATCGAGCAGGAGAGTCGAGTGCTATCTTCCCGCCGAGTTACGGATCGACAGCAGCGCAAAGGACCTGGATATCGTATACGACGGGATCATTACCGATATTAGCAGTACGGGATGCAATTTCAATATGGTCAAGATACAGCTCGAGTGCATGCCGCTGAGCACGAAGGTAGACGACCCGATCCTGCTCGGTTTCCAACTGCCGGGCATGGAGAAAAGAATCGAGGTTTCAGGGAACGTAAGAAACATGCAGCGGGACTCCCGGAAAACCAGCATGGGGATCCAGTTTAATGAGATTGACGAAAAGAAGAAAGAGAAAATAATCGAATTTATCTATACCCTGGAGAAGTTCAGCTGGGAAAAATAGCTGCTGTCTGCCTGCGGCTGCTTATTATTATTCCGTAAACCAAGCTTGCCGGGAATGCCCCCTCACCCCTCCCTCTGCCTTTGTTTCGTTATGGGAAGGGAGAAGCCGGTGTGAGCGGCGCTTCCCTAGATGTCATAATTGAAATGAAAATCACGAGGGCAGGGAGAACAAAAAAGGCAGGGCCATTTCCTGGCCCTGCCCGCTATGTTGGGTGAATAACGCCTATTCCTTGAACCTTCTCCTGAGTGCTGCAAGCCCGACGAGGCCGGGGCCGAAAAGCAGAAGAGCGCCGGGAATGGGGACGGGTGTTGCCAGAAAGCCATGCTGCACACCATCCGCGTTCTCGTATACTCCGACAATCATACCCGCATCATTAATGCCTTGGGCTTCGGTCAGCTTAGCGCCGGGGTAATTCAGGGTGGTATAGGTCCCACCGGCCCCATTGCTCAGCACAAAGCCATGGGTCGCACCGCTCGCGTCTATGTAGTAGCCGACAATCGTGCCCGCGTCATTGATGCCCTCGGGCCGGGTTCCAGGTTTCGTGCCGGGGACAGCACCGGGGGCACTCAGGGAGGTGTAGATCCCATTACTCAGCACAAAGCCATAATGCGCACCGCTCATTTCATAGTAGCCGACAATCGTGCCCGCAATATTAACGCCTGCGGCATCGGTGTCCGAAGCGCC
>Ga0326727_10022896_pt1 | contig 12007 bp, 7 predicted proteins | sample MB2enrmetagenome_FD_207643 | JGI IMG/M metagenome (GOLD analysis project Ga0326727, IMG submission 207643) | Lab enriched peat soil microbial communities from McLean, Ithaca, NY, United States - MB29MY | ecosystem: Environmental > Terrestrial > Soil > Wetlands > Peat | place: USA: New York... | reverse complement strand
GTATTCGAAAACAGCCCGGTCGATATCCCGATGGAAGTCCTGCTGGGCAAGCCGCCGCGCATGACGCGCGATGCCGAGACCCTTGAGGCGCCGTTCGAGGTGTTCGATGCTTCGATGTTCGATCTGCGCGATACCGCATACCGTGTGTTGCGGCATCCGACCGTGGCGGACAAGTCCTTCCTGATCAATATCGGCGATCGTACGGTTGGCGGGATGACGGTGCGCGACCAGATGGTCGGGCGCTGGCAGGTGCCGGTGGCCGATGTGGCGGTGACCACGATGGGATTCAATACCTATCGCGGCGAAGCCATGGCCATGGGCGAACGTGCGCCGACCGCGCTGTTCAATGCACCGGCCTCTGGCCGTCTGGCGGTGGGTGAAGCGCTCACCAACATCGCCGCGGCTTATGTCGGACCTTTGCAAAATGTGAAGCTGTCCGCCAACTGGATGGCCGCTGCGGGTCATCCGGGTGAAGACGCCAAGCTGTACCGCACCGTAGAAGCAGTGTCGAAGCTGTCCCAGGAAATGGGGTTGTGCATTCCGGTCGGTAAAGACTCGTTGTCGATGAAAACCGTCTGGGAAGAAGACGGCGAGCAGAAATCGGTCACTTCGCCGCTGTCGCTGGTGATTTCCGCGTTCTCCACGGTTGAGGATGTGCGCAAAACCGTTACGCCCGAACTGAAAGACGACAAGGATACCGACCTGGTCCTGATCGATCTGGGTTATGGTCGCTGCCGTCTGGGCGGGTCGATTTTCAGTCAGGTGTGGCAGTATCTGCACGGCCGCAGTCCCGATGTCGAAAATCCGCTCCAGCTGGCGGCCTTCTTCGATGTCATTCAGTCCTTGATCCGGGATGGCATGGTGCTGGCCTATCATGACCGTTCCGACGGTGGTCTGTTCGCAACGCTGGCTGAAATGATGTTTGCCGGCCGTATGGGGGTGACCGTCGATCTGCAGGAGCTGGTGATCGAGCGCCGCAAGTCCCAGCGCTATGCAGAAGACTTTGTGCAGCCTACCGCCGAGGCGGCAAACCGCGGCCGCATCATGCGCGTGCTGTTCAACGAAGAGCTGGGCGCCGTACTTCAGGTCAAGAAAGAACACACCGCCGAGGTGATTGCGCGCTTCATGCATGCCGGGATCGGTCGCGAGCTGTTTGTTATCGGCCGCGTGAACACCAAGGACCGCATGATCGTAAAGCATCGCGGTCAGGAAATGTTCAACGAAAGCCGTACCGATCTGCAGCGCGCCTGGTCCGAGACCAGCTATCGTCTGCAGCGTCTGCGGGATAACCCCGCATGCGCCGACAGCGAACATTTGTTGCTGTCCAATAGCAAATCGCGCGGCTTGTTTGCCAATCTGAGTTTCGATGTCAACGATAATCCGGCGGCGCCGTATGTCGCCAAGGGTGTTCGCCCACGTGTGGCCATCTTGCGCGAGCAGGGTGTGAACGGTCAGATCGAAATGGGCGCTGCTTTCGACCGCGCGGGTTTTGCGGCTGTCGATGTGCACATGAGCGATATTTTGTCCGGGCGTGTGTCGCTGGACGCGTTCCAGGGGATGGCGGCCTGCGGTGGCTTCAGTTACGGCGACGTACTGGGCGCCGGCGAAGGCTGGGCGAAGAGCATTCTGTTCAATGCGCGTGCCCGCGATGCTTTCGAAGGCTTCTTCAACCGGAGCGATTCGTTTGCCCTGGGGGTGTGTAACGGTTGCCAGATGATGTCGCAGCTTGCGCAGATCATTCCGGGCGCCCAGCACTGGCCGACCTTCCATCGCAACGCTTCCGAGCAGTTCGAAGCACGCTTTGCCATGGTCGAAGTGCCTGCTTCTCCGTCGATCTTCCTGTCCGATATGGCGGGTAGTCAGCTGCCGGTGGTGGTCAGTCATGGCGAAGGGCGCGCGGTGTTTGCGCCCAATGCGATGAATCAGGCGGCCATTGCCTTGCGTTATATCGACTTCGATGGCCGTCAGACCGAAACCTATCCGTTGAACCCGAATGGTTCGCCGGGCGGGGTGACGGGTGTGACGACCGATGACGGGCGTTTCACCATCATGATGCCGCATCCGGAGCGCGTTTTCCGTACGGTTCTGAACAGCTGGCATCCGGAAGAGTGGGGCGAAAATGGTGCGTGGTTCAGAATGTTTGCCACCGCCCGCCGTTGGGTAGGTTAAGTCACAAAAAGCGGCTCTCACTTGAATGCCGTCCACTCCAGCGAGTGGGCGGCATTTTTATTTGTCGGTCTGCCGAGAAACAAGTCAGCGTCTGAAGCTCTCTCTGGAGGTGTCGGCAGCCGATTTACTGCGCGTGAGAAAGTTGCGCGTCTGCTTTTGTTCCCGCTATCAGGCGCGAAACTTCGTCGATACGCCGGATTCTGCCGTCTTCCGCCAGTTCGCCAAACAGATGGACCTCTACCTGGATCGCTGAGCCGTCGCGTTTGGTGGCCTGAATGAGATGACGATCGGCAATCCGGTTACCTTCCTTCAGTATTTCCACTATTTCGACGGTCGCGCTGGAGATGGTGCTGCGCACATGTCGGATATGGGTTTCAAATGACGCCCGGTCCAGTTCGACACCATCCGCGCATTGCCTGTAGTCCGGTGTGAAGTAACGGTCAATGGTGGGCGTGAGCGGGTGCTGCGTCTCGTCGCCGAAGCAGACTTCGGTGAGTACCGCTGCAAGGAACGCCTTCGGGTCGGGGGTGTGTGGCATGGTGATCTCCTTTGGAAGAAGTCAATGTAGCCGATGTTGTTTGGCATTGCTCCGGTAGAATGGCCAATCAATACGCTATTCAGGCCACGTCTATGTCGATGCTTCCCGTTGAGTTGGCGCAATCTGCCGATGGTCCGGTGTTATACGCCCGGGTGCTTGATGAGGGGGTGGTGCGAGCAACATCGTCCCACCAGCACCGGCGCGGTCAATTGTTCGGCGCGCTTCGTGGGGTGTTGTCGGTGTGCGCCGATCAGGGGCAATGGGTGGTCCCGGCCAGTCAGGCGGTGTGGATTCCCTCCTGTCGCGAACACGCGCTGCAATCTTACGGTCCGTTTGCCGGGTGGAGTGTCTATATCGCCGAAAGCGAGTGCGGGCCGCTGCCTTCGGCGCCCTGTCTGCTACGTGTGTCAGGCCTCCTGCGCGAGGCGGTATTGCGTGCGGCGCAGTGGCCGCTTGCCCCTCTGGATCCGGTGCGGCAGCGCGTGGCAGAGGTCATTCTGGATGAAATCCGGTTGCTGCCGCGTGAGTCGGCAGGCTTGCCGATACCACGGGACCCTCGCTTGCAAAAAATCGCCCAGGCTTTGCTGGGGGATCTGGCGGATACGCGTCCGCTCGAAGAATGGGCTGTCTGGGGCGGGCTGGCCTTGCGTACGATGTCACGACGCTTTGTTGCCGAAACCGGATTCAGTGTTGCGCAGTGGCGTCAGCGTGCAAGGCTGATGCGGGCATTGGAAATGCTGGCGGAAGGGCGCGCGGTCACGACGATTGCACTCGATCTCGGGTATGGCAATGTCAGTGCCTTTATTTCCATGTTCAAGGCGTTTTACGGCGTGACACCGGCCCGGTATTTTGAACCAGTCCGGACGTGAAAACGAAAACGGGAAGCGCGTGGCTTCCCGTCTTGCGCTGCAGTTTCGTGTGCCGGCTTAGTCCAGATTTTTCGGACCGAATGCGCCGGGAAGAAGCTGGTCGAGCGAGGTGTCGATAACGTCCGGGCCATCGCAGATCAGCCGAACTTGCATGTCCGGGCCGAATTCGTTGAGCACCTGGCGACAAGAGCCGCACGGCGGCGTCGGGACCTGGGTCGGTGTGTAGATGCAGATCGCGGTGATTTCGCTCGTGCCGGTGGCGACGCGTGCGGAGAATACGGCCGTGCGTTCGGCACAGTTGGTCAGGCCGTAAGCGGCGTTTTCAACGTTGCACCCGGAGAACATCTGGCCTTCCGCCGTCAGGAGTGCGGCGCCGACGGCAAATCGGCTATAGGGTACGTAGGCATTGGCTGCCGCTTTACGCGCGGCTTGTTCCAGTACGGGCCATTCGGGCTGAAGTTTCGGCATTCTGAGGTATCTCCCATTCGGGTCGGGTGTGGATATTCTCTCGCTCAGGCCTCGGTGTCAATCGTGTTGTTTTTTGAGTGTGATTTATTGGATAATATTTTTGTTAAGCATTGTTTTATTAAGATGTCGTGAAAAATGTTTTTTATCGATAGCGATGAAAAGCCAAGTCTGTTAGTCTACTCGTATATTTAAGTTTCTCGTTGATCCAAACCGGGAAATCACACGTCAGCAAGGCTGACACCGGCACAAACACTAGCAATATAGGCCCGTCAGGCATGGGAAAGAGCGATCAGCAAATGCTCGACGCGTTAAGCAAGATCGTGGGGATTCGCAGTGAGCACTATCGAGTGCTGTCTGCTTATGGCGCCCGATTGTTTGAGCGGCGCGAAGCGTTGGCCAAAGACCTTTACTGGTACCTCCTGAAACATCAGGAAGACCGTTCTGTCATCGATCAGCTGGCAGGGCGCGTAGAAGTGTTGCTTCATGCCTTTGAGCAGATGCTTCTATGCGTGGATGGCCAGGTGCATGGTGATGGCGTTCTCGGTCTTGCCCACAAGCAATGCGGAGAGGAAAAGGATCCGTCCTGGCTTGGCGGCCTTGCCGAATGTTTTCTGCAGCACATGCTGGCCGAGATCGCCGCCATGCCCGAACCGCGCGTGGTGAAGGATGCGCTGGAAGAAGCGCTTCGCAAGCGGGTCAGTCTCGAATTGATGTCGCAGATGCACGAAGAGCCCGATCCTGTTTCCCAGGTTACCCCCGCGCGGATGTATTCGACCCTCAGTGGGGTCAGTCTTGCGTTGATTCGCTCTCAAAACCGTGAACAGCTGTTTCAGTCGATCTGCCGTATCTGTGTCGAACAGGGCGGATTTGCTTTTGCCTGGATTGGCTGGATCAACGAAACCCGCGTTCTCGAACATGCCGCCATGGCGGGAGAGGGGGCGGAAACCTTCGTCCCGACGATCGAGATCGATCTGGATATCGATTCGCCTTCTTCACGTGCCGTGAGCACCCTGCAGCCGCAAGTGGTCGACGATGCGCAAAATGCACCCGATCTGACACGATGGGCTGCGCAGATGAAATTGGCGGGTATTCGCAGCCTGCTCGTGACGCCGCTGGTCTTGAGAGGCGACGCGGTCGGCACGCTGGTGCTCTACGCACGCAAGACCGCCTATTTCGATGCGGACACCGTTGGTCTGGTTCAAGCCATGGCGCGCGAAGTCAGCCACGCACTGGAACGCCAGGATGCGATCGATCGCAGCCAGCGTGCAGAGACCGAACTTTCCTATCTAATTCAGCACGATCCCCTTACCGGTTTGCCCAATCGCCAACTCATGCTGGAGCGTATTTCGCATCTGGTGGCGCAGCCGCAAAAAAGCGGGCGGGTTGCCGTTGTTACACTGGCCATCGATGGTTTTCACGAACTCAATGCGCGCCTGGGGCATGACCTGGGCGATATTGTCTTGCGTGAGGTTGCGCTGCGCATGGGGCAGATTGTGCAGGGAAGCGGTACGGTCGGTCGGGTGGGGGCCGCACGCTTTGTGGCGTGCTCGGATCGTTTCGAGCCGGTAGACCATCTGGTGGCAAAATTGACCAATGCCATGCGCATGCCGATCCAGTGCATGGGGGAGGCGGTCAGCCTGAAATGCAGTGTCGGCATTGTGCTTGACGATGGCGGTCAGAGCGATGCTTCCACGCTGTTGCGCTGCTCTGATCTGGCATTGATCCGCGCGCGCGATGCGGGCGGCGGGCAGTGGCGCTACTACGATGAGGCGATGGACGAGGAAATTCAGCGCTTGCACAAGCTGCGCAGCGAGTTTTCGCAAGCCCTGGCGCATGGCGAGCTGGAACTGTTTTATCAGCCCAAGATCAATCTGCTCGACCGCAAAATCAGCGGTGTCGAGGCCCTGGTGCGCTGGCGTCGCGACGGACGTCATATGGCGCCCGGCGAGTTTTTCCCTGCGATCGAACACACGGATCTGATGCGTGAGCTCGACTGGTGGGTGATGGGTGAAGCATTGCGTCATTCAAGCGTCTGGATGGCTCAGGGCAAGCTGATACCGGTCAGTGTGAATCTGTCGGCCATGACCTTGCGTCACGAATCGTTTTTGCCGCGAATCCAGGCGCTGATCATGCGCCATCCGTTGCCGGATGGGCATCTCGAACTTGAAGTGCTCGAAAACGTTTCGCAAAAAGAGGCCGAAGAAATTATTCACAAGCTCGAGCGCTGCCGCGAGTTTGGTGTCTCGATTGCGCTCGACGACTTTGGTACCGGCGCGTCCTCGCTGGTCCATTTGCAGCAACTTCCGTTCGATACCATCAAGATCGATCAGCGCTTTGTACGAATGCTGCTTAAGGCGCCCGGCAATGAAGCCATTATTCGTAGCATGATTTCGTTCGCGCACTACACGGGCCGCAAGCTGGTGGTCGAAGGCGTCGAAAGTCAGCCGATCTGGGATCGATTGCTTGAAATCGGTTGTTCGTCGGGTCAAGGCTATGCGATTTCTCCACCGGTCTCTTCTGCCCAGTTGATGAACTGGATCGCCGAACAAGAGTTGGGTGATCTGGACAACGAAGACTTGCTGGTGGCGTAATCATCATTCATGACGGGCCGGATGGCGCGGTGAGGCAATCACTGGCGCGGTCCGGTCTGTTTTGTTGGTGTGATGCTGTCGCCCGACTCCCCCTGCTGCGAACGATTTGCGCTCACTTTCAGTTTTCCATTCCGTAATTCGATGATCTGATCGCACTGCTGCAGTGTGCTAAGTCGATGTGCGATCATCAGAATGGTCATCTCGTTCGACAGCGAATGGATGGCATCCATGACTTCTTGCTCGGTTTCGTTGTCCAGTGCGCTGGTCGCTTCATCCAGAATCAACAGGCTGGATTTTTTGTACAGTGCGCGGGCAATGCCGATGCGCTGGCGTTGTCCGCCCGACAATCGGATTCCCTGCTCGCCGATTCCAGTGTGATAACCGTGCGGCTGGTTTTCGATCAAGGTGTCCAGCTGGGCCTGTTTTGCCGCTAGTCTTACTCTTTCCAGATCGATTTGTTCGCGGGGCAAGCCAAATGCGATGTTCTCTGCAAAACTGGCATCGGCCAGAAAAATGTTTTGCGGAACATGCGAAATCTGGCGCTGCCATGCCCGTTTGTTGTGTTGGTCGATGCGAATCCCGTCTACCCTGATGTGCCCGCTGTCCGGTTCGATCAGGAACATGATGAGATTGATCAGCGTGCTCTTCCCGCTGCCTGTTGTGCCAACGATGCCGATCTTGCTGCCTTTGCGAATCGTGAGGTCAATGCCGTCCACTACCGGAGGCATGTCCGGTGCGTAGTGAAACCGGATGGCCTCAAGGCTGAGGGCGTGGGAAAACGTCAGGGACGCCTCTGCGTCAGGGGACGGCCTATCCGGCATGGGTTGATCCAGTAGCGCCAGGGTGTTGGCAATCGACTGCTTCCGTCCCGTGATTTCAACCCAGGCCTGATATGACTGCTGCATCAGCGGGATCATGCGTTGCGCCGCCAATGCCAGCGCTCCCATGACCGGAATGGCGGAGGTGACGCCGTTCTGTTCCTGGCTGAGCAGGAGTGTCAGGGTGGCGATGATCCCCATGCCCAGTGCTTCCATCGTGAATCGCGGGCAGCCGCCGATGAAAATGAGGCTTCCCTGTGCGCTTCTGAGTGAGGTCTCGGACTGCTGGTAGAGCTCGATAAAATAGGGCTGAGACTGATCCAGAATAATCTCTCGTATTCCGCCCAGCCCGTCCTGAAGGACTTTAATGGTCGTGGAAGATTCTCGCGCGATGTTTGCGGCGTTCCGGGCCAGTTGTCGACGGAAAATTCGGGTCGTTGCCATGTAGCAGCTACCGAATCCAATAGCGGCAATCAGGGCGATTCTGGCATCGATCAGGACCAGGGCGATACTCAGGGTTGTCAGCAGCAGCAGCGAATTGACCAGGCTGATGGCCTGATAGAGTGAAAGTGCGGCGTAGCCCACCTGGGTTGAAATGCCGTTGATGAGTTCACTGCTGTGCCTGTTGAGATGGACCTGGTAAGGCTGGTGAAGTGTTCGTCTGAAGACTTCGATGCTTAAATCAGAACCACAGTCGAAGGCGGCGCGGGTGCTGATCCGCAGGTGTAGCATACGCAACGCGGCTGAACACAGAACAATGGCGATAAAGGCCATCGTAACCGGAAGGAGTGCCTCCTCGGATGTGCTGATGCCAAGCCGATGTACCAGCGCGGTGACGCCCGGGAGCTTGAACCATTTCTCCGGGTTGGTGAGGGTCGCGAGAAAGGGCATGACCATTCCAATGCTGAGCATCTCTGCGCAAGAACTGAATAAGGTCAGTAGAAAGATGAGCCAGAACTGTCGCTGTCGACGTCGTGCAAGATGTTGCCAGAGTCGATACATCAACGTTGTGCTGGCGGGTGTTGCGGATATATTCATCGCAACCTCTTGCCCGGTTGTCGACCAGTTCGGTAACTATTTCTTACAATAGTTTATGCTTGACGTTGTGTGTGGACTTTGTGTGGCGCTGACGCGAGCGAGGAGGGGATATGACCGGTCTTCGACAGGGTGTTCAAGCGAAGACCGGTAATGACTTGTGGCGGGGGCTACTGCTGTACCGAGAGCAGGTCTTTGCGTGTCAGCAGGAAGACGAATCCGTCGCCACCGCTGGTTTCCATCCAGACGAAGGGAAGATCCGGATAGGCGGCCACAAGCGCGTCGCGGTTGTGGCCGATTTCAACCAGCAAAACACCATGGTCGGTCAGGAAGTCAGGGGCCTGGCGCAAAATTTCGCGGGTGGCATCCAGTCCGTCGTGGCCCGATCCCAGCGCGACAACCGGTTCGTGCAGATACTCGTCCGGCAGCTCGTCGACCGACTCGGCATCGACATAGGGCGGATTGGAGACGATCAGATCGTAGCGATCGGCCAGGCCCTGGAACATGTCGGTATGAATCAGTTCGATGCGGTCGCCCAGCCCGTAGTTTTCTACGTTGACCGCGGCGACTTCGAGGGCATCCAGTGAAATGTCGACGGCATCGATGTCGGCATCCGGGTAATGGTGCGCAAGCTGGATTGCCAGGCAGCCGGACCCCGTGCACAGATCCAGTGCGCGGTGGACCAGCTCAGCGTGCTCTATCCACGGAGCAAGCTGTTCGCCCAGAAGTTCGAAGATGAACGAACGCGGTATCAGTACGCGTTCATCGACGTAAAAATTAAATTCGCCTTGCCATGCCTCGTGCGTCAGATACGGGGCGGGGATGCGCTCTTCGGTGCGGCGTTCGATGATGGTCAGGACTTCCTGGATTTCATCCGGAAGCAGGCGTGCATCCAGGTAGGGCTCCAGCTGGTCATGAGGCAGGTGCAGGGTTGAAAGTGTCAGATAGGCGGCTTCATCCCAGGCATTTTGCGTGCCGTGGCCAAACGTCAACTCGGCCTGATTAAAACGCGACACCGCGAAGCGAAGCAGGTCGCGAACGGTGACCAGGGTGCTGGCGGCTTGTGTGTACATGGACTCCCTTTCAGAATGCACTCGGCGCGGCGGACGTCAGAGACGTCTGCCGCGCCGGATAAATACGATCGATCAGAATGGCAGCTTGGCGTCCGTGACCTTGGCCAGCTCGCGACGGAAGTCGTTTTTGATCCGTTCGAGCGCGGGTTCGCTGTCGGCTTCAAAACGCAAAACAATCACCGGCGTGGTGTTGGAGGCGCGCATCAGGCCAAAACCGTCGTTGTATTCGACGCGCAGGCCATCCATGGTGATGATTTCATCGGCGCCTTCGAATTGCGCTTTCTCCTGCAGCGTGCTGATCAGGGTGTGGTTCTCGCCTTCGCGGGTCTTGAGATTCAGTTCGGGCGTCGACACGGCATTGGGCAGGGCATTCAGTACTTCGCTCGGATTTTCGACTTTCGACAGGATTTCCAGCAGGCGTGCGCCGGCGTACATGCCGTCATCGAAGCCGTACCAGCGTTCCTTGAAGAATACGTGGCCGCTCATTTCGCCGGCCAGCAGTGCGCCAGTTTCCTTGATCTTGGCCTTGATATAGCTGTGACCTGTGCGGCACATTACCGGAACGCCCTTGTTTTCCTTGATCCAGGGCTTGAGCAGGCGGGTCGATTTGACGTCGTAGATGACCTTCGCCTTCGGGTTGCGTTCCAGCATGTCGGCTGCGTACAGCATCAGTTGCCGGTCCGGCCAGATGATGTTGCCATCCTTGGTGACCACGCCCAGGCGGTCGCCGTCGCCGTCGAAGGCCAGACCGATTTCGGCATCGGTTTTTTCCAGCGCCTGGATCACATCCTTCAGGTTTTCCGGCTTGGCAGGGTCGGGATGGTGATTGGGGAAGGTGCCGTCGACGTCGCAGAACAGTTCGCGAACACGGCAGCCCAGACGACGGAACAGGATGGGGGCAAAGGCGCCGGCAACGCCGTTGCCGCAATCCACGATCACGCTCATCGGGCGGTCAAGTTTGATGTCGTCGGTGATGCGGTTGAAATAGGCTTCGGTGATGTCGTCAGTGCGGTAGCTGCCTTCGCCGCTGCTGAAGTCGCTCTTGAGGATGCGTTGATGCAGCTTCTGGATGTCGTCGCCCGCCAGGGTGTCGCCGGCGAGCACCATCTTGAAGCCGTTATAATCCGGCGGATTGTGGCTGCCCGTGACCATGACGCCCGAGTGCGTTCCCAGTTCGTGCGTGGCGAAATACAGCATGGGGGTGGCAACGCGGCCGATGTCGATGACATCGACGCCGGCTGCGCGCAGGCCGTTGGACAGGGCTTCAGACAGGTCCGGACCCGACAGCCGGCCGTCGCGACCGATCACCACCGAGTTGACGCCGCGTGCCTGCGCCTCGGAACCAATGGCCAGGCCGATCAGCCGGGCATTGTCGACAGTCAGCGTTTTTCCGACGATCCCGCGGATATCGTAAGCCTTGAAAATCTCTTTGGAGGGTTTGTTCATGGTCGTTAAGTAAATTCTGCCTGTAATCTGCAATAAGATTGCGGCCAGGCATGCCGGCCGCTCTGGATTCTGTCAGTTCAGCGTCTGGCTCAATTGGGCCAGTTGCTGGAGTTTCTGTTCGGCGCCTCGCGACTCGATCGCTTTTCTGGCCCGGACAACGCCATCTTCAAGCGTGGTGGCAACGCCTGCCGTGTAAAGCACCGCAGCGGCATTCATGACGACAATCTCGCGGGCTGGCGACGCTTCGTTGCGCAGCACCGAGCGAATGATTTCGGCCGACTGGCTTGAGGTATCCGCGCGCAGGTCGCGCAAATCGATACGTTCGAACCCGTAATCGCGCGGGTCGAGCATGTATTCCCGGATTGTGCCGTCTTTCAGTTCGGCAACCTGGGTGTTGTCGGATAGCGTGATTTCATCGAGGCCGTCCGCGCCGTGCACCACCATGACATGGCGACTTCCGAGTTCTTTCAGAACGCGAGCCTGAATGCCGACCAGGTCGCGGTGGAATACGCCCATGACCTGGTTGTCCGCACCGGCCGGATTGGTAAGCGGGCCCAGAATGTTGAAAATCGTGCGCACGCCCAGTTCCTTGCGGATCGGCGCGACATGACGCATGGCGCTGTGGTGGTTGGGTGCATACATGAACCCGATGCCGATGCGGTCGATGCATTCGCCGACTTGCGCCGGGCCGAGCCCGATATTGACGCCCAGTTGCTCAAGGACATCGGCGCTGCCCGATTTTGACGATACCGAACGGCCGCCGTGTTTGGCGACGCGTGCGCCGGCTGCCGACGCCACGAACGACACCGCGGTGGAAATGTTGAAACTGTGCGACTGATCGCCTCCGGTGCCGCAGGTGTCGACCAGGTGTTCGCGGTCGCGCACCGGGACGTGCTCGGAGAACTCGCGCATGACCGTGGCGGCGGCGGCGATTTCGAGCACGCTTTCGACCTTGACGCGCAGGCCGATCAGAATGGCGGCGGTGAGGGCGGGCGATAGT
>Ga0326727_10022894_pt1 | contig 12008 bp, 9 predicted proteins | sample MB2enrmetagenome_FD_207643 | JGI IMG/M metagenome (GOLD analysis project Ga0326727, IMG submission 207643) | Lab enriched peat soil microbial communities from McLean, Ithaca, NY, United States - MB29MY | ecosystem: Environmental > Terrestrial > Soil > Wetlands > Peat | place: USA: New York... | reverse complement strand
TCGCGGGTGTTGGCGGCACCAGAGCGTTCTTCGCCATGTGCACGCCCCACGGTAGGGTGGTATTGATGCCGTAGTCGCCATCGCCTGCCAATAGGCATCCCATGCGTCCCACGCCGTAGCCCAGCGCCGCCGCCGGGGCAGCCAGATCCAGCATGCGCACCGCTCCCAGGCGCGCGCCATGCACTGGCCCGGGATCTGCCAGAGACTTCCAGCCGGGCCCCCTGAAGAACGTCCCGTGCCCCAGCCCCATCAGCACCGCAATCGCCGCCGCCATGCCCCCGAACCACGCAAACCCGTCGCGAAACCAGGCAAGAAAGCCCATTACAACCTGCAGCGGATGCTGCCATCCCGGCGCTCCGATCGTTCGCAGCGCAAACTGCAGCTCGCTCACGTCCTGCAGCTCGTGCCACGTCTTGGCCCCGATCACGCCCGCCACCACCACCGTCGCCACAATGTTGATCGCATCCGCGTCCACGCCCTTGCGCGCGAAGTTCTTGTACAGCACAATCGTCGCCATCACCGCTGCCACCCACAACATCAGCCCGAAGGTGCCCAGTTGGACTGGCCCGATGACGAGGTGGAACGGCAGGTGCAGCGGTCCAATCGCAGGCAGATAGGGGTACATAATCCTCGCTTCCTTTCAAAGTATATCTGCCCAGGCGATTTACCCCGAATTTGCGGTACAACTTGATCGGAAGGAGACGCGTTCACGCAACCACGACATTCTCGTTTCGTCACGAACGGAAGGGCACGCATTTACGCGATCCGCAAGTCGCCCCCCTTTATATTGTTATCTCCCTTGATTGCTTCGCAATCAAGGGAGCGCGTGAACGTTGATTTATCAAACTAAACTGCCCCCGAGGAAACCTCCGTCCTCGACCATTCCACCGTGCATACGCTACCCTGTCTCTATGCCGCCCAGCCCTGTTCTGCCCATCGCTCCCGCCGTCTTCCCGCCTGCCTCCGGCATGCAAGTCCTCTTCTCCGCCGCCCAGATCGCGGAGCGCGTCGCCGAGATGGGCCGTCAGATTACAGCCGACTATATTGGCCAGCCCACCGGCCAGCCCATCGTGCTCATTGGCGTGCTCAAGGGCGCGGCCATCTTCCTCTCCGACCTCGCCCGCGCCATCTCCATCGACAACACCTTCGACTTCGTCGCCGTCTCCAGCTACGGCCGCGCGCGCGTCAGCTCCGGCGCCGTCCGCCTCATCAAGGACATCGACAACCCCATCGATGGCCACCACGTCATCCTGGTCGAGGACATCCTCGACACCGGCCTCACCCTCAGCTATCTGCGCGGCCTCATGCTGCAGCACAAGCCCGCCTCGCTCAAGATTGCCACCTGCCTCGACAAGCCCAGCCGCCGCCTCGTCCCCATCGAGGCCGATTACGTCGGCTTTCAGATCCCCAACGAGTTCGTCATCGGATATGGCATGGACTTCGCCGAAATCTACCGCAACGTCCCCGACATCCGCCTCTACCCCACCAACCCCGCCCACTGAGGGATGGCGAAATCTAAAAAAACAACTCCGGCGATACGTGAAACCGCTCGCTCAACCGCCGGATCTGCTCCTTGTTCAGTTCCCGCTTGCCGTTCATCACCTCCGAAACAATGCTCGGCGTCCCCAAGACATCCACCAGGTCCTTCTGCTTCAGTCCATGCTGGTCCATCAGGAACGCGATCACCTCCAGAGGAGACGCTTTCGGCAGTCGGTAGTTTTTCTCCTCGTAGTCTTCAATCAGCAGCGTCAATAGGTCGGCCATCTCTGCCTCGGCCTTGTTCCACCGGGCAGCTCGCTTTTCCAGTTCATACAGCGCGGCAATAAAATACTCGTTCTGCTCCTCCGTCCGAATCACGCGCGGAGGCACTCGCGCCAGCAGCGCCGTGTACGCCGGACTCACCGTCATTGCGCCCACCCTCACTCCTTGCACCCCCACCAATCCCGCCTACTGGCTCCCGCCGGCCGTCCCGCTCACATTCTTCAGGATCGTGTCCACATTGCTCTTATCCACCAGCATCACCCCGGTATCGACAAACGCCGGAAACGGTGCGTACTGTTCCAGCGCGTAGTCCTGCGCCAGCGGCTTCACCGGATAGTGATACACATCGTCCAGCGCCTTCAGTCCCAGCAACCCCATGGTGTAGGGCTTCTGCGCGATGGTTGAGTCGATCGTCCCATCCTTCACCAGGTTCAGCGTGGCCTCATCCGCATCCATGGCCACCAGCAGGGTCCCCTTGGCATTGTCCCTCTTGAACGCCTCGCCCACGTCCTTCCCCGACGTAGACTCCAGGCAGACCACCGCATCGATCTTCGCCGCCCCCGTCTTCGCCAGATACTGTTCCGTCTGGTCCATGGCCAGGCCCGAGTCGCCCTTCATGTCGAACACGTCCACCACCTTGATCTCCGGATAGGCTGCCAGCGCGTCCTTATAGCCCTTCAGCCGCTCCTCCAGGTTTGGCTGCCCCGCGACCGTAAAGAAGACCACATTGCCCTTGCCCTTCAACTGCGCAGCCACCCGCGCTCCACCCAGCCGCCCGGCCTGCAGGTTGTTTGTCCCGATAAAGTACAACCGGTGGCTTGCCGGAGCATCCGAGTCGATCGTAATCACTGGAATCCCTGCCGCCACGGCCGAATCGATCTCCGGCCGCATCAGCGCCTCATTGCCCACCTGCACCAGGATCCCCGAAGGCTGCAGCGCAACCGCCGCACGGAACTCTGTCACCTCGGCCTGCGGATCGAATCCATCCGGCCCGCGCATGTCCACCGTCACTCCATACTCGTCCGCCGCATGGGAAAATCCCGCCCACGCCGACTGCCAGTATGGATGCTTGACGGCGTTCGCAACCAGGTAAAAACGCTCGCTCTTGCTGTGCCGTTGGCACGCAACCAGCAAAGGCAATACTCCCATTAACAACACGCACCCAATCCGCTTCGTCATAATATTCATCGTCACCCTCCAGAAGTTTCTGCCGGCTGGCCCGTCGCAGCAATGCCAAATCTGGCGGCAATGCACAATAGGTTTCCCACACGGGCAAGATTTTACTCCAAACACTTCCCCATGGCATGAAATCTCAACCTAAGTTTAACCCTTCTCCGCGCGCTTCGGTTCATTCAGCCAATTGCAAGCGTCCTATGATAGAACAGTTCGGGCAAGGTCCATTCGCCCCAAGGGAGCTTCATGAGCAGGTTCGCCGCATCCTCCAGCCCCAGCCACAAAATCATCGATCCGACCAACTTCAACGCCACGGCTTTTGCAGCGCACGCCCTCGCCTCGCCCGCCGCTCTGGCCGCTGTCCTGGACCACACCCTGCTCAAGCCCGACGCCACCCGCACCCAGGTCATCCGCCTCTGCCACGAGGCCGCCGAGCATCGCTTCGCCTGTGCCATGGTCAATCCCGCATGGGTCGCCTGCGCTGCCGAAACCCTCGCCGGGACCGGCATACCGGTCGGCGTCGTCATCGGATTCCCCCTCGGGGCATCGCTCGCCGCCTCCAAGCGCGACGAGGCCGCGCGCGTCCTCAAGCTCGGCGCTCACGACCTCGACATGGTCCTGAACATCGGCCTGCTCAAGTCCGCCACCAAGCAGGACTACGACGCCATCCGGCACGAGATCCGCGCCATCGTCGATCTCGCCCACGCCGCCGGGGCCATCGTCAAGGTCATCCTCGAAACCTGCCTGCTCACCTTCGAGGAAAAGCTCCGCGCCTCCGAACTCGCCCTCGCCGCCGGCGCAGACTTCATCAAAACCTCCACGGGCTTCTCCACCGGCGGGGCCACCGTCGACGACATCACCCTCATGCGCGGCGTGGTCGGCTCCCTCGCGGGAGTAAAAGCCTCCGGCGGAATCCGTTCCCTCGCCGACGCCTCCGCCATGCTCCACGCAGGGGCCTCCCGCATCGGGGCCTCCGCCAGCGTCAAAATCATCTCCGAACTCTCCGCCAAATCCACCTGAAGCCATCCGCGCAACGCACTCGCATCTTGCCCATCCACGCGCCCTGCGCCTATGATTCCCGGCATGTTCACATCCCAGTTTTCCCGTCGCCGCTTATTGCAATCCGCCCTCGCCGTCGCGCCCGCCGCGGCCCTCGCCTCCAAATTCTCAGCCCGCAGTCTTCTCGCTCAAAGAGGGCCCGTAGCCCAGGGTCCGCACCAGCCGGTGCACATCGCGCCCGGCCCCTTCCAGCCCACATGGGAGTCGCTCGTCGCATGCACCACCCCCGACTGGTTCCGCGACGCCAAGTTCGGCATATGGAACCACTGGACCGCGCAGTGCGTTCCCGAGCAGGGCGACTGGTACGCTCGCAACATGTACATCCAGGGCCATCCCCAGTACAACCATCACCTCAAGACATACGGCCATCCCTCCAAGTTCGGCTTTATGGAGATCGACAACCTCTGGAAGGCGGAGAACTGGAAGCCCGAAGAGCTGATGGGCCTCTACGTCGCCGCTGGAGCGAAGTACTTCTCCTCCGCCGCCAATCACCACGACAACTTCGACATGTACAACTCGCGTTTCCACAACTGGAACTCGGTTAAAATTGGCCCTAAAAAGGACATCGTCGGAATCTGGGCAAAGCTCGCTAAAGATCGCGGCCTCCGTTACGCAGTCACCAACCACTCCTCGCACGCATGGCACTGGCTGCAGGTTGCCTACGACTACGACCTCGAAGGCCCGCTGGCCGGCGTCCGCTACGACGCCTACAACCTCACCAAGGCCGACGGCAAAGGCAAGTGGTGGGAGGGCTTCGATCCGCAGGAGCTCTACACCGGCCGTCATCTCGTCATGCCCGACTACGCATCGTCCGACGGCATCAAGAGCATCGCCGACGCCAACAAGTTCCACGCCGCGGGCGACGCCGGATGGCACGAGGAGCTACCACCCCAGGCTCCTGAATTCGCCCACAACTGGTTCCTCCGCTGCCAGGACCTGGTCGACACCTACAAGCCCGACCTCCTCTACTTCGACGACTCCGAGCTTCCCCTCGGCCAGTACGGTCTCGACATCGCCGCCCACTACTACAACTCCAGCGTGCGCGACAAAGGCAAGGTCGATGTCGTTCTCACCGCCAAGGACATCAAGCCCGAGCATCTCGGCGCATTCACCCTCGACATCGAGCGCGGCAAGACCAACGGCATCCAGCCCAACCCCTGGCAAACCGACACCTGCATCGGCAACTGGCACTACGAGCTCTCCCTCTTCACCAACCACCGCTACAAGACGCCCGTCTCCGTCATCCACTCGCTCATCGACATCGTCAGCAAGAACGGCAATCTCATGCTCAACATCCCAGTCAAGGGCGACGGCACCATCGACGCCGACGAGCGCGCCTTCCTCGAGGCCATCGCCACCTGGATTCCCAAGCACGGCGAAGCCATCTACGGCACGCGTCCCTTCGTCGTCTTCGGCGAGGGTCCGCCCGACATCGTCACTGGCCGCTTCAACGAGGGCACCCAGCGCCCCTACACCGCTGAAGATATCCGCTTCACCCGCAAGGGCGACACCGTCTACGCCTTCGCCCTCGGCTGGCCCGCCACCGGCAAGCTCCTCATCAAGACCCTCGCCCGTGGCGCGTCCGCCCTGCCCAAACCCGTCCAGCGCGTCGAGCTCATCGGCGCCGGCCCGCTCACCTTCACCCAGGACGCCTCCGGCCTCACCGTCAACCTTCCCGACAAGGCCCCCAACCCTTACGCCTACGCCTTCATCCTCAGAACGTAAACGCGGGTCACAAAACCGGGTGCCCCATTCATGACGCGGTCTCATCGCGGCATGGGTGGGGCTTTTGCATTTTGGAGGGAGCGTGGGGCTTCAGCCCCACGAATAGCGGCATATATACGGAACGGCTTTAGCCCCGGGCCGTTGCTTGTATTTGTTCGTCATCCTCAGCGCAGCTTGGCGCGTCAGTGCCAAACGCAGTCGAAGGACCCCGATCCACTCCGTATCACGCTGATGTTACGACCCGTTCTGTCAACAAAACCCTTTTGTTATTCTCCGCCTTGCCCACCCACGCACCCCGCGTCTATCATCTCCCGCATGTCAACAAGACGCTTCACTCGCCGCCGTCTTCTTCAATCTGCCCTCGCCGTCGCGCCCGCCGCAGCCCTCACCTCGCGCGCCACGCGCAGTCTTTTCGCCCAAGCCGCCGCCGCTCCCGCGCCGCGCATCGCGCCCGGCCCCTTCCAGCCCACGTGGGACTCGCTCAATGCATACAAAACCCCCGACTGGTTCCGCGACGCCAAATTCGGTATCTGGAACCACTGGTCCGCGCAGTGTGTCCCCGGCCAGGGAGACTGGTATGCCCGCCAGATGTACATCCAGGGCCACCGCCAATATAACCACCACCTCGCCACCTACGGACACCCCTCCAAGGTCGGCTTCATGGAGCTCACCAACCTCTGGAAGGCCGAAAACTGGAAGCCTGAAGAGTTGATGAATCTTTATGTCGCCGCCGGTGCAAAGTACTTCGCCGCCCTCGCCAACCACCACGACAACTTCGACACCTACAACTCCCGCTACAATCCCTGGAACGCCGTCGCCATCGGCCCCAAGAAGGACATCGTCGGCATCTACGGCAAGATCGCCCGCGAGCATGGCCTGCGCTTCGCCGTCTCCAACCACGGCTCCCACGCATGGAACTGGCTGCAAACCGCCTACAACTACGACGCAGAAGGCCCGCTCGCCGGCGTTCACTACGACGCCTACACCCTCACCAAGGCCGACGGCAAGGGCAAGTGGTGGGAAGGTCTCGATCCGCAGGACCTCTACACAGGACGCAATGTCCTGATGCCCGACGGCATCAAGACCATCGCCGAGGCCACCAAGTGGCTCCACGACAACGACGAGAAGTGGCACGAGGACGTCTCCCTCACTCATCCCAAGTTCGCCCAGAACTGGTTCCTCCGCGCCCAGGACCTGGTCGACAGCTACAAGCCAGACCTCCTCTACTTCGACGATTCCGAGCTTCCCCACGGCATCTACGGTCTCTCCATCGCCGCGCATTACTACAACGTCAGCGTCCGCGATAAAGGCAAGCTCGATGTCGTTCTCACGACCAAGGACACCCGTCCCGCCGAATCCGGCGCCTTCACCCTCGATATGGAACGCGGCAAGTCCAACGAAATCCTCGCCCAGCCCTGGCAGACCGACACCTGCATCGGCAACTGGCACTACGACATCAACCTCTTCAACTCTCACGGATACAAAACGCCCACCTACGTCATCCACTCCCTCATCGACATCGTCAGCAAGAACGGCAACCTCATGCTCGACATCCCCATCACCGGCGACGGTGTCATCGACTCCGACGAGCGCGCCTTCCTCGAAGCCATCGCAACCTGGATTCCCAAACACGGCGAAGCCATCTACGGCACTCGCCCATTCTCCGTCTATGGCGAAGGCCCGCCCGACGTCGCCACTGCCAGCTTCAACGAGCGCAACCAGCGTCCCTACACCGCCGAAGACATCCGCTTCACCCGCAAGGGCGAGACCGTCTACGCCTTCGCCCTCGGCTGGCCCGCCAACGGCAAGCTCCTCATCAAGACCCTCGCCCGCGGAGCATCTGCCCTGCCCAAACCCATCCAGCGCGTCGAGCTCATCGGCGCAGGCCCGGTCCCCTTCACCCAGGACGCTACCGGCCTCACCCTCACCCTCCCCGGCAAGGCCCCCAACCCCTACGCCTATGCCTTCATCCTCCGCACCTGATTAGCGGAATCCATCGCTCGTCCACCAACCTCAACCAGGGAGAAATAGATGTCCACCAAAGCTTCAGTTCTTTATTCCATTGCGCTCGCCTACGCACTCTTCCTGTGCGCCCATACTTGCGCGTTCGCCCAGACCGACATGACTGGCTACTGGAAGTTCAGCGTAACCGATGGCGGCGTCAGCTTCCTGGAACTGAAGCAGACCGGCGAGGCAATCACCAGCCCCGGCCGCAGTCCCATCACCGGAACGCTGCACAATGGCAAGCTGCATATGGAAAGCGGCGTCGCTCCCCGGCTCACCGTATACGACGCCACCGTAAGCGGCAATAAGTTTCCCGCAACCCTCACCACCCGCCAGGACCAGTTTGGCGGTGGAGTGGAACATGGCACTCTGGAGCGAGTCACCGAAGAGGAGGCGCATCCCCGCCGTCTTCCCCTGCCCGAGCTGCGCGATCTGCCGGACAATGGCCTCGCGCGTACTCCCCCCATGGGATGGAATAGCTGGAACAAGTTCCACGATCACTTCGACGACGCTACCGTCCGCGCCATGGCCGACGCAATGGTCTCCAGCGGCATGGCCAAGGCAGGCTACACCTACATCATCATCGACGAGGGCTGGTCCAGTTACCGCGACAGCCAGGGAAAAATCACCGGAAACGCCCGCTTCCCCAACATGAAGGCGCTCGCCGATTACGTCCACTCCAAGGGCCTTAAGATCGGCATCTACTCCTCGCCCGGCCCACAGGTCTGCGGCGGTTACCAGGGCAGCTATGGCCACGAGGAGGAGGACGCTCAGACCTTCGCCGACTGGGGATACGACTACCTCAAATATGACTGGTGCAGCGCCGGCGGCATCTATCAATCCACCGCATCCGACCTCGAGGGCGCATACCAGAAGATGGGCGAGGCCCTACAGAAGACCAAGCGTCCCATCGTCTATAGCCTCTGCGAGTATGGCTCAGGGGATGTTTGGAAGTGGGGAGCAAAGGCGGGCGGCAACCTGTGGCGCACCACCCGCGATATCTCCGACAACTGGCAGTCGATGGAGAAAAACGGCTTCGCCCAGCTCGACATCGCCGGATACGTGCAGCCCGGCCACTGGAACGATCCCGACATGCTCGAGGTGGGCAACGGCGGCATGACCGCCGACGAGTATCGCACCCACATCAGTCTTTGGGCCATGCTGCGCGCTCCCCTCATCGCCGGCAACGATCTGCGTACCATGTCCGACGAAACCAAATCCATCCTCATGAACCCGGACATCATCGCCATCGATCAGGACCCCGACGCAAAGCCCGTGCAGGTCCAATCCATGGAGGGCGACACCGAAGTCCTGGTTCGCCCACTCACCCAGGGGGCCGTCGCCGTCGGCCTCTTCAATCGCGGCGACAAGCCCGCCCAGATTAGCTTCCGCTGGGACAGCCTGCACCTTGGCCTCGGCCTCGCATACGGCATTCTCCAGGCCACCGACCTCTGGAAGCACACAGACATCGTCACCACCGGAAACACCTATACGGCAACCGTGCCGCCCCACGGCGTCGTCATGATCCGGGCCACCAACTCAGCCCCTAGGCGCTCCCCGCCACCGCCACCGCCCGCCACAACCCCACCCGTTCCTCGTTGATCACCTGGTGCCCAGCAAACCCGTCATCTCGACCGGAGCCGCTCACAGCCATACCGTAAGCTGCGAAGCGGAGGGCCCCCGCATTTCGTCATTGCCGTTCGCCCCATACTCTGCGCGGTACACTAATAACTGAATGTCCACGCAAATCATCCGCCCCGCGCGCTCCCTCGAAGGCTCCCTCACCATCCCCGGCGACAAGTCCATCTCGCATCGCTACGCCATGTTGGCCGGCCTCGCCCAAGGCACTACCCGCCTCGCCAACTTCTCCACCGGAGCTGATCCCCGCTCCTCGCTCGCCTGCATGGAAGCCCTCGGCGCAACCGTCCTCCACAAAGAAGATAAGACCATCGAGATCACCGGCGTCGCCGGGGCCTTCCGCCAGCCCTCCGCGCCCCTCGACTGCGGCAACTCCGGCTCGACCATGCGCATGTTGTCCGGCCTCATCGCCTCCCACCCCCACACCTTCACCCTCCTCGGAGACCCCTCCCTCACTCTCCGCCCTATGGATCGCATCCGCATTCCTCTCAGTCATATGGGGGCAAAAATTGATCTAGTGGATGGACATGCGCCCATCACCATCCACGGCTGTCCCCTCCACTCCATCGACTTCACCACTCCCATCCCATCCGCCCAGGTCAAGACCGCCATCCTCTTCGCCGGCTTACAAGCCGAAGGGACCACCAGCATCACCGAATCCATCCGCACCCGCGACCACACAGAGCAGGCCCTGCTCGCATTCGGCGCCACCCTCACTCGCACCTACGCCCGCGGATTGGAAGATACAGCCCATGGCCCTAATCAACCAGCGCGTCTCTCTATCCCTGGCGGCCAGCGCCTCCATGCCATCGACGCCACCGTTCCCGGAGACATCTCCTCTGCCGCATTCTTCCTCTGCGCCGCGCTCCTCTTCCCCGACTCCAACCTCGTGCTCGACTCGCTCGGCATGAATCCCACCCGCGCCGCCCTGCTCGACGTCATCGCCTCCCTCGGCGGCCGCATCAAGGTCCTCGCCGTCGAAGAGCGCCACGGCGAACTGATCGGCACCATCCAGGTCAATTGCGACCCAGCCGCCACACCCGCCACCGCACCCTTCCTCATCAGCGGAGCGCTCACCGCGCAGCTCATCGACGAGCTTCCCGTCCTTGCCGCCATCGCCCCCTACACCGCGAATGGCATCATCATTCGCGACGCCCAGGAACTTCGCGTGAAGGAGTCCGACCGCATCGCCCTCGTCGCCAAGAACCTCCGCGCCATGGGTGCCGTATTCACCGAATTCCCCGACGGCCTCGAAATTCCCGGCAATCAATCGCTCCACGGCGCCACCATCGACTCCGGCTCCGACCATCGCATCGCCATGGCCTTCGCCATCGCGGCCCTGCGCGCCACCGGAGACACCCAGATCCTGGGCGCAGAAGCAGCCTCCATCTCCTTCCCCGAATTCTTCTCTTCGCTCGATTCGCTCGCCCTCCGCTGACCCATGACTTCGCCCCCGCCCACCGCCGGCTCCTGTCCCATCGTCTTTACTGAGATCGTGCAGTTCGGCGGCGCGGAGCGCAGCGCTCTCGCCCTGGCCCGCTGGCTCCATCAGCACGATCTCCCCTGTCACATTGTCGCCTACGCCGACCACTGCAACCTCGCGCAGTTTGCCGCTCACCCACTCCCCATCGTCGTTCTCCACGCATCCGGCGCGCACCGTCGCATCGCTGCTCTCCGCCGCTACTTCGGCTCCATCGCCGCCGGTTCGCCCCATCCTCTCGTCTCCGGCTATCAGCCCGCATTGCACTCCACGCTTGCCGGCCTGCGCGGCTTTCACACCCTCATGCACGACACCCCTTCACTCTTCGGCGACGCCGCCTCGCGCACCCTCCCCAACCACCTGCGCGTCGCTCTCTACAACCGCATCATCGCCCACGGACTGCGCAGCGGAGGCAACACCATGGTCACCAGCGAGTATCTCTGCTCCGAGTGCCGCCGCGACTTCCGCATCCAGGCGCACATCGTGCGCATGGGTGGTCTCACTCCATCAGAGGGCCTCTTTCGTATCCGCCCCATTCAGCCCGGCAGCACGCTTCGCCTGCTCTCTGTCTGTCGCATCGAAGCCAGCAAGCGCATCGACTGGATTCTCCGCTCCCTCGCAGAGCTGGAAGACACCCTCCCGCCTCTCGATGTATGGACAGACTGGCGTCTCGACCTCGCCGGCACTGGCCCGCTGCTTGCCCCACTCACCGAGCTCGCCGCCCAACTCGGCCTGGCCAACCGAGTCCACTTCCACGGCTTCGTCTCCGACCAGGAGCTCCAGTCTTTTTACCATCAGGCCCATCTCTTCCTCATGCCCGCCATCCAGGGATACGGCATTCCAGCCATCGAGGCCCTCCAGCGCGGCATTCCTGTCTTGCTCCACCGCGACTCCGGCGTCTCCGACATCCTCCTTGAAACTCCCTGGGCCACCGTCTTCACCGGGGGCCCGAAAGATATGACCGCCGCGCTCGCCGCCGCCATCGACGGCGTCCTCGATGGCCGCCATCACCACGCCCACCTTCCCCACATCCCCACCGAGAACCAGTGGGCCGAGCAGGTTGCCCGCCTCTGCGCCTGGATTTCATAAAGGATGTGAGGCTGGATTCCATATTGCATCTGCCTCATCGCTGTAGAGAATTGGGACAATGTGGAGTTAGACCATTGTC
>Ga0326727_10022893_pt1 | contig 12008 bp, 9 predicted proteins | sample MB2enrmetagenome_FD_207643 | JGI IMG/M metagenome (GOLD analysis project Ga0326727, IMG submission 207643) | Lab enriched peat soil microbial communities from McLean, Ithaca, NY, United States - MB29MY | ecosystem: Environmental > Terrestrial > Soil > Wetlands > Peat | place: USA: New York... | reverse complement strand
AGGGCCACCAGCAGGCCATACTCCACCATGGCGGCGGCGCATTCGTCCTTGAAGAAATTTCCGATCTTTCCCATGGTTCTCTCCATCTTGCTGTTTTGGAGTGGCTGAAAAGTTAGCATGGTAAATTCAGTTCCGGTCTATGGCCTCGGCTTCCGTTTGGCGAATTGTTTGATCAGGCCCTCCCTTTCTGACGGATTGGCAGATGCTCCTTGGTTCTGGATGGTAATATGGATCATCAGTGGGAAAAGGTAAATCCGGGTTTCCCTGATATTTGCCTTCGATAAACATGAATTTGAGACATGTGAATCCAATCCTGATAAATCAATATTATGCTGACCTGCCCCCCCAAAAACAGATCCACAAGTTATGTCAGAGTAGTGGGTCGAAGGGAGGCAGGAAGATGAACAGGAAGTGGTTGGGCCGGAGCAGATCATCGGAAAACTTTGGGAGGGAGAGGTGGCATTGTGTTACGGCAGGATACCTGATCTGCGGATAACTGCTATATCTGCGCACTTTAAACCCCGGCGTGTGGCTGCTGATATACTCATCATAGCTGTCTCTCAGAGCCTGTTGGCATTCTCTTGAAAAATCGAAAAAATTTCCGGACGGATGATTGACTAAGGGGGGGGCGGTAGGAGTCCCACTATGGTTTTGTCTTCCGGCGCCGAAAATTCTCCAGGCGTGTGGTGGCGCGCCGGGGAGAGACCTGGGTACTCCCTCATCTTTCCCGCCCCGAAGCCTTACAAAGGTCTTCGAGAAACCTTGGGTCGGCTCTGATGCCCAGGCTTTGGGCCTTTTTTACATCCTCCCAGCCCTGGTCATACTGGTCTTTTGCTAAATAGGCCACCCCCCGGTTGCAGTAGGCCTCAGCATAGCAGGGGTCGATTTCCAGGGCCCTGGTGTAGTCGCAGATGGCCTGGTCATACTGGTTTTTGTCCGCATAGGCCACCCCCCGGTTGCAGTAGGCCTCTGCAACCCTGGGGTTGACTTCCAGGGCCCTGGTGTAGTCGCTGATGGCCTGGTCATACTGGTTTTTGTCCGCATAGGCCACCCCCCGATTGCAGTAGGCCTCTGCATCCCTGGGGTCGATTTCCAAAACCCTGGTGTAGTCGCTGATGGCCTGGTCATACTGGCCTTTTGCTAAATAGGTATTCCCCCGGTTGTAGTAGGCCTCAGCATACCTGGGGTCGATTTCCAGGACCCTGGTGTAGTCGCTGATGGCCTGGTCATATTGGTCTTTTGCTAAATAGGCCACCCCCCGGTTGCAGTAGGCCTCAGCATAGCAGGGGTCGATTTCCAGGGCCCTGGTGTAGTCGCTGATGGCCTGGTCAAGGTTGCCTTGATTTAAATGTTCATTCCCTTGCTCATAGTAGTATTGAGCCGTCCCCACATCAGCTCCCTCCTTCCCGAGGTAGATTTTCCGCTTAAACTGAGATTATGCCGCAGCTTTGGCCACCGCAGGCATAGGCATGATAACATAAACTTCACCGAATATAGAAATTTCAAGTCCGGGTCCCATCACCGAGGGGTCTACGGCTGTGCCCCTTTAATTAAAAGCCGAAGAAATTTTAGGAAAAATATATGGAAGGAGCATATTAGTCGGGGGGATGGGACTCCTATTCCCCAGTTTGCCTTCCGGGGCCGAAAAATCCTCAGGCTGGCGGCGGTGACAGGGCAGGAACGCGGCAAGCGGTTGACCTTCTGTAAATGCCAGGGGTCCAGAGCCAGGACCGTCAGGCAGGGGCAGGCTATGTGATAGAACTTCCCATATCCAGACCATACCTGCAATTTTGAGGCTTTGGGGATAAGTGATTAGTTTGGCAAGATATCATCTAGAGCTTCGGTCTTGGTGAAATGCCAGGCAGGGTGCCCTCAACTACCGGCAGGGACGGCTTTTCTTTAAAGATCGTAAAAGGGCTAAGATAAATAAAGATAAATAAAATTTCCTTGACGTTGCTAACAAATGGAGGCATATTTTACGAACCAGATAGGGCCAAACCCGCCGTGAGACGGGGACGGAAAGCTACGGATCTCCTCAAGAACGAGACAGCCGGGTTGCCTGGGGCGCCCGGCTTTTGCTTGGTCTGGAAAAGCCGGCCGGAGTGGCCGCAGTCGATTTATCCGCCAGATGGCGCCCGCAGGAATGGCCTTGGTGCGGAGTACGTACCCGGGATGCCGATCCCTGGATAAGAGGGGAACTTATGCTGGGGGAGAATCACCGTCGCCTTAGGCGGCGCAGCGCCATTCTGTTTCTTTTCCTGCTCCCGGCCCTGCTGGCGGCGTGCGGCCGCGGCGACCTCCAATTTCCCACCGAGTACCAGGCCGTTTTTCTGGACAATGGCCAGGTCTTTTTCGGCCGGCTCAAGGATGACGGCTCCTCCTACCTGACATTCTGGGACGTCTTCTACATCAAGCAGCAGGCAAGCCCGGATAAAAAGGAAGCCCAGAGCATCCTGGTGAAAAGGGGCAGCGAGTGGCACGCCCCGGGCTTCATGCGGATCAACACCCGGCACATAATCTACATCGAGCCAGTGGCCCCGGACTCCCGGGTGGCTCTGCTCATCCGGGAAGTCCAGGCGCATCCAGTCGTGGCGCCGCCTGCTCCGAATCCCGCGGCAGCTCCAGCTCCATCCGCGGCCCCAGCGCCTGCGCCCGCGGCTCCCGGAACACCGGTAAACAAGAAGCCTCCCGCGCCCAATAGATAATGGGTTGCCGGCTTACTCGAGGAGGATGGTGAATATGGAAAAAAATATTCCGAGAATTCGCCTTTGCTGGTGGCTCCTGGGAGCGGCTTTCTTACTGGGTTTCATAATTAGATGGCCATAATATCAACTGATAGGAATCCGGAATAAACGCCTGAGAGCATTAAAGTCCCACAGACGAGGCCGCCCGAAAAAACTACTTTCTCCTGTAGATCGAGCATCCAAGATTTGACGACCGTTTCCCTGGCATCCCCTGCTCTTCCCAAGAATATTTAGTAAATCCGGTGGGTAAGATTTCCACTAACCCCACTAATTGGTAATATCTATTTATATAATTAGCCATCCATCGAAAAATGAACTTCTCTGACTCCGGGGTCAAACACCATGAGGTCGGCACGTCTACGACCACGATAAATTTTGGCGGTTTGGCTTCCACCTCACTGATCGCTTCCCTTTGCATTGCCTCGGCATACTTGTGATTCTGCACTAACTGGTCCATAAATATGTAACCCGTAGGAGAACGTCTTTGACTGTAAAAGTTAATTTGCGGTTCCGATCCCATTACTAATATGCGGTCTGCTTTGGTGGTGTTCTTTTTTAGGTATTCAGCGATGGTCAGCGATTCTATAAATGGATTGAGCCCATAAGTCAGCCGTGAGATTGTCAAGGGATCATACTGGAATAAATATTGTCGTTGATTAATAATGGCATATCCCAATACCATTAAAAATAGCAATACCGATACGCCAATAATCAATCTCTCCCTGATGTAGCGGAATAGTCTAGAGACGGAAAAGATTCCCAGAGAGGCCAGCAAGGCAATGTCAGGAAGAATCAGCAGGAAATAATGCTCACGAAACCAGTAACCGGGGCAAATGGACAGAAAGGAAAATAGAGTAAACAAAACTACGAAAAGCCACTCCTTTCTCATGTCCCTATCCCAAGCCAGTGAAGACAAACCGATGCCGGCCAAACACCAGATCGATATTGCCGGCACTATTATTTTGGTTATGTTAGTTCGAAAATTTCGCACTCCGACGGCCAGAGAGATTTCCCCCACGCATCCGGGGGCATAGATAAAATTCATGAACCAGAATCTTCCGAAGCTGCCATCCCACCACATGACCAGACAGGTTAAGGCGAATGGGCCGGCGGTCCCCAGGATGACTATGGCAAGCTGCCTGGCCCACAATCTCCAGGCGACGTCCCGATGAATCGCCTGAAAGCCAAGGAAATAAAGACCAGCAAAGACAATGAACGCCGCGGCATGCTGCCGCATGAGAAAAGATAATCCCAAGAGCAAACCGCTCCCCCAGAAATAACGGTCCCTCTTTGTTTCCAGGCCCTTAAGCATCAGCCAGAAGCCTGTCAGGGCTGGGAGCAAAACGAAGTGCTCCCAATTGGCCGAGAATCCCGTAACTTGCTGACCCAGGGACAAAAGGCCGAAGAAGGCCCCGGCCATTAATCCCACTGTCACCCCGAAAAATTTCCTGGTGATGAGAAAGAAAACAACAATGGTTAGTGCGTTGACCAGCAGCAGGCCCAGGTGAATCCCCCAGACCGTCTGGCCAAATATATAGATGATCAATGTATACGCCGCATAAATGCCGGGCAATTTATAATTGTAAAACGATAAATAAAACGGTTCATCCTGGAGTAAAACCTGCGCGGCGTAGGCAAATTCCCCTTCGTCGCGCTCCAGTGGAATATTTAACAGGCGGATTCTTACGAAAGAAACCAGCAATAAAATAAAGATAAGTAATACCCAGGGCCATAAGTTGCGGCTTTTCGCAATGAAGCCCTGGTAATAAAGTTTGATATTTCGTAAAAGGCCAATAATCTTCTGACTATTCATTTCATTAGCAGGATCCTTGGAAAAATAACCATATAAAATGTAAGAAAAAAGCAAAAGCAAAACCACGGGGCCTATCTGGAGATGTGCCTGGGTCGCCAGAATGGGGGCCAGGAAAGGCATCATCCAGACGGAGGCAAAGATCGCCAGCCGGCCGGGGGAAAACGGGGGGGTGATAAGTTCAGAACCGAGAAAAGCCAAAGCCACGGCCAGCAGACAGGAATCATAAATGAGCAAGCGGGGGGAAAATAATAAGGTGGCAACTATCAGGGTTGAGGCCCTGACCTTCAAGGAAGCCCCCCGATACCAGGTCCAGACGGCAGCCGCTGCGGCCACGAAGGCGACCGTCCAATGAAGCCAAGAGGCCAGCCCCAGTTCCATTCCCATCAAGGCGGCGGCGGATAAGACCGTGGGTGTAAGGTTAAAGGGGAGAAAGCCCGCCCCCTGGACCAGCAAGGCTTTGTTTTCATTGACTATAACCCGGAAGAAAACCAGCCAGGCCTCTGACCCGAAGGCTGCCAGGCTGAGAAGAATCATCCCCAGGGCCGAGGCGGCGAAGCCCCCCAAGGCCCGCCAGTGCCGCCCCGCCAATAAAGCCAAAGGGATCAGGAGAGCCAGTTGGGGTTTGAAGACCATCAGCCCCAGAAGCAAACCCGCCGCCAAGGGATAATGGTCCAACAGAAATAGGCCGCCGCCGAAAAAGATTCCCGAAAGGAAGCCGTTTTGGCCCCGGACGAAGTTGTGAAAGAAGGCGGGAAAGGCCAGGGATAACCAGACGGTGAGAGGATGGGGGAAAATCCTTTTGAGGACCGCTACATAACCCGCCAAGGTGGCCGTGCACCAAAGAAAGAGAGAGGGCATGAAGGGAAGGAAGGACAGTGGCAGGATGAGCAAAAAGTACGTGGGAGGATAAAGGCATCTGCGATGATTTTGAGGATGGGGAACTCTCGCTTCCGCCTGATAGAGCTGTTTGGGATTATATGCCGCCGCAGCCTGGCCCGATAAGGCCAGGGACGAGGTCGCCCAAAAAATGAGGAAGTCCGACTCGGGAAATTTATCATAAACAATGGGACAATTACTGAAATAATCTGGGTTTCCCCGGTGGCGGTTTGCCCAAAGAGCAAATACGGCCATGGCATACAAGCAAATGATAATTGCGGCCGATATTTTAATGGTCTTTTGAGCCGCCATAAGAACACCTGATTTTCCAGTACTGGAGCATCGAGATGGGGCCGGAGCCGGGGAGCTTTAGCACCAACAGTACCGGCAGGATTCCCTCATAAACCAGGAATATGCGGCAGACCCAAGGGTTTCGCTCAGAAAGCCCGGTGGACCTCTTTGGCCGGGAAAGGTTCCACCTATCCCTTTTCACCAGGTCGAATCTGCTCGCCGCGGCGATTATAGCACAAGTTTCGCAGGAAAGGCCTTTTCCCTGAGGCAGCAGGGTCCAGGCGGAGAGAATCGGCATGGCGGCCATCATCATATCCGGCAGCTATTAGTTGATATCCAGGCGGGTTCGATAATTATCAAGAGCACAAAATTTTCCAGAGATGATCTTAACCCCTGCTCACCTGAAATGGCAGGCGAGCCAGTGTTCCAGGGAGGTTTCCCGGTAGGCCGGCACTGACCTGCCCCCCAAAAACTGATCGACATGTTAACTTAGAGTGGTGGATTAAGGGGAGGCAGGGAGATGAGCAGGAAGGGGTTCGCGCCAGAGTAGATCATCGGGAAGGTGCATTACTCGGAGGAAATTCAGGCGGGTGAGGGGGTTTTCTTTGCAATGCAGGCACCATCACACTTTGCTGAAATTACAATACGTTAAGGTGGATAACCATTATAATCAAAAGGGTGCACCAGCGCCGCCGCTCCTAAGAGAATTTTGGGCCCCGCAAGGCAAAACCCTAGTGGGACTCCTACCGGCCCCCCTTAGTCAATCATCCGTCCGGAAATTTTTTCGATTTTTCAATAGAATGGCATCAGGCTCTGAGAGACAGCTATGATGAGCATATCAGCACTCAAAAAGCCGGGTGGTGGACTGCGGAGATATAGCAGCTATCGACACCTCGGTCCTTTAATTAGGGCTTCAGGATAGGCGGGGTTGAGGGGAGGTAGGGAAAGGCCAGAAATTTCCCACTCCCCTCAACTTCCATCAATCAAGTTTAGACTCATATCTAATAAGGCCCGCATGAAGGCCACGGGTCTACCTTGGCGCATTCCAGGATCTTTGCCATTGGCTCCCAGGGGGAAGTTCTTCCTTATCTACGGCAGCCCAATAAGAGCCCGTGCTTCGCTGGGGGTACTGATCTCACGGCCGGAAGCCTGTGCCAGCTTCACCAAGCGCCGAACCAAATCCAGATTACTTGCCGGCTCCTCTTTCTGGCCGTCAAGGTAAATGTTGTCCTCCAGTCCCACCCGCACATGCCCACCCATGGTAATGGCCATGGCGTTGACAAAAAACTGAAATCGGCCGATCCCCCCTCCAGCCCAGGTAACATCAGCAGGCAAAGCCTGCACCATGGTCGCCAGATGAAATGGCGTAGCACTTAGGGTTCCCAGGGAGCCAAGGATTAAATTAACATAGTAGGGAGGCCGCAGTATCTTTCTTTTCATAAGAAACTTGGCGTAATCAATCATTCCCAGATCAAAGGCCTCCAATTCTGGAACGATACCTCGGGCTTGCATCTTCTCTGCCAGAGAACAAATCATCTCCGGATCATTCATCGAGGCTCGTCTGGGGAAGTTGTGGGACCCCAGGGTCAGCGATGCCATATCTGGTTTCACCTCACCATCAAGATCGAGTACTGACGACCGCTCCGCAAATAATTTATACACTCTGCCGCTGGTGGAGACGCAAATGATGGCGTCCGGGCACCTGCCCCGCACCCCGGCGATGATCTCCCGGTAGACCTCGGACAGGTAGGTGGGCTTTCCCTCTTTGTCCCGGGCGTGCAGGTGAAAGATGGACGCGCCCGCCTGGTAGCAGAGGTGGCAGTCCTGGGCAATTTCCTCGGGAGTAACCGGCAGCTTGGGGTTTTCAGCCTTGGTGGGCACGATGCCGGTGAGCGCCACGTTAATGATGAGCTTGCTCAGTTGCATAGTTCATTTCCCCGGAATATTCTCCGTGATGATCCTGGCTGGTACACCCATCACCTGCACATGATCGGGAACGTCTCTGGTCACCACCGCGCCGGCGCCGACTACCGAATGCGCGCCGATGGTAAGGTGGTCTAGGACCACCGCGCCCATGCCGATATAGGTAGCGGTACCGATGCGGCAATTGCCGGCAATGTTTGCTCCCGGCCCAATGGTGGTGAAGTCGCCGATTTTCGTGTGGTGACCGATCAGCGCCCCGCGATTCAGGATAACGTGACGGCCGATCTGCGTGTGGGCCGCAACAATCACGCCCACGCTGACCACTGAACCTTCGTCCAGGGAACTGGTTGTCGAAATCCTGGCTTTGGGGTGGATAATGGTGGCGAACCGAATACCATAAGCGGCAACCTGCTCCGTAAAGCGGCTCCGTTGGGTCGTGCCGAGGCCGCATACCGCCCAATGGGTAGCTACGAACTCGGCCAGCTTATCCACCCAAAGAATCGGCAAGCCGGAAAGAGTCCCCTGGCATTTCTCCAACTCCCAGTTCTCCACAAAGCCCACCACCTTAAATCCCGGGACCTCGGAGGCCAGATCGGCCACTTCCTGAGCGAAGGTCCCGGTACCCAGAATCAGCAACGGCCGGTCTGAGAAGGCCATTAGCAAGACTCCCTGACCATTTTTACCTTTTATATCTCTCCTGCCTTTGGGGGGCCAAAACCGGAAGCTCACTCTCCAGCGGATGCCCCCTGGAAAAACGTGTGCACTCCTCTGATCACTGTCTCCACCTCAGCGTTCGTCATCTCGAAGTATAGCGGTAAAGTAAGAACCTCGGCAAAGAGCTTCTCGGTAACGGGCAGTTGCGCCCGAAAGTCAGAGAACCTGGGCTGAAGGTGGTTCGGGACAAAATGCACTGAGGTGCCAATGCCCCGGTTCCGGAGATAGGCCATGAGCGCGTCTCGTCTCTGGTTGAGAACCCGCACCACATACGAGAAGGGGAAGGTTTCCTCCAGATTTCGGGTGACCAGGGCCAGTTCGTTCAGCTCCCGGAAGGCCTCATCGTACATTCTGACAATCGCCTGCTTGCGCGCTCTAAAGGCTTCGAACCTTTGCAGTTGCACCAACCCGATGGCCGCGTTGAGGTTGCCCATTTGGTAACGATAGCCAGGGCTCACCACCGCGTAGCGCCAATTCTGTTCCCCATGAAAGCGGGTCCAGGAGTCGCTGTCAATGCCGACGTTGCGCCAGGTAAGGGTGATTCGGGCGATTTCCTCATTGTTGGTGACTACTGCTCCCCCGCCAACGCAGGTGATGTTCTTGATGGGGTCGAAACTGAAACAGGTTATATCACCCAGGGTCCCGATCTTGCGGCCCTTGTAAGTTGAACCGAAGGCAGGGGCCGCATCCTCCACCACCCAGATCTTTTGTTGCTTGGTCCAGGGAAGCAGCCTATCCAGGTCGCAGGCCTGCCCTCCATAGTGAACCGGCATGATGGCCTTAGTCCTGCTGGTTACCCGGCGCAACACGTCCTCCATATCCATCGTCAGCGTCTCCATGCTCACCTCGCAGAAAACCGGGCGGGCTCCCGCCGCCAGGATAGCCTGCACCGAGGAGACAAAGGTCAGTGATGGCACAATCACTTCATCGCCGGGCTGCAGATCCAGGACTTCCAGGGCCAGATGCAGCGCAGCGGTGCCGGTATTGACGGTGAGCACATATGGGGCACCCAGGAATTCGCCGAGGTGCTTTTCAAACTCCTTGGTGACCGCGCCCATCCCCAGCCAGCGGCTCTCAAACACCTGCCGCACCGCGTCCAACTCCTCTTGCCCGAGATAGGGGCGGTGAGTTGGAATGGTAATGGGTCTAACCGACATGGGTTTTTATCAACTCCAGAATGCGGGCGATAGACCGGGCCATCGTCACCTCCCGGGTCACGAGGCGGTGGCCTTCCTCAGCAATCTGCCGGCGCTCCTCATCGTGAGCCAGGTAATATTCTATGGTCTCCGGCATCTCTTCGGCGGTGGCACTGACATAGTGTTGTCCCGGAATAAACTGGTCTGGGTGATAAATGGGCTCTGAGATAACCAGGGTCTTATTGGCCATTCCCAAAATCATCCGGTCCCCGGACAGCTCCCCGGGAAATCTATGAATGTTGAGGAAGATCCTGGTCCGATTGAGAAGACGGTTCCGGCTTTCTCCCCAACACCTGGGATCGGACCAGCTCCCCAGGGTCAGCAGGCTGACACCCCGGCGCCGCAGCCGTCGGATGACCCTATTGCGGCGTGGCACCGTGAGGGTGCCGAGAAAGATGACGTCCAGATCGCGCTGAAGGTTCAGGTCACCGCCGTGATGGGACGCATAGCCCATGGGCACCCAGTGGGAGGCAATGCCTCGTTCGGCCAGGAATTCCCAACGGTTCCGGGTGGTCACCGCCAGCAGGTCAGGGATCCCTTGCCGCGCCAGACTGCGTAGCCGCCAATAGTTGCTGTAGACATCCGTGATCCGGGGATCACGCAGTACAATCTTGGCTATTTCCCGCAGGTAAAGGCGCGGCCATGGGAGTCCCGAGGCACGTGGAGGAGGCAGCGGTTCCTCGTGCCAGATGACCGTGAAAGGACGCTCAGCCCGACTCCGGCCCGCCAGCTGCCGACAGATCTTGGGAAACCAATTGGCATTCCCGGAAATCCACAAGATTTCGTGAGCCTTCAGGTCTAAAGGGCCATCCGTTAGGGTTATTACCTGACAGCCGGACTCTTGCAGTACCACATTGTCTATAGGAGGGACCCCCCGAAACAGGGGCATCAGGCGATGGCAAAAAGCTATGGACAAAGGTTCCTTGACGCTATTCCTTCCCATAGAGCCATTCCGCCATAGCCATCCTGCCCTCGAGATCATCTGACAAAGGATGGGTATCTATAGTCTCGCTGCGGGTATTCTCTGTGGACTGGATCTTTACCAAGATATAAACGAAGATGATCCGGCGGCCTTAGCTGCGCCAGCTACAAATTGGCGCTTACCACCGCTTATCCCTAGTTTAACCCCTAAAATGCATTCTTCCCCAAGCGCAACCTATTTTGGGTAGGGATGATAACACAAAAGGGCCAAAGACCCCCAGACAAAAACCATCCAGCAATGGTGAGCTAAAATGAGGATAGATAAATACCATATAACTTGCCAAACCCAGAACTTATCCCCAAAAACGGAAAAGTTGCATGTATGATCTGGATAACGAAATCCTTCCAAATCCTCGCGCAGTAATCTTGCAATCAGATAAAGAGCTCATGCAGATATGAAGATGACCATGCGCTATGCCCACCTGTCCCAAGAGCACTTGAGAGATTCGGTAAACCTGCTCAATGATTTACCCCGTGGTAAAGAAATGGTAAACACTTCCCTCTAAAGTAAAAAGGCTGACAACCCCTCGATTGCCAACCCCTTGTAATCCCATCTAATTTATGGTCGGGACGAGAGGATTTGAACCTCCGACCCCCTGAACCCCATTCAGGTGCGCTACCAGTCTGCGCCACGTCCCGACGCTTGCTAATCCGCGGCCTCTGCGAACCTCCAAATAATTTCCCTGATCCCGGCGGATGACCGCCGGGGGCGGCCCCTGACCCAAAAACAAAAAAAAAAAAACAAAAAACTCCCCTTTGCAGGGTCGCAGAGGTTTTAATATAGCAAACCGGCCCGGAATCTGTCAACCATTGGGGCGCCGGGGAGGACTCCGGCTCCCGTGCCAGGCCTCCCACGCCTCATTTAAATCAAGGTGAGCGGAAAAGAGATTATCCTTCCCCTCCCCCTAACCCTATCCCCAGCGGGGGAGAGGGGATTTGGGGGATTGCTCTCCCTTCGGTAGGGGCGGCGTCTTAGTAGCACAGGCATCTGGCCTGTGGGCTTGCCCGGGCGGGGAAACCGCGCCCTTACGGAGGGGGAGAGGGGATTTAGTGAGCATCGGTATAATATGTTGATATCGCCGAAATTAAAATGGTCTAGAGTTTAACGGCCAGATAGGGTAATCTTCTCTATGCAATTTTGTTGCCGGACACTAATGATTAAGGCCCCTATCAAGAAGTCACGAGACCCAGGATTATTTTTTAAGCGAAAACCGAAAACCAAAAACCGAAAAGCATATCTTGAGATCGGTGGGGAAATCTGATAATAAAAAAAATTGCTCTGAGTAGTGGCAGCTTTACCTGGCCGGGAGGGCCAGCTGAGAGGGAAGGAGAGTTTGATGTCCGGCAAAACGGCAAATATCCGCAATCTGGTCCTCATCGGGCACGGCGGCTGCGGCAAGACCTCGCTGGCAGAGGCCCTGCTGTTCACCGCCGGGGCCACTTCCCGGCTGGGGCGGGTGGATGACGGCT
>Ga0326727_10022889_pt1 | contig 12009 bp, 12 predicted proteins | sample MB2enrmetagenome_FD_207643 | JGI IMG/M metagenome (GOLD analysis project Ga0326727, IMG submission 207643) | Lab enriched peat soil microbial communities from McLean, Ithaca, NY, United States - MB29MY | ecosystem: Environmental > Terrestrial > Soil > Wetlands > Peat | place: USA: New York... | reverse complement strand
GGCATCCGAGTACACGGCGCCCGAGGGGTTGTTGGGGCTGTTGAGGATGACCGCCTTGGTATACGGACCAATGGCCTGTTCGATCTCCTCCAGGGTGGGTTCGAAACCGCCATCCTGCGCTGTCACGGGCACCGGGACCCCGCCGGCCAGCTTCACCATTTCCGGATAGCTGACCCAATACGGCACCGGAAAGATGACCTCGTCCTTAGGATCGAGGATGGCGTGCAGGAAGACCATGAGGGCCTGCTTGGCCCCGCTCGAGGCAATCACGTTCGATGGCGCGGCCAGCCGGTTGTAATGCTCCTCCGTGTAACGAATAATGGCCTTCTTCAATGCCGGAATGCCATCGGCCGGAGTGTACTTGACATCACCGGTATGCAGCAAGGCCGCGCAGTTCACGACGGCTTCAATGGGCGCCTTGCTCTTCGGTTCACCGCCTCCCAGGTGGATAACCGGCTCGCCCTTATCTCTCAGCAATGCTGCGGTCTCGTTCAGCTTGAGAGTGGGGGACTCGCATATAGACCTCGCCATCTGGCTTAAATTCATGCTTCAAAATCCTTCGATAGACTGGTGCTGCTGGTGCTCTTCCGTCCGAATCAGGGGATTAGGAACATTATATAAGAATCCGGCGGGAAACGGTGCACCATGCCCAGGTGGCAGGCAGCTGGGGCTCCGGAATGCGGGGCCCGACAAGCCGCGGTAGTCCGAAGCCCCAAACGAGGAGAAGGAAAGGCTTCTTTGCCCCGTCAGTTATTGGATGCGCGCCGGCCCCGTCCGGTTTATAACCAATACTGCCACAGCCCTGCGATCAGCACGTAAGCGGACAGAAGGGCGTTGGTGACGGCATGGGCCACCATGCAATCGGCCAGGTTGCGGGTGCGCACCATCCACCAGTTGTAAGCGATTCCGGCCGCCAGGCCCACCTCCCAATAAGGGCCGTGCTCGGAAGCGAATAAGACGGCTACCAGCCAGAAAGACGCGGGCGAGAAAGCGCCCAGCGGAACTTTCAGGAAATCGATTCCCACCAGCCAGCGCATCAGCCAGCCGCGCCAGAAAAGCTCCTCGATTATGGGGACGAGCAGCACCGAGCTGGCCACCCGGCATGTAAGAAAAAATACATTGTGGCGCAGAGCCGGAGCCAGCGAGCTGACGGCTGCGCCGGTCATGGCATTTTCGAAGATCCAGTGATGCCGGTAGCCGAAGAGCTGGTCGGGCGCGATCCAAACCAGAAAGACGGCTATGCCGAGAAAGGCGCTGGCCCAGGGTTGGGATGCTCGCAGGGAAATGTAGGGGCGGGAGACCCACACCAGAAGGCCCGAAACAACAAGTAGGAGGATTGGAAAGACGAGCTGCGGAGACCATCCCAGCGCGCGGCCCAGCGCCAGGATGCCGACATAGGCCGCGAACGGTGCCACATAGGCGAGGGTAGGACGGCGAAGCAAGCAGGCTCCGAAGCGGCGACAGTCAGCGATAGCGGAAGCGAAGGGCACCGTGGCAGGCACGATGCCCGTTCGGGATGGTGCGCTCAGGCCGCCACGGAAGCATTCGGTATGCGCTTGATCAGGTCGGCGAGCTCCTTGGGATTCCCCGCGCCGATTGTGAAAGCATCCAGGCAATCGAGATTCAGGACAAAATGCAGCGTTTGGTCGATGCGGTCTCTCAGGCGGCCCTCACCGAGGATCTTCATACCGAGGACGCCCTTGCCATTCGCTTTCGACTGGCGGAATATTGCTACGACGTCGGCCGGGTTGGTCGAGTCCATCCTAATGCCGGCATGATTAATGCCCTGCAAGTGAACCTGGCACCAGGGGTCCTTGGCGGCCAACGCCATCGCCTCCAGGGAATGGATGGATGCCCCGTGGCATTTGATGACGCCTTTCGCCTTGGCTTCCGAAAGCACGTCCATAACCGGCTTGAACTCGTCCGTCCACTTGGGCGACCGCATTCCGTGCAGCAGGACGATGTCGATGTAATCCGTCCCCAATTCCTGCCGGAAGCGATCCAGGTCGCTCTTCATGTCGGCGGCTGTGTGCACATCCGTCTTGGTCATGATGGTGACCTTTTCGCGCGGAACGCTCTTCAAGGCTTGTTTGATATGCGGATGCGTCTTGTAAGCGTCGGCCGTATCCCAGAAGAACTGTCCCTGGTCGAAGGCGAACTTGAGGTGGTCGGCCCCGCCCTGGAGTCCCATTTCGCGCTGCACGTTGCCGGAAAGGGTCCCCAGGCCGACGGCCATGCGGGCCACCCTGATCTTTTCCGGCCCTAACAATATGACGTCATTCGCTTTGCGAGGGGTAGTGGCGCCCCGGAGCCATTCCGGTCTCGCGAGCGCCGAGATGAGGGCGGTGCCGGCTGTCCCGATAGCCGCCTTCTGGAAAAAGTCGCGTCGATTCATCGGCATATCTGCCTCCCGTTTCCGCCGGTGCCGGCCGGCGGCCCGTAAACTGGTCCCCTGGAATCCCGATATAGGACTCCGGACATCTGATTAGTTTATACCATAGCGCGGATCAAGTGGGCAGCGCCCGGTTTTCGTGGCTTTCGCCGGAGGTTGCGTTTACGGTGTGGTCGCGGGTGAGCGCGTAGGCCAGCCGCTCCAGCCAGATGTCCCGGTTGCCCTCATGCGCGGTTTGGCCGTCGGCGTACCATTTGAGCGACTCCAGGGTAAAGGAGGTCGTGCCAACCGCGGGATCGTGTTGGCTGCCACTGGCGCCGATCGCGATCCGCTGCCGATCCAGTTCGACCGTGTAACGGTAGCTCTCGCTGAATTCCTCGCCTCCCATACGGTGGCCGACTTCGATGCGAACGTTAATCCCGGGTGTCAGCCCCGGCAGCTTCTTCAGTGCCGCTACCGCGCGCCTGATTGCGGCGGCCTTTTCCGGAGCAAGGCCTGGCTTGGCGGTCAAAGACGCGAGCCTCCGGGCGACCTTCTGCAAGAAGACCAGGTCGTCGGCTTCGAAACGGAAATTCGCCTGAAATTCGTCTTTTTTTCGCTTTTCCTCGTCACCGCCCAAGGCGGCTTCGCCGGCCGCGTACCTGACGCGTTCATACAACTCCCGATGCACTCCCTCCTCCCAGGCCGCGCGAATACCCGGATCGTCGCCGGTGCTCGTCCATAACGCATCCGAACCGCGCCAGAGCACTCCCAGTTCGGGATTGGAACAGGCGCGCACGGCTTCCAGGCATGCTTCCTTCACCACGCGATCGGCTTCTTCGAAGAGAACGGAGTCGTGCCCTTGAATACCGGCGGAGAACTGAGACCACACATCTCCCGGCTGGCTCTTCAGCCGGGCGACTATCCGTTCCACGAGTTGGCCATATTGTGCTTCTGTCGCTCGATCCAGCTCATTGCGCTTCATTCGGTTGTGGTTCCTTTCACGGCCAGCACCGATTTTACATCCAACGAAAGGCGCGAGATCATGGTGGAGGGCAAGAGGAGCAAATCGGTTATGAAAGCGGCCATCCTGCGCGCGCCGGCCGATATTCGGAAGAGTCCTTTGGAGATCGTGGATGTGGCGCGCCCTCAGCCGGGGGCCGGACAGGTCTTGCTGCGCGTTCGCGCTTGCGGAGTGTGCCGGACCGACCTCCACATCGTGGAAGGCGAGCTGGCGCAGTTGCGCTCACCCCTGATTCCGGGACACCAGATTGTCGGCGATATTATCGAGGGCGGCACGCCGGATCTCCCAGCCGGCGCCCGCGTTGGTGTTTCGTGGGTCGGCGGTGTGGATGGAAGTTGCCCGTACTGCCGTCGGCACCTTGAGAACCTCTGTGATGCGCCCACCTTCACCGGTTACACCGTGGACGGCGGCTACGCGGAATATGCCGTGGCGCGTACGGATTTCGTCTTTCCCCTGCCGGCAGCGCTCGACGATTTGCATGCGGCGCCGCTGCTCTGCGCCGGTATCATCGGCTTTCGCAGCCTGCGGGTGGCCGGCGTGGAACGCGGCGAAAACGTGGGGCTGTTCGGCTTCGGTTCCTCGGCTTCGCTGGCCATCTCCGTGCTGCACGCGTGGAAATGCAAGGTCTATGTCTCGACGCGCGGCGCGTCGCACCGCCGGCTGGCCGCTTCGCTGGGAGCCGCCTGGATCGGCGATGAACACGCAAAGCCGCCCGTGGATCTCGATCGCGCCATTACCTTCGCCCCGAGCGGAGACGTCGTCGTGGCGGCTCTCGCCAGTCTCCGCAAAGGCGGCGTGGTGGCGATCAACGCCATTCACCTCGATCGCATGCCGGAGTTCGATTACGACCGGCTGCTTTGGGGCGAACGCCAGATTCGCAGCGTCGCCAACATGACCCGCGCCGACGCCACCGATTTCCTCCATCTGGCGGGCGAGATCGGCATCGAGGCCCGCGTAACGTCCTACCCGCTGGATCGCGCCAACGAGGCCCTGGCCGCGATCAAGAGCGATTCAGTGGACGGGGCCGCGGTAATTGTCCCACGGAGATGACCTTATGAACAACCAGGCCCGCGCGGCCCACCCCATCCATAACCTTCTACCCACCGGGATCGACGGATTCGATTCCCTCGCGGAACTTGCCCTGGATATGCGCTGGTCCTGGAATCACGCCACCGACCAGGTATGGCGGCAACTCGATCCGGAGTTGTGGGAGATCACGCATAACCCCTGGGTGGTGCTGCAGACCGCCTCGCGCGACCGGATCGAGCGCGTGCTGGCCGATGCCGTTTTCCGGAAAAGCGTGGATGGCCTGGTCGAGGCCGTCCGGCAGGCCGCGGATGCGCCCGCGTGGTTTCAACGCAATCATGCGGAGGGTCCGCTTCGCTCGGTCGCGTACTTCAGCATGGAATTCATGCTGAGCGAAGCTCTGCCCATCTACTCGGGCGGGCTTGGCAATGTGGCCGGCGACCAACTCAAGGCGGCCAGCGATCTGGGTGTGCCGGTGGCGGGCGTGGGTCTGCTCTACCAGCAGGGCTATTTCCGCCAGGTCATCGACCGGAACGGAGAGCAGGAAGCGCTCTTTCCGTATAACGATCCCGGACAGTTGCCGATTACGCCCTTGCGCCAGCCCACTGGAGAGTGGCTGCGGCTGGAGGTCGCCCTGCCGGGATACTCGGTCTGGCTGCGCGCCTGGCAGGTTCAGGTGGGCAGGGTGAAGCTTTATTTGCTGGACAGCAACGACGCGGCCAATTTCCCCGAGCGCCGGGGCATCACCAGCGAACTCTACGGCGGCGGGCCGGAGTTGCGGCTGCAGCAGGAAATAATCCTTGGAATTGGCGGCTGGCGGCTGCTGCGCGCCGTGGGCCTTCAGCCGGAGGTATGCCATCTGAATGAAGGGCACGCGGCCTTCGCCGTCCTGGAACGCGCGCGCGACTTTATGGAGCAGACCGGGCAGCCCTTCGAAGCCGCGCTCGCGGTCACCCGGGCGGGCAATCTCTTCACCACGCACACCGCGGTTTCCGCCGGTTTCGATCGTTTCTCTCCCGCCCTTGTCGAGCAATATCTGGGGGGCTACGCCCAAAAGAAGCTCGGCCTCGCGCTCCCCGATTTGATGGCGCTGGGCCGCCAGAACCCGGCCGATTCTTCAGAGCCATTCAACATGGCATACCTGGCAATCCACGGCAGCGGGGCGGTGAATGGAGTGAGCCGCCTGCACGGCCAGGTGAGCCGGCGTCTCTTCCTGCCGCTGTTTCCGCGCTGGCCGGAAAGCGGGGTGCCGGTTGGACACGTGACCAACGGGGTCCACGTGCCCACCTGGGATTCGGCGGAGGCCGACGATATCTGGACCGAGGCCTGTGGCAAGGAACGCTGGCTGGGGACATCGGAAGATCTCGAGCGGGACATACGGCGCGTCTCCGACGTCAAGCTCTGGCAGTTTCGCCTGGCCGCCGGCAAGTGCCTGGTGGAATATGCTCGCGGCCGATTGTCCCGGCAGATAGCCGCGTCAGGCGCTTCCGCCGAGGCCGTCGAGCGGGCCAGGCATATGCTCGATCCGAATGTCCTGACGCTGGGCTTTGCGCGCCGCTTCGCGACCTATAAGAGGCCAAACCTGCTCTTGCACGACCCGGCGCGGCTGGCAAGTATCCTGACGAACCGGCAGCACCCGGTGCAGCTCATCATCGCCGGCAAGGCCCACCCGGCGGACCGTCCCGGACAGGATCTCATCAAGCAATGGATGCAGTTCATTCGCCGGCCCGAAATCCGCCCGCATGCGATGTTTCTGGGCGATTACGACATGCTCTTGACCGATCACCTGGTCGCCGGTGTGGACGTTTGGATCAACACACCGCGGCGCCCCTGGGAGGCGAGCGGAACCAGCGGCATGAAGGTGCTGGTGAATGGCGGCATCAATCTCTCGGAGCTGGATGGCTGGTGGGCGGAGGCTTATACCCCGGAAGTTGGCTGGGCGCTGGGTGACGGCCGGGAACACGGCGACGATCCGGCGTGGGACGCCGCCGAAGCCGAAGCCCTCTACGACCTGCTCGAACGGGAGGTGATCCCCGAGTTCTATACCCGCGACGAGCGGGGCATCCCCACTGCGTGGGTAGCGCGGATGCGGGAGAGCATGGCGCGGCTGACCCCGCAGTATTCCGCCGACCGCACGGTGCGGGAATACACCGAGCAGCATTACCTGCCGGGCGCGGCGGCCTATCGCGCGCGCGCGGCCAGCAACGGTGAGTTTGGGGAGCAGCTGGTCGATTGGCGGCGCGATCTGGAAAGCAAGTGGAACGCGCTGCGCTTTGGTGAGGTGACGGTGGCAACCCGCGGAGAGCAACACGTATTCGAGGCGCAGGTCTATCTGGACGACCTCGATCCGAACGCGGTGCAAGTCGAAATCTATGCGGATGGAATCGGCGGCGGTTCACCCGAACGGCGGGAGATGGCACGGATGCGCCCGCTGGTGGGATCGAGCGGCGGCTACGCATTTAGCGCGACCGTTTCCGCCGCTCGTCCAGCTGCCGACTACACGGCGCGCATCATCCCGCGCCGTGACGGGGTATCTGTTCCTTTGGAAGCCACGCCCATCCTGTGGCAGCGTTGATTTGGACTAACGGCCTTCGCTCGAGGGCGGAACTATGCCCTTGAGACGCATATAGACGGCCAGGTAGCCGTACTCTTCGTTGTCGTGGATGATGGCGTTGAGCAGGGTTCCCAGCTTGGTGCGCCCGGGGCCGCGGCCCATGGCGACGCGTTCCGTGGCGTTTGCATCGGTCAGGCTGTCGAAGGCGGCGTCGCATTCGTCGAAGGATGCTTTGAGCGCCGCCACCAGGTCCGCCTTGGCGGTCATGGAGGACGCAGTAGCGGCCTTCTGTTCGCCCTTCACCCCGGCGCACATGCGCATCTGCACGTCGGCGATGTGCCCGATGAGCCCCGCGAAGGTGCGAACATCGGGCGTAGCTTTGAAACTGTAATCCGCCTCCGACATCTTGTCGGCGGCTTTGGTGAGGTTGTTTTTGATCGAGGTGTAGCTCTGCTTGGATTCCGCGATCAGCGGGTTGCCGGTTTGCGCCAGCGCGCAACCGCCCCCCATGGCGGCGGTCAGAATCAGTACGGTGCAACGGTTCACGTGTCGTTCTCCTCTCGGGAAGTCCGGGTCTGTGGAGCCTGGAGACCTCTGCTATTCTAGCTCGGATGTTCGTCTGCGAGGAGCCGCGATGGGAGCGGGTTATCGCCCGGATCCTGGGCCGCCTGCCGCCGGTCGAGGGGGCGCCCGTGCGGCTCGCGGCCGCGCGCGGATTGAGCGACGCGCATGGCCCGGCCGAAGCCGGCTCCTTCCTGCGCGAGCGGCGCATCGCTTTCAATTGCACGCGGGCCGAATTCCCGCGCATCTTCGTGCATGAGCTGTTTCATTTTGCGTGGCTGCGGCTGGGCAACCGCACCCGGCGGGCCTATGAGGCCGTGGTGGAGGGCGAACTGGCGGCCGGGGCGCGCGGGGAGCTGGGCTGGTCGGCCGAATGGCGAAAGAACGCCCTGCGCCCCGCCGACCGCCGCCGGCGCAGCCGCCACTGGCGCGAATACTGCTGCGAGAGCTTCTGCGATACGGCCGCCTGGCTGTACTCCGGCTTGACGGAGCATGCCGAGTTCACGCTGGCGGCCCGGTACCGCCGGCGCCGGCGGGCGTGGTTTACTGAATCCGTGGAAGGCAAACGATTGTCGATATAATTGGATCAGGAAACCGCTTGTGACGAGTACTTACCTCTCCGCCGCCCTGGCTGGCGTGCTGGTGTGCCTGCTGGCGGGCTGCGGGAACCGCGAGACATCCGTCGCGGCCGCCACCCTGAAGCCCGGCAAGGAACGCCACGTGGCTCCGGATTTCGCCCTCAAAGACGTAAATGGCAAAGTGGTGCATCTGGCCGATTATCGCGGCAAAGTGGTGCTGCTGGATTTCTGGGCTACCTGGTGCGGGCCTTGCAGAATCGAGATCCCCTGGTTCATGGATCTGGAGCGGAAGAATAAGGACCGCGGATTCGCCGTGCTGGGCGTCTCGATGGACGATGAAGGCTGGGAAGTGGTGAAGCCGTTTCTTGCCGAGCTGGGCGTCAATTATCGCGTGGTGATGGGCAGCGATTCCACGGCGGAGGCGTATGGCGGCGTCGATTCGCTGCCGACCACGTTCCTGATCGATCGGGATGGCAAAATCGCCGCCGTTCACATCGGATTGGCGAGCCGGAGGGATTTCGAAGATGGTGTCGAACAGCTCTTGCAGGCCGATGCGCCGGCTGCTAACGGCAACCGCGCTGCTTTGCCTGCCGTTTCTCTGGGCGCAAGGTAGCGGTTATCTCACGGTGGGCCGGACTCCCCAGGTAACCGGCAAACGCAACGCCGCCGTGGAAGCGAAGATCCCGATTTCGGTTCAGCCTGGCTTTCACGTCAACAGCAATACGCCCGGCGACGAATATCTCATCCCGTTGAAGCTGATGTGGACCTCGACCGGTGCGCTCGAAGGCGGCGCGGTGGCGTATCCGAAACCGTCGCTCGAAAAATACGAGTTCGCCGCCAAGCCGCTCTCGGTTTTCACCGGAAATTTCATCCTGGCGGCTACTTTCAAGGTGGGCGCGAACGCGCCGGCGGGGCCCGGCGCGGCCACCGGCAAGCTGCGCTATCAGGCCTGCAACGAACGGGCCTGCTTCCCGCCGAAGACGGTCGAAGTTACGGTTCCCTACCAGGTTCAGTAAGCTGTCAAATTAGATCGGGTTGCGAGCCGGCGGAGCCCGTTTCCGCTTCACCGGAACCCGATCATAAAACGCTGGACAAGTCGGAGGGAAGGGATTTATCATCAAACCGTAACCAGTGTCTTAACTGGTTGTCTCACCCAAGTGGCCCGCCCAGGAGGAGGGCAGTGAAATGACCGGAGCACACCATGATCGATGCTCTATGAATGTGAGTCTAGAACGCCTGACAATTGTCATACTAGCCCTGACTGTGGCGCCGGCGATCCTGACATTCAAAGCCTATGGCAAGGACATCGAAGTTACCGCACAGTCGTCCCAAATTTATGACCACACCTTCGACGAGGTCTTCCAGGCTTGCCAGGAGACATTTGAACGCGACGGCTTGTTCATTGTGGATAAGAGCAAAGATAAGGGCACGCTCACGGCGAAGAGCGCAGGACAGACCGACAAGGACGACAGGTACGCCTTTGACGTTCGTGTCGAGACAGTCAGCAACAAGCCTGAGACCCGGGTGACTGTTATCGCGCACTTAGTCTCGCCATGGCATAAGCTCGTGGGTAAGAGCTTCTACGAACGGCTGGCACAAAATTCTAGCCAGGGCTTCGTGGTCAAATTGCAAAAGGTACTGGCCACGTATCGGTAAAGGTTGCGCCCTAAAGCGGGGCACCAAGATCCGGCGGTGCGAGAATGTCTGTGATCGTGGCTGGGATGAAAGAGTGAAATGATCGGAAGAAAAGAGGCCTGGGGGTGTTCGAGACCGCGTGCGGTAGCGATCCCGATGGTTGTTGTTTTGGGGATTCTGACCTGCAGCACCAATGCCGCCATCGCCAACTCGCCGGGAAGACAGAAAGACAAGGTGAACGACGAGGAGGATACCACCCGGGTTTATACAAACAGTTATGACGAGGTGTTTCAGGCTACCCAGGATGCTATTCAGCGCATCGGCCTTTTCGTTAAAGCCGCGGACAAAAATAAGGGGACGATCGCCGGCAATGGCGATTACCTGCCTAAGGGAGCTACCGCCACAAGCAAAGTCGACTTCGAGATCAACATCGAGGTGGTTAGTCCGAAGCCTGAAACTCGCATGACCGTGAACGCCACCGCTGTTCCCAGTCTCAGCAGAGCACGTAAAGCCCGCATCGAGGCGATCATCAGCGGAGATTTCAGAAGGGCGTTGTTTATCGAGATACAGAAGGTGTTAGCCACTTACCACTAGAGGAGATTTCGAGGGCTGGAAGAGAGATCACAACCGCTCTTTCGATGGTTTCGATCAATCCGGGAGAGGGAAGTGAGGCGCCGTATGCTTGATGGACGTGGCGATGGGAGCCGCCGCACAACTGCGCGCCGGCCTTCATTAACGGTAACAATTTCCTGCATTTTTCTGCTCGGGCTCCCAATGATCGGCGGGGCTGCGGGTCAGGATGCCGGCCCGCTGACGCGAAAGGTGCTGTTTACGTCCGACCCGCCAGGGGCTGCGATCTGGACAATCGAGGGACGGACGCTGACCTGCACGGACGCCGTCACGCCTGGCGCGGTTGAGTTGAAATTCCACGGCGAAAACGACATACAAAAGGTGCGGCTAAGGCGATTCGGCTACCGCAGCGAGAACGTCGAGGTGAAATGGACGGATGAGAAGGTGAGCACGACGTTGAACGCGGAGCCGATGTCCTTCTTCATCGGTGACGATGAGCCGCTCGAACTGAAACAGTTGAATGACGGCGTGAAGGAGGAATTCGAGAGAACGATCCTAGCCGATGCGGCAGCGCTCCGGTGCGTGCCGTTGGAGTTGGAGTTTGTCGTCGTGGGGAAAGACTCGGAGACGGGTGAACCCGAACTCGCCATCGTGATCAGTCTGGATCGCTCTTTTGGAGGGTCAGCCTTTCGCGTGGCGAGTCATGCTGGCACGCGAGACGAGCGCCGTCAGAAGACCGCCCAAGTGGCGCTGGATGGCGGCATCGCTGAACTCCTCATGCGTCTCCGGCTAATCGCTGCTCACTTTCCAGCCCTAAAAATCGTGCAAGTTTCGTGCTTGTACTCCTCCATCGAGGCTTACCTCGACACAGAGTCCAGGCTCGTTGCCACGCCGCAGCAAACTCCTGTCCAACGCTCGCAAAATGTTTATGACCCTTTGACCGGAAACTACCATACCCAGATGCAGATGGTGATGGAGACACGTACAGTCTTGCAGCGGGTCGAGACAACGGAGGTCGAGGATCGGGCTGTGGAGAAGGCCCTCACCTTTGTCATTCCGGCGGCAAAGATACCCGACACCACGGATAAGAGGGTTATGAGCGAGGCGGCCCTTGCGGCTGGCAAGGTAATTCTTAAGAGCATGGGCAATTAGTCCGCCCAGGGCCGCGAGCAAACGCGCAGAACGTAACTGCGTCTCGCGCCTAATGCTGTTTAAAAAGTGTAATAACGAACAGCCGGGCAATCCGCGGTTAAGCTCTCAGGAACTGCCCGATGGCCCGGGTTGCCTGGCGGATGCGGTGTTCGTTCTCCACCAGGGCGAAACGCACGTAGCCTTCTCCCAGCGGGCCGAAACCTATGCCCGGTGAAACCGCCACGAGAGCTTTCTCCAGCAGCAGCTTAGAAAATTCAAGCGAGCCGAGATGGCGGAACTTCTCCGGCACCGGCGCCCACAAGAACATGGTGCCGCGCGGCGGGTCCACCGGCCAACCGGCGCGCTCCAGCCCGGTCACCAGCACGTCGCGCCGCTTCTGATAGGTGGCGCAAATCTTGACGGTGTCCTCTTCGCACTCGCGCAGGGCGATGATGGAGGCGATCTGGATGGGCTGGAAGACCCCGTAATCCAGATAGCTCTTGATGCGCGCCAGAGCCGCGATCATGCGCGCATTGCCCAGGCAGTAACCCACGCGCCA